>Ga0114931_10003250_pt1 | contig 20629 bp, 23 predicted proteins | sample 2SBtaG_FD_89579 | JGI IMG/M metagenome (GOLD analysis project Ga0114931, IMG submission 89579) | Deep subsurface microbial communities from Kolumbo volcano to uncover new lineages of life (NeLLi) - 2SBTROV14_V59a metaG | ecosystem: Environmental > Aquatic > Marine > Volcanic | place: Kolumbo...
ATGATTCAAAAATTAAACGTATTGAAAACGATCTCAACAATAGACCGAGGAAGTGCTTGAATTTTCTAACCCCGGCTGAATTCTTCGGTAAACTATGTGGTGCACTTCCTCTTTGAACTCAGTCCACGAATTGGGATGAATATTCACTAAATGGATTCTCCAATAATGCGTTCAGGAATAAGAATATAATCATCCCCATCCTAACTATTTTGAGTTCAGGTACTAAGTGTCAGGACATTAGTGGCTCTTGAGGCTTGGATTAGAGTAGACCTGAGCCTCGCCTGTTCGCGTTTGTCCCCCGTCTAGAGGGAAGGAAATAAAAGATTAAAAGGTAAAGCTACATCCCCCCCACCCACCCTTTTTCTAAGTGGGGGTAAAATAAGACAAAAGATGAGATTCTGAATAGATCCCGTATCGAGCCTGTACTGAACTAAATTCGGTATCAGGAACATGGTTCAGGACGGCGTCATATGGAGGATTCTCCGCTATAGTGATAATATCGGCGCACCTTTCACAATATAATTTTGCCCGAAAACACAACATATATAAAAAATAGTATCATTCTCTATCAACATATGGTAATATTGCGCAAATACAGTAGTCAAAGGAGGGAATATGATGACAAGAATAATATTACCGGTTTTACTGTTATCAGTAGTCTTTTTAACATAAACTCACGAGCAAACGTTTTAGTCAACGACGCTGACTCAGATGCTGTAGTTGAGCAAAACGTGGCGTTTTCGTCCGCGGATATTTCAACGGGTTCTGGCAATGAAGGGGATTATCAGCTGATTGCCTGCGCTGTCTCGACAGACCAGGGAAACTCATTCTTTGACCCGGCGCCGGGAACATGGACGGAGCTCGATACGGGGCCATGTAGCAGCGGAGTTTGCATACACGGAATATGGGGGAGGTTCACGGATAACCCGGATCCCGAAGACGTCACCTGTTCCTGGGACTTTAGTTCCTTCGTTTTTGCCGCGGGCTCCTTCAGATACAAGGAGGTAGACCCGATAGACCCGATTATCGCTGTTGAATGTAACAGCGGAGCTAGTTTCGGCACTAACGTAACGGCGACGGCTCCTTCGGTTGAGACTGTGGCGAGCTCACAGGTTGTCAGGATTTTTACCTACAGGAATTTAGATTCCTTCGTAACAGACAACTTTAACTCTAATAACGAGACATCGGGCTCGTTTACATCGCTGGCTGCCGTCACTTCAGTAAACGCAAACATGCAGGGCACAACCGAGCTTGTTTTATTCGACGGGCCGACGGGTGAGGAGACACTGGATGTGGGCTTAGACGCCGAGTGGAGGGCGTGCACGATAGCGCTAAGGATGAAGCCCCTTATAAGGAATGTCCCTACACTCTCTGAGTGGGGATTTATTGCCGTCGCCGCTTTTATTGGAGTAGCGGGGATATGGTTCCTTAGAAGAAGACGGGCTCAAGGGGCTTAAAACAGAATAATAAGTCTATATTATACCTATACTACATTAACTCAGGTAGCGGCGCGTATCCGCTATCTGAGTAATTCAAGCGCGTTCCTAAATTCACCAAGATTATCTGCCGATACGGCGCCGATTTCTTTTAGTACGGAGTCATAGCTGTCCTTTGCCCCGCCTGTAACTATTATCTTCGCAGAGCCGTTCAGAGAGCGCTTTAGCTTCCTGAGCTCCTGCATTACAGTCGGGTCGCCCGAAGGGTATATGAGGCTGAGCGCTACTACGCCTGAACTGCTGTACCGCGCCGCGCCCGCAATTTCCTCAGCCGGGAGGCCCGAACCCAGGTAGTGGACGTGCCACCCCTCCGTCGAAGCTATGATAGCGGCGATCAGAGACCCGAGGTCGTGCCATTGGCCGACAGGCGTCGATGCCACCAGGCTCGGAGCTGCGGGATTGTTATTGTGAGAGCCTAGGACGCTTCCCAGATAGGTCCTTATTACATGTGACGCCATGTGCTCGTTTGCGATCCTGAGCTCGCCACTGCGCCAAAGCGCACCTATTTCTGCCAGGAGCGGTGTGATGAAATTTTCAATAAGAGAGTTTATACCAAGCTCTGTCTCGGCACTGACTATAATACTCTCAAGAGTCTTTGAGTCCATCTGCTCGGCCGCTGCAATAAATGATTCTATATAGTGTCCATAATTCTTTACAGACGAAAGTCTTCCAACCAGCGCCACATGGGCTTGAGTATTTACCGGAAGCTCGATCACGTTTAACTTATCCAGGATCTCCCGGAGATCCTCTTCACTATAGTCAGCTATCTGTCCGATAGAAAAACCAGCTTCAGTGGCCAGTTTGAGCATGCTGAGCCGCTCTATATCGCTTTGACTGTAGAACCTTCTGTTATTAGCGTCACGCCCGGGGCTTACGGCGCCGTAACGCCTCTCCCAAGCCCTTATCGCGTGAGCACTGAGCCCGGTCCTGTTGGATACCACCTTCATAGAAAATCTTTTTCCGCCCGATGACTTAATTATTTCCATGTAGTTATAGTAAACAATTGTCTAACTACTGTCAATCTAAAAATGTCTGTCTTAAGAGACGCGAGTACATACATATATAATTTAGAACTTTAATTATACGATGCACTGAGAGCTAATCAACAGATATTATTAGATATGTTCATCTGAGAAGAAGAAAAGCATTATTTTTTGCGTAATCTACTATATATTTGACATATGCTATACATTTGCATTTGCTGTTTGATTTCTAATGGACAGTCATCAGATTTTAGCTTTGAATTGTAAAGATGGGGTATGGGTACGGTACGTCCGGACCCTTTAATCAAAAAATTACATCTAAACACTAAAGAATTCAAAAAAAAGAGAATACCAGAGAACGCCATGGTCATAACAAACATTAATTTTGAAGGGTTACTAAACGAAGAACATTATTTCGAGTTTGATAGTGAAGGTAGCGAGTACGGCGGATCGGCCGGAGAGGTGTTAAAGGATAAAGAAGGTATGAGCCGAGAGGGCATGAGTAACGGTGAGGAAGTCAATACAATACGCGGCGGTTACGGAAACGATAATGAAAACTGGACGAAGTATGAGGAAGAGAGGGTGCTGTATGTATATTTCAGAGACCTTCTTACCGAGCCGCTTCTTACCTCAGCCGATGAAAAGGAGCTTGGAGCGAAGATTAAGGAATGCGAAAAACGCGCGCAGCGGATACAAAAAGAGATCGAGGGTATCTCTAACCCCAATCAGACACAAGCCGTCCGGGGCAGACTCCCGGGCGGGAGTAACGATGCGAGCTATCTCAGGAAACTTGATACATTCAACAAAATCTATTCTGAAAAAGCCCACTCTTTTAAATCACAGTTCATACGCTCAAACCTGAGATTCGTTATAAGTATCTCTAAGCGCTACCTAGGAAGGGGGCTCCCCCTGACGGACCTGGTGTAGGAAGGGAACCTGGGTTTCATGAGGGCCGTTGAGAAGTTCGACCACCAAAAGGGGTTTAAGTTTTCGACCTACGCCGCATGGTGGATACACCAATCGCTCGCTAGGGCGCTGGCCGAGAAAACAAGGACTATAAAAGTACCCGTTTATGTGCTCGAACAGTCCGCAAATATATTTAAAACGAAATCGGAGCTGAAAGGAGAGCTCGGAAGGAACCCTTATCCCGAAGAGATATCACGGAAGTCGAAGCTCCCCGTTGAGCTGGTTCAAGCAGTCATGGACGGAAAAGACAGCGTGTTGTCGCTCGACAACCCAGTGAATAAAGACGGCTCGAGAACCTTTGTTGACTACCTACCCGATCCGAGTACAGGAAGTCAGGAGAACGCGCTTACGGGGAAAAGGGTTAAAGAGCTTATTGACGAATCACTCTCTGAGCTTACGGCAAAAGAGCAAGAGGTCGTAAGGATGCGTTACGGGCTTGGAATAAATACGACGTATACGCTTGATGAGATCGGGGGCAAGTTCGGGTTGACGAGAGAGAGGATAAGGCAGATCGAAAAAGCTGCGCTCAGGAAGATTGCCGAGTCTGACACGGGCAGTATATTGAGGGATTATCTCTAAGGTTACACACTATTTTATTCCTGCCCCGGCATCGCTGTGAGACGCTCGCCTCCGTCCCCATATTTTATTCCTGCCCCGGCATCGCTGTTCTAATTCTATTCCTGCTCTCGCTCACACACTACGTTCACTCGCCGCCCCCAGCCTCCGTCTTCTTAATTAATTCCCCGGCATCGCTGTGAGACGCTCGCCTCCGTCCCCATATTTTCTCCAAATAATAATTATTGTAGAGACCCGGCTCAGAACCAAGTACACTAGAGGAATTACCGGGAGAAGTAGGTGTTTTGGGAGTGCCAACATCGTTCAATAGTGAGTATATACTGGTAATTCGCATATTGCGGCTCCTGTAGTTGAATAAATACACAACTCTCGCACCAGATCCCCTATATAGGAAGCATTAAAAAGGCTATGCTAAACCAAACGGCGTTATTCTGGTTCAAAAGAGACCTGAGAGTAGAGGACAATACCGGACTCTACCACGCGGTTACCAAGAATAAAGAAGTGCTGCCGGTATATATTCTTGAAGACGATATACTGAGCCGCTACACGCCCTTGAGCAAGAGACTCTCCTTTTTCCTGGACGCGCTTAGGAACCTGGATTCCGAGCTCAGGCGTCTGGGCTCGTACCTGTATGTAGCACGGGGCAAGGCGGAGGACGTAATCCCCGAGCTCTTAAAGCTTAATAAAATAGATGTTGTCTACACCAACAGGGCGTACGGGTTCTCGGGGGTAAAGAGGGACCTGGGAGTTGAGCATAAATGCCGCGCGTCAGGAGTGAAATATAGGAAGTTTGAAGACACTTTCCTGGTCCCTCCGGCTGAAATTGATCAGCGAAAACTATTCACCCTGTTCTATAAGCTCTGGCGCGGGAGGAATAAGAGGACCATACTCGAGCTTAACTTAAAAGAGATTAAATCCCCCTCGATTCAAATAACTCCCGCGGAAGAGATGGTACGCGACCTGTCTGGGATTGAAAACACGCATTGGCCTATCGGGCTTCCCGGGAAGAGGCTTGATGATTTCGATTACGAAAATTATGGGGATAGACGGGATCTGCCCTTTATGGACGGCACCTCTCGGATGTCACCCTACATAAGGTTCGGTGTCACGTCCATCAGGAGAGTCTATAAGTCCGCGGTAAACAGCGCAAAGGAGCCCGACGTATTTATCTCCGAGCTTGCGTGGAGGGAGTTCTGGTACCATATAATGCACTATTTCCCGGAAACTAGGGAGCTTGAGTTTCAAGAGAAGAGAAGGAACATCCGTTGGATAAATAACGAGAGCTGGTACAGGGCCTGGAAAGAAGGCAGGACAGGATACCCCATAGTGGACGCCGGGATGAGGCAGCTCCTGGAGGAAGGGTGGATCCATAACCGGGTGAGGATGATTGTAGCTTCATTCCTGGCAAAAGATTTACTCACAGACTGGAGGTGGGGTGACAAGCATTTCTTCGATCACCTGGTGGACTATGACGAAACAGTCGACATCGGCAACTGGCAATGGGTTGCCTCTTGCGGCGCGGACCCGAAACCCTTGAGAATATTCAACCCCCTTCTTCAATCAGAAAAGTTTGACCCTGACTGCATATATATCAAGAAATACATACCCGAGCTTGAAGACGTGGAGCCTGAAAAGATCCACAACCCCCTCACCTACAAGCTCCCTTACGTAAACCCTATAGTGAACCACTACGAGATGAGAAACCTGGCTCAGGAAGCATACTCCGGGGGCAGGATAGACGAAAGCTATATATCAAAACTCGGCGAAGACACGGTTTTTACCTGACCCTGCCGCTTATTTCCCTCGAGCCAGAGTATCAAAAGTTACTATACCCTGGGGGCGTGAGTCCGAATGCACGCCGTCTTTCCCAAGCTGGCGCGCGCCCTGCACGGTGAGCAGACCGTCCGGGCCGATATTGAACGTGTGGAGCACGTTGCCAAACGTGTCCGAATTCGCCGGAGTCTGGTCTATCCGCTGGTTTATGACGTAGAGGGTCTTGCCTGAAGGGTCTATATCGAGCTGAAACGCAGTGCTGCCTGGCTGCATGGCGTTACGGTTATTAAAAAACGAATTGCCGGGCATTGGTATCTGCACCCGTCCTATTTCAATGGGCTTACGGGCGTTGTCGCCAGAAATGTCGAAAACCGTCACTGTGCTGGATTTGTCTTTTTCATCCTCGCGAGGGAGGTTGTTTACGGCGTAAAGCCGCGTACCGTCCCCGTTCACACGGAGCCAGCAAATGTCCTGGCCACTATTGGGTACTGCCACTACGAAATTAAACACCTTCGGGTTTCCCGTTTCAGTCGGGTCCGCCGAGAGGATTTTATCCACATCGTACTCGAACACTCCGAGCTCGTTGCGAGTGACAAAACCTACGTAAAGGAGGTTCTTTGTCGGGTGTCCCCATATGCCCAGAGGCACAGAAGGTACGTCAGGGGCAGGGTTTACGGTCTCGGGAAGAGCGGCGGAGCCTCTGGGAATCAGCGCTCCGTCTCCACCCAATTTAAACGCTTGCAGCTGTCCTCTCACCTGGGGCTCTTTGCCAAAAAGCTTTGACACGCTACCCTCTCCATCAAAATCCACGTCCACCTGAAAGTCGTTTCCAAGAACCACGTTGCCATTTAAATCAGATACATAGACCTGTGTGGGTTTCTGACCGTCTTCGATCTCGGAGCGGGAAATAAAAGTAAGCGTGCCGTCCGGGCCGACTTTAAACGAGGCGTAATTCGCCAGCGCCCCGCCCGCAAGCTCCGTAAGCTGGTGCGGGTCTTCGTTACGGTTGGCTACGAGGAGCGCGTCGCCCGAGAGCGAAAGGCTTACAGGCCCTATGCCTTCAGAAGGGAAAGGAGAGCCTTTTACGTGCCGTAGCGAGCCCCCCGGCATAACATCGAATACTGCTATGGTATTTGAATGACCGTTCACTGCGAATAGGCGCTTATTGTCGGCGCTTAATATAACCGGAGTGTCTATGTCGTTTAGGCCGAGCTTACCGTTGGTACTGTTATTGAGCCCCGTGCCGCCCGTAAGGTAAGGGCTTCCGGGCAGCGGCTCGAGACCTTCAGAGGTACGTTTATAGCCAACGATCGAGTTCTGTCCCTCAGAGACGTTGTTGCTCTCGAAGTACAAGAAGCCCTCGTCCGCCTGTGTTATTCGTGGCGTTATAACCAAGAACATCAGGAGCAAACAAAGGGCTCCCGTAACATGTATTAAGAACATTGGGACAGAGATATAGCCTCTACTCGCATTTGAGCCTATAGTATTCATTGCGAACCTCCTAATTGTTTAAGTGAGAAAACTTAACAGGAATTATATTTCCTCTCTTCCTGAGAATCAACTTTGAGTCCACTGTGGCAACATCCTCATAAGTCACACGAGTCAGTTTTAAGATGCTTTGAATAAACCGTGTTATCAGCATTTGTACCCGAGTGTGTAATATTGTAGAATGGAATGAAAGCTAATTAATATTAGGAGAAAATAATGAGAGTAAATATTGCATTAATAGTATTGAGTGTATTTGTTATTATAGGGTGCGCTAAAAAAGAAACCCCTGAAGCACCTGTAGAGGCGGCCCCGGAAGTAATGTCCAAGGGTGAGAAATTCCTTTATACAAGCACCAATGACCCTGAAGGGAACCACGTAATCGCTATGGCTATCGGAGAGGACGGCCAGTTGACGGAGATATTCTCGGACTCAGGGACCGCGTTTGCGACCGGGGGCACGGGGGACGCGGACGACGGAGACTTTGACGGCCAGCACGCGGTTTATATAATCCCCGGAACTCCATACCTTCTGGTCGTGAACGCGGGCGACATGCAGTGGGAAAACAGTATAGTGGAGGGCCACGGCTCGCTTTCCGTATTCGAGATTGACGGCGACACGGGACAGCTTACGCGTATAGACCAAAACCCCGGGACAGGGGATTCCGTAGAGAATATAGACTCCGGAGGCGTAAGGCCGATAAGCATAGGCTCCACAGTAATCGACGGGCAAACCTGGGTACTAGTGGCCAACCAGTACCACAACCCCTTCTGGGGAGGCAACAGCCGCGCGGACGGACTGCTTAACACCCCACCCGGAGATCCGACGGACGCTACAAAAAATACCCCGGCCAGAAATATTACCGCTTTTAAATTTAACGACGGCGTGCTCTCATCGCCAACGACGGTAGTGACATATGAAAACGGCGATCACGGCGGGCCCACGCAGGTTGCGTTTAGCCCCGACGGCGCTAAAGCTGCCGTGACGACATGGGGGCTGGCGCAGTTCGGGGAAGGCGTCACAACAAACGCGGACGTTCAGGGAACAAGCCGGCTCTACGTTTATGACGTATCAGGCAGCGCGGAGGAGATAGCACTTACGAACGGCAGACACTTTGAGCAAAGGGGGGTTTCGGGAAGCATCGGGTATTCCTGGGCCCCTGACAGTAACGGCGTATACATAGCAAACTTTAACCTCGCGCTTACGCCCGAGTCCTATGAGGAATACGGAGTGACATCGGTATCGACCGGAGCAGTGCCCGGGCTCTTAAGCAACGCCGAGGTGCCGGGGGTGGACGACGAGGCTTGCTGGACGTGGCTCTCACCTGAAGGCACGAGGCTATACGCCGCGAGCTTCGCTAAAAATAAAATTTCATACTATGGGGTATCACCGGACCATAAGCTTACTCATAAACAGACTCTGGTGAGGCGCGACGTACCCGCCGCCGATACAAAGGACATGTTCATCACATCGGACGGTAAGCACTTCTACGTATCGGGCGCTCTGATGTCTCATACCGTATCGATTTACGATGTGGCCCCTGACGGCACACTTACAGAAGTTACGGGCTCGCCTTATAAAGTACCCTCGTCCCACCCGGGCGGAGAGAACGTAAGCCCTATGTCTCAGGCTTATTTGGGGCTCACCGGGTATTGAGAGGAGACCCAGGCTCTGGGACCGGGACAACAAAATAAATACAAATCCCCCCTATCTCACTTTCCCCAAGGGGGGATTATAATGAAGCATATTTCGACAGACTCTGTATACAGGGGTTATGCGCTGCTAGGGTGAAAGGGGTTGCTGATCTCTCAACAATCTCACTCATTAGGCATTCCCCCCGGAATTCGATAGACTAAACAGACGCCTATATACCAAGGACAAGAGAGATTATAATGGCTATCAGGGTACTGATGGTTTACCAGCCTATTGAATCGACCGGGGCCAGGCCACTCAGGAAAATATGAGACATTTCCCAAAACCCATAGTCGTTACGAGTAAGTGCTTTGAGTTTGACTCATGCAGGTATAACGGGCAGATGGTCCCGAATAACTTCGTGCAGGCGCTCGCGCCGTTCGTCGAGCTCCTGCCCGTGTGTCCTGAGATCGAGATAGGGCTCGGGGTGCCCAGAGACCCTATCCGCGTAATAAGTAAAAAAGGCGTGAGAAACCTGGTTCAGCCCTCTACCGGTCGGGACCTTACAACTCTTATGAACACCTTTTCGGACAAGTACCTGGGATCGCTGAGAGAAGTGGACGGGTTTATACTGAAGAACCGCTGGCCGTCCTGCGCTATTAAAGATACGAAACTATACCCTGACGCTGAAAACGAAATCGCCACAGGCAAAGGTCCGGGATTATTCGCCGAGAAGGTGCTCGAGAAATTCCCCGGAGCCGCAATCGAGGACGAGAGAAGGCTCAGGAACCTGGCGCTCAGGGAGCACTACCTCACAAGGATATTTACGCTTGCCAGATGGAGACAGGTGAGAAAGAAAGCTACGAGGAAGGCGCTTGCCGAGTTTCAGAGTGACAATAAATTCATATTGATGTCCTATAGCCAAAAAGAGATGAAGGAGTTAGGCCGCATGGTCGGGAACGAAGAGCCAAGACCCGTAGAGGAAACTCTTTATTTATACGATACGCACCTCCGTAAGTCTCTGTCCAAAACGCCCCGGAGGAATTCTAATATAAACGTTCTTATGCACGGGCTCGGGTATTTCTCGGGAGCGCTCACAGCAAAAGAGAAGAGATTTTTCCTGGGGCTCCTTGAGAACTATAAGAATGAGAAGACTACCCTCGGCGCGCTGCAATCAGTGATGGAGTCGTGGATAATAAAATACGAAGAACCCTACCTAGCCAGACAAACCTACTTTCATCCGTATCCGGGAGAGCTTGCTGAGAAGGGGGCATAATAAATTTATCCTTAAAGAGAGCCTGTCCCGAGTTTATCCGAGGGGTCAGGACGAGCGGGATTGGAAAGGGGATACTTCCTCGCTACGCTCATCAGAACTACAACTAAAGATATATGGATTTCAGATAAAGACATTCAGGAATGACAAGTTAATCCCCCTACCCCCGCGCGCAGGTAGGGGTAATTAAAGTAGAGATTGCCGGGCCTCGCTCGCAATGACGCTGTTAAAATTCTTATAAGAAATGCCGGTAAAATGTGTTACATTTAATTACGATGGGATTCAGGTTACTAAATATACTTTTAATATTTTCTATTGTTTTTGCGGCGAGCTGCGGGAGGTCGAGCGTTTATATTCCGAGATCTTATGAAGTCAAGGACAAGCCGCCGGCCAAAAACAGCTCCGGGAAAAAACCGTCCAAAAAGCCCTCAGAGCTCAAACCAAACGAGTTTACTGCACCTTATAATGAGGTATGGGTAGCGGCGATTGAGAGCGTGAAGTGGCTTCAGTGGCCCCCTGCGTTCGTGGACGAGGCCCAGGGTGTTATAAGGCTAAAGGAAGCCTACGTATACAGGAAATCGGGGAAGTTGTTCAGGACCTACACATGGCCCTCGAAGAAAGCGCTTCAAACCTCGGACATAAACGATTATATTGAAAAAGTCGGGCGTAACAGCCCAAGGACCGGACAGACCGTTTTTACTCAGGAGAACTTAAAGCTCACCCTTGTTAAAAGCTCGGGCGACATTACTGTAGTGGACATCGACTATTCAATAAGGCCCTATACCTTCTCGGGAAAAATCGGCTATGAGATTGAATCAAACGGGTACATCGAATCGCTCCTTCTTGAGAGAATGAGGGATACTACCCAAGGCAGGCCGCTCGCCAGGCACTAAACCATGAAATCCCTCTTGTTAGCTATCGGTATTATAATCTCGTTCGGAGCGCTGTTCTTGTTGGATAGATATAATACGGGCGGTAAGGAAGAAGAGCCTAAGAACGAGCATCAAGACCAAGACAGTATAGAACCCAGATAAGTCTAAGGCTTGTATAGCCCCATCTGGGTGATTATCGCATCCATATTTTCCTCCGCGACCTCTTTCGCTCTCTTAGTGCCTTCCCTGAGTATATCCCGTACGTCATCGAGCCTCTCCTCAAAGTAGCCCCTTCTTTCCCTGATGGGCTCTAGCAGCTCGTTTATGGCGCGCGCAAGCTTCTTCTTGACCTCGACGTCCCCCACATTACCCGTGCTGTAGCGCTCCTTCAAATCATCCACCTCCTGAATATTGGTATTAAACGCGTCGTGGTAAATGAAGACGGGGTTGCCTTCTACTGTGCCGGGGATATCTGCCCTGACGCGCTTTGGGTCCGTGTACATACTCCGCACGCGATCATAAACCTCATTTGGACCGTCCGAAAGGTAAATACAGTTATCGAGACTCTTACTCATCTTGCGGTTGCCGTCTGTGCCGACGAGCCTCGAAGTGTCGCTTATGACGGGCTCGGGCTCGGCGAAGAACTCTCCGTAGAGATGATTAAAGCGGCGGGCAAGCTCGCGGGTAAGCTCGACGTGGCTGAGCTGGTCTTCCCCTACAGGCACTTTCTGCGCCTTGAACATCAGGATGTCCGCGGCCATGAGCACAGGGTAACCCAGCAGACCGACGGAGTAGTTGTCCCCCACCCCCATGTCCTGTATTTTTTCTTTAAGCGTGGGGATCCTCTCTGCCCGGGGAACTCCGCAGAACATGGCGAGCACAGCATAGAGCTCCGTTATATAGGGTATCTGGGACTGTATGTAGAAAGTCGATTTTTCGGGGTCCATCCCGACGCTAAGCCAGTCCATGACCATTTCAAGCGTGTTCCGCTCGACCTCTCCTACTTTGTCGTAGTGAGTGGTCAGCATATGGAGATCGGCCACCAGAAAATAGCAGTCGTAGTCGTCCTGAAATTTTATTCTGTTGTTGAGCGAGCCCACAAGGTGCCCCAAATGGAGCCTTCCCGTAGGTCTGTCGCCCGTAACGAGTATAGGTTTGCCCTTGGCCATTGCGTGAGTGATCCTCCGATCCTTAATATCCAGTTTTAGCACACTAATATACACGGTCTTTAAGGAATTGGGATACGTGCAATCGATTTTCACGTCATTGCGCTCTACATTGCCGGCATATAAGCTCTTTTATGTAACGGTGAGCGACTTAAGAACAACTGAACAAAAACTGATATTTTCGATTGGGCATTCCAACAGGAGCCTAGACGAGCTGGTGCGCATATTGAAGGGCCGGGAGATCGGGGCGCTCGTAGATATCAGGAGCTACCCGCGCTCAAAAAGAAACCCCGGCGTTAATAGGGAAAAACTGGAAGCGCTCCTACCCGGGCTGGGAATCGGGTACCTCTGGATCAAGGAGCTTGGGGGAATGAGGCGGGGCGGTTATGAAGGGTACATGGATTCTCAGGAGTTTACGGAGGGTATCTCTCAGCTACTGGAGATAGCCCGGACTAAGTCCTGCGCCTTTATGTGCGCCGAGCTTAAGTGGAGGGAGTGTCACAGGAGCTTTGTGGCTGAGAGGCTTTTCCGGGACGGGTGGGACGTGGTGCATATTTACGATGAGACAGAGGCTGAGAGACACGCGGGAATGATTGGGATGCGGGAGACATGATGAAGAGTATATGCCCTCCGACAAGCTCGGAACCGGCCGATTGGAGAATTGCGCTAATTATGCCGCCTTATTTCCCCTTGTCTTCATAAACGTAGCCGCAGACGAAGTCTGCGATATAGGCGCTCAGGGTGTCGGGGGTGATTTTATTGCGGTTGTAGGTGATGTTTTCCTGGTAGACGAGCTGGCCTATGGAGTTGTAGAACCTTGAAGTGTTATAGGCATAGGTTTTCCCTGCGCAGTCAATGGACGAGCTGATCTGAACCTCGTTATACCGAAGTCCGTCGTTATCACGTTGGACCCCGGGAAAAACGAGCTTGCTCCAGGACTCGACGCCTGTCTCAGTGTTCTCTATGCTCTTGGTATCCACATATACTGTATATACCCTCTCGTCCTTTACTTCGGCTACGAGAAACCATGAGTCCTCGTAACCACGGGGCTTCTCTTCATCCCCAGGGCTCACGGACCGGGACTCTCGTTTCCTCAAGATAGGCAGGTCCCGAGACGAATCTGTAGAAGGCTCTGCTCCGGGTGCAGGCCCTGTCGTTGCAGCCACGGGGATGCTTGCTTCCTTGGCTACCACGGGTTCATCCGGCCCTTCAGCCACTTTCCCCGCACAGGACATCAGAAATGCGGAGATGACCAATAGCGCTCCGATAAAGGAAAAATGTATTGTCATAGTTTATAAAAGGGACTCAAGAAAGCGCAACATAGCGACTGCACTCTGTGTTAATTTAACACTGCCTACTATAAATTCACCCGGCACCTGGAATTCACCTGACACCCGTGTTTTTCTCAGCGGGCTTCTTTCCCTGCCTTTTTTGATCCTTCCTGATCCTTTTTCTTTTCACCATCCGTTTTCGGCCTTTTGTCCTTCCCCTTAGCCATGGTGAAGAGACTGTTATAGTTATCGTTACCGATAACTTTTCTTAAAGCGCTCAGACCTTCCAAATACTCATCAAAAATAGCACTTAGCAAAGCCTGCGTTTTCGTGAATTCTTTTTTTACCTTGGACGCGTTGAAGTCCGCATTTGAGAGTGATTTTAAGATCTGGGAATTAGCCTTCCTATACTCGTTTTCTTTTTCAAAAAGAGAAAAGACATACTCATCCCTGATCTTGATAAGCTCAGCCTTTTGATTCTCATCGCTTACGAACCTGCTTGAGCTGACAACAAGAGAGTTGAGCATCCTGCTGTACTTTTTAGACCGCTTTTCTCGGGGTCGCTCTTTCTTAGAAGTCTTCTCTGCTTTGTCAGGCTTATCCAGCTTTATAGGCAGATCCTTGGTCTGAGCATAAGACAGGCCTGCAGTAACCATAAATATCAGAATTGCACTCAGCACATATTTCATCGGGAAAAACCTCCTGCGTGTATTTTTGTCATATAGTTTAACCAAAATTATCCCTTTTACGTGAAATATTTTAGATACGCCTATTTGACCCTATTAAGAGCTGTAGAATGAAGCTGCCGTGAAATGAATTATGGATTCTCTTTAATCCGTATCGGAATAACAATTTTATCCCCTCACCTATAATTATTTTGGTTTCAGTTAAATCTTTTCTTATCTTAGCAGGCTTATGAGACTTCGAAGGACGTAAACCCGTTCCTTGCCAAGGGGGGGGGTTAACTAAGATAAATAGAAAGCCACCTTTCTATCACACGGAGGACGTAGGCTTTTTCATCTGGGTCTAAGGCATGGCCGATAGAGGGTATTCCGTGCCACTTCTGAAGACATTTGCGGCAGCATGTGGCGGTGGCGTGCTGGGCAATGAAAACCGGATGGTTTTTCATGGGGGTCTGCTTGCCGTCATTTGGAAGATCGGCGGGAGCCAGGCGTTCATCAATAAAATTTGCCGCGTGCTCCATAATCTCGGAGAGTCCCTTGTTACTCAGATACTCAAGCTCCTTACCTTTGAGATTGAAACCGGAACGGAAACCGGACTTGCCGAGCCTTGAGAACACTCCGTATAAATTACTATTAGCGCTATTCTGTATCGTCTTTCCTATCCCCTCTTGCGTGCCGCTTGAGAATATTCAAAGTAAGAATGGACTCCAATGACAAGCTGATAACGGAGAATACGATTAGACCGACTCCTATAATCGATGCCGTCTCGAGTATGGTCTTTGAAGTCTCAATACCCCAGCTGTTTGTGAGAAACGCCACCAAAGAGCCCAGTGAGAAAAAAACGACGCTCAGGTAAAAACCGATCAAGCTGTTCCTGAAGAGATGGGCTCGTCTGAGCTCGAGCTTTACTTTCTCAGCCTGAACCCTGCATTCCTCGGGAGAATATCCTTTAATAATATCGTCCAAATGTATGTACCTCTGCGATGTGGACATAATCAGCAGAGCTATCCCCGGAATATAAGTAAGCGGGATTAAAAGCTCGAGATTGTCCATATCTGTGTTCCCTTAAGCAATACGTTCATCTGATTATGATATATAATGCATGAATCCATATCTACCCTAAATACGAATACTTCATTATAATAGTTTTCTGAAGCATGGCAGACCTCGCGCCGGCTCGACTCGAGAATATGAACCCAAAAGAGTTATTCAAAGACCGCACGGCTCTTCTATTCGGCATACCGGCATTCATCGGCGCCGTAGTAGGAGTAATATTCCTGCTCCCGCTAAACGAGTTCGTGTTTTATTACGAAGACAAGCCCGTGCTCGGCGATGCGCTCACGTATGCGGGCAACCATCTGTGGAATTCGCTTATTGGACAATACCCGGTAAAGCTCATATTCTACGCGGCGGTGGGGGCGCTGCTCGGTTTTTTCTCCGCCGTATTTTACAGCTCGCTCTACAGGAGCACACTCAGGATCAAGCACTTAAGCGATGAGTTGGAGAAGGATTTGAGCGCACTCATCTCACACGGAGAGAGCGCTGAGGTCGAGTTTAAATCCACCTTCCGGTGGGACTTGAAAGAGTCACGCCCGAATAAGGCGCTTGAGGAAGTTATAATGAAGACAATGGCGGGATTTATGAACGGAGACGGAGGATCGCTGATAATCGGCGTTTCAGACGACGGTGAGATCACGGGGCTTGAGTACGACTATAAAGTGCTCAAGAAAAAGGACCGGGACGGATTTGAGCAGGCGCTTATGGCAGCAGTGGCATCAAAGCTCGGAACGGACGTATGCCAGTACGTGCAGCCCGTATTTCACAATACAGCCGGAAAGGACGTGTGCAGGATTATTGTGAGACCCTCACACCGGCCCGTGTATATAAAAGAAGGCAATAATATGAGGTTTTACCTCCGGACGGGCGTGAGCACACGGGGCCTGAATATACAGGAGGCGGTGGAGTTTATATCTACCAGATGGAAGACGTAAAAATTTAGATTAACAAAAAACGAACACGAATTACACGAAAGGAATAAAGATAAATCCTCCCTTGCCCTCCTTTTTCTAATGAGGGTATAAAAGCAAAGACAAACGATGAAATCCTGTACTACAGTCCGGGTTGACAGAGGACACACCCTTTGGCGGGCTCAGGGTACGTGAGTTATTGGGTTCCTATTAATTGCTCACTACATCCCTCAGCTCGTGCTGAGGAGGTCGCAGTATTTATCGAAAGATTCGAGTGTGCTCTCGATTGATTTTCTATGGTATTTCTGAAACGTTTTAGCCATCTTCTCAACTTTCTTCTTCTTTATATCAATAAACTCACTATTGAATTCATTTATATGCTCGAACTGACCCGCATAGGGATATAGCCCCTTAACGAAACCCGTAAAACCGGGTTTGAACCCAAGCAGGTTTTTTAATAAGTCCATATAACCAAGCTGCATAGAGAGCCAAAGCTCGGCCTGCGTATCAAAGGAGTTTAATGTCTCCGACCATAAATTTTTATTGAGCTCAAGCCAGTCGACGTAACTTTTCTTTACAGATTCGGACTGCTTTTTTAAGTTCTCGTCTAATTTAAGCACGTTACTTTGTTTATTGACCATTTTACACTCTCCCCGAATATTGTTTACTAGAATGATAGCATAAACCGTGCCGTTAGAATTAATATAAGAATGAGAGGTTATTATAAAAAGGCTTGCCGCCGAAAATGAGTGAAAATGTGTTTGATGTCAGATAATGATACAGGGCATTGGCTCCATCCCTCGATGGGCTCAGGGTGAGCGGAAGATTATTGACTTATAAATCCACTTCTTCGAGTTTTAGCACTTCAAGGAGTCTCTTACGGAGCTCCAGAGCTTCGGCTGAGCGTGCATGGGGGAATTTATCGGCGGGGAATTTGTCTATCGCTTCAGTAAGCGCGCGTATGCTGTGGTCTGCGGCAGTTGAGATCACACGGACGAAGGTAGGGTGTATTTCGGCCTCAAGATCGAGGTAATCTATATAATGGTGCACCGGAGGTGTACACATTACGGTCATCGGGCTGCATAGAACGTCTACTCCTCTTATGTCTGTGCGCTTTGCCGTTGGCGTGGGCTGGTGAAGATACCACGTGACCTTGTCCTTATGCTTTAGGAACTCTTCAATGAATTCGTCCACCGAATTTATCATTACATAATTATGCTTTGCGCCCGGGGATTTGTAAAACAAAAAAAGGGGTAATAAGCTTTAACGCCTATTACCCCACCGCTGCTCCTTTAAGAATTTTGTTTTTTGAATTGTTTTGGCTACTGCTTTATGGCTGTATTGGATGAGTTATAGCAAATTTCGGAGAAAAAGTAAAGGGGTTTTGTTATGAGACTGTGAATTGCTTATAAATTATTCTTCACACTCAGGTTTAATCTACTTGTTATCATTCGCCGATTGCCCAGGGCGGATGGGGTCGGGGACTTTGTTTTTTATGGGTTTTATCACCTGAAGATATAGATAAATCGACCTTAGCTCTTCGTCGCTCAGCTGAGAGTACGCGTCCATCGGCATCGGGGAGCGGACTGTTGTGCTACCCTCCCCGATATGATCAGTCCCGCGGAAGGTCTCGATGAACCGTTTCTCTGTCCACCCGCCAATTCCGGTTTCTGGGTCTGGTGTAATGTTCGCTGCAAAGCTCACGCCCCAACGACCTACCCAAACAGTACCGTCCGTCGTGTAAAACGTATTTTCCCATTCTTCTGTGCCTAATTCCGAATCGGGCAGCTCGGGGAGCGGCTCGCCTTGAGGAAAGCCCGAAAGAAACCTCTGCGGGTCGGACTCTGTTCCGAACAGGGTTGTTTTCTTTGGCGTGTGGCATTTGTCACAGCCCCCGAGGTTCACGAGCTGCTTTCCGCGTTCTATACGGTAGAGTCTGTAGCGCTCTGCATAGGCGCTCGTTGTGCTCTCCTTTTGAGGCTCGAAAGTGGACTTCGTACTGCTGCCGCACCCGGTGAGGGTTAAAGCTACTATAAAGGCGATAATTCCCGAGAATAAAAGTATCGAGCCTGTTTCGATTGCCCTGGTTAATTGTTTCATAGCCGCGCTCTTTTCAAATTATAGCAAAACTAGAGAGGAATTGGCAAGGTGTACAAATATGGATGCAGGATACAGGATATAGGATGCAAGATCGGGCGCGCTTCGACAGGATCAGGGCGAGTGGATTATTGCTCATATTTATAGGATTATACTGTTATTTCCGATGCTTACTTTACTTTCTTCGGGTTTTACATTACATTTAGTAAAGTAAAGCTACACTAAGCTGAATAAAGGTATTATAATTATTACAGGATTTTTAAAGGAGGATGTTGGATGATTCGCTTAACGATAGTAGCGTTAATTCTTTTGGTATGTACAGGCTGCGCCGGTAAAAAAGAGGTACATCAAGCGCCTCCTAATACTATCGCGGTGGGAACGGTTGTGGACGTTCACTGGCCCTCACAGTTCGGGAACCATGAGTACAGCATGGGGAACGGCGATATAGTTTCGGGGCGTTACGGCTGGTACAGACCTCCGGGGAGCGCCGCCGCGTATCAGCTCAGATACGACTACAATGTGCTCATAATTAAAAAACCCATCAGCCACGCCGCTACCTATATAGTGTTTGATCCTGTGACCGTAGACCCCAAGGGAGTTCAGAAGCTACTCGGCAGAATAGACGGAGAGATATCGGATGTGGATTTTAATGAGGGTGCGCTCAAGCCCGGCGATATGGTGTTTGTTACAATCGAGGATTATTACGGAGTTAACAAAATCGGGCTCGACTTCAGACGCGGGGAATACAACGAACCTCTGGCTAGCGTATCGTTTCTGAACGGCTACAGGAACTTCCGTACCGACCCGCTTGACCCGGCAGCTCCTTATATACCTTATTTATCTGAGATTGAATGAATAAAGAGCTCCAGACGAAAACAATAGCTCTTAAGAGCGTTATATATAATTAGTCCCCGTCCATGAGCTTGGGGTTGTCGACAACCATACCGCTCTGGAGGACGTAAATCACACGGTTAAATATGTGGTGCACGTTCGTATACTTCTCTTCGAGCTGAGTTTGAGCGAGCTCGAGCATATCAATGAGCACGTCCGAGACCGGCACACCTCTGTGCTCAGCCTTTTTCTTAACCATAGTCTCAAGCTCTTCGACACCCATACCGAATAATTCCCACTCTTTTTCTCTGTCTGTTGTCTCAGCCATAATAGTCCTCCTGAGTATATTTTTGCTAAAGTGCAATTAATGTTACCTGATTGCACTGAAATTAATAAAACGGAATTAAAAATTGCCAATGAGGACCCGACACAATATACTATAGGCATGAAAAGAGCGACTTTGACAGTAACTCTTGCGGCCTTGGTGTTCATGACGCTCGGGGCAAGCGCCGAGGAGCCGTATACTCCGGACTCTATGACGGCCCACCCCGAGTGGTACATAAAGGTTTCCGACTGGTCGGTATATGCAACATGGAGCGCAGTAGCTATTATACACAGTGTCACAATCGAGAACACGAGCGACGTGGAGTATAAAGACGTGATGGTCAGGGTGTGTTATTCGGCTACGTCCACAAGCGGGGCGGGAAGCATAATCAGCCAGGAAGTCGGCGTGCTTCCGGTGACACTCCCACCTAAGAGTAAGAAGACGTATCTTAAATCCGGGGTCACGATCGGAGCGGGGTCTACTTTCATGAATGCAATAGAACTTCAAGTGCTAGGAGCAACCCCGGTACTGTGAACTGAATCCTCAGTGGGAAACGTTTAAGTTCCGGCGCCATATCTCAGATTAAAACGCCAAATATTTATTGTGCATGTAGAAATCCCAAAAGTATCCAAAACTTTTTTCATTCATAACCTATTCATATCTAAGGTTTTTTCCTCTTGCCAATAATTTCAGTATTGAGATTAAGTTTTAATCATAACCCCCTTCCATAACTTCGGAATCAGAGAGGATGAGCATAGAGAATATTCATTAAATATTGGTATCTAAACGTCAGATGTTACTTGTATGATTACATTTTTTTAAAGAATTTCACAAAATACGTGCAAAAATTCTAAAAGTTTGCTATACTCATTATTGAAACCGGTTGTTACAACCTGAGCCCCGTCAACCGGATACGCAATCCTCTTGGCATGGGTTATGTATTCGCGGGGCTCTGTGGAATATTACTTTTAATTCTTAAGATTTAGGTTTTTGGGGTTTACAGTATATACAGTAGTAAATCACATTTGACAGCATCGGTAGTTTGGCCGCGAGCTTACGTAGTATAGTGTAAGCAAGAATAGTTGGTGTACAGTAAAGTTATATCCCTATAACTGAGTTCAAAGAGGAAGTGCACCACATAGTTTACCGAAGAATTCAGCCGGGGTTAGAAAATTCAAGCACTTCCTCGGTCTATTGTTGAGATCGTTTTCAATACGTTTAATTTTTGAATCA
>Ga0114931_10003251_pt1 | contig 20626 bp, 19 predicted proteins | sample 2SBtaG_FD_89579 | JGI IMG/M metagenome (GOLD analysis project Ga0114931, IMG submission 89579) | Deep subsurface microbial communities from Kolumbo volcano to uncover new lineages of life (NeLLi) - 2SBTROV14_V59a metaG | ecosystem: Environmental > Aquatic > Marine > Volcanic | place: Kolumbo...
GCGCGAGCGGGAGCGGGAGCGGGAGCGGGGACGGAGCTAAGAAACCAAGAAATCAAGAAACTCCGGAAGGAGTTTCTTGATTTCTTGGTTTCTTAGCTCCGTCCCCGCTCCCGCTCCCGCTCCTGCCTCGGAGGTCGGGCCGTGATTCCGATCTTGCTCGATACCGACATCGGCTCCGATGTCGACGATGCGCTTGCGCTGGGTTTTGCGCTCGCTTCGCCCGAGGACTTCGATCTCGTGGCAGTCACCACGGTCGCTGCCGATACCCGCGGCCGCGCGCGGGCCGCGGCGCGGCTGCTCGGGCTCGGTGGGCGCACCGACGTCTCCGTCCACGTCGGAGCCGAGCACGCACTGGCGCGACAGGGTGCCTTCGTCTGGCGCGAGATCGAGACCGCGGGCTACCCGGACGGGCCCGACGCGCCGATCTCGGACGAGCCCGCCGCCGAGCGCATCGTGCGCGCCGCGCGCGAGACCGATGGGCTCGAGATCGTGGCGATCGGTCCGATGACCAACCTCGCCCACGCGCTCGGCCTCGACCCCGAGCTGCCGTCCAGGGTCCGGCGGCTGACGATCATGGGCGGACACATCCGCGAGGTCCGCATCGGCGACCATGTCTGCGCGCCCGGCATCGACTACAACCTGTGCAGCGACCCCGAAGCTTCGGTGATGGTGCTGGGTGCCGGCTTCCAGACGCGGCTCGTCAGTGCCGACGTGACGCTCCAGTGCTGGCTGCGAACGCGCGAGGTGGAAGCCCTGGCCGCCGCGCCGGGACCGATCGCATCGCTGCTGGCGAACCTGGTCGGCATCTGGACGCCATTCCAGCGGCGGATCTTCACCGACCTCGGCGGCACGCTCGCCCCCGACAACGCCGCCTATCTGCACGACCCGGTGACGCTGCTCTCGCTGGCGGACCCGAGCGCGCTCATGTTCGAGCGCCTTCGCGTCGTCCCCACGATCGAAAACGGCGTCCTCCGGACCCTGGAGGTCGACCCGGCGGCCGGCATCGGCGCCGAGATGGAAGTCGCCACCGCCGTCGATCCCGACGCGGTCCGCGCCGCGATCCAGAATCGCCTGCTGCGAGTCTAGGCCGCACGCGCGATCGGCCGGATGCGGACACACGCCCCGGACCCGGGTGCAGCATTCCGGCAGCCCACCCGCGCCTCGATCGCGGCCCGTGCGCAAGACGCCCTCAGAATTGGCCTTGGCGAGGTTTTATCCCACCAGTTTGTGAGCCAACGCACCGAAACGTGATGCATCGAACCACAACCGGATCCTGGGAAGGAAGCTCCATGCGTCGCTTGACGCTGCTCGCCACCGCCACCGTGCTCGTCCTCGCCATCGCCGCACCCATCGTCGCGGGGGCTCCGTCCGTGGGCGAGGTGGCCCTGGTGCTGGGCCCGGGCGCCGCAGTGGACGGTGTGTCCGAGGCCAACACGTTCTCCCTGCTGGGGCTGGGACTCGCCGGCCTCGCGCTCTTCCCGCGCAGCCGCTTCCAGTAGCGCGCCGCCTTCCCGCGCCGCTGCTCAATCCCCCGCGCCCGGGCTCTCCCCGGCCGCCGAAGCCTCCGGCGCGTGCGGCGTCCCGTACGGGGAACCCACCGCGCGCCCGATGAAGCCGAGCACGTGTGCCCGATACGCCTCGGGCCAACGGTCGAAGAGCGCTGCGTGTCCCGCATCCTCGGGCAGCCAGATCTCGGCCGCCGGGTCGTGCGCGGCCGCGTAGATCCGCTCGGTATGCCCGTAAGCGATCACGCGATCGGCCTTGCCGTGCATCAGCAGCAGCGGGCGCGGCGCGATCTCGGCCACGTGGTCGATGGGACCGTCGGCCACGTCGCTGCCCATGCGCCAGAGCGCGAGCCGGATGATCGCGCCCCGCAACTGCCCCGGAAACTCGCGCATCATCGCGGTGTCCTCGAGCAGGTCCTCGACGCGCGTGAACGGGTTCTCGCTGATGACGGCGTCGATCTCGGGGTCGCGCGCGGCCGCCAGGATCACGCTCGCGCCGCCCTGCGAGGTGCCGATCACGACCACGCGCTCGAGGCCCCGCTGTTGCTTCGCGAACGCCACCGCCGAACTCACGTCGTGGCTCTCGCGCACCCCGTACGAGATCCCGCGGCCGGCCCCGTCGGAGATGTCGTGCTCGCGCTCGTCGAATAGCAAGACCGGGTAGCCGGCCCCGTGAAGCATCGGCAGGTGGCGCAGGAAGTCGCGGCGGTCTGCGGCCGCACCGTGCACGGTGACGATGCCCACGCTCGCCCCGTCGACGCCGGGTACCCACCACCCCCGCAGCGTCGAACCATCGACGGCCGGAAACGCGACCTTCTGGTACGCGATGCCGAAGTCGGTGAGTGGATCATGCAGTCCGGGTGCCCAGGCCTCGCGCATGAAGTCGGTGGGCGGTCGCAGCCCCGTCTCGGGCGTGCGGTGCTCGTACCAGGGTGGCCGCAGCACCATTCCGGAACCGAACCAGACGAACGCGGCCACCAGCCCGAGCCAGACCACGAGCCCGCCCAGCAGGACGCCGACGACGCGTTTTCCGCTCACGGTCCCGCTCACGCCGCGCCCTCTCGTTCCGGCGGTTCCGCGATCGCGTCGTCCGCCGTGTCGCGCCGCGGCGGCGCGAAGACATAGGCGACGCCGACCCCGAGCAGGTAGAGCGCCAGCAACGGCACCGCGAGCATCACCTGGCTGATCACGTCGGGCGGCGTCAGTACGGCCGCCATCACGAACGAGACCAGCACCGCGTACTTGAACCCGCCCAACAACTGGCGCGGCTCGAGGATCCCGCTGACGGCCAGGAAGAACACGACCACGGGCATCTCGAAACCCGCGCCGAACGCCAGGATCAGCCGCGTCGTGAGTGTGAAGACCTCGCTCATGGTCCACGCGCTCACCACGTTGGCGCTGTCGAAGCTGACGAAGAAGTCGAAGATCAGCGGGAACACGAACGAGTAGCCGAACGCGGCGCCGGACAGGAAGAGCACGGTCGAGATCAGCACGAACGGCACGGCCACGCGCTTTTCCGACGGGTAGATCCCGGGCGCGACGAAGGCCCAGATCTGCCAGAAGATGATCGGCAGCGCGAGACCGAAGCCCGCCAGCAGCGCGGACTTGAGGTAGGTGAAGAAGATCTCGGTGGGCGCGATCGCCTGGAGCACGCCGTTCTCTCCGAGCGCCTGCACGGCGGGCGCGAGCAACTGGTCGAAGATCGTCTCGCTGGAACTCCATGCCGCCAGCGCGCCCGCGATCCAGGCCACCAGGATCTTGACGATCCGGTTTCGCAGCTCGGCCAGGTGCGTGGTGAGGGGGAGGGCCGCGTCTTCCAACGGAGGCTCCGCCCCTACGCCTTCGGCTCGTCGGGTGCGGCCTCGGCCCTGGCGGCTTCCGTCGCGGTCTCGGCCTCGGTCGCCGCGACCGGCGGCTCCGCGGCCGGCGCCCCGCCCGACGGGGAGGCGGCCGGTGCGGTCGCGTTCGCGGCGCGGGCGCCCGCGGCGGGTGCCGGTTCCGCCGCCGATGCCGCCGGCGGCGTGCCGAGCGAGGGCTCCGGAAGCGGGAGCTGCGCCATCTGGTCCGCCGGTCCCGCCGGTCCCGCCGGTGCCTGCGGCGGCCGCGGCGGTGCCGGCGGCTCGGCCTCGGTCATGATCGTGCTGCGCAGGTCGTTCGAGGCGCGCCGGAACTCTGCGAGCCCGCGGCCGAGGCTTCGCGCCAGTTCTGGCAGCTTGGCGGGGCCGAAGATCAACAGCGCCACCACCATGATGACAAGGAGCTCGGGGAAGCCGATGCCGAACATTCGGGAAGGCTAGCAATTGCGGGCGCGTCGGAACGCACGCACGCGCCGGTGGATCAGGCCGCACCGGAGCCCGGGCGGCGGCGGTAGCGCAGCCGGATCGGCCGCTGGCCGGTGTCCGGGAGCAGGGCCACGCCCAGGTGGTGTTCGCCGCCGCCGACCGCCCGGCTCCAGGCGACGCGGCCGAGCCGCTCGCGCCCCGGCTTTCCGTCCTCGCCCCAGAGCCGGAGCCGGATCAGCGCGCCGACGGGTTCCGGCTGTTCGACCCGGATCCGCAAGCCGTTGGGCGAGACGTCGTGGGTCAGGCCCCGGCGGCGCCGCCCATCGGCGCACACGCGCGGGAAGCGGCAGAAGTCGACCCTGCGCACCGCCTCTTCGCGCGGTTCGCGCCGGCGCAGCAGCGCCGAGGCCTCGTAGAGCGGGATCTCGATCACCGGGACGTTCCCCACTGCCGGGGCCTCCCCTCCCCCAGGAAAGACGCGTGGCCCCTAGAGGCCGGACGCCGAAAGGTCCGGCGTGGGCCTCGGGGCGACCAGGGCGCCGGCCCGCGGCTCGGCGAGCGCCGGCAGCTCCACCTCGCTGGCATCGAGGATGCGCAGGAATTCGCGGCCCAACTCCGGGTCGAACTGGACACCCGAGCATTTGTCGATCTCCGACCGCACGATGTCGGCGGGAAGCGCCTTGCGGTACGGCCGGTCGCACGTCATCGCGTCGTACGCATCGACCAGCCCGACGATCCGGGCCGAGAGCGGGATCTGCTCGCCGTAGAGGCCGTCGCCGTATCCGCGGCCGTCCCACCATTCGTGGTGGTGGCGGATGGCCATGCTGATGGGCGCCGCGAGCCCCAACGGCTCGATCATGCGTGCCCCGATCTCGGGGTGGCGCTGCAGCGCCATGCGCTCCTTCGTGCTCAGGCTGGACGGCTTCAACAGCAGGTCCGTCGGAACGCCGATCTTGCCGATATCGTGGAGGAACCCGGCAATGCGAACGTGTTCGCGGTCATCTGCGGCGAGGCCCAGGTGGTCCGCCAGGAGCCCGGCGTAGAAGCCGGTGCGCCGCGCGTGCCCGCGGAGGAAGCCGCTCTGCCGCTCGACGGTTTCGGCCAGCACCTCGAGGAAGGCCAGCGTGTCGGCCGCAGGCAGGTCGGCCCCGCCCGGCGTGCCCAGCGTCTCGAGCAGGTCGCCGACGCGGCGCCGTGCGCCCGGGTCGACGTCGATGCGGTCGAGGATCCCGCCGAGCGAGTGACGCTGTCCGACCGCGGTACCCAGGTCGTGCAGGAACGTGAGGAGGCTGCGCCTTCCCCCCTGGCGCTTCAGGCAGCGGGCGACGGCCGCGTTCACCTGCAGCACGTCGAACGGCTTCTGGAGGTAGTCGCCGACGCCGAGCCGAAGGGCCTCGGTCGCGCTCTCCAGGCTCGGGCGCCCCGTCACCACGACGATCTCCACCGACGGATGCCGCCGCCGCACCACGCGCAACAGCTCGTCGCCCTGCATGCCGGGCATGTTCAGGTCCAGGGTCATCAGATCGACTTCGTGCAGGTCGAGGTGGTGAAGCGCCTCTGTCGCATCCCGCGCTTCCACGACATCGTGTCGGGCTTGCAGGATCATCCGGAGGGACTGGCGGGGCCCCGGCTCGTCGTCCACCACCAGGATGGAGTTTCGCCGAAGCGGGTCGGAGATCGGGGTCGCGGGGGTGGGGTTGGGCACGCCCGGACCTGTTCCAAGTTCCGTGCCATGGTCGGCGTGCACCGGCGAAACCCCGAAAACCTCTTGACTTCCCACCAGTTGGCGCCGCGTCGGCCATCGCCGGTTCCCTCCGGGGTCCGTGCAGGGGTGTACGGATCGGAACGGCCGGGTCCCCGATCCTTGCGCAACCCCACGGAATCAATGGGATTTTTGGCTCCGTTCGGATGCGAACCGTGCGGCGGGTCCGCGGTTCACCCGCGTTCCGGACCGGAGCCGCCCCCGCCGGGGTCAAGACCCGGGCCGGAACGGCCGATTCGCCCGGAATGCCGGCCCTCCTGTTTGCGCTGCTCGCGCTGTTCGTGTTCGCCACCCCGGCGTCCGCCGAGGGTGAGATCTACAAGTGGGAGGACGACGCCGGCCGCGTCCACTTCACCCAGGACCTGGGACAGGTGCCGCCCCGGCATCGCCACGCGGCACAGTTGTCGCGCCACCGGGTGCGGCGCAAGGACGTGCAGCTCTACGAATCGCAGTCGCTGGCCGGGGCGGGCGGAGTGGGTTCGCGCGCCGCCAGTCGCGGGCGGCCGCTCGAGATGCCGTTCGAGATGCGTGGCTCGGCGATGTTCGTGTACGTCGAACTGAACGACCGCGTGACCGCGCCCTTCATCGTCGATACCGGGGCCACGGACGTCGCCGTGCCCGCGCACGTCGCCCGGGAGGCCGGCATCGAGATCACGGCCGACACCCCGCGCGCCACCTACCAGACGGCGAACGGGCAGGTGCGCAAGCCGATCGTCCACATCGACGCGGTCCAGGTCGGCGAGGTCCGCGTCGAAGGGGTTCGCGGCAGCGTGAGCGAACGCATGGACGTGGGCCTGCTCGGCGGCTCCTTCTTCAACAACTTCACGTTCCAGATCGATCCCGCCGCACAGGTCATCACGCTGGTGCCGAACCCGCACGTGCGCGGCGGGATTCCCGAATCGCAGTGGCGCCGTCGCTTCACACGGGCACGCGGCCGACTGGCCGCGCTGACCCGGTACATCGAGGGCAACGTCTTCACGGATCGCGGCCGGGTCCGGGAACTCGGCGCAAAGCAGGCGGAGTTCGCACACGATCTCGAAGAACTCGAACGGGAGGCGGATCGCGCCCGTGTTCCCCAGGCCTGGAGGGCGGATTAGTGGGGTACCGGGTCGGAATCCTGCTCGCGTTCCTGTCGATCGCGCCCGCGGCACGCGCCGAGATCTACGCGTGCCCGGGCCCGGGCGGAGAGACGCTCTACACCACCGACGCCAGCCAGTGCGGCGGCGCTGTGACGCCCCACGCGTTGAAGGGGCAGGTGCAGCGGACGGAGACCTCGCCCGCGGCAGTCACACGCCCCCGGAGCGTCCCCGCCGCGCGGCGCGACGACGCGAGCGCGGCCGCCGAGTGGGCCGCACGCCGCCGCGACGCCGAGCGCGCGGTGGCCGAGTCGGAGCGGCGCGTCGCCACCGGGACCGAGCTGGTGAAGGCCTGCAACCGCGGCGCGATCCTGCGCGCCGACGACGAGAACGGCATCCCGCATGAAGTCCCGTGTTCGTCGATCCAGCGCAAGTTCGCCGACGCGCAGCGCGAACTCGCGGAGCGACGCGCCTACCTGGCCGACGGGCTGGCCGAGGACTGTCGCCGCGCGGGCTGCCTGCCCGGCTGGATCCGGTAGGCCTGGATCCGGTCGCCGCCAGCTCCGCGTCGCGAGCTGCCGGCTCCGCGCCCGGTGGTACGTTCCTGGAATGCGCGAACGCCCCAGCGGGCAGAAGGGCCGCACCCGCGGTGCGGCGATCCGGGTCGTCGAGGCCGACATCACCACGCTGGCGGTGGACGCCATCGTCAACGCCGCGAACGAGCGCATGTTGGGCGGCGGCGGTGTGGACGGGGCGATCCACGCCGCGGCCGGGCCGGAACTGCTCGCCGCGTGCCGCGCGGTTCCGGAGCTCCGGCCCGGCGTGCGCTGCCCGACCGGCGAGAGCCGCATCACGCCCGGCTTCCGCCTGCCGGCGCGGTTCGTGATCCACACCGTCGGTCCCGTCTGGTCCGGCGGCGGCGCGGACGAAGCCCTGCGACTCGCCGGGTGCTACCGCAGCGCGTTGGCACTGGCGGCCGCGCATCGCGTCCGCACGATCGCGTTTCCCGCGATCAGCTGCGGCGTCTACGGCTACCCGGTCGCGTTGGCCGCGCGCGTCGCGGTCGGGACGGTGCGGGCGTGCACCCGCCCCGCCGGTTCCGCGGTCGAGGTGTTGCTCGTCGCGTTCGGGGCCACCGTTCGCCGCGCGCTAGAAGCCGAGCTGGCCTGAGCGCGCGGCCGCTCGATGGGGTCCGCTCGTCGCGTGCGGCGCGCCCGTCATTCTCCGAGCTTGTGCTTGTCCATCTTCAGCTTGAGTTGACGGCGCGTGATCCCGAGCGCGGCAGCCGCGCGCGTCTGGTTCCAGTCGTGCCGGTCGAGGGCCGCGCGCAGGAGTTCCTGCTCGAAGCGGGCGACCGCCTCCTCGAAGGCGACCTCGCCGCGGCCGACCGCCTCGCGCAGCGCGTCCGTCCTCCCGGCGCGCACGAGCGCTTCCGGAAGATCACCGACGTCGATCGCGTCTCCGCTCGCGAGCGTGATCGCGCGCTCGATCGCGTTCTCCAGTTCTCGGACGTTTCCGGGCCAGTCGTGGCGCTCCAGCGCCGAGAGGGCGGCCCGGGTAAAGCGGGTGGCGAGGCTCCCGGCGGCGACGTGTTCGGCGAGGAAGTGCTCGGCCAGCAGGCGCACGTCCTCGCGGCGGTCGCGCAGCGCGGGGAGTTCCACCGGCACCACGTGGACCCGGTAGTAGAGGTCCTCCCGGAAGCGCCCCTGCCGCACCTCTTCTTCCAGGTCGCGGTTGGTCGCGGCGATGATGCGCGTCTCCACCGCGATCGGCTGCGTACCGCCGACGCGCTCGATGACGCGTTCCTGGAGCGCGCGCAGCAGCTTCGCCTGTGGCGCAGGCGCCAGCTCCCCGATCTCGTCGAGGAAGAGCGTGCCGCTCGTGGCCTGCTCGAACTTGCCGATGCGGCGCTCGCGCGCGTCGGTGAAGGCGCCGCGTTCGTGCCCGAAGAGTTCGCTCTCCATCAGCGTCTCCGGGATCGCGGCGCAGTTGACGGGCACGAAGGGGCCCCGCGCCCGCGGGCCGAGGTCGTGAACGGCGCGCGCCGCAAGTTCCTTGCCGGTGCCGCTCTCGCCGCTGATCAGCACCGTCGCGTCGCTCTGGGCCACGCGCTCGATGGTGCGGAAGACCGTGCGCATCGCGGCGCTGCGTCCGAGCAGGCCGCCGAGCCGGGTCCGCTCGTCGAGTTCGTCGGTCAGCCGCGCCACTTCGCGCCGCAGGGCCCGGTGCTCGAGCGTCTGCCGCACCTTGATGCGGAGCGCCTCCACCTCGAACGGCTTGGTCACGTAATCGCTGGCGCCGAGCTTCATCGCCTCGACCGCGGTCGCCACCGTCTTGGTCGCGGTCAGCACGATCACCGGAGGCGGGTCGGCCTGCTCGCGCAGGTCGGCCAGGAAGTCGAGCCCGTTGCGTCCCGGCATCACGAGGTCGAGCAGCACGCAGTCGGCGGGCATTTCCTCGAGCGCCCGCAGCCCGGCATCTGCGCTGTCCGCCGTGACGACTTCGCAATCGTCCTTCAGCAGCATGCGCAGCGACTCGCGGACTCCCGTTTCGTCATCCACCACGAGTACGCGCGGCATGGCGGAGGTTTAGCGGTTCCCCCCGGTGCGAGCGATGGCCCCTACTCCCCGGCCGCCTCGGGTGCGGGCAGGTCGACCAGCAGCACCCGCTCCTCCGCCTCGGTGGCATCGACCGTGAGCCGTCCGCCGAGCGCCTCGATCGTGTAGCCCGCGAGCAGCAACGCCAGGTCCAGCTCGCCTTCTTCGCCCGGCAGCGAGGCGGGAGCCCGTTCGGGGTGGAAGCGCACGAGCACCCGCATCGCCGGGGCGTCGCCGAGGCCGTGGGGGTGGTAGCGGCACGCGACATAGAGGTCCGCGCGGTCGGCGACGGCCTCGAAGGCCGCGTCGAGCAGGGCCGAGAACGCGAAGCGTAATCGTTCGACGTCGCCCAGTGCCTCGGGCCGCACGTCCTCGAGCTCGCGCAACACCAGCAGGCCCCGGCGGCCGATGATGTCGCGCCGCTCGTCGAGTACGGCTTCGACCACGGCCGAGACATCGACCGGCCTGGTCTCGGCAGGACCCAGCTCCGCGAAGTCGCGGAGCAGCGCGATGCGCTCGGTGACGCGGTCGAGGTCGCGCTCGACCTGGAAGCGGAACTCGTCGCGGAAGGCCGGGTCGTCGTGACGCTCCGGAAGCAACTGCGCGAAGGTGCGCATGCTGACCATCGGGTTGCCGAGCTCATGGCCGAGCGCGCGCGCCAGCCGCGAGATGGACGGCGGGCCCGGCCCCACGGGCGGGGCGACGGCCTTGGGCGTCTCCCGCGCGGAACCGTCGGCCCCGGTCGAGTCCGTGCGGGGCACCGGCGACGGGGAGACCGGTCTCGGCCGGGAGGGCTGGGTGGCGGGCGGCTTCCCGGCCGGAGCCGGGTCGGGGAAGCCGAGTGCAGCGGCCGAGAGCGCTCCGTCGCCACTGCGCTCGACCGCGTGCCGCAGGGTCTCCTCGAGTTCCCGCAGATTGCCCGGCCACGCATCCGCTCCCAACGCCGCGAGCGCGTCCGGTGCGAGCCGGCGTGCCTCCTGCCCCCGGACCTGCGCCCATTCCGCGAGCCAGTCCTCGGCAAACCGGACCGCGGCCCCGGGGCGCTCGCGCAGCGGCGGAATCCGCAGCGAGAGTCCGCCCAGCACGGTCTCGAGCTCCGGCTCCAGGCGGTCGGCGGCCTCCTCGTCCACCAGCGAGATCCAGTGCAGATCGTGGCTGCCCGGTGCGAGCTGCGGGGGGCCGAGTTCGACCCAGCCCCGAAGCTCGCGCTGCGCCGAGGGCCGTAACCGCTCCGGTCCGTCGAGACATACCGTGAGCGCCTGGCCCGCGGTCGTGCGCAGCCGCCGATCGAGGCTGGAGAGGTCGCCCCCGTCCTCGAACGCCATGTGGAGGAAGTGGCTCGCGCGCTCCGAGAGGGCGTGGACGACCCGGGCCATCAGCAGACGGCCGGTCCCGGTCTCGCCGATCAACAGCAGCGGGCCGCCGTTGCCGATCGGGCTCGGCAGGTCGAGGTCACCGAACGCGCGCGTGAAGCGCCGCACCAGACCGTCGCGCTGTCGTCGGCTCGCGATCGCGGCGCCCGGCGCCACCGTCCGCGGCCGCGACAGTGCGCGGCGAAGCGCGGACGCCGGTGTGGGCCAGCGCAGGATCTCGGGCCGGAGCGCGGCGAAGCGCTCGCGCAGCGTGGCTTCGGAGACCGCGCCACTGCGCAGCAGCACCCAGTGTGCGTCCGGAAAGGTAGCCGCGATCTCGCCCGCGATGCCGGAAACGGCGTCGCCCTGCAGCCCCACCGGCATCACCACGACGTCCGGGGGCGGGGCGCCGACGAACGGGTCGCCGGTGCCTCCCGACCAGGCGGGCGCGGTCCCGGCCAGGCGGGCCACGGCCGCGCGGACGGGGCCGTCGTCGTGCACGATCCAGAGCGAATCCACTTGTGTCGCATCCACGGGAACTCGGACCCGCGGTCTGCGGCCCCGGAGGGCAAACGCCCCCGGCTACATGCAGGCAAGCGCCGTGCCAACGGCGGCCCGGTCCGCATCGTGCGGGCAGATCGTCCGCGAACGCAGCGGATGGCGGCGTTTCCGGGCCGTTCGGCACTTTCCGCCCCGCAGCCGGGGCTGGCCGGCGAAGGGAAAAAGAATTCCCTCGCATCCCAGGTTTTTCCACAGGGCCGGCCGGGTCCGGGCGTGCACTGGTCCAGCGCCGGGGCGGGAGTAGAGTACGCGGACGCGCCGTTGCGGCTGGCGCGCGGGGGCGTACGGGTGGGCCACGGATCGGCGACACGGGGAAACGACGCACCGGGCCCGGTCCGGGACCGGGGCCCCGAGGTGCGCCTGCGCAACTGGTTCGACGTCCCGTACGACGACGCGATCGCGGCCGCGCGTACGTGCTATTCGCCCCGGGTCATCGGGGCGGACGAGGTGACTCCGGGCCAGCGCGCCCGGATCGGGCCGCTCACCTACGAGGGCGGACACCATACGGTGTACCAGCACGCGACCTTCGAGTTCGCCCTCTCCGGGATCTCGCGCCAGCTCGTCTGGAGCTTCCTGCACGGCTTCCCGTTCTACAACACGGAGCAGCAGAGCCAGCGCTACGTGAAGCTGGGCGAACCCGAAGCGCACGTTCCGACCGTCCTCCACGGTGAGGCACGCGACGTCTACGAGCGTTCCATCCGCAGCGCCTGGCGCGCCTACGGTGAGCTCAACGCGCGGCTCTCCGACCCGGTGATGGAGATCCTCTCGGACCTCTGGCGTCTGAAGGACCGCGTCGGCAAGGCCTTCGGCCGCAGCGTGGCGCGCGAGGCCGAAAAGAAGGCGATCGAGACCGCGCGCTACGTGATCCCGGTCGCGTGCCACACGGCCATGGTCTACACGGTCTCGGGCCTGACGCTCCATCGGCTGCGACGGATGGCCGCGGTCTCGGACGCGCCGCGCGAAGCCCGGGCCGTGGTCGACCAGATGGTGCACGAGGTCCACAAACTCGATCCGGACTTCTTCGAGGTCATCGGCGACGCACCGCTCGCGGACGGGGACATCCCCGAGTTCGCCGCGTCCACGGCCGGCATCGGAGACACGGCCCAGCTCGAAGCCTTCGACAAGTCGCTCGATGGCCGGCGAGCGCGGCTCGTCGACTGGAGCGCACGTGGCCCCGAGGTCGTCGCGGACGGCGTGCGGCACGTCCTGGGGCGCGGAGACCTCGGCGACGAAGAGGCGATCGCGCTCGCTCTCGACCCGGCGAAGAACCGCTACCGGCTCGAGCGCATGAACGTATCGTCGCATTCCCCGCTGATGCGCGCGCTCAACCACGCACACTACACGTTCCGCAAGAAGCTGAGCCACACCGCGGACTCGCAGGATCAGCGCCACCGCATGGTGCCGGGATCGCGGCCGCTGCTCACCCGGACCGTGCCCGACCGCGTCGACGTGATCGAGCCCGAGCTGATCGCGGCCCATCCGGATTGTCATGCGGTCTTCCGGGAGACCGTGGAGGCGCAGTGGCACGCGCGCAACGAACTGCTCCGGCTCGGCGTCGCGCCCGAGTTCGCGCTCTACGTCCTGCCCAACGCGTTGGCGGTCCGCTTCGAGGAGAGCGGCAGCCTGCTGCACCAGCTCCACAAGTGGACGATGCGCACCTGCCTGAACGCACAGCGCGAGATCTACGAGGCGTCGATGGACGAGATCGCCCAGGTGCGCGAGGTCCACCCGCAGCTGATGCACCACGTCGGTCCGCCCTGCGCGGTTCGAAGCGGCAACGTCTCGCCGCGCTGCACCGAGGGGACGCACTTCTGCGGCGTGCCGGTCTGGAAGAGCTTCCCCGACGTCGACCGGAAGATCTGAGGTGGAGGCGCCGGCCGGCCATCGCGTCCGCCACGCCACGCCGCGCGACCGCGACCTCCTCGCCGAGCTCTTCCGCGCCTTCGTCGAGGAGCAGTCGGACTGGGGCGGGATGTTCGGCGTCGAGCCGGGCCCGCACGACGAGTACGCCTCGTTCGTCGCGCGATGGCTGGACGCGGCGAAGCGGGGCGGCGAACTCGCCCTGCTGGCCGAGACCGCATCCGGCAGTCCGGTGGGCTTCCTCTTCGCCAGCGTCGCGACGCGGGACGCCTTCTTCCACGAGCGGCACCGCGGCCGGATCGACGACGTCTGGGTCCGCCCCGGACACCGGCGTTCCGGCATCGGCCGGGCGCTGGCCGACGCAGCGCTCGCGTGGATCCGGGCGCAGGGTCCCGGGCGCGTGATCCTGCAGGTCGCGCGCCGCAACGAGGCAGGCCAGGCCTTCTGGCGCTCGCTCGGGTTCGGCGCGTTCATGGACGTGATGGAGCGCGACCTCTAGTTTCGCCGTCGGCCCGGCACCGAGGCCTCGTCCGGCCGGAGCCCACGAGGAACTCCCCCATGTCCGATCTCGCCGCCCGCATCCGCGAAGCCCGCGCGCAATTCGAGAAGATGCGCGCCAACCCGGCCGCACTCGATCTCACCCGCGGTAAGCCCAGTGCGGAGCAGCTCGACCTCTCGCTGCCGCTGCTGGGCATCCTGGGTCCGGACGACTACCGCGACGGCCACGGCAACGACTGCCGCAACTACGGCGTTCCGGACGGGATTCCGGAGGCCCGCGCGCTGTTCGGCGAGTTGCTCGACGTCCCGGCCGCCGACGTCCTGGTCGGCGAGAACTCGAGCCTCTCGATGATGCACGGCGCGGTGGCCGCCGCGGTCCTGCACGGGGTTCCCGGCGGCGACGGTACGTGGCACGGCAGGGACATCCGCATCCTCTGCCCGGTGCCGGGCTACGACCGTCACTTCGCGCTGACCGAACACCTGGGCCTCGGGATGCAGAACGTGGCGATCGGCGAGGACGGCCTCGACATCGAGGCGGTCGAGCGCGCCGCCGTGTCCGATGTGCGCGTCCGGGGCATCTGGATCGTGCCCAAGTACCAGAACCCGGTGGGCGTCACGCTCACGGACGACGAGGTGCGCGCCCTCGCGCGCATGAAGACCGCGGCGCCGGACTTCCGCATCTTCTGGGACAACGCGTACGTCGCGCATCACATCGCGGACGAACTCGACCCGGTCGCGGACGTACTGGCGGCGTGTGCCGAGGCCGGAAACCCGGACCGCGTCTTCCTGTTCGGGTCCACGTCCAAGATCACGTTCGCCGGTGGCGGCATCTCGGCCTTCGGCGCGAGCCCGGCGAACACCGCGTGGATGCGGAAGCACCGCGGCCTCGAGACCATCGGCGGAGACAAGCTCAACCAACTGCGTCACGTCCGCTTCTTCGGCGACGTCGCGGGACTGCACGCCCACATGCGCAAGCACGCCGCGCTGTTGAAGCCGAAGTTCGCGGCAGTGCAAAGGGGCCTCGAGGAGCGCCTCGGCGGCACCGGTCTGGCGACCTGGACGCAGCCGCGCGGCGGCTACTTCGTCAGTCTCGACACCGCGCCGGGAAAGGCGCGCCGCGTGTTCGAGATGGCGGCCGAGGCCGGCGTGAAGCTGACGCCGGTCGGAGCCACGTTCCCCTACGGAGACGACCCCGAAGATCGCAACATCCGCATCTCGCCGAGCCTTCCGCCGATCGAGGAGCTCGAGCGCGCGATCACGGTGTTGGCGACGGCCATCCTCTGTGCGGCGGACGGATAGCCGAGCCTGGAGACCTAACGAAGGACGGGATCCGATCGTTCCACGCGGTCGAGTTCCTCGAGGATCTCGACCAGGGCCTCGACCCCGAACGTGAGGTTGTCGAGGGAGATGCGTTCGTTCGGGCCGTGGATGCCCCGGGTCTCGATCGGCCGCAGCCGGCGGGGCACGAAGCCGTAGCTCGTGATGCCGAGCTTCCGGAACCAGTGTGCGTCGGTGAAGCCCGCGATCACGCGCGGGACCGCGACGCCCCGCGGCCGCTGGCGCTCGGCCACCCGCGAGATCGCGCTCATCAGCGGCGTCTCGACCGGCGACGCCGCCGCCTCGAAGGAGAGGCGGATCCCGACCTCGACCTCGTCGCCCATCGTGCGCCGCACCTGGTGGGCGAACGCAACGCAGGAGGCGCCGGGCAGCAGCCGCGCGTCGATCGTGGCGTGCACGGTCCCCGGCACCATGTTGACGATGTCCCCCGCGCGGATGGTGGTGACGACGGCGGTGTTGCGCACCAGCGCGGCACGCCCCGGGTCCGACAGGAAGCGCTCGCGGAAGTCCGGGTGGAGCGCGAGCGCAGCGCGCAGCCGCGCGTAGTCTTCCCGCGCATCCACCGCCGCGAGCGGGGCCAGCGCCTCGAACATGCGCGCTACCGGGGCTACCACCTGCACCGGCGTCTCCAGGTCCGCGAGGCGCGCGAGCGCCGCCGCGAGCCGGGCCGGGGCCGCGTGCTGGCCGCCCGTCGAGCCGTGCCCGGGCAGGCCGCGCGCGGTCACGTCCAACCAGCACGGCGTCTTCTCGGTGAACGCGACGCCCCACAGGTCGGGGTGATCGGCGCCCCCGGGCTGGATGCCGCCTCCCTCGGTCAGCAGGTAGCCGGCATCGCCGAGCAGGTCGCGCCGGTCCCGGGCCACCAGGGCCGCGCCGTGGAGTCCGCCGGCCTCCTCGTCCGGCGTCGCCAGCAGGATGATGTCGCGGTCGAGCGGTGCCCCGCGACGCGCCAGCGCCACCAGCGTCAGCAGATGCACGACCGTCACGCCCTTCGCGTCGAGGGCTCCGCGGCCCACCACGAAGCTGCCGCCGACGACGCCGGCAAAGGGATCGACGGTCCAGGCCTCGGGGTCCGCCGGGACCGTATCGAGATGGGAGAGCAGGACCAGGGGCCGCCCCCGGTCCCGGCCCCGGACGCGGGCCCACAGCGCGGCGCGCGCGCTGTCCTCGCCCTCGAGCCGGACCACCCGGGTCTCGATCCCGCCCTCCTGGTCCAGGACCCGGGCCAGCCAGGCGGCCAGACGTGCTTCGTCCCCCGGGGGATTCACGGTCTCGAGGCGGATCGCGCCGGCCAGGATCTGTGCCGCAGACCCTCGCCAATCGTCGACGGGAGAGGGATACTGACCGCCGCTTCCGGGCTGGACGGCCGGAGCCATCGCGGGGGGACCGGCGCACGCAAGGAGTCCGGCCAGGACCGACACGACGACGACCGCACGCCGCAGGGCCCGCGTGGAAGCGGGCACGGACCGGCGGCGACACAGCGGTTTCACGGGGTTCCTCCCACTAGCGTTGGTTTTAGCATGGCGACCTGCCTGCCGAAGAGTGGATACATGGAGAAGCGAGTGCGCCCGTTCCAGGAATCCGATGCCGCCGAAGGGGCGGCCTGCGATGCGCCGGCCGAAGCCGCGGCGTCGAGCCTGGCCGATGCGGCCGGCTGGATCGGGCTCGCGTTCGGCGTACTGTTCGCCGCGTTCGTGTTCGTCCAGGTGGTCGGCACCGGCACCGAGGCCACCGACCCGGCCGCGGTCGCGGCGGCGAGCCCCATGCCCGCCCGCGCGCACGCCACACCGGTCGCGACCGCCGAAGCCGGCGACGCGGTGGCGCCCGCTGCAGCGGCGTCCCCGGTCCCCGTGCTCGACGTGATCGAAGGAAGGCTCCGGCGCAACCAGACGCTCTCGGCCGCGCTGCGCTCGCGCGGCATCTCGGCTGCGACCGTGCACGCGATCGCCCAGGGCATGCGCCCGGTGTTCGACTTCCGCTACTCGCGGCCCGGAGACGCATTCTGGGTCGGCCGCGACGCGGACGGTGCGCTGGTCGAGTTCCGCTATTCGCGCTCGTCGATCGAACGCTACCTGCTGCGCCGCGAGGACGGACCCGACGGCGAACTCGTCGCGAGCGCCTATCAGCCCGAGATCGAAGTGCGCACCGCCCGTCTCGCCGGCCTGGTCCAGACCAGCCTCTACGACGCGATGCGCCAGCTCGGAGAGAGCGGCGAGCTCGCGCACGACTTCGCCGAGATCTTCGCCTGGGACGTCGACTTCTCCCGCAACGTCCATCCCGGCGACGAATTCCGACTGCTGTACGAACGCCGCGTCCTGGTCGAGGAGGGGCGCGAGGAGTACCTCGGCCCGGGCCGCATCCTGGCGGCCCGCTACTCCAACGCGGACGCCGACTACGACGCGGTGTATTTCGAGACGGCCAAGGACCGCGGCGGCTACTACCGGCTGGACGGCTCGTCCGTCGAGCGTCAGTTCCTGCGGGCGCCGCTCAACTACCGACGGATCAGCTCGCGCTTCTCGGCGAACCGTCTCCACCCGGTGTACAAGGTGCGCCGCGCGCACCCGGCCATCGACTACGCGGCTGCGACCGGCACCCCGGTCTGGAGCGTGGCCGACGGCACCGTGATCTTCCGCGGCGTCCTCGGAGGGCTCGGCAAGACCGTGAAGGTCCGCCATGCCAACGGCTACGTGTCGTTCTACGGCCACCTGTCGCGCTTCCCCAAGGGCCTTTCGGTCGGCGAACGCGTGCGGCAGAAGCAGGTGGTCGGCTTCGTCGGCTCGACCGGTGTCGCCACCGGGCCGCATCTCGACTTCCGGATGCAGTACCACGGCCGGTACATCAACCCGGCGACCGTGCAGACGCCGCCGGGCGATCCGATCTCGGCCGCGCTTATGCCCGAGTTCCTGGCCAAGCGCGACGAGTACCTCGACACGCTCGATCCGCGCCCGCTGCGCGTCGCGACCCAGGAGGCCGGCAGCTAGCCTGGATCCGGCATTCCCGATGGGCCGCCTCCCCCCGCGAGGTCGACCGGCGAACGTCGGATCAAGGCTAGCGGGCGCCGAATGGTGCGCCCCTGCAACGCACGGGCGCAATCCGGCCCCGGCGCGCGTTCGGCAGCGCCGGGCCGAGTGTGCCAACCTTGGCGCCCATGAGCGACGACCTCGGGACGCGGCTGGCGGGGGTGGGCAAGCGCCTCGGCCAGCGGGAAGCCGCGCACGCCCAGGCGATGGAGGCCGCGCGAAAGAAGGCGGCCGGGTTCCACGCCGCCGTCAGCCAGGGCCTCGAGGCCTACCGCCGGGCGGTCACCGCGGCGGGATCGGGCCATCTCGCGGACGTCGTCGTCAGCGCGCCGCGTCTCGACGACAAGCACGTCCGCGCGATCGAGTTCGCGCTCGAGCGCGGCCGCTACAAGGCCGTCGTCACCGTCAAGAGCAAGGGCGAGGTCACGCTGGTCGGGCCGTTCCGGACCGGCAAGGCCGAGGGCCCCTGCAAGAGCTTTCCCCTCGACGCCGGCTCCGAGATCGAGACGGCCCTCGCGGACTTCGTCGAGGCCTTCCTCGAAGAGGCGGCCACGCCGTAGGCCGCGTACCCTCGTGTGCGGCCGTGTCCGCGCGCGGCCATCCACCCAGCGCCCCCGTCCCTGGAGCCCCATTGAGCGGAAACGCCGCGAGCGAGTCGACCCCGGTCACGGGTCGCGAAGATCTGATCGCGTTCTTTCGCGCCGGCGAGAAGCCGCGCGAGCGCTGGCTGATCGGTACCGAGCACGAGAAGATCGGCCTGCGCGCGGATACCCTGGCACCGGTTCCGTACGAGGGACCGGCCGGCATCGGCGCGTTGCTGCGCGCGATCCAGGAGACCGACGGCTGGGACCCCGTGCTCGAGGGCGAGCACGTCATCGCGCTGACGAAGGACGGCGCGTCGATCACGCTCGAGCCCGGCGGGCAGTTCGAACTGTCCGGCGCTCCGCTGCGGCGCATCCACGACACCTGCGCGGAGTTCCAGGCGCACCTCGAGTTGATCCGGCGCGTCTCGGAACCGCTCGGTCTGCTCTGGCTCTCGCTCGGCGCGAACCCGATCCACGACGTCGACGAGATCCCGCACATGCCGAAGGGGCGCTACGACATCATGCGCGCCTATCTTCCGACCCGGGCGACGCTGCCGCTCCACATGATGCACCTGACCGCCACCGTGCAGGCGAACTTCGACTTCGCGAGCGAAGCAGACATGGCCGACAAGATGCGCATGGCGATGGGCGTGACGCCCATCGTCTCGGCCATCTTCGCGAACTCGCCCCTGTACCTGGGCAAGCCGTCGGGCTACATCTCGCGCCGGCTGCACATCTGGCGGCACACGGACCCGGACCGCTGCGGGATGCTCCCCTTCGTGTTCGAGCCCGGCTTCGGGTACGCGCAGTACGTGGACTGGGCCCTCGACGTGCCGATGTTCTTCGTCGTGCGCAACGGGCACTACCAGCCCGCGGGCGGCATGACGTTCCGCCACTTCATGGAGCGCGGCTTCCGCGGCGAGCCGGCGACCTTGGACGATTGGACCACGCACCTGACGACGCTGTTTCCCGAGGTGCGTTGCAAGCAGTTCATCGAGGTGCGGGGCGCAGACGCGGTGCCGCCCGACCTGATCTGTGCGTTGCCGGCGCTCTGGAAGGGCCTGCTCTACGACGCGGACGCGCTGGCCGGCGCCTGGGCGCTGGTGCAGGGCTGGCGCTTCGAGGAACGCGACGACGCGATCGAGGCCGTGGCGCGCGGGGGGCTCGCCGCCAAGGTGGCCGGGACCCCGGTGCTCGACCTCGCGCGCGAGCTGCTGGCTCTGGCCGAGGGCGGACTCGCCCGCATCGACGACCGCGGCGGCGCCGACGACCGCGACGAACGCGGCTTCCTCGACCCGGTCGCCGAGATCGTCGAGCGCGGCACCAGTCCGGGCGAGGAGATCCTGCGCCGCTGGGACGGAGAGTGGGGCCGTCGCATGGACCTGCTGGTGGAAGCCGTCCGCTACTGAGCGGGCCGGTCGCCGTCGCAACGCGGGGCGCCCGGTGCTACCGTCCGGCGCGATGTCCGAGCGCCCCCGCCTGCTGGTCGTCGACGACGAGGAAGCCATCCTCGAGACGATGACGTTCACGTTCGAGGACGACTACGAGGTCCTCACGTCCACGTCGGCCGCGGAAGGGCTGGCGATGCTCGACCGCGAGGGCCCGGTCGCCGTCGTGCTCTCCGACCAGCGCATGCCCGAGATGACGGGCGTCGAGTTCCTGACCGAGGTGTTCCGGCGCCACCCGGAGACGGTCCGGATCATCCTCACCGGCTTCGCGGACATGGACGCGATCATCCACGCGATCAACGACGGGCACGTCTACGCCTACATCACCAAGCCGTGGGAGCCCGACCAGCTGCGCCAGGTGATCCGCCGCGCCACCGAGCACTACGAGCTCGAGCGCGAGAACGAACGCCTCGTCGCGGACCTGCGCGACTCGAACCGCTTCCTCGAGGCCGTGATGGACCACCTCGGGATGGGGGCGTTGGCGGTCGATGCGGACGGCATCGTGCGCGCGGTGAACCGCCCGGCCGCAAAGTACCTGGGCGTCGGCGAGGACGCGCACGGCAAGCACCTCCACGACGTCGTATCGCCCGCGATCCTGGAGAAGGTGGCGGCCGCGGTCGACGAGAAGGAGCAGGAGGATGGCTACGAGGAAGTGGACCTGCCGGTCTCGGGCGGGGTGAAGCTGCGGCTGTCGATCCATCCCCTCGAGAGCGACGGGGGCCCGCCGCTCGGGCGCGTGATCC
>Ga0114931_10003252_pt1 | contig 20623 bp, 19 predicted proteins | sample 2SBtaG_FD_89579 | JGI IMG/M metagenome (GOLD analysis project Ga0114931, IMG submission 89579) | Deep subsurface microbial communities from Kolumbo volcano to uncover new lineages of life (NeLLi) - 2SBTROV14_V59a metaG | ecosystem: Environmental > Aquatic > Marine > Volcanic | place: Kolumbo...
AACTCTACCGTCTTTGTGTCTTGCAGCCCTACCCATAGTTTGTATTAAACTACTTCGACTTCGTAAAAAACCTTCCTTATCTGCATCTAATACCGCAACCAGACTAACCTCTGGTAGGTCTAACCCCTCTCTAAGTAAGTTAATCCCTACTAAAACGTCGTAATTTCCACGTCTTAATTTATCTAAAATATCACTTCTTTCTAAAGTTTTAATATCACTGTGCAAATATGTTACTTTTAACTTTTTTTCTTCTAAAAAGCTTGTTAACTCTTCTGCCATTCTTTTAGTTAAAGTTGTTACTAAAACTCTTTGTTTTTTAGCTATTGTCTGCTTTATTTCACTAATTAAGTCGGTAACCTGGCCATCTACAGGCCTTATATCAATTTTAGGATCCACAAGACCAGTAGGCCTAACAATCATTTCTACAACCGGATTTGTACCTTTAACTTTTTCATTTTTTGCAAGATTTACTTCGTATTCTGCCGGTGTCGCTGACGTATAAAGTGTGCTTTTACCTTTTCTTCTTAAAAATTCCTCAAACATTAAGGGTCTATTATCTAAAGCGCTTTCAAGCCTAAAACCATAATCAACTAGTGTTTGCTTTCTACTTCTATCGCCATTAAACATTCCACGTATTTGGGGGACTGTAATATGCGACTCGTCAATTACTAGTAAATAATCTTTAGGAAAAAAATCTAAAATAGTAAATGGCGCCTCACCCGGTTTTCTACCGTCAAAGTATCTTGAATAGTTTTCTATTCCGCCTGTGTAGCCAATTTCATTTATCATCTCTATATCATGTAAAGTTCGTTGCTCTAGTCTGTAAGCTTCCACAATTTTATTTTGCTTTTTTAAACTTTTCACCTGCGCTTTTAAATCCCGTTTTATTGCCTTTATACCCTCATCACGCCTGTTAAGCTCTGTAATATAATGTTTTGCAGGGTAAAGTGTAAAATACTTTAGCTGTTCAATAAGCTTTCCTGTTATATAATCAAGTTTGCTTATGCTTATAAGTTTATCTTGTAAAAACTCAAGCCTTATTATTACTTCATCGTAACTTGGAACAATATCCACTACATCCCCACTTACTCTGTAACTGCTTCTTTTTAAGTCAAAGTCATTTCTAGTGTATTGAATATCTGTAAGTCTAACTAACAAATCGTTCCTCCTTAGTTTCATTCCTGCCATTATTTCTAAAATATTTTTTTGATATTCTACGGGGTTTCCAAGGTTATAAATACAGCTAACACTTGCAACAACAATTACATCATTTCTTGTAGAAAGGCTTGTAGTAGCACTTAATCTTAATTTATCTATTTCTTCATTACGATCTGCCTCTTTTTCTATATATGTATCAGTACTTGGAATATAACTTTCAGGCTGGTAGTAGTCATAGTAACTTACAAAATACTCAACAGCATTTTTAGGAAAAAAGTCCCTAAATTCTTGATAAAGTTGACCCGCTAAAGTTTTGTTATGGCTGATAATTAAAGTTGGTTTTTGAACACGCTCAATTACATTTGCAACTGTGTAAGTTTTACCGCTTCCTGTAACGCCCAAAAGTACAGTATCTGCCAAATCTTTATTTATGTTTTTTACTATTTGATCAATAGCTACTGGTTGATCCCCAGACGGGGCATATAAAGATTTTAGATTAAATCTGTTAGATGACATAATTAAGATATAAAGGGTTATTAATACTTACCGTTAAAACATTAACACAATAAACCAATAATAAAGCTACTTTTTACAAGAGATAGCTATTTGTAACATACCTGTAAGCTAGTTTACCTTATAAACAAGGTTATTATACCTTATTTTACTTTACTTTGAGGAGTATCTAAATTAATTAATTTTAGCCAATACAAATTTCTTTTGCTTATCTCTACATATAGATACTTTTTGCACAAAATCTTCTTACTCTTAGATTTATTGACTTTTCTATAGCTAATTCAATTTTGGGTATTAGGCCCTAATACTTTCTTATCAAACCTTTTACTACACCCTGAATTATGCAATTGTCAACATATATTGGCTCCATAGTACTATTAGCTGGAACAAGTTTTATACGTCCGTTTTCCCTATAAAACTTTTTTAGTGTTGCAAACTCTCCTTCAATTAATGCAACTACTATCTCCCCCTCATCTGCACTATCTCTTTGCTCGCAAACAACATGATCACCATTGTATATACCTTCTTCAATCATACTGTTTCCAACAACCTTTAATACAAAAGTACGTTTGTTGCTACTAACCATATTAGGGCTAACTAAGATGCTTTCGCTTTTATCCTCAACTGCTTCTATTGGCTTGCCAGCTGCAATTTTACCAACAACAGGAATACTTATTGCTTCAATTGCTCCACCTACGTAAGCATCGCATAACTCAATACCTCTAACTTGACCCTCAAATTTTCTAATTACTCCCTTTTTTTCTAAAACTTGTAAATGTTCATGAACTGTAGCTAAACTACTTAAGCCCATTGCTTTTGCTATTTCTGTTAACGTTGGGCTGTAACCAAATTTTTGAATATATTGATTTAAAAAGTCTAAAAGTTCTTTTTGTCTTTTATAAAGTATTGCGGGCATATTTTTGGGTTTAATTTGGTACTAAACTAAATATACCCAAAACTAATACGAATGTCAAATTATATTAATGGCAGACTAATATATACTTTTGGCAAGGAAATTGGGCTAAACAAATCAAAGGAAACATAAAAAATCACTGTGTCTGCAAAAATATCTGGGTTGTTGCAAAATAAATAAGGAATACAAAGATAGGCACAGCTCAACAGAAAACTTTATAAAATCAGATGATGTAGAGCTAAAAGGTAATCTAACTAACCAAGGAATCTAGTTTTTACTTGTGATAGAATTACCCAATGAAATCTTATTTTAAAACTTTTTTTAGTGGCTTTTTTATGGGGTCTGCTGACCTTGTTCCCGGTGTTAGTGGCGGTACAATTGCTTTTATACTAGGAATATATAGCGAGCTTGTACAAACAATTGCAAGTATAAATAAACAGTTAATCATTAAATTTATAAGTTTTAAGTGGGGTTGGATTTTAAAAAACTTTAATTGGAAATTTTTAATAGTGTTATTTGCTGGGATTTTTACGGCAATTTTAACCCTAGCCCATTTTTTAGAACTGGCACTACAAAATTACCCAATGTATGTATGGGCATTTTTTACCGGGTTAGTTTTGGCAAGTGTTCCAACAATTGTAAAAAAAGTTAAAGGCAAATGGGATGCTAAATTAATTTCATTATTTATATTTGGGGTAATTATTGCTTTAGTAGTTGTAAATTTAACTCCAGCACAAACCCCCAACTCTCCCCTATTTTTATTTTTATGCGGGGCAATGGCAAGTATGGCAATGATACTGCCTGGAATATCAGGAAGTTTTATTTTAGTTTTACTAGGAAAATACAAATATATACTAAGTGCTGTTAATGACAAAGATTTATTTACAATAGCTTTAGTAGGTACTGGAGCAGCACTTGGAATAATAATATTTTCTAAAGTAATAAACTACTTTTTACACAAATATCATGATATATCAGTTGCTATTTTAGGAGGGTTTGTTCTTGGGGCTGTTAGCAAAATTTGGCCATTTAAAGTAGAAATACCTAAAAAAAACTTTTGTTCCTATGTAGAAACATTTACAACGTGTGTACCAAGATACAAAAACACACTACCAAATTTATCCAACCTACACACTTTAGTAGCCTTAGGGTTTATAATTTTGGGAGCTATTACTATTTTATTAATAACTAAACTAGCTAAAAAAAGTGGAAAACAATAATACTTTTTTTGAGGAAAACCCAACACTTTATGTTGTAGCAACACCTATAGGTAATATTGGTGATATAAGCAAACGCGCAATTGAAACTATAAAAAAAACTAATGTAGTTATCGCAGAAAATTCTCATAAATTTAAAAAACTTTGCTCGCTTTTAAATATTGACTTTTCAGATAAAAAAATTATTACGTTTGGAGATTTTAGTAATGACCGTTCTCTAAACAACACAATTAACGTAGTTAAGGGCTCTAAAAATTCTTTATTAATAACAGAAGCTGGAACACCCTTAATTAGTGATCCTGGATACAAAATTATCAAAAACATTAGATATAACTTTGAAAATATAAATATTGTTACAGTTCCTGGACCAAGTGCTATTATTGCACATTTAAGCATTAGTGGACTCCCTACTGACAAATTTTTATTTGTTGGATTTTTGCCAAAAACTAAGTCTAAAAGAGATAACATTTTAAAAAGCTTTAAAGCAATTAATGATATTTTAAAAACTACCTTTGTAATATACGAAAGTAAGTACAAAGTAAAACAAACTTTACAGGATATAGAGGAAATGTACCCAAAAAGTACTGTAAGTGTTGGAAAAGAATTAACAAAAATGCATGAAAAAGTTTATTTTGGAACTCCTGATCAAGTTTTAAAAAAAATTACTACCCCAAAGGGTGAATTTGTTATACACTTAAAGCTAAATGACAATTAAATCTGCTCGTGTTAATAAAATTTTAAACAGTGTGGGTACTTGGACTATTGAGGCAACACTATCTTCAAACTCCCATACAGCTGTCGCAAGTGTTCCTAAAGGAAAATCTGCAGGAGAATACGAAGCTAAAGACTTGCCAACCGAAAAAGCAATTGAAAAATTTGAAGAAATAAAATCAAAAGTTATCGGCCAAAACTTTGATTCTTCAAAACAATTTGATGAGATGCTTTTAGAACTAGATGGCACAGCTCATAAATCTAATCTTGGGGCAAATCTAATTTTAGGCTTGTCAATTGCTTTTTTAAAATTGATTTCTAAAGAAATTGGTTTAGAACCCTACGAATATATCTCAAAGTTTTATGAGTTTGATACTAAAATTCCAAGTTACTCTCTTTTAATTTTTGAAGGAGGTAAACATGGTAGTCATTTAATTACAGCTCAAGAATATATGTTAATACTAGAAGATATTAAGGAAGCGCAAGACATTATTCACACATTTAACAGATATTTAGTAGAAAACGGATTATTTGTAGGTTACGGTTTAGAAGGAGCTTTTACAAGTGCAAAGCTTACAGACTTAGACGTTTTAAATTTAATTAGAACAGTTACTCCACACAAAAAAATTGCAATTGATGTTGCAGAAAGCTCAAGACAAGGCGATAGTTTAGACTACGAAAACATTATTAGAAACTATAATATATACTCTATTGAAGACCCTAAGCAAGAAAAAGATTACAAGGGTTGGTCTAAATTTTTTAATAACTACGGACATAAAATTGTAGTTGTAGGGGATGACTTAACAACAACTAATACAGTTTTAATTAAGAACGCTCATGATGAAAAAATGATTAATGCAGTAATAATAAAACCTAACCAAATTGGGAGCATTTTAGAAACTATTCAAGCTGTAAAACTTGCAAAGGAGTACGGATGGAAAATAATTGTTAGCCACAGAGGAACCGATACACCAGATGATTTTATATCAGATTTATCTGTAGGAATTGGAGCAGATCATGTTAAATTTGGCGGACTACAACGAGGAGAGCGTATTGCAAAATATAACCGAATGCTTAAAATTCAAGAGGTTATAAATATTCCAAGAGAAAAAGTAACTTCTATTTCCTAAACTTACGTAATCAAGGCATTGATATAGTTAAAATTGATACCATATAAAACCTATACCCCAGTATATAAAATTTGAACTTGGAAATACCCAAGTAAGTTTTAAAAAAGCCTACTTGATTGCTTACAAAAAAATATCTAGAAAAATTTGCAATTCTTTTTAAAATATATTTAATTACAAATTATACAAGCAATAATCTTTTCCTGTGGGGTTGTTTATAACAGCAGTTTCTTCTTCACTTAAATTTTCAAAATATTTTCTAATAGCTTTCATGCTATTTCCAGAGCAACTAATTACAGCACTAGCTTTTTCCTTTTTAAGAACATACTCTAACTCTTTTAAAAAAGCTAAAACTCTATAGTAAACCATTTGAACGCTTTCACCATGTGGTGGTGGGTAATCCCAGCTTCTTCTGTATAAAACAGCCATTAGTGGATCTTTACGCATTAACTCTACTTTACTGGTACCATTTAAATCTCCGTAATTCCTCTCTTTAATTCTCCAATCCGTAATTGGGGTATAGTCTCTTTTTCCCATTGCAATCTGCAGTGTTTTTTGTGATCTTACCTGATCACTTTGAAAGTAATAATCAAAATTTATATCTTTAAGCTTTTCGACTAAAAATAAGGCTTGTTCCTCACCAGTTTGGGTAAGCTTAGTTTTATCTCTCCACCCACTGTGAATTCGCGCAACATTATCCATACTTTCCCCATGTCTAAATACAACCACAAAAGGCTTTTTACTACTATCGCCTTTTGGAAGCTGAGCCCCAACGGCTTTACCGGGATTTTTTAATGATTCAATTGCCGCCTTTGCGTTAAAAGTAAACAACTTTTTTAACTCATTATTTGGAATTTTTTTAATTAAAGCAGAGCTCATTACTATTATTTTATATCACCAATCATAAAACATACAGGCTCTGTTTTAAGCATTTCATCAACAAATCTCATCAAATAATCTAATTTTGGCTCAGCCTGTATTTTTACCACGTAATCTATATTTGTAATTAAACCAAAATCTCGGTAAGAATTATAATAATGGTTAATTACCTCTGGAGGGCTATAAACTTTTGCTTTTAAGTACTGTGAGTAAAGCGTTACATAACTTTCAAGTTTTGTAGGATTTCTTTTTATATCTTTAAGAACCCTTAAAGCCGACTTTTTAACAAGTTCTAACTTTTTATCACTATTGTCTGTATTATTTATTATATGAAAACTTAGGTTTGCATTATCTGGATAACACTTATCACCACTATGCCTAAAAGTATAAGCATTAGCCACTTCTCTGAGTTTTAATCGCAAAATAGGAAAAAAGAAATCTGAAAACATATCAAAAGCAACTTCATCGGCGGTATGTCTTTTAATTTTAAAGTTCCAAGTTAAGCCATAAGCGGCAGTATTTTTTGCGGTATCTTTAGGAATTTTTATAATTTTCTTATTATTCAATTTTTTAACCTTAGAGGATTTTATGTAGTCTATCTGTGATCGCGTACCTTTGTTGGGCAATAAGTCAATAATAGGTAGTATTTTATGAACTAAACTTTTACTCTTACTGTAAGAACCCCAGCTAGCAAGTTTAACTGCTATATTTTTAGGAACTATATAGTTTTTGTTAAAGCTTTTAAAGTCCTGTGACTTTATATTTTGCAAATTTGTCTTTGTGCCAAGTATTTTATCTCTCTTAAAATTAGTTTTATCAAAAATTAACTTATCAAATTCATACCAAACAACATTTTGAAAGTTACTATAATAATTATGAATTTCAGTTAAAATAACTTGCCGTTCTGTATCTATAGCTCTTTTATTTTTAAGATGGGTTGGATGCAAATAATTTTTTAGCCAAGTTTTATAAACAGACTCCATTCCAAATTTTGATTTCTCAGGATTATAAATCCCCTTAATATATGATTTTAAGGTACTACTACTTGTACTTGCATTATTTTCAACGGAGTGTTTATCTAGCAAATTGTGAATATGGTTATCGGAATACATAACGTGCTCGTAAAAATGAGCAAGTCCATGTTTATTTTTCGGATCAAAATAAGCACCAACAAAAGAAGATATTTCTATCTCAGTATTAAAAAGCCAGTTTTGTTTTAAGTGAGAGTTCAGTATTAAGGCACCATTTTTTAACCTGTATAAATCAACATTATACTTCCTTGCATGAGCTTGCTCCTCACTTATTGGAACCAAAAAACCACTACTTATTAAGCTATTTTTGTAAGAACTATATGTCAACGTCATTTACACAATATACAGCATATATATTAATAATTATATAATTAATTATATAATTATTTTTTCCTGTGTTTGTTGTATTCGGCCATATAAATTATATGCCTTGTTTTATCTATTACATCTGGGGCAACACTAACACTCGTAATCCCCCAGTTGACCAACATTTGAGTCAGTTTTGGATAGTTACTTGGAGCTTGACCACAAATAGAGCAAGTAATATTATTTTTTGCACAAGTCCTTACAGTTTTTTCAATTAGATACAAAACTGCTGAATCAAGTTCATTATAATTAGCACTTATTTTTGAATTATCTCTATCCACACCTAAAGTTAACATGGTTAAGTCATTACTTCCTATACTAACACCATCCATTCCAACCTTTATAAAGTCTTCAAGCAAAATTACATTACTTGGAATCTCTACCATCATCCATAATTTAAAATCTGCACTACGTCTAAGTCCCCAGCTATTTACTAATTTTTTAACTTCAGTAAATTCTTTTACTGTCCTGACAAAAGGAATCATTAGATGTAAGTTTTTATATCCATGCTTGTTTCTAATATTTTTTATTGCTTCTACTTCTAGTTGAAAAACATCGGTATCTTCAACATATCTACTTGCACCCCTGTAACCAATTAATGGATTTTCTTCATCACCCTCGTATTTAGCACCACCTTTTAGGGATTTATATTCGTTTGTCTTAAAATCCGTTGCTCTATAAATTACAGGTCTTGGATTAAACGCCTTTGCAAATTTTAATAAACCTTTTTCAAGTTCTTTTGTAAACTTTTTACCCTTACCATCTGCAATATATTTTTTAGGGTGCGTTCCAATATTTGCAATCATAAACTCAGCCCTTAAAAGCCCAACACCATCAACACGCTTTTTGCTCATTTCTTTTGCAAGCCCTGGCTCACCTAAGTTTAGGTACAACTTTGTAGCGGTTTTAGCATTTTTATGCTCATAGTCTTCCTTTTTTTCTCCAAGTTCTAGTGATTTATCACCCTCATAAATTAAGCCTTTATAACCATTAACTATAACTTGCTCCCCTTCTTTTAATATTTTTGTAGCCATTTCGCTTCCAACAACACAAGGTACCCCAAGTTCTCTACTTACAATAGCTGCATGACTTGTTCTACCACCTTTGTCTGTAATAATAGCCACAGCTTTTTTCATTGCGGGAACATAATCAGGGTCCGTCATTTTAGTAACAAGTACATCACCTTTTTTAACTTTATTAAGTTCTTTGGGACTTTTTAATATTTTTACTTCTCCAACACCTATTCCAGGGCTTGCACTAATACCAGTCAAAATTAAATCTTTATTTCCAATGTCAATTGTTACATCGTCAGTTTTTATTTTAAGTGTCGTTACAGGTCTAGACTGAACAATAAATAACTTTTTATTAGCATATGCCCACTCTATATCTTGAGGACGCTTGTAGTGCTTTTCAATTTTAGCTCCAAGCTTGGCAAGTTCTACAATTAGTTTATCTGCAAGTTTTTGTTTCTTTTTATATTCTGCAGAAATTTTAATTCTTCCTTTTTTTGTATCTTGCCAGTCCTGACTAACAACATTTTTTGATACGATTTTAAAATTCTTTTTGTTAATAATGTATTGATCTGGTGTAAGCTCACCGCTTACCACGGGCTGACCTAAACCAAATGCAGCTTCTATACTAATTTGATTAGCATCATTTGTAATTGGGTTAAGTGTAAACATTATCCCACTTACCTCACTTTGAACCATAAGTTGTACAGGAACAGCTATACCCACTTTAAAGTGGTCAAACCCCTGTTCTTGCCTGTAATAAATTGCCCTTGCACCAAAAAGTGATGCCCAACATTTAAGTACATTTTTAACTACATCCTTTGAACCACTAACATTTAAATAAGTATCTTGCTGACCTGCAAAAGATGCATCTGGTAAATCCTCTGCAGTAGCGCTTGATCTTACTGCAACATCTAAATCATAGTTTCCTGTTAAATGGTGGTAAGATTTTATAATCTCTCCTTCTACTTCTTTTGGAACTTGTGCCGAAAGAATAGCCTTTTTAATGTTCTTTGCAGCTTTTTCAAGCTTTTTTGTATCCTGAATATCTAAATCTTTAAGCTCAGTTTTTATTTTATGCTTAAGAGAGCTTTTTTCTAAAAATAAATAGTAAGAGTCGCTTGTTACAACAAAACCATTTGGAACAGGTATTTTTGCATTAACCATTTCACCAAGGTTGGCACCCTTTCCTCCAGCAATTTTTAAACTCTTACTTGATAAGTCTTTAAAAAAGATACAATATTTTTTTGACATACTAAATTAAAGGTAATTTAAAAATAAACTCACTGCCTTTGCCCAGTTTAGAGTTAACCAAAATTTTTCCTCCTTGGGCTTCCACTAAGCTTTTACTAATAACCAACCCAAGACCAGTACTTTTTTGGTTCCCATCAACAGGGTGTGCAAACTGCTCAAACTTGTTAAACAGTAACTTTTTCTGGGATTTACTTAACCCTATACCCGTATCTTTAATACTAAATACGGCATAGTTCTTACCCTTTTTTAAACTGACAGTAATTGAACCTTTTTCAGTATACTTGTTAGCATTTGAAATTAAATTGTCTAAAACTCTTGCTGTAACATCTGCATCAAAGTTAATTATTATTTCACCCTTAGGAGGCTTAACAATATATTTTAGGTTTCTGGATTCAACAATGTTTCTAAATGTTTCAACCTCTCTATTAAAAAACTTAACACAATCCGCATTCTTCATGTTTAATTTAACCTTTCCACGCTCCATTCTTGCTACATCTAGTAAATTATTGACTATAGTACTTAATCTTGATACTGAATGTTTTATATCTTTATAAATTTTTATTTTATCCGTACTTTTAAGTTCTTTATCTCTTTTTAATAAAATATCGCTGTTTCCATTTATTACAGTTAGGGGAGTTCTTAGGTCATGCAAAACCATATTAATATAGTCATCAGTCATTAAACCAACACCCGTAAGTGTCTGAATTTTTTGTAAGAAAAAAACTGACGAATCTAAGATTTGGCGGACCAGTTTTATATCGTTTTTACTATAAAACTCTTTTTTACTTATACTAAAAACTAGTACACCTACTGTTCTATCGTTAAACTTTATTTCAGCAAAAAAGTTAGAATACGGCTTTAATTTATTTTCGTTATTAACAATGTTTCCAGAAATGTATTCTTTTAAATGTCGTTTAGTTAAATCATCATCTTTTCCAAGTTTATTTTGAAGTTCTTCTATAGAAAGCTTTTCAACTTTTCTTAGATAATCTGCACTCATTTGGTTATTTACATAAGATTTAAAAGTAAGACTTTTGTTGTGTATAAGCAAATAAGAACTAACGTCGTAATTTATTACTGTGTGTAGGGAACTTATTAGTGTATCAAGCAGTGCCCCTAAACTGACATCGGTTTTATCTCTTGATAAGGTTTCATTTAACACATCTAATTGATACTCATTTATTTTCTTATCTTTATAATGTAAATGCTGACTTGTATAAGATTTGTATATGTAATAAATGAAAATACAATTTGACGTAATTAAAAGTACAATTGCAATTATTAAATAGACAGATAACATATTTTGATTTTATTAATAAAAAGCTAAACCAGTTGTTCTATTTTTATGCCAAGCTCTTCTGGTACTATTCTGTGTTTTGGAATAAAGTCTATTGCACCCATTTGAAGTGCTTTATCAACATTTTCTTGGCTTGCATAATTTGATAAAACAATTACTTTTACATCTTTAGTATCCCCATTGGATTTTAGCTCTGATAACAATGTTAACCCGTCTTTTTGTGGGAGTTGAATGTCTAAAAGAATAATGTCTGGTTTTTCTTTTTTGACAAGTTCAACTAAGTTTTCACCATTGTTTGAATAAATTACAGAATGATCTCTAAGTTTAAGCTCTGCTTGATAAAGGTTTGCGATAGCAGCATCGTCTTCAACTAAAAGTATTTTTGCCATGTTTTAAAAAAATTCTTATTGTATTTAATATACTTTATATCAGCAATTAATTAAAGGGGTTATGTTTTATACCCAACTGCGACATGGAAAAAAAGATATGTAGATCTTATTTAAATTACACTACTCAGGAGGGAAAATCCTTAATTATTAAAGTATTTATAAACCTATCCTACTGAAAAAAAAGAATATTTTTGACTTTTAAAAAACTAACTAGTAATAAGTAAGCTCAACTAAATCTAAAAAGTTTAAAAATAAAAATCTTGTAGTTAGTGGACCCATTCCCCCAGGAACTGCAGAAACTATATTTAAATGGTTGTAGTTACTATTAAGGTCAAAGTCTCCAACACCAGGGTTTTCTTTGTCCCCATATGAAAAATCAACAATACAAGCACCGCGTTTTAAGTCTGTACCTTTAACCATATTAGGAACCCCTGCAGCACAAACAACCATATCGGCTGTCCTTAATATTTCATTTACATTTTGGGTGTGCTCATTAATACTAATCACGGTTGCCTCGTTTTTTAATAGGTACTCTACAATTGGTCTTCCAACTAATCTTCCTTGACCAATTACAACATATATTTTCTCTTTAAATTCTAACTTGTATGTTCTGCACAAAAAGTCAAAAGCTTTAACTGTTGGAGGCATTATTTCTTGCTCAAAACCATGAACAAATTTTCCAGTATTTTCGGCTGAAAAAAAATCAGGATCTTTTTTTGGATTAATTAATCTTGAGATTTCTTCAAAAGTATACTTTAGAGGAAAAGGATATTGAACAACAACGCCTCCGTAATTATCACTTTCAGCAAAGTATTTTAATTTGGCAACAACATCTTTCTTTTTAGCACCGGTTTTAAATTGTGCTACCTCAGTTTCAACACCGTAGTATTCAGCAAGTTTTTGCTTTACCTCAATAAATTTTTCGCTGGCTTTATTTCTACCTATCTGAACAAAAACAAGCTTTTTGTCAGTTTCTAATTTTTCAAATTTATTTCGAATAATTAAATCTAACTCCTCAGTGTGATCTTTTGCTTTAAATAAAACCATATCTGGCCTTTAGTATATAACTTTTAAAGTTATTTATCAAATTAATGGCTACTTTTTCCTTTATTTAAGCCTTTTTGTATTTTGAGTACTCAAAAGGCACATGTTTGTTTAAAATCTTAAATAAATACAAACAAACCCACCTGGCTGGTGATCACTACTCCAACTTTTATTTAATTCTGAGTAAAACAAAGAATCTTACAAGCTAGCAAACGGACAAAAAACACCACCCCTTTGTCATTTGGAAATAGGTGTAAAGAAGGATTAAAGATTGCTTCACCTCACTTGCGATGATGTGTTGTGTTTAAAGTCATTCTAGCTTGTCCGCCAAAACTTTATGTATAGAAGAAAAAAAGCTTTAGGCTGATAGAACCCGCACTTGACCTAACTAGATTGAAGCCTAAACTTAAACTGTGAATATTTTAGGAAAACAAGGGGAAGAACTAGTAGCAGATTATTTAAAAGAAAGCTTAAAATACAAAATAGTTGCAAAAAACTACATGTGTGATCAGTTTGGTGAAATAGATATTATTTGCATTGATAAAGAAAATAGGTATGTTTTTGTAGAAGTTAAATCAAGAACAAATGATAAGTTTATGGATATAAACCAAGCAATAAATTATAGAAAACGCCAAGCACTTAAAATGGCAACTAAGTTTTATATTAGTAAAAATAGGTTACAAAATGTAAGTTACAGAATAGATTTAGCAACATACAATAAAAATACTGGAAAAATAGATTATTTTGAAGATATTTTGGATTGTTAGTAAATAGTTCTTACCTACTTTTTGGTTTTAGCTAACTCCCCTACCCCAATAAAAAAAGGTACAACGTTAATCTTATGTATGAAAAATTGGTAAGAAATATTAGGTTACTCTAAACCATTTTTCATGGTGACCCTACCGGGATTTGAACCCGGGTTACCAGGATGAAAACCTGGCGTCCTAGACCGAACTAGACGATAGGGCCGTAACCTAAATTACTGCGGTATTTTACCTTAAAAACCTGTTATTTTAAAGCTTTTAAGGTAGCCTTGACCCATACTGCAATCAATAACATTGATAAGCTTAAACATATTCATACACATTTGGACAAGCTTAATCACAAGAGTCCATAACCAATAGGGCTTACTATTCAACTAAAAATAAATCTCCCACCATTAATCTCACCACAATAAAAGTAAGTTGCAAAATTTACAGAAATTCTACCACCTTTCCTAATCTTCAGTCTCAGTCTTATAGTTTCTGCACTTTAAACTTAAATTAGTAATATCTAAAATTGATGATAACATATTAAACAATGAAACTGCCTAAAAAATTACTCTTTTTAATTGCGCTTGTAAGCGTTGTAATATTTTTTGTTGTCTTTGCTTACTTATTTTTAAAGCAAATTAAACTTAATAAACCTCAAATTAATTTTCAAGCACCACAAACTAAAAAGGAGGAAGTTGTAAATTATGTAATAGATGGTGATACAATAAAAATTCCTAGTGGTGAAAAAGTAAGATACATAGGAATGAATACCCCAGAAACAGACGAGTGTTTTGGAACCGAGGCTACAAAAGAAAACAAAAAATTAGTTGAACAACACAAGGTAATCTTAGTTAAGGATGTAAGTGAAACAGATAAATACGGTAGGCTTTTACGATATGTTTATGTTGAAAATTGTGATCAAATAGTTAGCAGTAAATATTGCGAAAGTAACAATACTCTCTTTGTTAATAAATATTTACTACAAAATGGATTTGCAACTTTAATGCAAATTAAACCAGATACAAAGTATTATGATAAGTTTAAAAAGTTGGAAAAACAAGCAAAAGAAAGTAACGTAGGTCTTTGGAAACATTGTAGGCAAGGTGTTAAATGAGGACCGTCCTTAAATCAGGACCGTCCTGATTTAAGGACGGTCCTCATTTTCAAGTTCAGTATGACAAATATATTACTTGAAAATTCAAAATTATCTGAAAATTGGGGGGGGTTAAATCTAGAGCTTAAAATTTAGTGCTTTGCTTAAGACCTAGATTTTCTTGCTTCTCTAAGCCTGTCAACACTACTTAAAAACTTTTTTCTCATTCTAAGATTTTGTGGTGTTATTTCTAAAAGCTCATCATCTTCAATAAAGTTTAAACACTGCTCTAAACTATATTTTAAAGGTGGTGTTAAAATAATTGCATCGTCACTTCCTGCACTTCGAGTGTTTGTTAAATGCTTTTCCTTACAAACATTAATCTCTATATCCTGATCTCTACTGTTTATACCAACAACCATTCCTTCATAAACCTGTACCCCAGAGCCAATAAATAACTGACCTCTGGTTTGAGCGCTATTTAAACCATAACTTGCTGCCTTACCACTTTGACTTGCAATTAAAACTCCGTTTCTTGTTTTAATATTAATTTCCACCTTTGGTTTATACTCTAAAAAACTACTGTTAATTACAGCTGTTCCTTTGGTTAAGGTTAATAAAATATTTCTTAAACCTAAAGTTGATCTAGTGGGGGTTTGATAAACTAATCTTGTTTGGGTGCTATTTATTGTAGAATGCTCAGTTAAAACTGCTCTTCTTTTTAAAAGTTCACTTTGAACAGAGTTTGCAAATTCAGTATCTACAGTTACAGTTAGCTGTTCAAATGGTTCACATAACTTTCCATCTATTTCTTTAAAAACTACTTTTGGTTTACTAACCTCAAGCTCATAACCTTCACGTCTTAAGTTTTCTAAAAATACGGATAAGTGAAGTTCTCCCCTTCCAAATAGAGTAAAACTGGTGTCACTCTTTTTTTGCATTTTCATTGCAATATTGTTTTTAAGTTCTTTTTTAACACGTTCTAACAACTGTCTACTTGTTACAAAATCCCCTTCTTTACCCATAAAAGGGCTAGTGTTAGGGCCAATATCAATACTAAGTGTAGGTTCTTCAAGAGTAAGTCTGGGCAAAGGCTCAACTAAATCCTCACTACAAATTGTATCTCCTATTGTTGCTTCTTTAACTCCTGCAATACTTACAATATCGCCTGCAACAGCCTGGCTAAGCTCAACAAGTTTTAAACCATTAAATGTAAAAATTTTATCTAACTTACCTGGAATATTTTTACGCTCTCCACACAAAACAACCTTATCGCCAGGTTTTACAATACCTCTTTCTACCTTTCCAACGCTTAAACTGCCTAAATGACTATCGTAATTTAAACTGTTAACCAACATTCTAAAAGGGTCTTGTGTATTTGATTTTGGCTCTGGAATGTAGTGTATTATTTGTTCAAACAAGCATTCTAAAGTTGCTGGGTCTTGTTGATTTTCTGGGTATTTTTCCCAAGCTTTTCCATCGCGACCTACTGCATAAAGAACTGGAAAATGAAGTTGATCCTCATCAACCGCAAGTTCTAAAAATAAGTCGTCAACAGTTTTTAAAGTATGATTAATATCTGCATCAGTTTTATCTATTTTATTAATTAAAACTATTACTTTTAAATTTAAATCTAAGGCTTTTTTTAATACAAATTTTGTTTGTGGCATTACTCCTTCTAGTGCATCAACTAACAAAATTGCACCTTCTGCCATATTTAAAGTTCGCTCTACCTCTCCACTAAAATCAGCGTGACCTGGGGTGTCGATAATATTTATTTTTGTATCTTTGTAACTAATACTGGTATTTTTAGCCAAAATTGTAATACCACGCTCACGTTCTTGATCGTTACTATCCATAATTAGATCTTCACTCATGTAATGCTCATTACTTCTAAAGGTATTACTTTGCTTTAAAAGATTATCTATTAATGTTGTTTTACCGTGATCTACGTGTGCAATAATAGCCACATTCCTAATATTTGCCATAACAAGGCAGTATTATACCCCAATTAGAGAATAGTTAAAAGTGTGCAACAGGTGTTTTACAAAAAATAAATATTGTCATCTTGATCGTAGCAAAATATTTAAAGAGCTCGTAGTCTAAAAAGCCATATTTATAGTTTTATCTAAGCCAAAATCGCCAGCATTTATTACTATTTTTTATCTTCAACTACTATTTTAGGACGCCCTTTATACTTTCTAACAACTAGGTTTTGGTTTTCTTTCCACCCTAGTTTTTTAATTAACTCAATTGGGATTGTTATGTAATAGCTACCACTATCGTCGTTAGCTATTCTACCTAATTTGCGTATTTTCCTTTTGTTATAAGGTTTATTAGCCATTATAAATTTTAATAATTATATAATTAATTATATAAATACTACCATAACAAAACTTGAACGCACGTAGTTGTAATAAAGTAGAGTGTTTAATTGATAATTACACGGCATTTATATATAATGACGCAGTAAATTGGTGAGTTTGGGCCGGTAGCTCAGTGGTAGAGCACCTGGCTTTTAACCAGGGTGTCGAGAGTTCGATCCTCTCCCGGCTCACCAGAGATTATCTTTATCATAATTAAATACCATGTCAGATATAGCAGCGTTTGATTTGGAAAACAAAGGGTTTATTAGATTATGGGGGAGTTTAAATGATTAAGGCAATTTGCTTTGACCTAGATGGTGTATATTTCACTGAAGAAAGTTTTAAAATTTTCAAGCAATCCATAGTGGACTTGGGTGTTGAATACAAGGATGTAGAATATACCCTTCACAAGGAACCAATGGCAGAATTTAAAAAAAGGTAAGGTAAGTGAACAGACATTTTGGAAAAATGCGGTCGATTATTGGAAAATTGAAAAAACACCACGGGAGATCGTACAACTACTTTTTAATGCCTATGAAACCAATAAAGAAGTAGAAAACTTAGTAAAAACTGTAAGAACAAATCATTACAAAACTTGTATATGTTCTAATAACTTCTCAACACGTGTAGAGCAGTTAGATAGGAAATTTAACTTTTTAGAAAACTTTGACACAGCTGTATTTTCATACCAAGTTGGTATGTTAAAGCCCGACAAGAAAATTTTTTTGGAGCTAGTCAAACAAGCAAACGTTGAACCAAAAGAACTTGCATACTCTGATGATGGAGAAGACAAGATAAAAGGGGCACTAGAAGTAGGTATAAATGCTTTTGTATATAAAAATTTTGAACAGTTTAAAGACGAGTTGGTTAAGCTAGGGGTAAAACTATGAAAACTACTCTAACACTTGTTCGGCACGGTGAGACAGATAAAAATGTGGGTAATAAACTGCACAAAGCAGGAGATACCGAAAAGCTTAATGAAAAAGGCGTGGAACAAGTTACCAAAACCGCAGAAATTCTAAACCAAAAGGGTGTTGATGTTGTTTATTGTTCAAAAGAAGCAAGGTCAGTACAAAGTGCTGATATAATAGGGGATGTGTGCTCATGCAAGGTAATAGAATTAGAAGACCTAAATGGAAGAAACTTTGGAATCTATGCAAACAAGCCTTGGTCTGAGGTTAGTAAAGTTTTAGAAGGTTTAAGTTTAGAAGAACGTTATACTTATGTACTAGAAAACGGGGAGAGTTGGAAAGAGTTTGAAAAAAGACTTATTAAAGTAATACAAGATGTTTTACAAAAGAATGAAGGTAAGCGAGTAGTAATAGTAACACATGGAGGTTCAATAAGAGCTTTGATGCCTTATTTATTAGGAGTTCCAAAAGAAGAAAGTTTTAAATATGACCCTGCAAACGCTTCAATAACAACTTTTGAGTATTCAAATAAATCTTTTACCTCAATAGTTGTTGACGACACTTCACACCTTGCTTAAAACCCTTACTATTTCTTTATCTATATTGGTACGAATAACTATTTGATTATAATGTTGTTCCAGGTATAAAACCTAACCCACCATTATAAACACAAACTTTTACCTTAGTAGCACGCCATATAACTTAATCGTAACTTTAAGTTACGAAAACTTAAGGAACGAAGATAATATACTGCTCTTACGATAAGTCAAAATCCAAGTGATAAAAATCTAATTTACGTATTTATCAATTACAGCTTTAAATACAGCATAAGGCTGGGCACCATTTACTACCTCCCCCTCTACCATATTACCATCAACGACTTTTCCTATAACAAATGTTGGGGTTCCATTTATATTGTAGCTTCTACTATCAGCTAAATCTTTATTTATTTCATCTAAATATCTGTTTTCGGCAACACATTTGTCGTACTCCTCCATGTTTGCACCTAAACTAATAGCTTCTGCCCTTAAATCAGCAGCGTCCATAACTTTTTGCTCAACATTTAAAGCCTCATAAATAGCATTTTTCATCTTAAAGTAGGAATCACCCCCGACTATCTCGTTAACACAATTTGCTGCGTTTGCTTTTTTTACAGCACCACTGCCATGAAAAGGGGTGTCTCTATAAACAATTTTTACTTTTCCTGTATCTACATAATCTTTTTCAATTTGGGGATTTGTTTTTACACTATGTCTTGCACAAAATGGACACTCAAAATCACTAAACTCAACAATTGCTACTTTTGCATCTTTGTTTCCGTAAATTGGGTCATCATCCATACTTACTTTATTTACAGTTTCTGGTTCTTTAACTTGCTGTTTCGGCGCGTTTACATTAGCATTTGGGGTTACTGTGTTTACATCAGCAACTTTTCCTTTCTTTATACTATAACCTAGATAAAATACCGAACTAGATATTAAAAGTGCTGCAACTATAATTGCAAAAGATAAGGCGTTTTTGTCTTGTTTTGATTTTGTCATTTGTTAATAAAAAAATTTATAAGTTTGTCTTGTAATGTTAAAAGGCTGTTGTAGTTAATAACAAGTACGTCAAACAGCTTAAACGAAGATGCTGAATAGAAAGCAAAAATGACCCCTATTAATATAAATAAAAAACCTGAAATTATGTTTGTTGTATGAATAAAAAAAGTTTTTTTACTAACTTTAATTTTAAAAATATGACCCTTTATAAATACACGTTTTAAAAAATTTACTTTTTCAAAGCCTAGAGATATTAGTAAAAAAGGTGTAATTATCCCAAGTACATAAATAAACATTAAAAAACTTACAAAGGCAATACTAATTGAAGCACTTGTAGTTACAATTAATCCTAAAATTGGGCCTGTACAACTTCCTAAACTTAAAGCACTTATAACACCCAAAATAAAGCTTGATGAGTAATCACTTTTTATATTTGAATTTATCTTTAAAGAAAATTTATCCCATAAACCAAGTATTGTTAAAACACCAATTAATATGAACAAAAAACCTAAAAAGGTATATAAAAAGGGAAACTTTGTATTTAAAAATAAAATTAAGTAAGAAAAAGAAATGCCTACAGGTACTGTAAAAACTAAAGCCCCTAGGCTAAAAAACAAAGTGTTTTTAAAAAGTTGAGTTTTTTTACTAAAAGTATTTGCAAAAAATAAAGGGAGCATTAAACCGCTACAAGGTGAGGCAATAGAAATTACACCTCCTACGTAGGACATTATTATTAAGGCGGGCACTGAAAAGAGCATAAAGGTATTTTAGATAACAAATTGATAATTATCAACCGCCAATAATTAAAAAATTACTACCACCTATAAATTTGCTATAGGTACGTTAGACAGATTAGTAAATTTGAAAATCGTCTATTTGTAATTAAACAACTATATATCTCTGTAAAACTCACATATTTCCTTTTAACTTTTTCCCTTGTAGTCTAAAATATAAGCAATGCCTAAAAATATTACAGTTATTAAGGCTAATGGGGATCGTGAACCCTTTAGTCTTGAAAAAGTAGTAACATCCCTAAAACGTGTTGGGGCAA
>Ga0114931_10003253_pt1 | contig 20621 bp, 14 predicted proteins | sample 2SBtaG_FD_89579 | JGI IMG/M metagenome (GOLD analysis project Ga0114931, IMG submission 89579) | Deep subsurface microbial communities from Kolumbo volcano to uncover new lineages of life (NeLLi) - 2SBTROV14_V59a metaG | ecosystem: Environmental > Aquatic > Marine > Volcanic | place: Kolumbo...
CTTGATTGGATGAAAAGAGCAAATTATATAAAAGATAAGTTAGTAACTCAAGTACAAGATATTAGAGACCACGAAGTAGGATGGAGACTCCCGGAAAATGATACTCTTCGTTATGACAGACCCGGATTTGTCGGAATGGGGAAAAATCAAATTGGACTTTATGCTGCTACTATGGCACTTGCATATAGAATTTGGAAAGATAAATTTAACAATAATGATTTTGCAAACGATTGCTTGTACAGAGCAAAGGAATTATATTCGATAAAAGATAAAGTCCCAAATATTGATAAAATGCACTCAGGATTTTATCAGGATACAAGATACAAAGGCAAATTAGCTTTGGGCGCAGTAGAATTATTTATTTCTACTCAAGATTCATCTTACTTAAGAGATGCTGAAACTTTAGCTGATAGTGCAGGTTCTGATTATTGGTGGAGTTGGGGAGACATAAATTCACTAGCAGATTATAAACTTGCAACTTTAAATCCACGTTTTAAAGATTATTTACAAAATAATTTGATTCATTTTAACAACACTTCGAAGAAATCTTTATTTGCTGAAGGAATGCCTTATTCCTGGGGAACTACAAATTCTTTTCTAGGTATCACCTTACAATCGATACTTTATAAAAGACTGACCGGAGAGACAAAATTTGATTCTTTAGCTGCAACACAAAGAGATTTTATACTTGGTAGAAATCCTTGGGGGATTAGCTTTATTTATAATATAGGAAGAGTATTTCCAAAACATCTCCATTCTCAAATTGCGTATTTTAATGGAGGCTATTTGCCCGGAGCTTTGAGTGCAGGACCCGCGCCTCTATCAATACTTAAAAATTACAATATTAAACGAGAAAATTTACTTTATAATTATTTTAATAATGATTCGGTAAAATATTATGATAATAAATTGGACTATATAACAAATGAACCTACTATTGTTGGCAATGCAACTGCATTATTTGTATTTGGATATTTTTCATCAAAGTATTGATATAATTATTAAAATATTTTGCCCACCTCTATATTGTTGAAATTTTTTATATTTTAGCAATGTGAACCGTTTTATTGTATTGATTTTATCAATGTAACATTTTAATACAGTTAAGTTTTAAGATATTTTAAATATGTAACAAAAATGTTATTTTTAGGTTAAAAACGAAATAAAAATTAGAGTTTTTATTTCGGTATAATATTTGATTTATCTTTCCATAAGATTGGAGAAAATTATGGAAAATAGATTACATTTAAGTCCATCAGGAATATCTATTATAGATAAAGTTTGGGGCGGTTTGTATAAAGGCGCTACTTATGTGTTGATAGGTTCACATAATTCGGGGAGAACATTATTGGCTTTGCAATTTACAAAACATTGTGTATTACAAGGTCAAGTTTGTTTATATTTCACATCAATGCGACATTCTGAATTATTTATTCACGCAGCAACAATTGATTTTGATATACAACATTATATGAAAAGGAATTTAATTGTTGTTATTAAAGTAAGAAACCCCATATTTTGTGACGAAAAATCAAATGATGAAGTACTGCTTGATTATATGAATGATATTGCAGTTGTAGTTAAAGAACATAATGCAGATAAAGTGGTCTTTGATGATTTAACAAAGTTTGTAAGTTTGAACAATTTGAAATTAATGGAAAGTACTTTTGTAAAAACTATAGAAAGAATTGAAGAAATAGATAAAACAAGTTTGTTCTTACTTTCTGAGCCTGTAAGTGAAAATGCAAGATTAATAACAGGAAAAATCGTTGATAATTCTACTGGAGTTATATACTTAGAAAAAAAATTCGGTGAAGAAAATCGAGGTGTAATTACAATAACTCCAATAGTAGGACATCCTGAGGGTAAGGTAAAAGCTAAATATTATTTAGAACCATACGAAGGCATTAAAATTGATTATCAAAATGAGCCAGTATCTTCCAAATATAATGTTGATATTGATTTGGCGGTAAGTTTTATGGGAGAGAATACTTTTGGAAAAAATAATCAAAATATAGATATTGATAATAATTATGATGAAGGAAGAATCAATTAAAGAATTTGATAATTAATAATAAATAATAAACTTTTAGTAAATAACAATGAAACGAAAAATACAAATATTGCACTCAGGAATAACATTTATTGATAAAAAATGGGGCGGATTATATAAGGGAGGTACCTATTTGTTAATAGGTCCAAGGAAATCAGGTAGAACATTAATAGCACTTCAATATGCTCTAGAATGTGCAAAACAAAAAGAAGTTTGCCTATTTTTTACCAGTATGCGTCCTAAAGATTTAATGATAATGGCAGCTTCCATAGATTTTGATCTTCAGTATTATATGAATAAAAATTTAATAATAGTTGTTAGAGTTGCACCACCTACAGAACTTTATGAGAATGTTAATAGAGATGAATTTCTGGTTGAATATTTAAATGACATAGTAACAGTTGTTGATCAACATAGGCCTAATAAAATAGTATTAGACGAATTAACCCAGTTTATTGAATTTTCAAATCTTGATAGACTTAATCAAGTTTTTAGACAAACAACTGAAATAATTGAAGAATCTGATATTACTAGTCTCTATATATTGGGAGAACCTGCCGCAGCTTCATCAAAAGCACTTGTCGAAACATTAACCCTTTCAGCTACTGGTATTATTACACTGAACAAGCAAGAAGATGTAGAGGATAAAAGTAAAAATGGTAACGAAGGCGGTTATATTACAATTACTCCTAATATCGGTCATACAGAAGGAAAATTTACTGCTAAATATTTTATTGAACCATATAAAGGAGTTACTACCGAAAAACCCCTTCAATTTGATGCTGAAATTTCACCAACTCTTTTAGAAGGTAATAAAAGATACACTTCATTATCTGATATAGAAATTCCTGACGAAAAATATTTCTCATCAAGTTTTTATTCTGAAGGTGATTTTAAACTAATATTAAATAATCAGATAGCTCTGTTTAAAAGTACAGGCCAAACTTTTTCTGTATTTTCATTTAAATTAAATGAAATTGTAATTAAGAAAAATTTATTAAATATGAATCAATTGCAAAATGCAATAAGATTATCTACCGATAAAAAAGATAAAATTTGTACAATTGGAAATAAAATTTTAGTTCTACTTACTAGAGATGTACAAAAAAGTAAGAACAACCTAATTAGCAAAATAAAATCTAATTTACTTGTAAATAACGAAAATCAAATGAAATATATTCTCCAAAATATTTCAGTTTTTGTTGTTAATCCTGACGACACTATTAAAAATGCTGAAGATGTTATAAATAAATTATCCGAAGGATCATTTGAATCAAGTAATAAATTATTTTACCAATAAGAGAGAAAGGCATTGAAAAAAATATCAATAATTACAGCCACATTATTATTAGTGATAAGTACATTAAATTTTACAAATGCGCAGAGATATATTGATACATTTAAATTACAAGCACAAAAGAAAATGCTTGTTGGTCGTTATGGTGAAGCAATAGATCTTTTAAATAAATACATATCTGCAAATCCTCAAAAAGCTGATGGATATAACCTACGCGGATTATGTTTTGAAAAAAGAAAAGTGTATGAATATGCAGTTTACGATTTTAAATCAGCTAGAAAACTTAAGCCCCAAAGCAAACAAATAAATGCAAACCTAGCAAGAGCAACTGCAGCTTGGTATTCATTATTGTATAATAATATTGAAGGATATAAAAGAGAGATAGCAATTAATCCAAGTGTACCGGTTAATTATTTAAAAATAGGTAAATCTTATAAAAATCTTGGTAAATGGGGCCTAGCGGAGGAATGGTATGATAAATATCTAACATTGGAAGAAGCATCCTCTGACGAAATAATTAGATATTCTGAAATACTTGCAAAAAATGGTCACATAAAAAAAGGTGAACCGATATTAAAAAGATATACTGAAAAATATCCAAAAGACCAAAGGCTTTGGTCGAGATACGGATATTTTACATTATGGCTAGGAAAAAATAAAACTGCTATTAAAGCTTTTGAAAATGCACTGGCAATTCGTCCGTACTTTAAAGAAGCTCTTGACGGATTGGACAGAGCTAAAGGCCATCCATATATTTATTCAATAAATGATACTTCTGTAAAATACAGAAATGGGCAAATTGTAATAAAAAGACCGAAAAGGTTTGTCTACCCAATTGATAGAGATTATAGAATATTAAAAAGAAGACCAAATGATAATGCTTTACGATTTAGATTAATTAACGAATTAGTAAAAGTGGAAAGATATGCAGAAGCTGAAGCACAATTAAAAATATTGACGGAAAAAGGTGTTGAACCTGATAGAGTTGAAGCACTAACTTCAAAGGTTACTGCTAAAAAAGATAGTATAACGCAGATAAGAATTGCACAATATTCAAAAAAGATTAAAACTGATTCTACTAATAAAAAAATTGCTTTGAAACTTGCGAACTATTATGCGAGTATCAGTGATTATGACAGCGCTTTGGAAATCTTAAATAAATATATGAATAGAGTGCCTGGCTTTAATTCTGATATTACTTATCTTATTGCCGAATACTCAGCGTGGAACTATAACTTTGATAAAGCAGATGAAGAAGTGAAAATATTATTAAAGTCTGACCCAAACAATTTAAAATATCAATTATTACAAGGTCAGATATCTGTTTGGGCAGTAAGAGATCTTGATGAAGCTAAAGGTTATTTAGAGAATGTATTAAATCATGAACCCAATAATATTTATGCAATTGTAGCAATGATTTCTCTCAATGCCTGGCAAAAGAACTTTGAAGAATCTAAAAAGTATTTAGATATTGCAAAAACTTTAGCTCCTAATACAAATATGGTTAAATCTTCGGAACAATTCTATTTAAGAGCATTATCTGCTAATGAAGGAATGAAAATTGTACAAATTAGAGCCGATGCCGGTAAGTTAGCTTTAGAGGGAGATTATAAGGGTGCTGTAGCAAAATATGACGAATATTTAACTAAAATTACTGCTCCTACAAAACAAGAACTTATCGAATATGCTGATATATTATTTGCAGCTAAAGAATATGAAAAATCTATTGAAATGTATGATCAAATTTTACAAGAGGGCGATGATTTTGACGTACAATTATTAAGAGCTAGAGCACAGTTAATGACAGCTGATTCATCAGCTGCTCTAAATCAAATCAAACTATTAGTAGCTAAACAACCTGAAAGTTACGACGCTAATTTATACTTAGGTGAAGCTTATTCTAAAATGAAGGAATATGATGAAGCAAGGAATGTTTATGAAAAAATGTTAGAACCGTCAAATGATTCCAATAAAGTACAGTTGGACTCAACTCAAATAAATATAATAAATAAAAGGATGGGATGGTTACCTAGGGGTAGAGGTTTTGCTAACATATTAGCAACATTTCCTAATTATATAAGCTTGAATCCGCAAGCTACATATTTTGCAGATAACCAAGATTTTTCATTTAACAAAGTTGGCTTAGGAATGAATGTAGGATTAAATAGTTTTATTAGTGCAGGAGTAGTATATAATAGTACTCATTTACAAAGTTCTACATTAAGTAATGACCTAACATCTTACAAAGGACAATTAATTCTTAAATTATCTGATTATCTTACATCTACTTTAAGTTTTGGAACTCAAAGGGATCAATTTGGCAATGAGCGAAATATATCAGATTTTACATTAAAGGCAGAAAAACCAGCTGAATATTTATTAATTGCAGCTTATGAAAACAATGACGGACGCGTTATTTTATTATCTCCAAAATTAATTGGATTTTCTAACTTCTCCGTAGATATGTTTACAATTAATGGATTCTATTTACCTTCATCTGTAGTTAAAATAACAGGTTATTTTCGTTATGGATCAATTTCTGATGGTAATGCCTTTAATGATTTGCAATTACGTTTAGGTAAAAAATTCTTAAATGACATCTTTCTAGGATATGAATTTGGTTACGCTAATTTTAAATTTGAAAACCTTCTTTATTATTCCCCTCAAAATTATGATACACATAGCTTATGGTTGGAGTGGAATGCTAAAAATACTAAAAAACTTAGATTAAACTTTGGGGGTAAGATTGGATATGCTCCAAGTATTAATTATATTTTAAGAGAAGCATACGGTGAAATTTATTATCAACCGATACCTTATTTTGCTTTTAACGGAAGAATAGGTGCTTCTAGTTCTTATAGATCTAACTCAAGCTATAATTCTATATTTGTTACATTATCAGCTTACTGGAGTTTCTTTTAAAATGCTAAGGGCTGAGTAAATTCTGTTAAGAATTAGTTAGAAATAAAAACAAAAAAATACATATTTTCTATATCCTGTTTAAAAGTAATTATGATGAAATTAAATAGGGTATTTCTTTTATTTAAAAAACAATTATATTAAATTATATTATAAGAGGTTTATGGTGGCTTTAACTCAAAAACTTTATTTAACTATTTCAAATAATAAATTATTACTGTTTACTATCATTTTAATGATGGTTTTTTATGCTGGTACTTCAAATGCACAAAATAATTTAAATAGATCTGCTACTATTCAACTAAATGTTAATCCAGTAACAAATATAGAAAAGAATAAAATCATAAATATAGATAGCAGAAATTATATAGATTTTTCTGAAAACAATTCAGGAACAAATTATGAATTAAATTTATCTAATAAAAATTACAGTAAAATCCATGGAAAATTTATACCGATAACCGGTAATGTTAATGAACTTAATAAGTTTTTTAGAGCTTTGAAAACAAGCAGAACCAAAAAAATTAGAGTAGCTCATTTTGGTGATTCTATTCTATTAGGTGACGTAATAACTGAAGACCTAAGACAAAATTTTCAAGATAAATTTGGGGGTAACGGAATAGGTTTTGTATCAATAACACCTCACGACATAAGAATGAAAAGGTCTATAAATCAGACTGTATATGGAAAGTGGTTTGTAGGATCAGTTACAAAGGGAAATCCCAAACATTTTCCAATAGGGATTAATTGTATTACAGCAAAAGCAACAAGTAGCAGCAGTGTCAAATACCAAACTACTAAATTTATGAGAACTTCACGTTCTTTTAAAACGGCAAGAATTTTTTACAGCAATGCTGGTCCTTTTTCTTCAATAAATTTTTCCCTTGATAATGGGAAAGTTATAACAAAAAAATTAAATACAGGTACTGGGATAAAACAATTAATAATTAAATCTTCTAATTTAGAAAATTCAATAAAAATAAATTTTGGTAGTGCTGCTGGCACCTATTTTTATGGTGTAAGTTTTGAAACTGGTAATGGTGTTTATGTTGATAATTTTCCATTAAATGGTAATTCAGGAGTTTCGCTAACGAACATTAATGAGCAAACATTAAGAGCTTTTGATCAATATCTTAATTATAAATTAATAATTTTTCAATTTGGTGTAAATGCTACTCAACTTTCTATGAATTTTAGTTGGTATAAAAATAAAATGGTAAAAGTTATTAATCATTTTAAAAAAGCATTTCCAAATGCAAGTATTTTAGTGGTAAGCGTTGGTGACAAAAGTATAAAGAGAGGCGCCAGATTTGTAACAGACCCTCAAGTTTTAAGGTTATTAAATACACAAAAACAAATAGTAGCTAAAACAAATGTAGCTTTTTGGAATTTATATGATGCTATGGGTGGAAAGAATTCATTAAATAAATGGGTAAATGCTGGTCCACCCTTAGGTTTGAGAGATTATATACATTTTACAAATTTAGGCGGTAAAGTTGTTGCCGATTTATTGACAGAATCTCTTATGAAAGAATTTAATAAGATGAGATAAAATTGATATATGTAAATAATGCATTATTTTGAGATTTTATCAAAAGTAGTCTTAAACCATTACAACATATTATATGAAAAGTTTATAAATGATTAAAAAACAAATAATTAAACTGGCATTATAATTGGTCTAAGATTATTTAAGTATATCTAAAGAGAAATATTATGAAATTAGGTCAAAAAGTTAAAAAAGCCGTCTTTACAATTAAAAACAAAAAAGAACAGCAATATGAAGATAGAAGTTCTGCTAAGTATTTAAAAAGAATATTTGTTAGCGGATTATTTTCATTAATACTTTTATTTATCATTATATATACTTTACCAAAAACTGTACTTGACGTAAGTTCTTTATTAGAATATACAACAATTGTTGCATTAGTAATTTTTTTGTTTGTTTTAGTCTTTAGATATTTTGCAATTCTTGTAATGGCTTATCTCTATATAAATCAATATACATACAAACCAGTAACAGGATTTTTTCCATTTGTTTCTATTATAGTACCGGTATATAACGAAGAAAAAGTTGTAGCTGAATCTCTAAAGTCACTTTTAGAGCTTAATTATTCAAATTATGAAATTATTATTGTGAATGACGGTTCTACAGATAGAACAAAAGAAGTTGCAGAATCTTTAGTAGGTTATCAAAAAGGCAAACTCACAGATGTTAAAGTGTCATTAATAACTAAACCTAACGGCGGTAAAGCTCAAGCATTAAATGCCGGAATTAAATATTCAAAAGCTGAAATAATTCTTTGTATGGACGGAGACTCCCAGTTATCACCAGATTCAGTAAAGTTAGCTGTAAGACATTTCAGTAATCCTAAAATAGGAGCTGTGGCTGGTAATGTTAAAGTTATAAACAGAGGTAAATTATTAACAGACTTACAGGCGCTTGAATATATTGAAGGTCTTAATATGGCAAGAAGTGCACAAAGTTTTATTAATTTGGTAAACATAATTCCTGGTCCAATAGGATTGTTTAGAAAAAAAGCTATAGACGAAGCTGGCTTTTATTCCAGCGATACATTCGCTGAAGATGCAGATCTTACATTAAAAATTTTAGCAAACGGCTGGAAAATTTATTATGAACCAAATTCAATATCTTTTACAGAAGCACCTGAAAAATTATATCAGCTGTTAAAACAGAGATACAGATGGACAAGAGGAATTATTCAATCAATTAGAAAACATAAAAAATTAATGATAAATCCAACAATTAACTTTGGTGATACTTTTATAATGTGGACTATGGCTTACGAAGCTTTAATATGGCCTGTAATGAACATTGCTGCTAATTTGTTCTTCATAGTTGCCGCATTATTCTTTGGATTTACTTCTTTAATATTTTTTTGGTGGGCAGGTTTGGCTTTGTTAGACTTAGTAACGGCTTTATACTGTGTTGCAGTAGAAAAAGAAGAATTTAGACTCGTACCTTATTCTTTAATATACAGAATGGTATTCATCCTTATAATTGACGTTAGTAAAGTCATGTCGACCATAGAAGAATTCTTAGGGATAAGAATGTCGTGGGGAAAATTAGAACGAGTTGGAGCTTTAAAATCATAATTTTTAATTAAATAATTTATTAAAATAGAGGTAACTCATGGAACTTATACCGATTCTATCTACAATAATCCTTGTTGCTACAATAAGCACTTTTATATTGGCAATAGGTGCTTATATTCTTTATAAGATTAGAGAAAGTAGAGGAGAACAATATGTTGCAACTGGACCTTCCGAGGTTAAAGCTGAGCTTGTAACACCAGTAGCTGCACCTTCACAACAGACAGCTGTTCAACAACCTGAGGGGAGTAGTGGGCCACAGCAGCAACCACAGCCAATTTTTATTCAACAACAATTTAGACCTGAAGCTAGACCTTTAAGATCAAGAGTGGGTGTACCTTCTCCACATTTCAACGCTGCTAGATTTAATACTACACCAACCCAAATAGATTCTAAATTTATGAAATATACTTCTGAAGGTTATGTTCCAGCTAAAGAAGATGTGGGTGCAGGAGCATTAAAGTGGAAATAAAATCCAATAAAAGAAAAGATGGAATTAATCAAGGACTAATTGTATTAAGCGGTTTTATCTTTTTAATTGGAGCAATATTAACTTATTACTTTATCCTTCGTGGTGTTTTCGGCAAGTTTGATACTGATGTAATAATACCAAGCCCAAAAATTATCAAAAGTGCATTATCTAAAGAAAAGCCTCATATTGCTATTCTTTATTCACAATACACTGAAAATATGTTACCTGAAGGAAGTACTTGGTTAAATGATAATATAAATACTTGGAAAAAATTCCTTGATAACTCTAATCAACTTTACGATATCATTAGTGATGAAAGTATTGAAACTGGTCAGATATATAAATATAGACTAATTGTTCTACCAGGATCAAGATCACTAAGTGATAGAGAAACAATTAACCTGAAAAAGTATATAGATAGAGGCGGTAGCGTCTTTGCAACTAGTGGTACTGCAACTTATTCAGATGACGGTAAATGGAGAGGCTGGCAATTTTTGAATGAAGTTTTTGGTATTAATTTTACAAAAACCATGAAAAATGATGATTTAACAAAAATTCATACATTACGTGGAAATTTGCCTTTGACAGCTAATATTCCAACCGGATTTCCGTTAAGAGTTGCAACTTGGGACAAACCAATTGCAGCTGAAGTTATGGACCCAAGAACTACACAAGTTAGTTTCTGGTATAACTATAGGCTTGAAAACGGATTGACTAGAGAAAATATCAAAAAGACTGCCGGAATAGTTTATGGTAACTACGGTAAAGGTAGATTTGTATGGATGGGATTTGAAATCAATTCTGTTATTGGTGTACAGGAAGATTATGTTTATTTTGAAAAATTATTTAATAATTCTATAAATTGGTTAACTTATAAAGCTATTGCATATTTTAATGAATGGCCAAGAGGATACAAAGCTGCTGCCATTATTTCACCAACCCTTTCCCAGGATATCTATAATATCAATAACTTATTGGGGATATTAAAAACAGAGAAAGTAAGAGCAACATTTTTTATAGATCCTTACAAAGCAGAACAAAATAAAAAACTATTAAAAAATCTTGCTAGATATGGAAATATTGGTGCTTTAGTAGATATAGGTTACTTATCTTCCATAAATGATACATCTAATAGCCTTGATGATTATAGCACACAATTAGAAAAATTGAAAGATGCAAAATCAATTTTAGAATCTATATCTGGGAAAGTTGTATCGGGTGCTAATCCATATTACGGTTTATTTGATGAACATTCTGTTCAAGCTCTAATTGATGATAATTATAAATTTGTTCTAACCGATTCATTAACAGATAGATCGGTGCCAAAAACAATAATACGCGGTAAGAAAAAACTTATTTTAATTACCAAAACAGCTCGTGATGATTATGAAGTAATTAGAGATTTTGGATTAAATTTACCTGAATATCAATTATACACTTATCAAGAAGATATCGATAGGATATTATTTGAGGGCGGTCTGTATGTTTTTAAGCTACATACTGAATATCAGTGTCAACCTAATAACATTGGCGTTGTAAGAAAAATTATAAAAGAATTAAAGAAAAGAAATTTTTGGATAACTACAGCATCTAAAGTTAGTAAATGGTTTGCAAGGAAAGATAAAGTCGAAATTAGGGTGTCATCAAGAGGTGAAAGTAGGATAGTAGTTACAGTCTCAAATTCCGGTGATAAAACTATCAATAGTTTAGTCGTACAAGTTGACCTAAATCAACCTGCAACTAGAATTTCGTTAAGTACCGAAATAATTGGTACAAAAATAGCAAAGTATGATTTTGATAAAACAAATAAAAAAGTTTATCTCTATATCAATGATTTAGAAAAGGGTGAGTCTCGTACTTATTATTTAGATTATACAAAACCAAATGCGTAATATTTTAATATGTGTTGTCTTGAATATGAAAATTAAATATTTATATACTTTTATTATTTTAACATCAATATATTTTGTAGGCTGTTTAATTTTCGCAACATTATTTACTTCAGTTTTTAGTGAAGATCAATCTAGTAATCTTGTCCTCAATTCTCATAAAACAAGGAATGCTCTAAGCAATAATAAAACAATTGTAAACAGTTCTGTATCTCCTGTTGTAAGTAACCAGTTCATAGAATTTAGTAATACAACTTATATTGCTGTAACAAGCATCTTATGTAATATTCCACCTCCAAGTGGATTAAAAGCTACAAGGAATGATGACGGGTTAGATTGCTATAAGTTTGAAACGATAGCAAAATTTGTGAATAACATAAAAACATTTACAGATAAGTCAGGAGGTATGACAGGCGGACATTTATATCTTGGAAGGATAAAAGTTTATTCCAATTTAAAATCTTCCTATTCAAATATAGCTTTTGTTAGAACCCTGATATAATAGGTTTGGCTATAATTTATTAGACTTATTGTTAGGTTGGAGTATTTTCTAATTCATATTAATTATTGGTAATTTGGAAGCTAAAATTAAAATAAATCTTAAATTATTTTCAGCATTAGGACAAAATTTAAAATATCCTTTTTTTGTTCTTGATCGTTTAGGGAGAATTTTATTTTCTAACGAGTCGGCTGAGGATTTTCTTGGATTCCAAAAGAAAAGGGAAAAGATTTTTTTATATTTTGAAGAACATTCTTCCGAAAAATTTAATAAACTTTTTGATGAACACCTTAAAACAAGCACTTCACAAACTAAATTATTAGATTTACAATTAACCAACGGTAAGGAATTAAAATCAAAGATTACATTCACTTCTTATACTGAGAAAAAAGAAGTTTTAATTTTCTGTACTTTTAAGTCAATAGAACTTTCAATAAAATCTAAAGAAATTACAGGTGTTTATGTTAAAAGCGATGATTTTAAAAATTTTATAAATAACAAACAGTTACTAAATATTATTGATGAACTCAAATCGCTTTATCCCTTTACTTTTATTGGTAAAGAAAAATTTAGGAAAGAAGTTGATAAACTAAGTGAACTTTTTTGGATTAAGGATTATGCAGGTAATTTTGATTTAGTAAATAAAAAGTTCTCAGAGAAACTTGGTGTTAATTCCACTATATTAGAAGGGAAGAAATATAATGATTTTGTAGCTGCACATCTTGCAAATTTTTACAAATCAATTGATAATTATATTAAAGATTCGTTAAATTGTATAATTATAGAAGGAACTCCAGTAAATTCATTACTACATTTTCAAAAATATCAGACTATTCAAATTCCATTAAGTGATGTAGATAATAATGTAATTGCAGTTATATGTATAACTCAAAAGATAAAAGAGAAAGAATTAAAGATAACTGGAACTGAGTTTTTTAATTTAAATTCAAAATTATTAGATGAATATCCTAAACCTATTGGACTATTTGATAATAATAGTATTCTTAAGCAAAAAAGTGAACATTTTAGTAAATTATTTTTAAGGAAATTTACAAGTAGGAAAAAAATAGAATTTAGTGAAATATTTTCATTTGAAATAACTGATAAAATTAATTCTTTTCTCCAATCACCTTTAGAAAGTGAAAAGAATATTTTAACATTTAATACGAAAGATGATAGTGAAAATAGAAAAACATTTGAAATTATCTTACATAAATTAAAATTTGATAAATCCAAAGTTAATGGTTTTATATTTGAAGCAAATCCAGTTGTGAATAAAGATGATTTTGAAGGATTATTAAAAAGGAGAGGGGAAATGTTTGATATTTTGATCCAAAATAATCCCGAGCCAATATTCATTTATGAAAAAGATAATTTGAAATTTCTTGAAGTAAATGAAGCTGCAATTGAATTGTATGGATTCAGGAAAGATGAATTTTTACAAATGGATCTTACTGATTTATACACTCCGGACGATATTCAGACTTTATTGGGCTCCTCTACAGAAAACCGTTTAAAAAGCACACAATTTAACGGTCCTTACAGACATAGGATAAAAGATGGTTCTACTATTTTTGTTGAAATAAGTAAAATCGCTTTTATGTATCAAGGAAGAGAAGCTCATTTTAATATTATAAAAGACGTAACAAAAAAATTAATTCTCGACATAGAAAATCAAGAATATAAAGCTGTATTTGATAATACTACAAATTTACTTTTTACTACCGATCAAACCGGGTTTATTAAATATGCAAATGATAAAGCACTTAGTTTAGTTAAGACAACCGACAAAAAAATTGTTGGTGAGTCATTTATTTCTCTGTTTATTGATGATGACAGAAGTAAAATTAATAATAAAATTTTCAAATCTAAAAGTTTAAACCCTGTAAATTTAAAAGCAAAGCTTAGAAAAAATGGAAACGAAACCGTACAAGTTGAAATAACAGCAACTCCTATTTTCAATTTTGAAGGTAATATTGACACATTTACGATTGTAGGTATTCTTAAGCAAGATGTTGTTAAACAAATAGTACAGGATAAAATAGCTACTTCTTTAAAAAAAGAAAATCAGAAAATAGATCCATTATTCCTTTCAAGTCTATTTCATGAAATATTAACTCCAATAAATGTTATATTAGGATTTGTACAAGACCTTACAGGTAATCTTAATGAATTAACCCCGGAACAAAACGAGACCAAAGATATTATTGACCAGAATAGAGAAAGATTATTAGATACAATGAATTCTGTTGTTGATTATACAAATATTCTAAATAATGATATCCGGTTAAATATAACTAAAGTAGGTATTCCTGAAGTTATTGATTACATTCAGAAAAAAAATAATACGGTTGAAGACAGTCAGAAAAAAGAATTTACATACGGCAAAATTTCTTCTTCTTTAAGTTTTGAAACTGATACCCAAAGATATCAAACACTTATGTTTTTGTTATTTAAAATAATTTCAAAACTTAGTGATCAAGACAAACTATATTTTTCAGCTGTTACTTTTGGTGATGATAAATTTTTAGTTTCATTTAAGGACAGTTATGCTTCTTTGTCTGAAGAACTATATAAAAAAATTGTTGATTTGTTTTCAAATGAGGGGAAAAGTTCTACCGATGTTTTCGGATTGTCGGTACTTACAATGCTTTTAACTAAAGCTCTGTTAAAATTGCTAAAAGGTAAATTCCACAAAGATGAAACTGACAATAAGAATTGTGGATTTATTTTTCCTTTAGAATTTAAAGTTGATGAAATACAACAGAATGATAAGCCCACTAAAATTAAGAGTGAAAAAACTTTAACAGAAAAACATGAAGAGAAAACAACAATAAATAAAGAAGAATCATCTATACTTGACAAAGAAGGGACTTCTATTGTAACAAAAAAAGAGGAAACACCAATTATTGAAGATAAAGAAGTAACGCCGATAACTTCTGAGGGATCGATTCAAAAATCTGAAATTACTGAGAATGGAACTAAAGAAGAAGCATTATTACATGAACTTGATTTAGGTGAACTTAGCTGTCTTTATATTGAAGATCAGGTCGATTCACAAATTTTATTTAAAGTTCAATTAAAGGGACTTAAAGAAATTAAATATGCGGTAAGTTTTGAAGAGGCTTTACCTTTACTAGATTCTGAAATATTTGATTTTATTGTTATGGATATCAATCTCCAAGGTGAATATAATGGTTTAGATGCTCTAAAAATTATTAAGAAAATGCCAGGATATGAAAACACACCTATAATTGCTGTAACAGCTTATGTGTTACCGGGTGACAGAGAGAAATTTATCGCTACCGGATTTGAAGATTTTATATCAAAACCTATTTTCAGAGAAAAAATGCTTAGGACTTTGGAAAGAATATTTATTCACAACACTTAAAATATTGTAAAACAATAACCTGTTAACCTTTAACTTGAAACTATTAACTAATTTATCCCGGAGGCCATGTCATTTGTCTTCCACCAAGTAAATGAAGATGTAAATGTTCAACTTCCTGTCCGCCGTTACTTCCGCAATTAAAAACAAGTCTATAGCCCTCATCAGCAATTTGAAAATCTTTGGCAAGTTTATTGGCTGTTTCAAAAATTTCTATTAGTAAGTTTGCGTGTTCTTTCATATCTAAATCGGATACCCTTGGAATTTCAATTTTAGGAATAATTAATATGTGAATAGGTGCTTGTGGGTTTATGTCTTTGAAAGCAAGAATATTGTCCGACTCAAAAACAATATCAGCTGGTATTTCTTTCCTAATAATTTTAGAAAAAATTGTTTCACTCATTTCAGTCTCCTTTTTCAATTCCATATTTCTTCATTTTATTATAAAGATGACTTCTTTGAATATCAAGCTGTTCGGCAGTTTTACTGATATTCCAATTATTAAGGTTAAGTTGCTTTAAAATAAATGCTTTCTCAGTTTTCTCTTTAAAGTCTTGAAAAGAATTACTCTTCAAAATTAAATCATCAACAGACGAATGAACTTCGGGGAATAAAAAATGAAGATCACTCTTATCTATTAATTGTTTATCAACAATAATAATAATTCTTTCAACTACATTTCGTAATTCACGAATGTTGCCGCTCCATTTTTGTGATTGTAAAAGTTGGAGCGCTTTTTTTGTAAACTTAACAGTGGACTTGTTATATCTTGCAGTAATATCATTTACAAAATGTTCAATTAAAATAGGAATATCTTCTATCCTATCTTTAAGTGGTGGAACAAAAATGGGTATAACATTTAATCTGTGAAAAAGATCTTCTCTAAAATTATCTTTTGAAATTTCTTCTTTTAAGTTTTTATTTGTTGCAGCAATTATTCTTACATCAACTTCAATTTTTTTCCCGCCTCCGACCCTTTCAATTGTACCGTCTTCAATTGCACGTAAAACTTTTGCCTGTGCCTGAGGACTCATATCACCTATTTCATCTAGAAATAATGTGCCTTCTTTTGCTAGTTCAAACTTACCAATTCTTTGCTGAGAAGCACCTGTAAATGAGCCTTTTTCGTGACCGAATAATTCCGACTCTATCAATTCATTTGGAATTGCCGCACAATTTACTTCTATAAAAGGTTTATCTTTTCTTAAACTTCTGTTGTGAATTGCTCTTGCCACTAATTCTTTTCCTGTTCCGTTTTCACCGGTAATTAAAACTCTTGTATCAAGCGGGGCAACTTTTTCAATTATTTGAAGAATATCCTTTATCGCTTTACTCTTACCCAATATTTGTCCATCGCCCAATAGTGATTTTTTTATTTCTACATTCTCTTCAAGTAAAATTGATTTTTCAACAGCATTACGTATACTAACAACTAGTTTTTCGCGGTCTATAGGTTTTTCTATAAAATCAAAAGCACCAAGTTTTGTTGCTTTAATTGCGTTTTCTAAACTGCTATGTGCAGATATGATAATAACAGAAATAAATGGAATTTTACTTTTTACTTGTTCTAAAACTTCAAAACCGTTCATTCCAGGCATTTGAATATCAAGCAGTAAAGCAGAGTATTCTTTATAGTTAATTTTCTCCAATCCCTCTTTACCCGAAGTAGCGTAGTCGGTATCGTAACCTTCGTAATCAAGAATTAGTTTGACACTTTCGCAAATTGAAATTTCGTCATCTATAATTAAAATTGATTTCATTAATTGAATCTAAAGAGTATTAAAGTATTAGTTATTAAAATTTGTGACGGTAATATGTTTTTGTTTTCCTTCAGCATTTTCCCAAAAAGATTGCCCAATGAATTTGTCATCATATCCCGTTTATCAATTGAAGATTGAATTTTAAAATTCTCTTCAAAAACTTCAACAAAATAACCAATTAGGTCTACGAAATCAAAAATGTTTAAGCTGTATGAAATAAATGCACTTCCAAAAAAATGTGCTAATTTGTCTTTGTCCCCAAAATTATTCTGCGGAGTATCCCCAAAAATATCCTTTGGTAAATGCTTGTTCTTTAAATTAAATATTGAATCAGCAACTGATACTAATGGATAATTTATTCTATTTATTAAAGGAAATTTAATCGGAACTTTTCTTACAGGTACTAAAGCAAAAGTTAAAGCAAGTAAAGTTTCAGAGTAATCGTAATTTTGGTATTTTAATTGATGTACATAAATGGAATCAATTAGTTGAATATCGGAATTATTTTTAGATAAATTTTTGAAATAATCCGAGGCAACATATTTGGAAATATACTCTACTGCATTATATAGTTTGCTGTGTTGGGGGAATAACGAAGCTGCAAATATGAAGGATATAAATAAGTAGCGCATTAGATAATCGTTTTCTTTGTTAAATCAAAAATAACGAATTCTAGTTTATTGTTTTAGATGTTTCTTAGTTGAAGGTATATTTATGCCGTTTCACACCAAAGGCGGTCAAAAATTCGCTAATGAAAAACTAAGAATTTCTAATTGTTTATTGCCTGAATGTAGCGTGACAGTTTACACAAAAATTCATTGTTGTTGATAAAGCTTGAAGTGACTTATCTTTATTTTTTGTCTTTAATATTTCACCCAATTTATCGGCACTTTTGTGAAATGCTAAACCCATATTTGTGAATTCTTTATTCTTAAAAGAAGTGCACATTTTTCTCATCTCTTCGGTTAGTCCTAATTTTGAATGTGCTACTTCAGAAGCTTTTTCAAATTGGTTGGTAGATAATAAATTTATAATAGATTTTACAGCATTCACGTGACTTCTCATATTCATCAATTGGTGTTGTTTCATCTGTTGTGAAAGGTTGAGAGAAATTCTGTTGTCTTTCGGATGATTCATATTCTTCATAGTCATATTATCATTTGTTTTTGGTTTTACTTTCTTTTCTAACTTTGTCTGATTTGAATTACACGCATTTAATATAATACTAACAGTAAAAATTGCAATTAGATATGTTACAAAAATTTTCATATTAATTATTTCCTTTATATTTTATTTTTTTAAGTCTGTATTACCCCTGTATTAAACTTTGGTATCTCAGGGTTATTATTTGCTACTTCAATTGCCAAAGAAATATACTCTCTCGTCTGTGCAGGATCAATTATTTCATCTACCCAAAGCCTTGCTGCAGCATAATATGGTGAGCTTGCATTTTCATATGATTCAGAAACTTCTTTCAGTAATTTTTTCTTTGTTTCTTCTGTAACTTTTTCACCCTTCTTTTCTGCTTGTTTTAATTTTATACTTAGTAAAACGTTGCTCGCTTGTGCTCCACCCATTACAGAAATTTTTGCATTTGGATATGCAAAAATAAAACGGGGGTCGTATGCTTTTCCGCACATTGCATAGTTACCTGCACCAAAACTGTTACCGACAATAATTGTAATTTTGGGTACAACTGAATTTGCAACAGCGTTTACCATCTTTGCTCCATCTTTGATTATACCACCATGTTCAGCTCTGCTGCCAACCATAAATCCTGTAACGTCTTGCAAAAACAACAAAGGTATTCTCTTCTGATTACAATTCATTATAAAACGTGCTGCTTTATCAGCGCTATCCGAATAGATAACTCCACCAACCTGCATTTCGCCCTTTTCTGTTTTTACTATACTTCTTTGGTTGGCAACAATTCCTACTGCCCAGCCGTCTATTCTTGCGTAGGCTGTTATAATTGTTTTACCGTAGCCTGATTTGTATTCATCAATGGAAGAATCATCTACAATCCTTGCAATAACATCGTACATATTGTATTGTTTGGTATGGTCTTCCGGAAGTATGCCGTAAATTTCTCTACTCGAATATAGAGGAAGTTTACCTTTAATTCTGTTAAAACCAGCTTTTTCTGTTTCACCGTTCTTATTAACAATACTTCTTATTTGAGAGAGACATTCTTCATCATTTTTCATAATGTAATCTGTCACACCGGATATATTAGATTGTACTTTTGCACCTCCTAAACTTTCGTTATCAATTTCTTCACCAATTGCAGCTTTTACAAGATGTGAACCTGCTAAGAAAACCGAACCTTCACCTTCGACAATCAGTGCCTCATCACTCATAATGGGGAGGTAAGCACCGCCGGCAACACAAGGTCCCATTATAGCAGATATCTGGGTGATACCCTTTGCCGACATTTTTGCATTGTTTCTAAAAATTCTTCCGAAGTGTTCTTTATCAGGGAATATGTCTTCCTGCAGCGGAAGAAAGACGCCTGCACTATCTACTAAGTAAATAATAGGAAGTTTATTTTCCATTGCAATTTCTTGGGCACGAAGATTTTTCTTAGCAGTCATTGGGAACCAAGCTCCTGCCTTTACGGTAGCATCATTTGCTACAACCAAATGTTGTCTACCGTGGATTTTGCCGATACCGTAAACTGTTCCCGCAGAAGGTGCACCGCCATATTCTTTGTACATATCAAAAGCTGCAAATGAGTTAAGTTCATAAAAGTCTTTAGGATCATCTAAAAGAGTGTTAATTCTTTCTCGTGCTGTCATTTTGCCTTTTGCTTTATGACGTTCCAAAGATTTTTCACCGCCGCCTAATTCAACTTTTTTCTTTTCTGCTTTTAATTTGCGGAGTAAATTCTTTGTGTAATCTTCACGTTTAAGATAAGATTGATCTTCTCTTATTTTATTTCCGATTTTTTTCATTTTCTAATAATGTTTAATCAAATTAGTCTTTTAATAAATCTCTGGCAATTACAATTCTTTGTATTTCTGATGTACCTTCTCCAATAGTAAGAAGTTTAACATCTCTGTAAAATTTTTCAACGGGATAATCCTTTACAAAACCATAACCACCAAAGATCTGCACAGCATCGTTGGCAGCTTTTTCAGCAATTTCACTTGCAAATAATTTTGCCATTGCCGCTTCTTTAGTGTTTGGAACTCCATTGTCCTTCATTGTTGCAGCTTTATAAGTTAGCA
>Ga0114931_10003254_pt1 | contig 20619 bp, 20 predicted proteins | sample 2SBtaG_FD_89579 | JGI IMG/M metagenome (GOLD analysis project Ga0114931, IMG submission 89579) | Deep subsurface microbial communities from Kolumbo volcano to uncover new lineages of life (NeLLi) - 2SBTROV14_V59a metaG | ecosystem: Environmental > Aquatic > Marine > Volcanic | place: Kolumbo...
CCTCCGGTGATTCGGGTTCCTCCGGTGGCGCGGGCTCTGCGGACGGCGCGGGAGCGGCCGCGGACCCAGAGACTGCCGGGGCTGGGCAAGGATAGGCCCCAGCGGCAATCCGGCCTCTAATCAGCGCGGCGACGGACGCTGACGGGGCGCCGGCCGCCGAAAACCAATCGGTGTCCGCTTGAAACGCCGCGCGGTACGCCGACGTTGGCGCGCAACTCACCTTCCCCCGCTCAGACTCTGAGCGGGGGAAGTTCATTCAGGTATCGAGCGAGAGGGTGGCGCGATCAGGCCCAGCCGTCCCCCGCGAAAGTGGAGATCGCCGAGTGATGACGTAGCGGCCGGCGCCCTCGCCGGCCGTAGACAGCCGGAAACGTCCTTTTGGACTACGGCCCGCGAGGGCGCGGGCCGCTACACGACTTTCGCGGCGGACTGCCAGCCGTCGGCCTCGGCTTCGCGCGCCAGGTCCGCCGTGCGCTCGATCAGGGCCGCTTCGGCGTCGGAGAGATGCTGATCGCGGCGGGTCATGACGATCCGCGCGATGCGCAGCGCCTTGTCGAGGCGGTAATTCGTGAGTCCCTCGTCGGTCAACCACGCGAACGACGGGACGAATTTCGGTATCCGCGACTGCACGAACACGTTGGCCGCCACGCCGATCACGCACCCGGTCGGCAGAATCGTACCGATCCCGGTTTTTGAGTGATCGCCGATGAATGAGCCGACAAAATGCCGGCCCGTTTCGACGCCGACGCCGTTGAGATTGACGCGGATCGACCCGTAGGTGTTCTTCAGGTCGCTGGTGACGGTGTCCGCGCCGAGATTGACCCAGGGACATACGAAACTGTGCCCCAGGAACCCGTCGTGCTGTTTGTTGGCGTAGCCTTGAAAAACACTCGCTTCGATCTCGCCGCCGACCTTGCACACCGGGCCGATCGTCGTCCCGCCGCGAATGCTCGCCCCGGATCGCACGATCGAGCCTCTACCGATGCAGGCCGGCCCGGTGATGACGGCATTGGCCTGGATCAGCACGTCGCGGTCGATGTGGATCGGACCGTCCTCCGCGTCGAGCACGACGCCGGGCTTGATCTTCGCCCCCGGTGCTATGTGAATCTGCCCCGCGTTGAGCAAGTGTGCGCCGTCATAAACACGGCCTTCGCACACCGAGCCTTGCCTGCACTGACGCTCCAGTTCTTTCTCATTGGCCGCGACCAGATCCCACGGATACTCAATCAAGCGCAGCACCTCGGGCGCCCGCTCATGCCGTAGTGGCTCGACCCAGTCGCGCAGCCGATGCGCATCGAGGAATACGTCCGGCGTGAGCGCTTCGGCGGCTTCGGCGGCGACGGTGGCGGCGAGGAGTGTGTCCTGATCCATCCATGCGGTGCCGAGCGAGGGAAACATCACGTTTCCCGTAACGAGCGTGCGCGCGTTGATCAGGCACCAATGCGCGTCAGCAGCGGGCGCGGCCAGCTCGGTGCGCTCCTCGACCACCTCACGCAATTCCTCTCGAACGAGGACACGAACGATGTCGGGACCGAAATGAACGCGAATCTTCTCGATCAGCCGATCACGCCCGCAGCGCAGCTCGAACGCGGGGCGCAGCCACGACAGCGGCCTGAGCGAAGCGTGGTGATGATCCTCGAACAGGATGATATTCATACGCGTATGCAATGCATGGACCGAGCCCTGTTACGCGCCGGGTGCGCGAACCGTCGAATCCATGGTACCGCGACGCTACACTCTCGGCCATGGGACGCCCGCGCGCGGCACAACCGGTCAAACTGTTCTGCGGCCTGCTCGGCGGCGACGCGGACATCCTCCGCCGAGCTCGCTATCTGCTCGTCAAGCGTTTCGGGCCGATCGATCTGGAGAGCGCGTTGCTGGAGTTTGACGCGACGGACTACTACGCACACGAAATGGGCGTGAATCTCATGCGCCGCTTCGTCAGTTTTGAACGATTGGTCTCCCCGGATCGGCTCGCCGAGTGCAAGCATGAGACCAATGCTCTCGAGCACGGGATCGCGGACGACTGCGTCGCGCTCGACATGGCTCGTCCGGTCAATCTCGATCCGGGATACGTTCACACGGGCAAACTCGTGCTAGCGAGCACCAAGGACGCGGCGCACCGCATTCACATCGGATCGAACATGTACGCCGAGATCACGCTCCAATTCACGCACGGCGCATGGCAGACGCTCGGGTGGACGTACCCCGACTATCGCCTGGCGAGCTATCACGAATACTTCGGCAAGGTGCGCGACCGCCTGCTCGAGCAACGCCGCGCCCCCCGGCCCGATCCGAGCGCGGATTGATGGAGGCGCAGGCGATCGGTATCATTCTTGCCGCGGCCGCCCTCGCCGGTTTTACTTGTTCGGTCGCATTGACGCGCGCGGCGCGACGGATTGCAACGCGCGTTGGGTTCGTCGATCGACCCCAGGCCCACAAGACGCACGCCGCGCCGATTCCGTACGGCGGGGGCAGCGCGATTCTGGCGGCGACGCTCGCGCCGCTCGCGCTGCTGCTGATCGCGATTTCCACGCTGACGCCGGAATGGATCGAGCATACGCTGGGCGAATCGTTGGCGGCTTACGCCGGCGGCGCGCGAACGCGCAGCGCGCATCTCCTGGTGATTCTCGGCGGCGGCGTGGCGCTGCACCTGCTCGGGTTGCTCGATGACCTGCGCCCCCAAGGTCCGCGCCGAAAACTCCTCGCGATGACGCTGGTCAGCGCGCTGGTGTGCTGGTTGGCGGACGTGCGCATCGCGCAGTTTGATTTCATTCCAGCGGGCGCGTCGCTCGCGCTGAGCGTCGCCTGGATCGTGGTGATCACCAACGCGTTCAACTTCCTCGACAACATGGACGGCCTCAGCGCCGGGATCGCGCTGGTCTGTTGTGCCGCACTCGCCGCGTGCGGGATTCTCGCCGGACAGGTGCTCGTACCGGCTCTGGCGCTTTTGCTGGCGGGCGCGCTGTGCGGGTTTCTCCTCTTCAACTTTCCACCGGCGAGCATCTACATGGGAGATTCGGGGAGCCTGCTGATCGGATACATGCTCGCGGTTATCTCCGTCCGCACGAGCTACTACGACAGCGGTGCGGGGCTGCCGCCGTTCGCACTCGCCATGCCGCTCGTCGTCTTGGCGCTTCCGCTCTACGACTTCGTCACGGTCATCTCGATCCGCCTGTCCGAAGGCCGCAACCCGATGCGCGGCGACCAGCGGCACTTCTCGCACCGTCTTCGCGAACACGGGCTGAGCAAGCGCGCCGTCGTGTTGACGATCTACCTCGCGACGGCGGTGACAGGCCTGGCCGCGACGCTGATTCCAGGCGCTTCACTACGTGAGACGATGACGATCCTCGCGATCGTCGTCGGCACGCTGCTCGTCATCGCGATCCTCGAAACGCCGCCGCGAAAAGAATCATGACGCGCCCGCAGACCGCAAATCCTACGCAGCGCGACGAATCCACTTCCCGTGCGTGGGTTCGGATCGCGGTCTTCGCTCTGCTGCTATGCGCATTGGCCGTTCGGCCGTTGATTCCAGAAACATTCGAACTCGCCCAGTTGTCCTTCCTGTCCAACGTCATCGATAGCGGGGGGCCGACACCGGCGACAACTGCCGCGCTCGACACGCTGCTGATCGCGGTCGCCGCCCTGGCCTGGTTTGTGTCATCGCCGACGCGCGGTTCACGCGTTCTACTGGTGGCGACCGCCGCACTGCTCGTCGCCGCGGGTGCGTCATGCGTTTTTGCCGGCGACAAGCGCGTTGCGCTCAACGCGGCGGGGAATATCGTGGCGTGCGTTGTCGCCGGCGCGGCGATGGTGCGCCTCATCGGGGCGCGCTGGATGCTGCGGCTGGTGCTCGCTGCGATCATCGCCGGCGGGGCGGTCAACGCGCTCAAGTGCATCACGCAGGCCTCGTCCGAATTCAAACTGGTCGCCGAGCAATGGGAGCATCAGAAGGAACTGCTTCGCAAACGCGGGGCCGATCTCGACGACCCGCTGATCGTCAACTATGAGCGAAGACTGCACTCGGCCGAGGCGTTCGGCTACCTCTTTCATCCCAACGTGACCGCGGCGTGCATGTCCATCAGCCTGCTGCTCGCGCTGGCGGTCGCCGTCGCCGCGCTAAAGCGACCGCAGACGCGGACGACGCTGCTCTGGGCGGCGATTGCGGCTGCGCTGGTCGTCGCGCTGTCGATCGGAGTCTGGCTCACCGGGAGCGCCGGTGCGGCCGTCGCAATCGCGAGCGGCCTTCTCGTGCTCGCTGTGTTTGTTCTGTTTCCCGGACCGGCAAGTCGGCATCCGCGCGCGATTGTGTCGCTGATCTGTGCGGCGTATTTGCTCGTCATCGCCGGCGGGGCGGGCTACGGCGTTCTGCGAGGCACGCTACCGCACCCGTCACTCGCGTTTCGCTGGGATTACTGGACGGCGGCGACAACGGCGCTCGTTGATGAATCCCCGCCGCAAGCGCTCGTCGGGCTTGGTCGCGAGAACTTTCTGCCCGCGTATCTTCGCTACAAGAGCGCTGCCGCGACCGAAGAGGTGCGTAACGCGCACAACGTGTGGCTGACGCTGTTGGTTGAGATGGGGCCGCCGGCACTTTTGGCGGGGCTGCTGCTGAGCGTGTGTGTTCTAGCGCGAGCCGTCCCGCGCCCGACGCCGCCACCGAAGGATTGCGTCACGCCGCGATCTGTCGTGGTCATCGTTGTCTTGCTCTTTCTCGTCCTGCACGCCGCGTTTTCCGGAACGCAGTTTTCGCAACCGGGAGTTGGAATCGTCTGGGGGATCGAGTTCGCGGCGGCGTGGACGCTGGCGTTTCTACTGGCGCTGCGAAGCATGGAACTGCTGACGGACAGCGCCGCGGCGGCACTGTTGATCCGCGGCGGCATGGCGGCGGCGATCGTCGCGGCCCTGGTACATAATCTGGTCGGTTTCTCATTGTTCACGCCTGCGGGGCTTTCCGTATTCGTTTTGCTGTGCGTATGCGCGGTCGCGTCCGCGCCGGATCGACGCGGCGCGAGCATGGCAGCTCAGCGCGTTGTTGGTGTAGCTCTCGCGGTGATCGCGCTCACACAGGCGGCGTTGTGTACGACGCCGACTTGGCGCAGCGAGCGGGCGCTGCTTCAGATGCGGCGCGGGCTGGCATCGGCCCGTTCATTCGACCAGGCGGCCGCGGCGATTCCGCTGGGGCGCGAGGCCGTAGCGCTCGATCGCTGGAGTGTTACCGCAAAACGCGCACTTGTCCGCGCGCTCGAGCAACTGGCGGCGACACCCAGTCTTCCGAGCGACGCCGAGCGTGAATGGACGGACCGCGCACTCGACGCGGCGCGAGCGGCAGTGCGCTCGCATCCGCGCGACACAGGCCTGCTGCGCGCGCTAGCCGGAACGCTCGAACAGCGGGCACGGCTGCACGATCGCAGCGGACAGCACAACGACGCCGTGACGCTGCGACGCCGTGCCGCGGATGCGCTCGAACGCGTCGTCGGGCTCTACCCGACCAATCCGCGTGATCTGATATCGGCAGCGCGGGCGCACGTGGCGGTCTGGCGAGAGACAGCGGATGAAGCGGACGTCCGAACGGCACGGGAGGAGTTCGCGCGGGCGCTCGAGATTGACGCGCTGCGGGCGAAGGGTAACACGGCCCGCCTGCGACGCGACGAGCTTGCGGCGATCCATGACGCGCTGCGTGAATTGGAATTGCACGAGTCCGACACGGGCGCGGACCCGATTCCGTAACCGCGGCGACGTCGCTCACGCCTGAATGTCGAGATGCTCGTCCTCGGCGTCCGTCGAGTCCGGCTCGCTCTCTTCGCGCGCGTCGGTTTCGTCGGTCGGGGTATCGTCGGAGTCGCGGCCCTGGCTGCCCGCACCTTCCGCATCGGCGTAGACCTGCGCGTCGCGGTCCGAACTCTCGATGATGTCTTGCAGATTCTCCGCGAAACGGTTTCCGCTCGCCCGTTCGCTGGTGGCGGCGTCTTCTTTCGCTTTGGCCTGGGTGGCGCGGTCGTGCGCACCGCCGGTTTGGATGATCGACGAAAGCCAATTCGGGGGAATGGCCGACACGCCGCGGCTCCTACGCGATCAAATCGGTCTGCGCCAGTTGCGGCTCGGTCAGCCCGAGGTCTTCGCGCAGCCTGTTGATGATCGCCGAGTGCATCTGACTGACGCGCGACTCGCTCAGGTCGAGCGTCGCGCCGATTTCCTTCATCGTCATCTGCTCGTAGTAGTACAGCACCAGGATCAGCCGCTCGGCGCGACTCAAGTTGTCCTTGATGAACTCCTTGATGTCGGCCTTCTGCGCTTCGGCGACGGGGTCGCAACTGCGGTCGTCCGGGAGCACTTCCATCTCGCCGCCTTCGTTGCTCGAATCCGAATCGCCGAACTTGTTCGACAGCGAGATCAGCGAAACCGCATTCGCGTCACGCAGCAGCTTTTCAAACTGAGGCCGCGGAAGATTGAGCCGCCGCGCAATTTCCTCTTCGGTCGGCAGACGCCCAAGTTCGGTCTCGAGCGCGCGGACCGTGTCGTCGAGCTTGTGGGCGCGGTGCCGCACCAGACGCGGAACCCAGTCCATACTGCGCAACTCATCGAGGATAGCACCGCGGATGCGCGGCGAGCAGTAGGTCTCGAACTTGACGCCGCGGTCCAGGTCGAACGCGTCGATCGCATCGACCAGTCCGAAGATCCCGGCGCTCATCAGATCATCGACGTCGACTTCGTCGGGGAGTTTCGCGCCGACGCGTTCGGCGGTGTATCGCACGAGGTAGAGATAATGCTCGACGAGACGATTGCGTATCTCTTCGGAGTTCCCGCGCTGGTATTCGTGCCACGCGCTGAGCACTTCGTCCGGACTGGCGAAGGTGCGGACGTTGTGCTCGCGGCTGACGCGCCGCAGTCGGCCGGTGTACCTCTTTCGTCTCATACAGTCACCCTGCTCGCGGCTCGCCGGATATTGTGGAATCTGTTTGGGTCGCTGTCGTCTTGTCGGTCAGTTCGACGTGCGCCCGGTCGATGCGTGTTTTTTCGTGCTGAAGAAAGTCGCGCAAGGCCAGCTTGCCGACGTACGCGGCGGCTTGGCCGACGAAGAGTGCAACGGCCAGCACGGTCAGGGCGCGGGTCAGCACCGTTGTGGGTGCATTACCCGCATAGAGACCCGCGACGATCGCGGCGGCGAACGCCACGAGAGCAATTTGAGCGCCAAGTTTGCCAACCATAATCTTCCGCTTCCATGCAACTCTATCGGCGCATCGCAGCGCCGGCCGCGAGCAGCGCTAGAAGAACAGGTTGGCCATGCGCGTCCACACTCCAGACGCCGAAACGTCCTCGGTTTGCGGTGCGAGGCGACAGGAAATGGCGTCAATCGACTGACTGGCGGGACAGCGCGGATAACGCACCACGACCGGCGAGCGCTCGCGCACGGCGCTGGCCACGTGTCGGTCGTGCGGGATCGCACCAAGCTCGTCCAACTCGAGTCCGAGAAATTCTCGCGTAACACGCCGCAAACGGGCCGCGGCGGCGCGCCCGTCTTCATGCGAACGGGACATGTTGACCACGACGCCGACGGGCCGGCGAAATCCGCGCGAATAGAGAATCTTCAGCAGCGCGTACGCGTCGGCCAGCGATGTCGGCTCAGGCGTGGTGACGAGCACAAGCCGATCACACGAAAGCGCGAAAGCCGCCAGCGAGTCGCTCACCCCCGAGCCGCAATCGATCAAGAGCGCGTCGCAAAGCACGTCAAGCCGCTCGATCGCACGCGTACATTGCGCCGGACGCAGCTCGCACAGCTCTCCTTCCTGCGCGAACCCGGAAATCCCGCACAGCACCCGCAAACCGCCCGGGCCCTCGACCAGCAGATCCTCAGGCGAGCGTGATTCGTCAAGCAGGCTCGAGATGTTCGCATGCGAGGGGAGGTTGAGCAGAATGTCGGCGTTGGCGAGCCCGAAGTCGGCGTCGGCGAGAATGGCTCGCGCGCCGCGCCGAGCGAACTGAATCCCAAGATTGAGCGCAAGATTGGTCTTGCCAACGCCACACTTGCCGCTGGCAACGACGATGATCTCTCCGCGATGCGGCATCCTTACCATAATCGCCAACCACTTCCGTGAATGGGACGCGCAAAACACGCGCCGTCGTTGGCCGGCGGATGGAGCTACCCATCCATAGGTAAGATTAGCTCGGAAACACGGCGAGAGCAAGCCTCTTCGATGTCTTGTGGGACATTTTGTCCACTGGTCAGATAGGAAAGTTTCCCGCCCAGACGCTCCATCGCGTTCAGCACGACGCCGAACCCAAGCGCTTCGTCCAGCCGCGTCAGCACGATCCGCAGCGCGCCCAGCCGCTTGAAGACGCGCCCGGCGCGCTGCTGCACGCTCGGCGACATCGAAGCGGGGATGACGAGATGCACCTCGTCCGGCGCGCTCGGCTCAAACAAGGCGGCCAATTCTTCGATTCGCGCGGGTTCGGCCAGCGACGCGCCGCACGTGTCGATCAGCACCAGATCGTGCTCGCACGCGTCGTCCACGGCCTGACGCAGAGTCTCGGGCGAATGCGCGGCGCTCAGCGGCACGCCGATGATCTCGGCATAACGCTGCAACTGATCGATGTTTCCGAGGCGGCGCGCGTCGGCGCTGATCAACGCCACGCGCTTGCGACAGCGGAGCTTGAAGTGCGCGGCGAGTTTGGCGAGCGTGGTCGTCTTGCCCGCGCCCGGCGGGCCCACCAGCGCGACCGTTCGGCATTTTCCGTCGACCAATTGCACGCCACCGGCGGCGGGAATCATCTCGACCAGCCGCTTGCGGATTTCTTCGCGGATTCGCGCGTCGTTCCCATCGCCCGCGGCCGTACTCGCCTCATGCGCTAGCCGGGCGGCGAGCCGGTCCGCGACCTCGCCGCGAACGAGTTCGAGAAAGTGCGGATAAGCGCGCTCAGCCAGGCTCGGACACGCGGAATTCGCCGCCGCCCGATGCGAACCCCGAGTCGCCGCCGCCGCGGTTTGGCGTGACGCACCGCCGCGCGGCTCGGCGGCGGTGATCTCGACGCGCCGCTTTCCCATGAGTTTGCCTATTCCGTGCGGGTCGGTCGTGCGCGTTCCGAGGATGATCGCTTCGGACCCGAACTCGCGTTTCACGAGCGCGAGCGCCTCGGGCATGGATGCCGCTTCAAATGTTCGCATGTTGTTCATCGAGACTGACTACTCCGTGAGCTTGAACTTCGACTCCGCGGACCACTTCATTCAGCGCGAGCACCGCGGTCTGGGGCATGACCGGCTCGATCAGGCGGCGGATCCAGGCGCGGATTTGCGGCGAGCACAGGACAACCACCGACGCCCCAGCGGCCGACGCGGCCGCCTGCTCGACTTGCTCGCGAATGCGGCGCGACAGTCGTGCCTGCCCGTCCGGGGGGATCGTCAGGCTCGAACCATGCTCGAGCCGCTGGATGTTGCCTTGCACGTAGTCTTCGGCCAGCGGATCGAGCGTGACACAGTGGAGAACGTTTTGCGTGTCCTTGTATTGGCCGCAGATGGTCCGCGCCAGCGCACTGCGGGCGTACTCGGTCAGGATTTCAGCGTCTTTGGTCTTGGGCGCCCAGTCGCCGAGTGTTTCGAGAATGCTCTCCAGATCGCGGATCGGCACGCGCTCGCGCAGCATGCGTTGGAGCACCTTCTGCACCTCGCCCGCTTTGAGTACGCCGGGTACGACCTCTTCGACCAGCGCGCTGTTCTTCTGTTTGAGATTGTCGAGCAGCTTGTTGACCTCCGCCCGCGTCAGCAACTCGTCGGCGTGCCGCTTGATCAATTCGGTCAGATGCGTCGCGAGTACGCCGGTCGGCTCGACGAGCGTATAGTTGCGCTGCTCGGCGTGGGTGCGCTCGTCGGATGGGATCCACCAGGCCCGCAGCCCGAACGCCGGCTCGGTCGCCTCGATCCCGTGCAACGCTTCATTCGCCAGGCCCGAATCGATCGCCAGAAGCTGATCGGGGTACAACTCGCTGCGGGCGATTTCCTGTCCGCGCATCAGAACGGCATACTCCCGTGCGTCGAGCGTCGAACTGTCGCGAATGCGGCAAGGCGGCACGACGATCCCGATCTCGAGCGCCATTTGCTTGCGCAGCGCGGCGATGCGGTCCAGCAGGTCGCCGCCGCGCTTGCGATCAACCAGCGGCACCAGGCCGATTCCGATTTGCAGCTCGAGCGCGTCGACGGCGAGGTGGCTTTCGATTTGCTCGGGCTTGGCGCGCTCCTTGACGCGCTGCTGCTGTCTGACCATCGCGGTGTTTTCACTGTGGGTGCGGTTGACGAAAAACGCGAGCAGTCCGCACCCGCTCGCCATCGTGAGCAATGGAAACGTCGGAAGCGGGGTCATGGTCAGCACGGCGAGGAATGCGGCGGCGGTCATCAGTGCGGCGGGTTTGGCGAAGACCTGCCCGAGCACCTCCTCACCGACGTTGGTCTTTCCGGTGCTGCGCGTGACGAGCATGCCCGCGCCGACCGAGAGGATGAACGCGGGAATCTGGCTGGCGAGCCCGTCGCCGATCGACAGCTTGGTATAGACCTCGAGCGACTCCATCAGCCCGAGCCCGCCTTCGACCATGCCTACGTAGATTCCGCCGAGAACGTTGACGACGGTGATGACGATGCCCGCGATCGCGTCGCCACGGACGAACTTACTGGCACCGTCCATCGCTCCATAAAAGTCGGCCTCGTTGGTTATCCGTTCGCGACGCCGGCGGGCTTCCGTCTCGTCGATGACGCCGGCGTTCAGATCCGCGTCGATCGCCATCTGCTTGCCCGGCATCCCGTCCAACGTGAAGCGCGCCGCGACCTCGGCGATCCGCGTAGCACCCTTCGTAATCACGACAAACTGAATCACCGTCACAATCAAAAAGATAATCACGCCCACCGCGAGCGAATTGCTCGATACAAATACGCCGAACGCCTGCACCACGTGACCGGCGGCGGTCGTCCCTTGAGCACCGTTCGACAGAATCAGCCGCGTCGTGGCCGTGTTCAGCACCAGCCGCACCAGCGTCATCGCCAGCAGCAGCGAAGGAAAACTGGAGAAATCGAGCGGCGTGCGCAGGTACATGACCGTCATCAGCACGACCATCGACAGCAGGATGTTCGTGATCAACATCATGTCCAGAATGCCGGTCGGCATCGGCATCAGCAGCACAAAGATCAGCGCGCCCGCCCCGACAGGGAACAGAAGCCCGCGGTTGCGGCTGATGAACTGGATGATGGGGTGCTTGTCGATCACTCGCTTACAGTCCTTCTCGTGCTGTCGTCATGTCGCCTCACACCTTAGGCAGTGCGCCGCGAAAGTCGTGTAGCGGCCCGCGCCCCCGCGGGCCGTAGTCCAAGCTACCGTTTTCGACTATCTACGGCGGGCGAGGGCGCCCGCCGCTACGTCGTCTCTCGGCAATCTCCACTCTTGCGGCGGACTGTTGGTCCTATTCGGATCATTCGTTCGCATTTGTCGGCGCTCCGCAATCAACCGGCGGCGCGGCCGGAAAGTTGGTAGACATATGCCAACACCTCGGCCACGGCGCGGTAATGCTCCGGCGAGACCTGCTGACCGACTTCGACCGTTGCGTAGAGCGATCGCGCCAATGGCGGGCGCTCGACGATCGGGATGCCGTTGCTTTGTGCGACCAGGCGGATTCTCAGCGCGAGATGGTCGCGGCCCTTGGCCAGCACGTGCGGCGCGGCCATGGTGCTTTCGTCGTAGCGCAGCGCGACCGCGTAGTGCGTCGGGTTGGTGACGACGACGTCGGCCTTGGGCACGTCGGTCTGGACGCGCTGCATCGCGATGCGGGCCTGCACCTGTCGGCGGCGCTGCTTGAGCAGCGGGTCGCCTTCCATCCGCTTGAGTTCGTCCTTGACCTCCTGCTTGGTCATCCGCAGTTTTTTTTCGAGGCGATACCGCTGATAGACGTAGTCGATGACGCCGAGCAGCAGCAGCACCAGCGCCATGCGAAGCCCGAGCGTGAAAACGACCGCCCCCAGCAAGTTCAGGATTCCACCCGGCGATGCCCCGGGGGGCGCGTTGAGCACGAGTGGAAGTTGACCGGCGAGTGTGACATACGCGACCAGTCCGATCAGCGCCATTTTGAAAACGCCCATCAACGTGCGCGTAACCGAGTCGAGCGAGAAGAGCCGCTTGACACCCTTCGTCGGGCTAATGTTCTCGAGCTTGGGCTGGACGCGCTTCCAGGTGAACACGAACCCCGTCTGGGCCAGCGCACCGAGCGCGGTGATCACGAGCAGCAGCGCAAGGAAGGGAAACAGGATCGATGCGCCGCGCCACAACGTACGCGACGCCCAGACGTGAAGCGCGCCGCCGCCGATGTCGGAGACGTCGACCATCTCGCGCACCAAGCCGATCATGTCACGGTACATCCCCGGTCCGAGCATGTTCAGCGCCACCAACCCCGCCAGCAGCGAGATCGCCGCCGTCAGATCCGTGCTGTGCGCCACCTGCCCCTCCTCGCGGGCCTCCTGTCGGCGTCGCGGGGTGGGTTGCTCGGTTTTTTCTCCGGCTTCGTCTGCCGCCACTGTCGTCTACCTCTTCGCGGTCAACCTGCTGTGAATTCGCGCACCCACATCACGACCTGTTCGAGCGCGGTTGTGAACGCGTACAAACCCGCCGGCACCGAGACCGCCATCAACACGAACGCGACCAGCCCCTTGAGCGAGAACCCGACCGTGAGAATGTTCAGTTGCGGAACCGTTCGCGAAACAAACCCCATCGCGAGATTGATCAGGAACAACGTGATCAGCACGGGGGCGGCGGCGCGGATCGCAACCTGCCCGGCGAGCGTGATCGCGGAAAAGAGCAGTTCGACGCCGCCGTCGGTCAATCCGTTCTGCGTGAGCAGCGGAATGGTCTGGAACGTGTCGATCGCAATCTCCATCAGCACGCGATGCCCACCGACGATCAGGAAAACGACCACGCCGAGCTGCACGTACATGGTGCTGAGCATGCTCTGCTCGACGCCGGTGTTCGGATCGGCGATGCGCCCGAAGGCCAGCCCGGACTCGGTCGCGATCAGCAGCCCGCCGAGCTCGAGCCCGAGAAAACACATCCGCACCGCAAGCCCGAGCAACGCGCCGAGCGCCAGCTCATTCGCAATCGCCAGCGGCAGGTGCGCCACGTTGAGCGCCGCCGCCCCGCCGGTCACGAACGGCGTCACCAACGCCGCCATCGCGATCGCGATCAGGGCGCGGACCGCGGGCGGCACGGACAGGCCGCCGAGCACCGGCTGAAACATGATCAAGCCTCCCAGCCGGCTGAGCACCAGCGCGAAGACGGGCAGGCCGAGATAGACGTTCATCAGCTCAGCGGGCATCGGTCACACGCGGCAAGGGAGAAGGGGGAAAAGTAACAAAGTAACAAGGTGACAAGGTGAGAACGTGAGAAGGTGAGAACGTGAACTGGCGCGCGCTGGCGATATGGATTGGACTCTCCACTTGGCTTACTGGAAATCTCACGACGTCGGCACCCTCTGATCTTGTTACCTTGTTACCTTGTTCCCTTGTCACTTTCTTGCCTCGTCACCCGGCGAACATCGCCTGCGTGTACTCGATCAACCGGTTGGCGAGCCACGGGATGAAAAACACCGCCGCCCCGAGCATCGCCACAATCTTGGGCACGATGCTGAACGTCTGATCCTGAAGCTGCGTCAGCGTCTGAATCAGGCTGATCACCACGCCGACGATGATTCCCGAAGCGAGAATCGGCCCGGCAATAATCAACGCCGTCAACAAGGCTTCGCGCCCGAGATCGAGCGCCTGGGGAAGATCAAACATCTCTCACCTCACTGCACGCCGGCCATCAGCGACCCGCCGATCAGACGCCATCCGTCGGCGAGCACGAACAACAACAACTTGAACGGAAGCGAGATCAGCACCGGCGGGAGCATCATCATGCCCATCGAAACCAGCACCGTCGCAATCACCATGTCGATCACCAGAAACGGCAGATAAATCTTGAACCCCAGCAAAAACGCCGTCTTGAGTTCGCTCAGCATGAACGCCGGAATCAGCGCCGTCAGCGGCACGTCGCTCTCGGCCAACTCCTCGTCGGGACCGACGGAGCGCTGCGCCGCGTACTCGTACATCATGTAGACATCTTCTTCGTTTCCCGACGCGACGATCTGGCGAAACATGAACTTGCGCAGGTAGCCGCCGGCAATCTCGATCGCCGCGAGCTGCCCCTTCTCGTCATTCAGGTAAGGCATCACGGCTTCATCACGAATGTTGTTGATCGTCGGCCCCATCGCCAACAGCGTCATGAACAGCGCCAGACCGACCAGCACCTGCGACGGCGGCAACTGCTGCGTCCCCAGCGCCTGGCGCAGCAGCACCAGCACGATCAGGATCCGCACGAAGCTCGTCATCATCAGCAATATGCTCGGCGCGACCGTCAACAGCGTCAGCATCACCAGGATTTGCAGCGACGCGCCGATCTTCTCCTTACCCGCGGCTTGCGGCAGCCAGCTTGTGACGTCGGGAATGTAAACGGGACCGGAATCAGCGCTCGTCGCGGGCTGAGCCGCGGGCGTTTGGGCGTGCGCGGCAGAGACACCGCTCGACACGAATACCACGACGCACGCGGCTGCGATCGCGACTCGCCGGCGGGCTGCCCCGCGACGACCGCGCTCCGCAATAACCGCCGTATCGTGCATCGGTCCTCCTGACCTCGACTGACGACGGTTCCACCGTCGTTCGTAAGCGTAGGGCGGGCTATGCCCGCCGTTCTTTCACCGCGCGAGCCGTACAGACAAAGACCAATACCACACCCGCGATCAGCGGCGGGGGGAACCCGCCCTACGCAAGGATGCCGGCGCGACCCGCATCATTCCGCCCTGCGCCGCTAGGCCTGATTCATCGCCGAACGAACACGCTGAAGCGTGTCGGCCAGTTGTTCTCGGACGGAGCGCACTTTCGGCGTCCGCTCAGCGCCGTTCGCTAACCGCTTCGGCTCCGACTCGTCTTGGTAGCTGCGCGCTTCACGCTCGAGACAGCGGTCGAACTCGGCGGTGTTGCTGCCTTCCGCGGCGCGCTGCGTCTCGCCGAGCAGCCGCGCCACGAGCGACTCGTCATCGATCACGTCGAGCGCGTGCAGTGCGTCCTTGCTCATGCCCACCAGTACCAGTCGCGGACCGACGCGCACCAGGCACAGCGACTGCCGCGGTCCCAGCGCGGTGCGACTGACGACTTCGAGACAGCCCGGACGCCGCCTGCCGCCAAACCCAACCCCGCTCCCGCCCGTCACAGCTCGATAGCCCCAGGCGAGCAGGCCGATCAGCGCCACGACCGCGGCCAGTGACGCGCCGGTTCTCATCCACGACGCGGACGCGGTTTTTTGCGACAGCGACGAGTCTCCTGTTGCGCTCGTCTGCACGTGACGCCGAAGCTTGCGATCCTCGTGCGTCGGGTCCAGATCCACCAGCGACCACGGATCGGTGTCCTGTGTCAGGCTTTGGAGAGCAGGCTCGACGACGGCCGACTGTGCCGCTGGCGCTTCGGGCGCGGAAATCGTCCCGATCACGAGCATGGTCAGAGCGAGCGCGTCGACGATCATCATGATCCCTCGAGTTCCGGAACCGGGCTGACGATCTCGTTGATGCGAACACAGAAGTTCTCGTTGAGCACCAGAACCTCGCCGCGCGCCACCAGACGCTCGTTGACATACACGTCCACCGGATCACCGGCGAGTTGGTCGAGTTCGACGACCGAGCCCGCCCCGAGCCGCAGCACCTCTTCGATGTACAATTCCGTGCGGCCTAACTCGACCTTGACGTCGAGTTCGACGTCGTCGAGCAGTCCGATGTTGCCGACGTCTTCGCCCGCCGCGCCCGCGTCCAGGTCGGGAGGCTCGAACGGTGCGGCCGAATCGGCTTCGGTCGGCCGAGCGGACTGCGCCGCTTCGGGCGTCGCGGCGGTTTCCGGCGTGGGTGCGGGAGTTGGTGAGATCTCGACGTCGGCGGCGGTGTCCGCGAGTTCCTGCACCGCGGACTCGATCTGCGTCGATTCCGACTGCGCCTCTTGCAACGCCGCTTCTATTTCTTCATTGGTCAGCGTCGTCGCGTTCGATTCGGTCTGGGAAGGATCTTCGACCGTCGCCGATTCCATTTCAGCGACTTGTTCGAGTTGCGCGGCCAATTCCGGGCTGTGTTGCGACAGAGCCTGTCGGGCGCGCTCGATCTCCTCAGCCGTTACGGCGTTCGGGGATTCGCGCCGATCGGCCGATGCGTTCACTTCTTCCGCGAGCGCTTCGGGGTCGGGTTGCGGCGGGGTCGCGGCTGTGTTGTCGATTGAATCGTCCGGCATCTGGCTCACTTCCCTGTGGTCTCGCGCCATCCTGGCGGCCGGCGGAATCAGTCCGCGCGATGTGGCACACAGCGCGGCAACAAGACTTCCAGAATCACATCCTGATCGCGCGCGATCTCTCCGACCGTTCGGCGAATCTGCATCCGCAGCGTCTTCAATTCAGGCTCGTTCAAGATCGCCGGGTCCGCCGCGCGGACGATCCGCGAGATGCGGTCCTCAATTTCGCCTGAGCGCTCGGCCACCAGTTCTTCGATCTCTTCTTTTCGGTGGCCGGGGACTTTTACGATCACGTCGAGTTCGTAGATGTACGCGCGGCCCTTCTTGTTGTTGGGCGAGCGGAATCCGTGCAGAACCTCGACCTCCGCCGTCGCCGTCACGTCTTCGCCGGGGTCACCCTCGAGTAGGTGCTCGCCTTCGACACCTTGCGCGACCTGCGGACCGCCGCCGAATATCTTCGTCGCCGCGAAAAAGAAGCCTCCCTCGAGAATGGTGACCCCCATGACGATCATGGCGGTGCGGCTCTTGAGCAGGCTCAGCCCGAGTTTCTTTTTTTTGGCTTCCGCTTCTTCTGCCATCATTCACTCTCTGGATTCACTCCAGCTACTATCGACGATTGCGCGTCGGCGATTGACCTCGCGCTCGCTGTGCCGCACGCGCGAAAGTTTTTATGAGACTTCACGTCTGTTTTGGGCAGTTGCTGCGCCGGGCCGCAAGTTCTGCCTGTCACGTCGTCTGGAACGTCCGCAGCGCACGCGCATAATCGATCGCGCGGCGCACCACATCGTCGCTCGACTCGCGCACCACCAGCCGCTCGCCGTTGAGCAGCGTGATCATCGTGTCCGGCGTTTCTTCCACGGTCTTGATCTGCTCGGCATTGAGCACGAATGGGCGATCATTGAGTCGCGTCAGTCGGATCATTACAGTGTTCCCGTTATCGGACAATCAGCAGCAACTGATCGAGCATGTCGTTCGACGTGCTGATCACGCGACTCGCCGCCTGAAAGCCCGTGCTCGACGTATCAGCCCGATGAACTCGCGCGACAGATCGACGTTCGATAGCTCGAGCGCCCCCGGCAAAATCGACCCCGCGCCGAACGTCGCCGCCGGTGCGATCGAGGGACGTCCGGTGTTCGGACCCACGGAGAACAGATTGTTGTCTTCGGACACCAGACCTTCCGGATTGGCGAACATGGCCAGCGCCACCTGCCCGAGCGAGCGCGTCAGTCCGTTCGAAAACGTTCCGGTGATGGTTCCGTCGTCGCCGACCGCGAAGGTCGTCAATGTCCCCGGCGGAAATCCATCCTGATCGGCCGCGATCACATTCGAGATGCGCGTCGAGAGTCCGTGTACGCCGCTCAGATCGAGCGAGACCGTCAGCGGATCGGCCGCGCCCGAGCCGCCGCGATTGATCGTCAGGTCGTTTCCGGCGGCCGCGACGAAGTTCCCGTTGGTGTCGAACGTCGCCGTCCCGTTGACGATGGCGCGCGCCACGCCGGCGTCATCGACCGACTCGGCGTAGTAGCGCCAGACCGGTCCGGTGTCGGGAGTGCTGTCGAGCGTGAACGTCAGCCGAACGATCTGCGGGTTGCCGAGCGAGTCGTACACCGTGAACGACGTGAACACGCCCGAGCCGTCCGCATCCTGCGTTTTTGTGAGGTCGAACGCGCCCGGGGCGGCGGCGCTGTCACTGGTGATGTTGTTGTTGGCGATTACGAGCTGGTTCTCAACTCCCGCGTTGCCGCGGACGACGAGCTGCCCGTTCTCGATCGCGACGCCGGGTTGGCCGGGCAGCGCCGCGTCGGCCTGAATGCCGAGCGCGCTCTGCATCCACGTCGCGAAATCGCCGAGCGTCGAGCCATCCGTACCGACCACGAACGTCTGCGTCGCAACCGAGCGCCCGCCTTTCGTGACGCCGGAGACCGTGATCGTCGATCCGTCCTGGTACATCGGCGTGGCGGGGTCGGCGGCGGAGCGCAGGTCGGTCAGCGGCGTCGCACCGTCGGCGGGCGCGTTGCCCCCGTTGACCAGCGCCTGTGATTGGAGCCCCGTTCCGATGGTCGCGATCGAACCACCGGCGGAGAGATCACCGTCGATGCGCGCGTTCTGCGTGGCGCGGGCGACGCTCTCGGTTCCGAGCGGAATGGTGAGATCGGTCAGCACGTTGGGCAGGATGTTGAAGTCCTGGTCGACGCCGAAGCCCTGCACGAGATTCCCGTCGATGCTGACGAGCCGATTGTTCGAGTCGAGCGAGAAGGCCCCGTCGCGCGAGTAGACCTGCCGGCCGTCGGCGCGGTTGAGCACGAAGAACCCCGCGCCTTCGATCGCGAGATCACTGGCGATGCCGGTCGTTTCGATCGACCCGGTGTTGAAGTTCTTTTGCGTCGCGCCGACAACCGCACCCAGGCCGATCTGCGTCGGATTCACGCCGCCGCTCGTCGCGCTCGGCGGTGTTCCGGTCGAGAGCGTCTGCGAAAGCTGTGTCTGAAAGAGCGTTCGCGAACCCTTGTACGCGGTCGTATTCACGTTGGCGATATTGTTGCCGATCGTGTCGATCCGCGTCTGGTTCACGTTGAGTCCGCTCAGCCCGGTATACATCGCGGTCGTAAGGCCCATCGTCGCTTCCTCTGAGGGTTTCGCACGCCGCGCGTCGCGCGGAAATCGTGCTGCTGGAGTCCGATCACGCGGTCGTGACGCTACAGATGGAACAGTCCCTTCAGACTGAACGGCGGCTTCGGGTTCGCCATTCGTCGAGCCGCGGCCGAGTCCTTCGCATCGCTGCCGCCGAGAAGCGCGCTGCTGTCGAGCGTCGGGCTGCCGGGCTGGCTGTCGTTCGAGACGCGGACGACGTCATCGGCGCGCACCGCCTGGCCGCTGTCGAGCTCGAGTACGGCCGCTCCATCGGTATCAAAGCGAACGCCGGTCACGACGCCGTCGATGAACGTCGGATTCCCGCCGGCGTCCGCCGCCACCGCGGTGACGAACTTGCCGATCATGTCGCTGGATCCGGTGACGCGTTGCTGGCGCGACAACTCGTCGAGCGTCTTGGTCAGTTGGCTCGACAGCTCGATCCCGCGAATCTGCGACACCTGGTTGACCAGGTCGCCGGTGTCCGACGGCTGCAACGGATCCTGCTGCTGCAACTCGGTCACCAGAATGTGAAAGAAATCTTCGCTCTTGAGGCTGCCGATCCCGCGGTCGCGTTGCACCGGCGGCGCACCGAGAGCCACGCCTACTGCACTGGTTTCCATGGCGAATCACTCTGATCGTTGAAACTTGCCCGCGGGCGCGCTCCGCGCGTGTCAGGCGAAAAGGTTCACGAGCGGCTCCGCCACACGCTGCGTTGAGTGCTCGAGGCCCGCGGTCTGGGCCGCAGCGCTCGAAGTGGAGTCCCTTCCCTGTCGTCGCGGATGCTCCGCATCCGGATCGCGCGACTCGCCCCCGCCGCCATTCCACGCTTGGGGGTTCTGCGACCCGTCGGCCCCGGCTCCGTTCGGGGCGTTCTGAGGAGGCCGGACTTCGACCTGCTCCAGTCGAATCCCGGCGGACTCGAGTCCGCGTCGCAGCGATTCAATATCATCGCGAAGCAAGCGGTGTGCCGCATCGCTCTGCGTGTCGATCCGCAGCCGCAGCACGTCCTTGTGCAAGTCCATTCTCACACGGACGTTGCCGATCTCAGGCGGGTCCAATCGCAGGATTGTCGTCGATCTTCGATCGCGGGCATGCGACCGAATGACGCGCACGATTCGCTCGACGCGCTGCTTCCGATCGGCGGAATCCGCGCCGCGCGTCGCAGACGGCTTCGCAGCGCCGAGATGAGCGCGGAACGCGCCGCGCTGCGACTTGGCGACCGCCGATACGTTGGACGCATTCCGAGCCGCCGCCGGCTGAGCGCGCCCGCCCGACACACGCACCACGGAAGGAACGCGTCCTGGAGCGGTCGGGTTCGATTCAGCAACCGCGGCGGGCGCTACGGAAGGGGCGGCAGCGCTGCTCGGCGGAACGCTCGGTTGTTGCGCCACAGCCTTCTGTCCCGGCGCGTCGCGCGGCGCGTCCGGACTCGCGCCAACGGGTGCGTTTGGAGCGCGAGTCGCGTCTGGCGCAGCATCAGCGCGGCGAGCGCGGACGGAATCAGCGTCGGAGTTCGCGACCGGCGGCCCAGCCTGGTCGGTCTTTTTCCCGCTCTCACCTGGGGCGGCGTCATTCGTCGCCGCGTCGGGCCGTGACGACTGGTTCGCGCCGGCCAGCGCTTCGCGGAAGGCCTGGCGGTCCGTGCGAAACTGTTCCGCCGCGTCGGC
>Ga0114931_10003255_pt1 | contig 20610 bp, 19 predicted proteins | sample 2SBtaG_FD_89579 | JGI IMG/M metagenome (GOLD analysis project Ga0114931, IMG submission 89579) | Deep subsurface microbial communities from Kolumbo volcano to uncover new lineages of life (NeLLi) - 2SBTROV14_V59a metaG | ecosystem: Environmental > Aquatic > Marine > Volcanic | place: Kolumbo...
CAAGGCCCGCGACTACATGGGCGAGTTCCTCGACCTGTGGGAGGGGCGGTCGATCACCGCCTGGGACGAGTGGCTGCCGGAGGTGGACCGCGCGGCCGCGCGCATCGCCCGCATCATCAGCGCGCCCGAGGGCACGGTGATCATGCGTCACAACGTGTCGGAGATACAGGGCCTGGTCGCCAGCTGCCTCGACTACACCCCCGAGCGCAACAAGATCGTCTACTCGGCGCTGCAGTTTCCCACCGTGTCGTACGTGTGGAAGTCCGAGGAGCGGCGCGGGGCAGTGGTGCAGATCGTCGAGTCGACCGACGGCACCACCATCGACACCCAGGCGATGTGCGACGCCATCGACGAGCACACGGTCGCCGTGCCGATCTCCCACGTCCTGTTCTCCAGCGCCTACATCCAGGACGCGAAAGCCATCTGCCGCAAGGCCCAGTCGGTCGGCGCCCACGTGGTGCTCGACTGCTACCAGTCGACCGGCACCGTCCCGGTCGACGTCGTCGACCTGGGGGTCTCGTTCGCCTGCGGCGGCTCGGTCAAATACCTGTGCGGCGGCGCCGGCTGCGCCTACCTGTACGTGCGCAAGGATCTGATCGAGGCGTTCCAGCCGCGGCTCACCGGTTGGTTCGGCAACGAGGCACCGTTCGCCTTCACCATGCCGGAGCAGACCTACGCCGACAACGTCTGGCGCTACATGGGCGGCACTCCGGCGGTAGCCACCTTCTACCAGGCCCGCGCCGGCCACGAGATCGTCGGCGAGATCGGCGTCACCCGCATCCGCGAGAAGAGCCTGCGGCAGACGCAGAAGATCATCGACCTGGTCGACGGCTACGAGCTCACCCTGCGCTCGCCGCGACCGGCCGACATCCGCGGAGGCTCGGTCGTCTTCGACTTCGTCGGCTCGGCCGACGTCGCCCGCGAGCTCAACCGGCGCAAGTTCTTCTGCGACCACCGGCCCAACGCCGGCATCCGCATCGCGCCGCACTTCTACAGCAAAGACGAAGAGCTCGACCTCTTCTTCGAAGAGATCCAGAAGATCCGCGGCCGCGCGTAGCTAGCTGTTTGGAAACCACAGCTAGCGGCCGGTGACGACGTGGCCGAAGTGGTCGCGCTCGCCGCCGGCCGGGTCGTCGCGGCGCAGTGGCCTGGCCGTGGCCAGACCGCCGCGGGTGCCGGCGTACAGGACGATGCTGCCGCGGAAGTCACCGCCGTTGTCGGAGCCCGAGGCACCGATCACCAGGTCGTCGACGCCGTCGGCGTTGACATCGCCGGCGCCGGCCACCGAGCTGGCGAACTCGTTGTAGCCCGGGCCCAGCGGGTCCTCGACGAACAGGCCCGGCCTGGGCGGGATGCCCTCGCGGGAGCCGTAGTAGACCAGGGCGCGGCCGCGGTTGGCGCCCGCGGTGCCGACCACGATGTAGTCGAAGCCGTCGCCGTTGAGATCCCCGGCGCCGGAGACCGAGGTGCCCATCCGGTCGAGGATGTCGGCGCGCGGGTCTTGCAGCACCCGGTCGGGCACCTCGTGCACCCCGTCGGCGGAGCCGCGGTAGAAGTAGGCGGTGCCACCGTCGAAGTCCGGATCGTCGCGCCCGGGCGCGCCGATCAATAGATCCTCGTAGCCGTCGGCGTCGATGTCGCCGGCCGCGGCTACCGCGTAGCCGAAGCGGTCGAAGTCTAGCGGCACGGGTGCCTCGAGCCGCTGCGCCGCGGTCTCGAGCACGCCGACGGCGCTGCCGCGGAAGACGTAGACTGCGCCCCGGTCGGTGCCGGTGCGGTCGCCGGCCTGATCGATGCCCGGGCTGCCGACAGCGACGTCGGCGTAGCCATCGCCGTCCAGATCGCCGGCGCCGGCCACGGTGAAGCCGAAGTGATCGTAGTTGCTCGACGACGACACCGTCAGCTGCACGCTGTCGTCGCTGCGCACGCCGCCGGGCGCGCCGCGGAAAACATAGGCGACCCCCCAGTCGGCGCCCTGGCGGTTCTTGCCGCTGGCGCCGACCAGCACGTCGGCGTAGCCGTCGCCGTCGACGTCGCCGGCACCGGACACCGCCGAGCCGAACCAGTCGTCGACCTCGCCGCCGGGCAGGCGAATCTCGCGCAGCCCGACCTGCTGCAACCCCTTGGCGCTGCCGAGGAAGACGTAGGCGCGCCCGCGCGCTTCGCTCGACCCGGCGGCGCCGATCAGCAGATCGGCATAGCCGTCGGCGTTGACGTCTCCGGCCACGCTCACGGCCACACCGAACGCGGCGTCGTCGTCGGCCAGCGGATCGATCAGCCGGGTCTGCCGGCCGACTCCCATCGGGGTTCCGTAGTAGATGAAGGCGGCGCCGCGGTCGCGACCGCCGCTGTCGACCAGCGGCGCACCGACGGCGATGTCGGAGAAGCCGTCGCCGTCGAAATCACCGCGCGCACGGCCGACGTCGACGTAGCGGATGCGCGTCCACGGCGAACAGAGATGGCCGGCGCACGCGCGCACGCGGAAGTAGTAGCGCAGGCCGACCGGCTGCCGCTCGCCGACCGGCAGTGGCGCGTCCGGGCGGAAGCTGGCCTCGCGGGTGCGGGTATCGATGGCGGGCGAGCCGAAGCCGCAGGTCTCGATCGAGCCCGGCTTGCAGCTGTCGTCGACCTGCACCTCGTAGGCGATCGCGCGCTCGTCCTTCACCGGCGCCCAGACGAAGGTCGGGCGGGTCGCTCCGTAGCTGACTCCGGTGTACGAGCCGCTGGCCGGGGCGATCATCTGCGGGACCCCGGGGCGCCGGCCGTGGGTCTCGCTGGCATCCTCGGAGTGCGCCGAGCGGCCGCAGCCGAACGCCGAAAGCAGGAGGACGATGTGTGCGCGCGATCTCACTGCCGCAGCCCCCCATGGTAGGACGCGGGGGTCCCGATCGCCAAGCGGGCCAGCGCAGGCGCTATCATCGGCCGATGGTGAGCATCCGGGGCCGGCGCGGCCACTACGGGCGGATCGCGGGCGCAATCGCGGGGTTGCTGCTGCTCCTGTGCGGCTGCTCGACGCTGGGCGCCGATCCGTTCGGCGACGCCGCCATCGAGGACGCCGCGGTCTCCGACGCCCGCGTCGACGCCCACGTGGCCGACGCGCGGCCCGGGGCGCCCGACGCGGGGCCCGACGCCGGCGTGCCCGACGCCGGCATCCCCGACGCGGCCGTCCCCGCCGACTGACCGCTTTTCTGCTAGCGTAGGAGCGTGCCTGGCTTTCGTCGCCACGTCTTCGTCTGCATCAACGAGCGCGCGCCCGACAACCCCAAGGGCTGCTGCAAGCTCAAGGGCGGCCCGCAGGTGCGCGACGCGTTCAAGCGCGAGCTGACCCGGCGCAAGCTCAAGGGGTTGGTCCGCGCCAACAACGCCGGCTGCCTCGACCAGTGCGAGCACGGCGTCACCGTGGTCGTCTACCCCGAGCAGGTCTGGTACGGCCACGTCACCGTCGACGACGTCGCCGAGATCGTCGAGCGGCACATTCAGGGCGGCGAGTTCGTGCAGCGGTTGATGCTGCCCGACCAGCCGCACCTGGGCGCCGCCGTCCGCGCCGAGCCGCTGATTCCCGCTGGAGACCCGGATGCGGAGGCGTCGTAGCCTGGTCGCCGCCGCGGCGCTGCTCGGCGCTGCGCTGGTCGCGCCGCGGGTGGCGCGGGCCGGCGATCCGTACCTCGAGGATCCGCACGCCCACGAGGGGCTGCTGCTCGGCGCCGCGATCGGCGGCGGCGGCGTGCTCGGGCTGGGCCACGTCGACGGCATGGACCGCCAGCTCGGCGGCGGCGGCGCGGCGGTCGTGCGCCTGGGCTCGTCGGCCGGCGAGCACCTGGCGTGGATGGTGCAAATCGACTCGGTGCAGATCCTCAAGGACGTCAAGGACAGCAAGACCAACAACACCACCACCTTCACCGTGGCCGGGCAGTATTACCTGCGCGATGCCCTGTGGGTGATGGGCGGCGTTGGCACCGCCGCGCTCAACAGCGAGTCGCTCGACGCGATGGGCATGAAGCAGACGGCCAAGAAGGGCGGGCTGGGACTGATGTCCGGCATGGGCCTCGACATCACCCAGCACGGCTCGTGGGTGCTGGCGGTCGAGGTGTCGACGATCCTCGGGGTCTACTCGGACGGCGCCGTCGGCGGGTTGGCGTTCCGCCTCAGCGCCACCCACTACTGAGGTAGATCGACGCCGCCCATCGCGCCGGCCACCGGTTGTCGGCTCGCGCGACCGCGGGCGGCGCCGCGCAACGGCAGGTCGGCGGTGACCACGGCGTCGGGATCGATCGTCACCGACAGCGGGATCACCCGACCGGCGGCGCTGGCGGTGGCATCGAGGGTGCACGCGGGCAGGCCGCCGAGCTGATAGCGGCCGTGCTCGACCGGCACCAGATAGACGCGCGGAGGCAGGGCGCGCGCGGCCTGCGCGCCACCGGCGGTCTGGCAACCGAAGACCTCGAGGGTGAAGCTGCCATCGTCGATGCCGCGGACCTGCCCCGCGAGCACGCCGGTGCCGGACATCGACATCACCACGTTCGACAGCGGGCTGGTGATGGTGGCGCTGGCGGCGCCGTGGTCGTCGTCGAATGCGGTCACCCGCCAGCGCCCGGCGGGCACCCGGTAGAAGGCGAACGCGCCGTCGCCGTCGGTGCGCTCCTGCAGGCTACGTGTGCCGTCGACTGACATCAGGTCGACGAAGCGGTGGGCCAGTCCGCGGCCGGTCTCGTCGATCAACCGGCCGTCGACGTCGGGGCGCTCGTCGGCGACGACTAGGTCGATCCGCGGGCGTGCGCCGTCGCTGCAGGCGACGTCGACGGCGTCGCTCGGCGGTGACTTCCACGGGTGCGCGCGCACGCGGAGCGCGCCGGGCAGGCGGCGGGCGAGGCGGAAGGCGCCGTGCGCGTCGATCTGCGCGGCGGCTGCGAACGCGGTGTCGCCGGCGGACGGATCTTCGATCTCCAGCGATCCTTCGCCTGCGGGGCTGCCGTCGGCCCGTCGAACCACGCCCTTCACGATGCAGCCGCGGGTGAGGTGCAGCGCGACCCGCGCCGTTCCGTCGGGGCCGACCGCGACATTGCGCGCCTGCGGATCGGCCAGGCCGACCAGATTCGCGTCGTCGGCGTCGATGGCGTACGAGCCGGCCGGCACGGTCAGCGAGAAGTGACCGCGGTCGTTGGTCACGCCGACGTCGCTGCCGGCGATCGGCCGCGGCGCGTCGGCCGCCACCGGGATGGCCCGGACCACGGCGCCGGTGACCGGCGCATCGTCGGGCCCGATCACCGTGCCGTCGATCCGGCCGGCCGCGCGCATCTCCAGGTCGACCGCGTCGAGGTCGCGGAACAGCCCCAGGGTCGGCGCCAGCTCGGGGGCCGCGCCGACCTCGGCGCCGGCCGGCACCCGCGGCGCGCCGGCGCGCCCGACCGCGACCAGCCCGTCGGCGCGGGCGAAGATGCGATAGAAGCCCGGGGCGATGAAGGTGGCGTAGGTGCCGCCGGGCGCCATCACCGTGACCGTGCCGGCGTCGCCGACCAGCGACACCTCGGCGGCGGCCACCGGGTTGCCGTCGCGGTCGCGCGCGGTGCCGGTGACGCGAACCTTGCCGGCCGGGCGCCTCGCCCGCTCGCGGCCGAGGTGCGCCGCTTCCTGTCGGGTCACCCGCGCCCAGTGGCCGTTGCGCAGCGCCCATTGCGGCGGCGGGGCGCCACCGCCGTGGCGCGCCCACAACAGCCACGCGAGCCCGCCGGCGACCAGCGCCAGGACGAGCATCGCGATCGCGCTTCGGCGCCGGTTCACATCGGGAGTTACCCGGGCGCCGGCTCGGACTATTCCCCCGCTTGCGCTTCTACGGCGTGACTTCCACCACGATTACCGTGATGTTGTCCTTGCCGCCCCGCTCGTTGGCCATCGACACGGCCGCTGCGGCCGACGCCTCGATCGAGTCGCCTTCCAGCAGGGTGATCAGCTCGCTCTCCTGCTGGATGTAGTTGTGCAGCCCGTCGGAGCAGAGCATGAACTTGTCGCCGGGGCGGGCATCGACGTCGGCGGTGTCGACCTGCACGTAGTCCTTGTGACCGACCGCGCGGGTGATGACGTTCTTGCCGCCGGCGCGCTCGGCCTCCTCCGGGGTGAGCAACCCGTGCTTGAGCTTGTAGTTGATCAGCGTGTGGTCTTCGGTCATCTGCAGCGCCGCGCGGCCGCGCAGGCGATAGACGCGGCTGTCGCCCACGTGTGCGGCGTAGGCGTAGCCGCCGCCGACCAGCAGCGCCGAGCAGGTGGTCGACATCCCCTTCTTGTCCGGGTCGAGCTCGGCCATGCCGAAGACCATGTAACAGGCCGACTGCACGCCGCTCTCGAGCAGGCGGCGGATCTCCCACGGGGCGTCGGCGTCGCCCTGTTCGGCCTGGCCGGCCAGCTCTGCCAGCTTGGGTGCCGCACCGTGCACCCACATGCGTAGCTGCTCCACCGTCTCGCGGCTGGCGATCTCACCCTTGGAGTGACCGCCGACGCCGTCGGCGACCACGTAGAAGCCCATTCGATCGTCGCGAAAGAACGAGTCCTCGTTGATCGCGCGCCGCCGGCCGACGTCGGTTTGCCCCACGGACAAGGTCTTCATGGTCGCCCCATGTTAGTCGCGGCGGTGCGGCCCGAGCAACCGCGCACGGCGCGCGCATCGTCTATAGTTGTCCCGTGGACGCCCCCCCCACCGAGGGTCTGGCCGCGGCCTTGCCCGGGGACCTGCCGGCCCTGCTCGACCGCTGGATGGCCCTGTACCGGGTATCCTCCATCCGCCTACCTGGATCGTTCGACGAGGCAGCCGTACGGCGCGCGGCCGAGCCGATTCTCGCCAGTATGGCCGACGCGATGCCGGCCGCCGACCTGTCCCCCGGTTCTCCGGAGCTGCGCGACGTCGAGAAGACGCTGGCCTTCTCCGCCTCGAGCTGGGCCACCGGCGGCGGCTCGGGGTTCGACCTGGTGGGGCTGCTGGTCGCCGCGCGCGAGGCGTTGCTCGAGCGCGCCGGCGCCGACGAGCGGGCGGCGGTGATGCGGCTGTTCGACTGGATGGTCGCCCTGGCCGATGACGCTTTCGGCGACGGCGGGGTCCGCGCCGAGAAGGAGCGCCAGCGCGAGGCGCTCGAGCGCGGCCTGCCGGTCACCGCGATCGCTCCTGAAGTGCCGGCGACGTTCCTGGTCGGCGCGCCCGACACCTTCACCTTCGATGCGGTGTTCGGCCGCCTGCTGATGCTGGTGGTTCGCATGGGCGCCCACAGCGTGATCGTCGACGCCACCGGGCTGGATGCGGCGGCGGCGCCGGCGGCGATCGTGTCGCTCGATCGCTTCCTCCGCCACCGCAAGCTGGCCGGCGTGCGGGTCCTGGCGGTCGGCCTGGAGGTCGAGGGGGAGCAGGCGTGGCGGAAGCTGGCCGAGCGCGCGGGCGCCTCGCTCGAGGTGCATCCGGCCTTCGATCTGGCGCTGGCACGCGCGCTCGAGACCACCGGCTATCGGCTGGTACGGAGGCCGGGGCTGGGATGAGCGGGGCGATTCGCTGCGCGGCTGGCCGCCGGGTTATGCTCGGGGGCGGGTGATGTCGGGTTTCCCCAAGCGTTTCGGGCGCTATGAGTTGCTCGAGCGGATTGCCGTCGGCGGAATGGCGGAGATTTTTCGCGCCCGCGTGCGCGGCGCCGAGGGCTTCGAAAAGATCGTGGTGATCAAGCGGTTGCTGCCGCACATGGCCGCCGATCCCAAGTTCAACGCCATGTTCATCGACGAGGCCAAGATGACGTCCCGCCTCGTCCACCCCAAGATCGCCCAAACCTACGAGCTGGGACGGCACGACGAGCAGCTGTACATCGCCATGGAGTACGTCGACGGCATCGACGCCCTGGCGCTGCTCCGCGAGTGCGCCCAGCGCAGCCGCCGGTTGGCCGCCGGCATCTGCGTCCACATCGTCCAAAGCGTGCTCGATGCCCTCGACTTCGCGCACAACCAGGTCGACGCCGACGGCCGGCCGATGGGCGTCATCCACCGCGACATCTCGCCGTCGAACGTGCTGATGTCGCGGCGTGGTGACGTCAAGCTGATCGATTTCGGCATCGCCCGCGCGGTCGAGCGCGCACACCAGACCAAGGCCGGCACGCTCAAGGGCAAGTACGGCTACATGTCGCCCGAGCAGGTGCTGGGCGATAGCCTCGACGCGCGCTCCGACCTGTTCGCGGCCGGCGTGGTGCTGTCGGAGCTGCTCACCGGCCGCCGGCTGTTCGCTGCGGCCAACGAGCTCGACGTGCTGCTGATGGTTCGCGACGCCAAGCTCGAGCGCCTCGAACATTTTGGCGGCCACGTCGACCCGGCGCTGATGACGATCCTGCACAACGCGTTGCACAAGAATCGCGAGCAGCGCTACCAGAGCGCGGCGGCGATGCGCGAAGCGCTGGACGAGTGGATGTTCAACACCCGCGAGCGGGTGACGATTCGCGACATGGCCGCGCTGGTCAACGACTTCTACGACGCCGCGGTCGCCCGGCGGCGCAAGCACGTCGAGTCGGTCGCCGAGCTGGTGACCTCGGTGTCGCCGGTCGACGAGGAGGTTGTGCCGGCCGGCGACGGTTCCGGCGAGCTTCCAATCGAGCCCGACGAGCCGAGTCTGGTCGACGGGATTCCCATCGGCCGCGCCCGCGCCGACAGCGGCCCGATGGTGTCGATCGACGGATCCGAGGCGACGCCGGGGGCCGACTCGGCCGAGCTGGAGGTCATGGACGGCGACCAGGAGCTGTGCGAGATCGAGGAGCTGGAGCTGCCCGAGCTCGACGCCGGCGCCGAGCCGGGACCTGGCGATATCGGCCGCGCTCTCGACCTGCAGCTCGCCGAGGCCGCCGCGCATGCACAGTCGACGGCCGCGTGGTCGCAGCCGGGCAGGATCGAGGGGGGGCCGGCTTTGGGGCCGGCCGCTGGTGGAGACGGCGACGCGGTGCCGCAGGCGGTGCCTGTTGGCCCGCTGTCGCCCGAGCGCTCGGTGCGCTACCCGTCGATCGAGGACGCCATCGCCGCGGCGTCCCAACGCGAGCCGGATCCGTCGACCCTGGACTTCGACGACTCGGAGGTCGCGCCCAGCGAGAGCAGCGGGCGCGTGAGCAACCGCCGTCTGCCCACCGCCGAGGAGCTGGCCCAGCAGCCGGCGCCGGCGCCACCAGCTCTGGGCGACCTCGACGGCGAGCCGGCGCGGGCCGGCGACCTGTCGACCGAGCCGCCGATCCGCGTGTTCGCGCGGCTGATCGCCGAGCGCGCCACCGGCCAGCTGGTGGTCACCGTGGGTGGTATCCGCAAGGACATCTACCTGGTCGAGGGCGCGCCCGAGTACGTGTCGTCCAACCTGGCCAAGGAGCTGTTCGGCGAGTACCTGGTCGCCGAAGGGGTGCTGTCCCAGGGCGAGCTGGCGATGGCGCTGGCGATGATGCCGCACTACGGCGGCAAGCTCGGTGACACCGTGGTCGGTCTGGGCCTGATGAAGCCGCTCGAAGTGTTCCGCATGCTGACCCGGCAGGTGCGCAGCAAGCTGGTCGACGTCTGCACCTGGGCCAAGGGCGAGTACCGCTGGTATCCGGGGCGCGAGAATCCGCGCGAGGCGTTTCCGCTCGACCTGCAGCCGTACGAAGTGCTGGGCGCCGGCGCCGCGGCGATTCCCGAGTCGATCGTCGGCGCGTGGGCCGGCGCCAATGCCGAGGCGCAGCCGCGGTCGCAGAAGGCCGACCGCGTGCGGCCCGAGGATTTTCAGCTGGGCGGCAACCTCCGCCGCATCTACGACTCGCTCGACGGCAACAAATCGGTGGCCGAGTTGCGCGCGCGCTACACCGACGAGGCCGGGCGCTACCGCTTCCTGCGCATCCTCTACCTGTTCGTCAACACCGGGCTGGCGAAGCTTTGAACACGAACGCTTGGGGCGGGAGCCAATTTTCGCCGCCCATCATGGGTGAGGGCGGACGAGAATCGGCTCCTGTCCATGCGTGTGGGTTTGTTCTCTACCATTGTCGTTTCAGACGATGATGCATTTTCAATGCGTCATCGTGTAGCCGCCCACGGCGGGCGCGGGGCTTCGATCGTGAGCCGCGCGCCGGTGCGCGGGTGGGGCAGCTCCAGGCGCAGCGCGTGCAACCGGTACGCGCCGCCGTCGGGCAGCGGGCGGCCGCCGTACAGCGCATCCCCGGTGATCGGCCAGCCGACGTGGGCCAGGTGCGCGCGGATCTGGTGCATGCGCCCGCTGCGCGCGGTGCACTCCACCAGCGCGCTGCCGCTGCGGCGGTCGATGACGTGCCAGCGGGTCTCGGCGTCGAGGCCGCGCTCCCAGTCGACGGCGACGTGATGCCCGCGCTGGTGAAGCGGCGCGTCGCACGCGCCGTCGCGGGCACCGGCGTCGACCTCGGCCAGGTAGAGCTTGCTGACGTCGCCGCGGCCGAAGGCAGCCCGCAGCAGCTCCCACATCGGGCGCGAACGGGTGGCGACCAGAACGCCGCTGGTGCCGATGTCCAGGCGGTGGACGAGACCGGCTTCACGCGGGTCGTTGCCGACGCCGACGGTGTCGGGGTAGCGGGCGGCCAACCAGTTGGCGACGGTGCCGCGCTCGCCGGCGGCCAGCGGGTGTGACGGCACGCCCGCCGGTTTGTCGACGGCGACCAGATCGTCGTCGGCAAAGAGCAGGGTCACCGCGACGCTGTCGACGGCGACCGGCCACAGCTCCTCGTCGGTGGTCGCCGGTGCGCGCGCCAGCTCGATCACGCTGCCGGGCGCGACGGTTTGACCCTTGCGCGCCCGCTTGCCGTCCACGCGCACGGCGCCGTCGCTGAACAGCGCGGCGATGCGGCGGCGTCCGGCGCCGGGAAAGCGCGCGGCGACCAGTTGGTCGGCGCGGCCGCCGGCGCCCGGCTCGACGGTGAAGGACAGCTCGCGGGTCATCGGATCGGGTCGCTCACACCGGGTGGAGCATCATCGCCGTCAGCGTGTCGCCGGCCGACACGTCGCCCCCGTCGGCGGGCACCACCACCAACGCGTCGACGCCGACCATCGAGCTGAGGTTGCCCGAGCCCTGCTTGGGGTGCAGCACCGCCTCGAGCATCGGCCCGCGGCGGGCGATGCGGGCGCGCAGGTAGTGGGCGCGCCCGGGCTGCTTGCGGTACGGCACGGTCAGCACCACCTGGGTCAACGAGCGCTCGGTATCGGTGCGCCCCTGCATCGCCAGCAGCGCGGGGCGGACGAACAGCTCGAACACCACCATCGACGACACCGGGTTGCCGGGCAGGCCGAACACCGGAACCTCGCCGGCGGCGCCGAACGCCAGCGGCTTGCCCGGCTTCATCGCCACCTTCCAGAAGTCGATGCGCACGCCGGCGGCGGCCATCGCGTCCTTGACGTAGTCGAAGTCGCCGACCGAGACACCGCCGGAGGTGACCAGCACGTCGGCGCTCTCCAGTGCGCGTCGCAGCGCTTCGGTCAGCGACGCCGGATCGTCGTGGGCGATGCCGGCGTGCACGGCGATGCCTCCCGCTTCGCGGACCTGCGCCGCCAGCGCGTAGGCGTTGGAGTTGACGATCTGCCCCGGCCCCGGCTCGGTGTCGACATCGACCAGCTCGTCACCGGTGGACAGTACCGCGACGCGTGGCCGCCGCCACACCCGCAGCGTCGCGCAGCCCTGCGCCGCCAGCAGGCCGATCTCGCCCGGACCGAGCAGCGTGCCGGCGGCGACCAGCTCGTCGTCCGCGCCCACGTCCTCGCCGCGGCGTCGGATGTGGGCGCCCTCGCGCGGCGCCTCGGCGAAGCGCGCGCTCTCACCGCTGTCCTCGACATCCTCGCGCATCACCACCGCATCGGCGCCCGCTGGCAGCGGCGCCCCGGTCATGATCCGCCACACCGTGCCCGGCTCGAGCACGCGGTCGGGCGGGTCGCCGGCCGCGATCGTTCCCGCCACCGGCAGCTCACCCGGCAGCTCGGCTGCGCGCACGGCGAAGCCGTCCATCGCCGAGTTGTTCCACGGCGGCAACTCGCGATGCGCCATCTCTGTGTGGGCCAGCACGCGCCCGTCCGCCTCGCCGATCGGCACCACCTCAGCTCGCGCCGCCGTCACCCCCGAGAGGATCAACCGCTTCGCTTCATCCACGCTCAGCACGCCGCCACTCTAGCAGGGGTAACGTTCCTACCCAGCAACCCTTGGATATTAAATGGCTTTTGCAGAGAAGTGACCAGAACCTCGCAACCGACAACCGACGGCTGCCGATAGAAGGACATGGCTCCTCTAGCAGGGGTAACGTTCCTACCCAACAACCCTTGGATATTAAAGAGCTTTTGCAGAGAAGTGACCAGAACCTCGCAACCGACAACCGACGGCTGCCGATAGAAGGACATGGCTCGGAAGAAACGCGAGCTCGTTCCCTCTAGCAGGGGTAACGTTCCTACCTAACAACCCTTGGATATCAAAGAGCTTTTGCAGAGAAGTGACCAGAACCTCGCAACCGACAACCGACGGCTGCCGATAGAAGGACATGGCTCGAAAGAAACGCGAGATCGTTCCTGGTGCTCCTCACCACGTCTGGTCGCGTGGCAACAATCGCCGGCGATTGTTCTCCCGCGCGCCCGACTACCACACCTTCCTGCGTCTGCTGTGGCGGGGCCTGCGTGAGTGGCCGGTCACGGTTCATGCGCTCGTGCTCATGCGCAACCACCTACACCTGCTCGCAACGCCCGCCGACGGCAAATCGCTGTCCAAGCTGATGAAGACCGTGTGCCAGCGCTACACCCAGCTGCGCAACGGGAAGAATGGCGGCAGCGGCAAGCTGTGGGAGCAGAGCTTCGAGAGCAAGCCGATTCGCAGCGAGCTGCAGCTGGCCGTCACGACGGCCTACATCGAGGCCAACCCGGTTCGCGCTGGAATCGTGGCCGATCCGGCTGCCTATCCCTGGTCAACGTATGGCCAGCACGCTGGGCGAACGCAGTTGTCGAAGGTTTGGCCGTCGCTGTGGACGCCATCGGGTTGGTACGAAAGACTGGCGTCGACGCCCGCAGCCCGGGCAAACGAGTACGCGGCGGTGTTCGCCTCGTACCTCGCGGAAAATGTCCGTCCGGAGCACGCAGACCTGCCATCGCTCATCCGAGCGGAAGCCGCGTCTGTGGAAGGGGATTGCGTGAGGATTCGTCGGCCGGATGGCACCCGCGCCACCGAACCCGAGGTGTTCTGGTCACTTCCCTCTAAAAAGTGCTAGATATCAAAGTGTTAGGTAGTAGGAACGTTACCCCGTAGAATTGTGGGGTGCAGTGGCGGGCGATCGCGGCCGGGTTGGCTCTGCTGATTCCGGTGGCCTGCATCGGAGCGGCGCGGACGAGCGCGTGGCTGGTCGTGCCGCCCGTGGCGGCGGCAGCTGTGGTGTTGATGGCGGCGGCGCTGGTCGTGGACTACTTCGGGGTCGCGCGGCGGCGCTTGGCCTGGGCCGGCGTGGGCGAGGACTCGCGGCGGGCGTGGGCGCGGGCGCGGGCGCTCGAGCATCGGTTCTCGCGGCAGCGGGCGGCCGGATCGCCGCGCACGGCGCTGACGGCGCGCTCGCTGCTGGTGGCGCTGGCCGAGTGCGACCGGCTCGACGACGCGGCGGCGGTGGTCGACTTCCTCGGCGCCGACGCGATGTTCTGTCGGGTCGGCGTGGACGTGACCGCGGACGCGCTGCGCGCGGTGGCGCTGGCGGAGCTGGGACGGCTGGACGAGGCACGCGAGCTCGGCGAAGCGCTCGACGGCCACCGCCGGCTGCGCCGCGAGCCGGTGGTGGCGTACGCGGTGGCGCGCGTGGCCGAGCTCGACCGGCGCCATCGAGAGGCGATCGAGCGGGTCGACCCGGTGGTGCACTCGCGGCGGGTACCGCCGGCCGCGCGTCGCGATCTGCGCATGCTGCGCGCGCGCTGCCTGGCGGCGCTGGGGCGGAACCACGACGCGGTCGACGAGCTGGCGCAGCTGGCGGCCGGCGGCTGGAAGCACGAGGTCGAGCAGCTCGCCGGCCACGCGCACACCCGCGGTCAGGCGGCGCTGTCGCTGGCCGCGCGCGACGCCCTGTGCCAGGCGACGCCGTACCGCTAGATGCTAGAGCCTAGTGGCCGCGCTTCTTGTGCCGCGAGGCGCGGCGGTGGGGGCGGTTCTTGGCCGCCTTGCGCGCCTGCTCGGCGGCGCGGGAGCTCTTGCTGGTGTCGACCACCTTGTAGACGACGATCTGGTCGCCCGGCTCGACCTCCTCTGACCGCGGCATCCGGTTGATGCGCGACAGGTCCCAGTCGCTGAGGCCGTAGCGGGCGCCGATCTGGGCCAGCGTTTCCTTCTTTTTGGCGGTGTAGATCACCCGCCGCCGGCCCAACCGCGCCTCGGCGTCGCGGATGTGCTCGGGGCTGCCGCGGGTGACGACCAGCAGCCGCTTGGGATCGAGCAGGGCGATGTCGTGCTTCACGGCGTCGAATGACGGCGACACGAACAGCTGCAGCACCATGCGCGCGTGCAGGTAGCCCTCGGGATCGAGGCCGTTCCACGTGGCCAACTCCTGCCGGTCGACGTCGAAGGCCCGGGCCACGCCGTACTGGGTGTCGCCGGTGACCACGCGGTAGAAGACCCGCTTCTTGCCCTTCACCTGCTCGTTGGCGTCGGGTACGGCGACGATCAGCTTGTCGCCGGGCACGCCCGCGGGGTGGCCGCCGGCGTACAGGCGGTCCATCGCCTTGTCGTAGTTCTTCTGCCGCTGCTCCTCGGACACGCGCGGCACCAGCACGGTGTCGCCGCCTTCGACCTCGGACTCGTGTTCGATGCCGTTGATCTCGCGCAGCCTGTGCCGCGACATGCCGAACATCGCGGCGATGTCCTCGAACCGCTCACCGTGGCGAACCACGTACTCGTCGTAGTCGTCGGCCTCGCGCATGCGCGGGAAGCGGGCGCGGAACAGCTCGCCGGTGCCGCGCGGCACGTGGACCACATAGTGGCGCACCCCCGGCGGCGTGCGCTTGCGCGGCAGCTGCGGGTTGAGCTCGACCACCGCGTCGACCGACACGCCGGCCGCCCGCGCCACCGTCGCCAGCGACACCGAGCGCCCGACGTCGACGTCGTCCCACTGGATCTCGGCCGCCGGCTTGATGTCGTCGTACCCGAACAGCGCCCGGTTGTGGCCGACGATCGCCGCGGCCAGCGCCTTGGGCACGTAGATCGAGCTGCCCCACGGCAGCGCGTTCTCGTACTCGAGCAGCTGCCAGAAGTCGTTGGTGTTGTACTTGGCCATCGACCGCAGCACCGCCGCGTAGCCGGCGTTGAACGAGGCCATCGCCAGGTCCCAGTCGCCGAACCGCTGGTACAGGTCGCGCCAGTAGTCCATCACCGCCTCGGTCGACCGCTCCGGGTCGTAGCGCTCGTCCACCCAGCGGTCGATGCGCAGGCCGTAGACCCGGCCGCCGTGGCGCATGAACTGCCACAGTCCGGCGGCCCCCGCGCGCGAGTAGTCGCCGGGGTCGTAGCTCGACTCGATCATGCAGACGTAGATCAGGTCGTCCGGCAGGCCGGCCTTGCGCAGGTGCGACAAGATCAGCGACCGGTACTTGCCCTGGTCGCGCAGCCACGCGCCCATGATGTTCCGGCCTCGCGGGTCATTCTTGTAAAACTCCAGGTACTTGATGATCCGCTCGTCCCAGTGGACCGGGAAGCCGGGCAGCTCGAGCTGGGCCAGCCACGGCAGGTCGGGACGGATGTCGGTGGGCTTGCGCCCACGCCGGTGGTGGCCGCGCCGTCGCGCCGGTCGGGCGCCCTCGTCCATCCACGGCGAGCCTTTTCCCCGGGGGAACGCCTCGACCTCGAACTCGCGCAGCCCGGCGGCCAGGTCGCCGCAGGTCTCCCCCACCGGACAGCCGCGGACGTGCTGGCGGGCGAGGTCGTCGGTCTGAAGCGGGGGTTCTTCGGCCGCTTTCGAACCCGCGTCGGAAGCCGCGGCCACGGTCTGCCCCGGCTGCGCCGCCGCGTTCCCGGCAATGAGCAAAGCGGCCGTTATGATTGATGCCCCGAACGTCTTTCTGTGCCGCTCCACGGTCTCCGAGGGTAGGGCCGCCCCCACGGTGCGACAACTTTTCGCGAGCAAACTGCTTGCGATTTGGCGCGCCTAGCGTTACGTGACGGGGCGGAGTAGACTACGCCCTAGCGGAGCCATAAATGCCTGGTGTTCCCGAATTACTCGTCATCCTGCTCATCGTGCTGCTGATCTTCGGTGCAGGGAAGCTCCCTGCCATCGGCGATGCGCTGGGGCGGTCCATCAAGAACTTCAAGCGAAGTGCCGCCGGTGGCGATGAAATCGAGGTCTCCAAGAAGCGGGAGATCGCCGGTAAGAAGCACGACGAGCTCGGATCCGGCGACGACGAGGTCGAGGAGGCCGAGGTCGTCGCCGCCAAGTCGAAGAAAGAGGCCTAGTCCAGGCCTAGTCCGCCCGGCTCGAGCAGCTCGCCGGCCTGCCGGCGCAGCAGCTCGTCGAGGCTGGGATCGACCGCCACCTGACGCAGGTCGGCGGGGCGCAGGTTCGTGCATAGCCGCATCGCCAGGTGCAGCGGCGTGTACGGATTGAGCACCAGGGTCAGGCGCACCGGGTAGCGGACGCGCCAGCGGCGGTGGGCGGCGACCTTGACGAACAGCGCCGGTGCCGCCGGCCGCCGGGCGGCGATGGTGGCGACGTCGCGCTCGGTGACGTGCGGGTTCTCGAGCAGGATGTCGATCACGTCCGGGTGCGGGTCCCTCACCAGGTGCATGATCAGGTCGCGCCGGGTGGTGCGCGCCAGCGACTTGCGCTCTCCCAGGGTCAGCACCCGGCCGCGCGGCTCGACCCGGCGCTCGGGCGCCAGCATCAGCTTGTCGTTGACGCCGTCCGGGCGCGGCGAGCCGGTGAAGAACAGTCGCGCCACCTCGGGGGCGTCGGCCTCGGTCGCGGCCGAGTACAGGGCTGTGCGCCGGTCGTAGGGTAGGGCGGTGTCGTCCGACAGCGCCGCGGTGATGGCGTCGGCCGCCGAGTAGTAGCCAGGGTCGGCGTGTTGCGACGCAGCCCTCACGATAGTACCAAGCGTGCGCACTACGGCGTTGGCCTCACCGTCGCGCAGGAACTCGACGGCGATGGCCGAGCGCATCTCCGGCGCGCGAATAGCCTTCATTCGTCGCACGAGCCGGTCCGCGTCGATGCTGTCCACCTCCATGAATTCTGCCATGAACCGGGGTGTGAGTTGTCACTGGCCCGGACCGCGTGATAAGCATGAATTCACGGGGCTTTTGGGGAGATCCAATGTCCGAGGCGCGAATCATCAAGCGGTACGCAAACCGCAAGCTGTACGACACGCAGCAAAGCCGCTACGTCACTCTCGATCAGATCAGCGAGATGATCCGCGCCGGCGACGACGTCAAGATCATCGACAACAAGTCGAAGCAAGATCTGACCTCGGTCACGCTCGCGCAGATCATCTTCGAGGAAGAGAAGAAGCAGCGCAGCTTCCTCCCGATGCAGGCGATGCGCAACATCATCCAGCACGGCGGCGAGTCGTTCTCGCAGCTGGTGTCGGAAGCGTCCAAGCGCGTGTCCAATATCCTTCCGCAGAAGAAGAAGGAAGATGGCGAGCTGGGCGAGACCGTCGTCGTCGAAGAGGACGAGACCTACGCCGGCGCTCGCCGCAAACGCGAGGGGCTAACCCTCCCCGAGTTCCGCGAGTGGGTGCAGCAGTCGCAGCGCGTGCTCGACGACTGGCAGAAGAAGATCGACGGTCGCATCCGCGACGCCATCTCCGGTGTCACGCCGTTCGCCGGCCTGCAGAGTGACGTCAAGCAGCTCGCCGACCGCATCGGTCAGCTGGAAGAGAGGCTGCGCGAGCTGGCCAAGCACGAGGCCGCGGCGCAAGCCGACGCCGACGCCAAGGCCGGCTAGCCAGGACGCGCCTGCCGGCGACCGTTGCCCGTACCTCCTCGTTCGGTCGGTTGCGGACTGGACTACGCGCCCGCCCTCGCTGCGGGGGTGCGGCCAAATTTCACTCGGCAGTCGCGCCCTGGAGCCGTCTAGAAGTCCAGGCCGGCCGAGATGACGAAACTCTCCTGCGCACCGGCCTGATCCGTGGCGTCGCAGCGGGACAGCTGTGACGGGTCGGTGATGGCCGAGCAGGGCGTGTCGGTGCCCGAGCGGTCGTCGACCGACGAACCCTTGAGCGCCACCGACGCCTCCACGGTCAAGGCGAAGACGTAGTACTGCAGCTTGAACCCGCCGAACAGCTTGTTGCGGGTGATGTCGGCCTGGTCCTTGAAGACGAAGTTCATCGTTGGATCGCCGGAGGTCTGCGGCGTCTTGTCGACCACCTCGGACCGGGGAACGATGATGAGCAGGTTCCAGCCCAGGTACGGCTCGATCGACATGGTCCCGGCGATGCCCAGGTGCTTGGACGCCGACAGGTCGAACGACGCGATGGTGAGATCCAGATCCTGCGAGCCCATCATGCGCGACACCGCGCCGCGGGCCGCGACCGACGGAATCGGCAGGTCGTGATAGCCCTCCTGCATGGCGAACTTGGCGTAGCCCTGGGCCGACCACAGGTGTGAGTCGGACAGGTGCACGACGCCGGCGCCGACCTCGAACGACGGCAGCGGGAACCACATCCCCTTGCGCATGAAGATGCCGGTGGTCTGCATCAGGCTGGAGCCGTGCACGCCGGTCTGCGACGACGGGTTCTTCGATCCCTCGAGCACGCGCCAGTACGGCTCGTCGTTGGAGATGCCGGTGTAGCCGACGTCGACGGAGAACTGGAAGCCGCCGAAGCCGATGGTGTCGGCCGGCGCCAACAGTCGCGGCGCCAGCACGACGCCGAGCTCGCTGACCAGCGAGCGGAACTGCTGGTTGTCGCCGACCACGTCGACCGGCATGCCCTGGCTGTCGTTGATGGCGCTGCCCAGCCGCTGCATGACCAGGTCGTCGTTGTCGGCGCGGGCCACAGGGGCGCCCAGACCGAGCCCGATCCCGATCGTCAGAAGAGCCGCCGCGCCTCCCCTAAGTCTGCGACTCTGCAGCATCTTCCTCGACGGTACGCCGGCCGTCCGGACCGTGTCAACCGGCCGTCGACGCGTGGTATGAGAGCCCATGAGCCCGGTCGAGACCTACGCCACGATTCAGTACGACGACACCACCGCCCCCGTGGTCCGTATCACGCTGAACCGCCCGGAGAAGCGCAACCCGATCGGCCCCAAGACCGCCGGCGAGCTGGTCCACGTCCTGGACCGGGCGGGCGCCGACGACGCCGCGCGGGTGGTCGTGCTCACCGGCGCGGGCAAGGCGTTCTCGGCCGGCGGCGACCTGTCGATGATGTCCGGCGGCGGCGACGCCGAGGGTGGGGCGCCGCCCGCATCGCTGGTCGAGCTGTTCGCCGCCATGCACGGCCTGGGCAAGCCGATCATCGCCATGGTCAACGGCCACGCCCTGGCCGGCGGCATGGGCCTGATGGTTGCCTGCGATCTGGTCGTCGCCAGCGACGCCGCGACCTTTGGCACCACCGAGATCAACGTCGGCCTGTGGCCGATGATGATCACCGCCGAGATCACCCGCAACATCGGTCGCAAGAAGACCCTCGAGCTGATGTTGACCGGCAAGCGGATCGACGCCGCCGAGGCCGAGCGGATCGGCCTGGTCAACCAGGTCGTACCGGCCGCCGAGCTCGAGTCGGCGACCATGGCGCTGGCGGGCGACCTGGCCGAGCGCAGCCCGGCGGCCATCGCCCTCGGGCTCCGCGCCTTCTACGCCACCCAGGACATGGAGCACGGCGAGGCCCTGCGCACCCTCGAGCACGAGCTGACCAGGGTGCTGTCGCTGGAAGACGCCACCGAGGGAATCACGGCCTTCTTCCAGAAGCGCAAGCCGGTGTGGAAGGGGCGCTGATTGGAGAGCCGCGGCGCGGACCGGGGAGCCCGCCCCCAGCCGTAGACCACGCCCATAACACGTAAGTGGGCATACTTCTTTGTAGAGGCTTTTTTGGCACGGGAGCTGCTCCGTCCGGGGGCGTGCAGCCCTCCACTCGCCCACCGCGACCGGCCACCGGCGACCCGGCGGCGCGCAGGCGCGTCGTCGAAGCCTCCAGTCGCCCGCCGGTCCACGCCGCCTCTGCCGGCGGCCGGGACGATGCCACCGTCCTGGTCGCCAGGCCCCTCCCCCCGCCCGATCCCATCGACTCCATGCGCTTCTACGACGAGGACCGCGAGCTGCGCTCCGAGCGCCGCCGCCGCCGGGCCATAGTCGCCCTGGCCGCGATTTTCGCCATCGCCCTGGCCGCCCTCGGCACCTGGCAGCTGGCCTCCAGTATGAACGGCAGCGGCGCCGCCGCGGTCTCCAGCGGCGCCCACTAGGAGGCTGGTGTGAAACGGGACCGAGCGGCGGTTTCGAGGCGCGCCGCCAGCAAGGCACGAGGAGGAAGTGGCCTGTAGCCCACGCCTGACGAGTAACGCTGCTGGCGGTGATGCATCGGCAGCGCGGCGACGGGACGTTTGACACCAGACTCCTGTTATGAAACGACCCGTCAAGCTTAGCACTGTGGTTTCGTGGCACCTCTTGGCTTTTTCTTGGTGAAGCAGACCGGGCAACG
>Ga0114931_10003256_pt1 | contig 20610 bp, 16 predicted proteins | sample 2SBtaG_FD_89579 | JGI IMG/M metagenome (GOLD analysis project Ga0114931, IMG submission 89579) | Deep subsurface microbial communities from Kolumbo volcano to uncover new lineages of life (NeLLi) - 2SBTROV14_V59a metaG | ecosystem: Environmental > Aquatic > Marine > Volcanic | place: Kolumbo...
AGGGCCCGCTCGGCCGCGACGATCGCGCGCTTGGTTTCCGCCGCTCCCATGCGCGGCACGCTTCCCAATGTCTCGTCGGTGGCCGGGTTGGTTACGGCGAAACTGTCGCCCTGGTCCGCGGACACCCAAGCACCGTCGATGAACGCCCGCTGACGAAAAAGATCCGCATCTTTCAATTGCATTTTCCCGATTCCCTATTCGTAAAAATATCCTTCGGTGGATTTTCGGACCGCCGCGAATTGCGCGGCGTCATGGCCGAACCAGACGGTGGACTTGGTATCGTCGGCGATCGCGCGAATGCGCTGCATGGTATTGGCGAATCCGATGGAGTCGTAGGCGATGCCGGAGGGCCGCATGGGCGGGCCATAGTTCTCGGCGGTATAGCAGGCGTCCGACACCAGCATGACGCCGGGATGGCCCCGCAATTCCACGTGAAGGCCGAGCATCCCATAGGAATGTCCGGACCCTAAATTCAGCAGCCGGACCCCGTCGACGATATTCATGTCAGGCGCGGCGCGGCCGATTTCCCGCCAGTTCAGGTCCAGGTGCAGCCATTTGTCGATATCGCGCAGGGCAAACGGCGTCGAATGATCGCGCAACGCATGGTGGCGAACCGCCGCGGAGAACTCGTCCTCGTGAACGATGATATTGGACTTGCGGAAATACTCGATACAGCCCGCGTGGTCGCAGTGAAGATGGGACATGACCACGTGTTGAATTTGATCCGGGCCCAGACCCAACGCATCCAGCCGCGCGGGCAAGGTGCATTCGTCACCGCCCATGTGGGGAAAGATTTCCTGCAGATTTTCCGGCCAGCGCGCATTGGGGCCGCTCCAATCCGGATGGCACCCCGTATCGAACAGGACGTTGCCGTCGGGATGTTCGATGTAGTAGGCGGCGACCGGAATATCGATGACCTGCCCGGGGGGATTCGGGTTGTTCGCGGTGGCGAACCAGGAATTCGCGACCATGAAATTCTTGTCCAGGCGCAATTGCCCGAGATCGAGCACATGCAGCTTCAGGGCGCGCGAGTGGACGGAAAAGGGGCGGCGGCTGCCGCTGGCATACCCGGCCGTGCTCAAATGGGATGGGGGCCCCGAGTCATTCGTTTCAGGGGGATCCCATGGACGATGCCGGCGCGACTCTTCGCGGTGTTCGTCTCTGACGGTCCCAATCTCGATGGCTTGCTTCATGGCGTCTCACCCCGTTCTTTATACTTTGTCGTTTCGGCTCTCCAGCCGGGCGCAACCGCGTCCTAGGCCGTAGACTCATAAGCTGTAATTCGTCGTCCCGGACGTTAGGCGAGCCCGGAAATCGGCTGATTTCCGGCGTGCGAGCCTTACGATCCGGGACCTTTGGGTTGTTGGGGACCGGCACCAACAAAAGATCCCGGATCGCAGACTTTCCTTGCCAAACCAATGGTTTGTAGGAAAGTCCCGTACGGGATGACATCGTAATGAGTACACTGCCTAGGCGCCCGTGCGTTCGCGGATAATCCTGAGCGCTTCCTTGAGGTAGACTCGGAACAGCGGGTAGTTCTCACTCATGGGGAAGTGCCCGATATCGGTCATTTCGATGTAAACCCCGTCCTTGATCTGGCGTGCCGTGTTATCCGCCGCTTCGGGCGGGGTCAGGTAATCGTAGGTTCCGGTCATCATCACGACCGGGCACTTCCGACCGTCGATGTCTTTCAGGCTATTTCTGAGATCGTGGTCGACCGAATAGAAATACAGGTCGCCCTTGAAGGTCTCCGAGCCTTGCGTGTAGTAGTGCCAGGTCGCCCAACGGTCCTTTTCCGGCGAATGGGGCGACATCAGATCCCACACGCCGCTGGCGCACACTTGCGCGGCGTTGGCGTGGGGATGATGCCACCAATCCAGAAAAAACCCGGGCGCATAATCGGCCGCCTCGACGGGGATCACCGCGCGGAACCGGTCCGGGCGCCGCAACGCGAGCTGCAGCGCCACGTTTCCACCGAACGACGAGCCCATGAAAATCGGATCGCCGAGATCCAGCGCATCGCACAGCGCGACGATGAAATTCACGAAGTGGTCGGCGGTCAGACGATATTCCGACTTCCACCATTCGGTGTTGAGCGGCGGATCCGACTTCCCGTGGCGCGGCAGATCGTAGGCAATGACGTGATAGTTCTTCGTGATCTCCTCGTCTTCCAGCAGCCCGCGCCATTGGTGATTATGGCAGCCGGCGGTGTGCTGGCAGATCAGGGGCGTGCCTTCGCCGTTGTGCAGGTAGAACACCTTGTATTCCAACCCGTCGACTTCGAGGGTGACATAGCGTCCGGTGACGGGAGAATGACGGGCCATAATCGCTAATCCTGCATTGAGTGGTACGGGTGCTATTGGGTCTGCAAAACGATCGGCGGCGCCCTAAACCGGGACACCGCATTTGCGCAATAATTCGAACTGAACCGTGAAATTTCGCAAATTCTGCATCAGAACCAACAGGTTCCCTTCCAAGCGCAGATCCTCCCGAAAGCTGGCGGCCCAAATGCCGTGGAACATGGGCTTGGGCAACGGCTCGGCGAATTCCCGCCAGGTTCGCGCGCTGGCGCGAAGGGCGAAATCATAGGCATCGAGCGGCCGCGGATCGGTGTTGATGTTCTTCACCTTGCCGTCGTGCATCTCGACGATGACCTTGCGGTCCTCCATGTCGTACATGAACGTGCAGGTGTAGTACTTGCCCATCGCGGCGATGGTTGGGTCGTTGTCGGTCAAATGCTTGAGCCGATTCGCCCAATCCTCGATGTCTTGCGCCATGGTTGCGTCTCCCGTCAGGTAATCGGCTGGGGCCTTGTCGCCGGGCTCACCATGCCCGCTGATAGATGGCCAAGGCATCCGGGCCCGTGACCGGGCGCGGGTTGTTGACCAGCAGGCGCGATTGTTTCATGGCGTCCTCGGCCAGGGTCGGCAGGAAGTCCTCCGGAACGCCCACGTCTCGCAAGCGTTGCTGAAGGCCGCACCGCGCCGACAACGCGCCAAGCTTCTCGGCAAAGGCATGAGCCCGCGCCTGGCTGCCCAAGTCGGCCAGCTCCGGAAACGCCACCGGCGCGATGTCCGCGTAGACCTCGCCCGCCGTTTCCGCGTTGAAACGCAGGACATGGGGCAGCATGAGCGCATTGGACAAGCCGTGGGGCACATGGAAATGCCCCCCCACCGGGTAGGCCAGGGCGTGCACCGCCGCCACCGGCGAATTGGCGAACGCCTGCCCGGCCAACATGGCGCCCAGCAACATATGGGCGCGCGCCGCGCGATCCGCGCCGTCGGTGACCGCGCGCTCGAGGGAGCCGCCAAGCAGGCGCAGCGCCTCGCACGCCAGAGCCCGGGACACCGGATTGTTGTTGGGGCTGGCCGACGCGAAGGCCTCGATCGCATGAACCATGGCGTCGATGCCGGTGGCCGCCGTCACGTGCGCCGGCAGGCCATGGGTCAGCGACGGGTCGAGCAAGGCGATATCCGGCAGAATAACCGGCGAGACGACCCCCTTCTTCTCGCTGGCGCCCGTGGTGACAATGGAAATCGGCGTGACTTCCGATCCGGTTCCCGCCGTCGTCGGCACCAGCAGGAGCGGCAGGCGCGGCCCCTTCGCATTGCCAATTCCATAGATGTCGGCAAGCTTCTCCCGGCCCGGCGCCAGGAGGGAGACGAGCTTGGCCACGTCCATGGACGAGCCGCCGCCGAGCCCGATCACCCCATCGGCGCCAAATTCCCGGCCCGCCGCGGCCGCGGCTTCCATCACGTGCTCCGGGGGATCGGCCACCACGTCGGAATACACCATGACCTCGATCCCGGCCCCCTTGAGGGAGTCAAGGGCCGGGTCGATCAACCCCACCGCCAACAGGCCCGCATCGGTGACCAGCATGACCCGGCCGCCGAGGGACTGCTTGGCGATATCGCCCAGGTCATCGATGGCGCCTTCGCCGAAGACAACTCGTCCGACGGTGTTGAATTTGAATGCTTGCATCTTGTTCCTCCACATTCCAGAGAACCGAGATTCCCCACCACCCGCGATTAGCCGAACATCCAATGAAGAACCGCGGCCCCGCCGCCCAGAAGAACCGCCCCCAAGAACCAGTGCCGCCAATCGGTAGCCGCCGCCGCCCCGGCGGCAACGGGTCGCGTGTCCTGGGGGAAGTAGAATTCGAGGCCGCGCCTAGCAAAGACCGATAGTTCCATCTTGTAGGCGAGGAACCAGATCATCAAAACGCCCAGCGCCCACCACAGGAACTGCCAGCCCCACAACGACGGGATGCCCAGGGTCCAGGCCGCGATCCCGCCGTTGGGCGGGCCGAACACATCGTTGCCCAGAACCAGGTCCGGCCCGACGCCGAAAAACAGCCACACCAGCGCGGCCGCCCAGGCCACCGGGCGCAGGGGGCGCTTCTGGGCCGGCAAGGCGGCATGCTCGGCGAGGAAGGCGTGGAACCCCTGCCGATGGGCGCGATCCTCCGGCTTTTGCGTGAACACCGAGACGAGCAAGCCGATCGCCACATTGAAAAAGATGCCCCAGCCGGCGGAATGAATGGTCCACGGCCAGCGCCCCCAGGGCAGGTCCAATCCGAAGAAGGCGGCGAGCGACGTTCCGAAGGGCTCGGTGAACACCACGGCCACGAGGCCGACCACCAGTCCCAGGACCACGCCTTCGCGGGTGAGCCACGGGAACCAGCACACCGCCGCCAGGGCGAGCCAGAGCTGCGCCCCAAACCCCAGGGCCAAGGCGCCCAACTGGGTTTCCACCTGGGGCGAAAATGTCGCCGTCAGCAAGTCGGCCAAGGCGATCAGGCCGACACCGATGCGGCCGAACAGCTTTTGCTGCCGGTCGTCCGCCGCCGGGTTCAGATAGGCGCGATAAAGATCCCGCGCCAGAATGGTTCCGCCGGTCGAAAAGAAGGCGGCGGTTATGATCTGCACCCCGGCCAGGGCGGCGACCGCCAGAAGGCTGCCAAACCAGGGGGCGCTTTCGCCGATCATGCGGATGTAGCCGCCGGTCAGCCCGCCCGCCCCGGTCTGCTCCAGACCGCCCGGCGCCCCGCCGCCCCGGAGAATATGCGCGCCCATGCCCTCGGCCACCGAAAAAAACAACAGGATGAACCCGACCACGGCGGCCGACGCCCACACCTGCTGCGGCGCGAATCCCTTTGGGCTCTTGCTGCTGAACGCCCATACGGAGAATTGCGGCGCGGCCTGAATCCCCATCAGCGCGAAGCTGTAGGTCAGGATCATCGACGCCGTCCACGGGCCGCCCACCGGTGCCTCCGTGCCAAGGCCGGCGGTGAATTGAATAACGCCCGGAATGGCGAAATAGGCGTTATAGCCCCGTGCCGTACCGCCCCACGGACCGGTCGTCTCCGCCCCCAGCTTCGCCAGGGCCGCGTTGAACGCGCCGAAGTCGCCGATCTTGGCATAGACCACCAGGCCGATGGCGACCAATCCGACCGCCATGAGCAGCGCCTGCAAGGTGCCCACATAGGCCACGGCCCGTAGACCGCCGATGCAGACATAAAGGAAAACCACCGCGGCCAGCGCCCACATGGCGAGGGTGCCGTCGACCGCGCCGCCCGTGAGTACCTGCATCAAGGCGCCGGAGGCGCGCAGCTGCATGCCCAGAAACGGCACGGAAAAGACCACGGCGACCAGCATCACGAGCAGCCGCAGCAGGGGGCTTGAGAAATAGTCGGCAAGCATTTCGCCGGACGTGACATAGCCGAACCGCTTGCCCAGCAGCCATTGGCGCTTGAAGAAAAGAACGCCGGTCAACGGAATTGTGATGGCCGCCAGGGACAATTGCGCGAACTGCAAGCCATCGCGAAAGATCAGCGCGGGATGGCCCAGAAAAACCCATCCCGAGAACGAGCTTCCAGTCACCGCGAGTACGATGATCCAGGGAGACAGCCCACGGTCGGCCAGGAAATAGTCCCCCGCGCTATGGGAAAGACGGGCGCCAACGACACCCCAGTAGATGCAATAGGCCCAGTACGCGGCAACGGCGGCGGCCAACCAAACGATACTTCCCGACATTGCGCGCCTCCCGTTCCCGGTTCCCGGTGTTATCGGTTATGTGTTTGATGGAACATGGAGAACCGACGTCGTATTCCATGCTTGGTTACGAGATAAGCCAGGAAACTCACGATCAGCGCCGAGAAGCCCATCAGCCCGAGCCGTGCGTCCGTGACGGAGAACGCCGGATCGAACAGCCATCCGGTCAGAAACCCCAGAACCGCGATACCGAAGGCGATGAAGGCCGCGGCAATCTCTCCCGCCCTGAAGCCGCCGCCGTAAATCCTGTTGATCACGATATGGGCGACAAAGCTGCCCATGAGCGTGACGAAACCGGCCAGCCCGATCAGCAGATTGTCCGAATGGAACCCCGACAGAAGACAGCCAAGGCCGAACGACCCAAGCAGACTCCAGGTCGTGACCACCGCCAGCCTTCGTTCCGTTTCCTTAATCGTGGCCATGAGTCAGCATCGCCCTTGGCGTTTCATGTATCCTCCTCGCTTCAGGAGGAGCCGTCCTTGGATTTGGACGCCCCCTTGGCGGGTTTCGAGTCAGCCGCCCCCTTGGCGGACTCGCCCGTGAACAGATTGCCGAGATTGGTTATGGCCTTTGACGGGATGCCGATCTCTTGCAAGAGATCGTCGACAAGAGGCGCCTGGGCGCGATAGCGCAGCGCCGCGTTCACCGCGCTGTCGGCCAGGTTGCCGGACCGTGGGCCCCCATCGCCCGATGGGGTGCCAAGATCGCCGTCACCGCCACCGCCGCCGCCCGACCCTTCGCTAAATCCCGGCAGGCCGTCGACCTGAAGGATGCGTATGGATTCGATATTTTCCATGGACTTGACGCTTTCGCGGATGATCGACGGAAGAGTCTCCACGAGCCGCCGGTAATGGGCGCTGCGGCGACTGGCATCGGAGCGAAGGTTCTCCGCCTCGTTCAAACGGCGCTTGCCTTCGGCATCGACCTCGTAATGTATCCGGGCCGCGTCCATGGCGACCTTTTCCGCCTCGGCGCGGTCTATCGCCGCCCGCTTCTCCGCCTGCGCGATCGTCGTGAGCTTGATGGCCTCCTGGTCGGCCTCTTGTTGCGCCGCGATCAGCTCGATGGTCTTGCGCCGTTCGGCCACTTCCGTCTCGCGCACGGAGACGACGTTTTCCTGCGCCTTGACCATCTCCGCGCGGGCGACTTCCGCCGCCTGCTCCGCGTCGGACAGATCCTTGGACTTCATGGCGGTCGCGATAATGCGATCCTGATCTTCTATCTCCAGGGCGCGCCGGCGCAGCACCTCCAGCCTTTCGGACTCCAACTCGCGGCCGATGCGTTCCGCGTCGAGCATGCGTTCGCGAGAGATACGCTCCTTTTCAACCTCGCTCTTGGCGTCGATTTCGGCCTGTTCGATTTCCCGCTGCCTGGTGGCGTTTTCCAGCGCGATCTCTGACCGCTGCTTGGCGCGGCGCAGGGCCACCTCGCGTTCCTGCTCCAGGCGGGAATATTCGCTCTCCTGATCGATCCGCAGGGTGAGCTTTTCCGCCTCCAGGTTTTTCTTGCGCACCGCGACCAAGGTGTCTTGTTCGATATCGTTCCGCTTCTTCTTGCGCGTTTCGATCTCTTCGGTAAGACGGGTCAGGCCCTCGGCGTCGAAGGCGTTGGAGGGGTTGAAGAGCTTTATATCGGCCTGATCCAGACCGGTCAGCGAGGCCGCTTCCAGCTCCAACCCGTTGGCGATCAGGGTGCCGATCACCTGTTCCCGCATGGCGTGGATATAGTCGCTGCGATGCTCGTGCATTTCTTCCATGGACATGGTGGCGGCAACGGCGCCCATGGCGTCGACAAAACGCCCCTGCACCAGATCCTTGAGGCTTTCCGGATTCATCGTCCGGTGGCCCAGGGTACGCGCCGCGGCCGCGACCGATTCCGGGGCCGGGACGACGCGCACGAAGAATTCCACCGACACCTCGACGCGCATGCGGTCCCGCGTGATCAGCGACTTCTCACCGGAACGCTTAACTTCGAGGCGCAGCGTATTCATGCTGACCTCGGTCACGCCGTGGACAATCGGCAGCACGAACGCGCCACCTCCCATCACGACGCGCTCGCCGCCAAAGCCCGTACGCACGAAGGAAATGTCCTTCGACGAACGCCGATACAGCCAATGCAACAGGTAAACGCCGACCGCGATGACGACTGTCGTCAAGATAATGACGGCAATGATATCAGCGCCATTCATGCCTTGATCCTCCCGAACATATTTACCGCGAGTGACGCCTCAAGAGGCGGCTCGCGTCGATACCGGACAACGGACGGAAGCCGGTCGAATCCAAAATCTCTTCCATCACCTTCCCGACGGGCTCTAACGCGCGGCACTCGACTCTCGCACCGCGACCGTCAGGATGATCAGCCCAAAGGCGATCTGATTAACGAAGTCGGACAGGTTGTAAACGATGCTCAACCGGCCCTCGTCCAACCCGCCGGCGAAGCTGGCGATGAAGTTGGACAACGGATAAATCGCCCAGCCGACCGTGACAATCAGGCGCAGCCAGAAGAATCCCTGGCTGACCGTGTCACTGCCTTGCTTTGCGTTGATCTCGCCCAGCTTGCCGAAAAACACTTCGCCCAGGATGTAGAGCCACCCGGCGAGCCCGAGCAGAAAGCCGAGCGTCGCGTGGACGAAACCGACCTCTCCCATGTAGCGGGCGAGAATGGTCATGACCGCGACGATCAGCAGCCGCCAGAACAGACCCGCGGTCAACGTCGCCGTGGCGCCAATGAAAAAGTATAGGGTGACAACCTGCAGCGGGATCGTGATCAGCCATTCGATGTAACGATAAATCGTCGGCATCTGCCCCGCCGCCAGCCAGATGGAGCGGGCGTCGTAGTAGTGCAGGGCAGCGACCAGGGTCACGATCCCCGCGAGGGCGACGGGCAGCTTCCACCGTTTGGTCACCCACCCCGTTCCCAAAAACAAGAGGACCGTCGTCGCGACCATGGCCATGAGGGAAACGGAGAACGTGCCGCCGGTAATATCGGTCGACTGAAGTATCTTGTAGTCCATTAAACACCGTCCATTTCTACCGCTTCAACCTGGCGTGGCTCTCAAATCTGCGAGCGGATGTGTGGCGAGCGCGCGTAGAGCGCGACCATGGGCAAGATCAGCAGGCCGAAAATGAACTGCTGCCACTGATAACTGAGTCCAAGCCCGACCAGGAAGGATGTCAGAACCTGCAGGACCAGCACGCCGATGACCGTGAAGCCATAGCCTCCGTGCCCTCCCAGCAACGACGTTCCGCCGACGACAACCGCCGCGAGCGTCATGAACAGGTAGGGCTGGCCAACGTCGATGAAGCCGCCGCCGCTCCATCCGAGCAGCAACGCGCCGGTCAACGCCGACATGACGCCGCTGATCGCGAACATGCCCACCCAGTAGCGCCGTTCGGAAATGGAAATTCGCGCCGCCGACGTGCGGTTGCCACCCAGAGCGTAGAGATAGCGCCCATAGACCGTGTTCTTCATGCCGACGATGAGAACCACGGCGACCACCACCCAAATCAGAATGACCGGCGGAAAATCCAGGCCGAACGTGGTGCCGTTCATGGCGGCGATGTTGGTGAGCCAGTGGGGCACCACGCCGAAAACATTGCCGGCGAACTGGGAGCCGAGGCTGGTGACGATCTGGGTCAGACCGGAGACCGCGAAGCCGACGCCAAGGGTTACGATCAGGGCCTGCCCCTGCAATCTGTAACTGAGAATGCCGTTGATCCAGCCGATCGCCGCGCCGGCCAGCAGAATGACGATGACCGCCAGCCAGGACGGCATGCCCAGGCCCATGATGTAGAGCAGCCCCACGTTGGCCGCGCCGATGACAAAGGGAATGGAGAGATCCAGCCCCCCGAGCAACGCCACCAGGGTTTGGCCGACGCAGGCCAAACCGAGGAACGCGGCGAACAGCAGCATGGACTTGATGTTCACGCCCGAGACGAAGCCGTCGACCTTGAGCGCGCCGACCACGAACAGTCCGACCAGGACCGTCAGGCCGATAAAGGCGCTTTTGTGCTCGACCACGAATTTGCCCATGACCGCCGAGAAGACCGTCAATCCGACCAGCACGAGCAGGGAGATGATGTTGAGAACGGAGAAGAACCCTTCCACCGTGATCGACGCGATTCCAAAGGCGGCCAGAAGCACCAACAGGCCAATGATCGCGGCCCGATTTTTGGTCAGGAACAGGTTCCAGGCGGACGGTTCCTCGCCCGTCTCGCCTTCGCCTTCGTGGCGCGCCGCCTTGACGACCGCGTCCTCGGCCCATCGGTTCGTGTAGTACCGCCACGCCCACACGACCAACGCGAAGGTCGCCGCCCCATAGAAAATCACCTGTTGCGCGGGCACTTCCTGCCAGAACCCCAGACCGATGCCGGCGGCGGAAACGATCAGCGCGAGCGCCAGCCCGATCCACTTCAGCACCGAGATCCCCATGGTCGCGCCTCCCCGGTTCACTGTTCGGCCTGGGCGGGCGCCGCCGCCCCGCCCGCGACTGGATGCGAGGGGCGAGCCACGGCGTAGACGCCGAGCGCGACAACGCAAGCGGCAACGATGGAAACCACCAACGAAGCCGGTTTGGCGCGGACCTGGGACACCATGGTCCGCAGCAGGATGACCAGCGCGAGGAGCATAACCGCCCCCAGGGTCAGTGGTCCCGCCAGGGTCGATCGTGCCCCGAAGCCGCCCAACTCGGCGCCGGAATCCTCGAACATGAATTGCGTCAGATTGGCCGGCGTCTTCACCACCGTCGCGCCTGCCTCGCCGCCCGTCGCCGCCGCCGGCGCCGCCGTGCTCGATTGTGCCGGCGCGGCGGGCGCGGAATAATCATAGGTCGAATGAATCGCCACGCCGCCCGCGACGGCGGACAACGCGACGAACAGCAACAGCGGCGAAATGCCCCGGACCACGTTCTGAATACGCGGCAGGACCACCGTCAGAAGCAGGGAAAGAACCAGAATGACCCCGTAGGAAAGATCAGTGACGAAGCTCTGCACGGCGCCGAAATTGAGGGTCCCCAGCACGAACCCGATCAGATAGATATTGACCGCGCCAAGCAGGGATCCCACGACCCCGCCCCGCCCACCGGCCAGGCTGGTGCCGCCGAGCACCAGGGCGGTGATCGCGATCAGGGTATAGGTGGTCCCCTGGCTGGGATCCCCCGAGCCGATCAACGACGTATAGGTCAGCGCCGCCAGCGCCGCGTATATGCCGGAGATGACATGCGCGCCCAGGCGGACGATGCCGATCCGCACGCCACTGGCGTAGGCCGCGCGTTCGTCCGATCCCATCAGGCGCAAGTGCCCGAAAAAGGCGCTGCGTGAGAAAAGAACCCAGGCAAGGGTGCTCAAAACCAGAATCACCGCGACCGGCGAGAAGACCGACATGCCGAGCCCCCAGGACGACATCCATTCCGGAACCGTGCCCCCCGGACGCTCCAGAATGACCAGATTGATTCCCGAGAGCGCCAGATAACCGCTGAGCGAGACGATGATCGGCTGGACCCGCACGAACACGATGATCAGCCCCATCGCCAACTGGTAGGCGATGCCGAGCAGAAAGGCGGCGAGAAAGAAGGGCACCGGGCTGGAAATGATGTCCGCGCCGTACAGTTGCACCAGGGTCACATTAATGAAACCGATCAACGGCCCAATCGACAGATCGATGCTGCCGCGCCCCGCGATGGCCTGCGCCATCAGCGCATACGTGGCTAGGATCAACGGCGTGGCGACGATCACCGCGCTCCCGAGTCCGGCGCTGGTCAACAGATTCTGATTCCGCAGCACCGCCACGATCAGGAGCGCGAAGAACAAAATGATCGGGACAAGCAGGAAGGTGTTGGACGCCGACGATCCGGTCGATTTTGTCATCGGCGGACTTTTTCGCTGAAGTCGATGATCTTGATCTTCCTCGGAAGGCCGTCGGTCTCGCTCCCCTCGTCGTGGATCACATCGACGAATTTGACCTCGGGCCGGGGCGCCGTCATCTCTTCGGGTGGGCCGCCCCACAGGGACTCCGCCATGTCGGCCGTGAACGACGCCCACCGCTTGCGCCAACGCGGTGGCGGCGCGGGCCCATTCCCATTCGACTCCGCATGGACCGACGGCGCGGCGTGGGCCCGCCTCGACTTGCAGAACATGGCCTCTAGAATACGGTCCGGGTCGATATCGTCGCCGTAAAACTCATCGAACACGCCGCCGTGGCGAAACACCAGAACGCGCGTACAAAAGCCCACGAACTCCTCGATCTCGCTCGACAGGTAGACGACCGACTTGCCGCGGGCCGCGAACGCGCCCAGGTGCTCGTACAACTCACCCTTGGCGCCCACGTCGATACCGCGCGCCGGATCGTTCAGGATCAGGATATCGGGATTGAGGACAAACGCCCGGCCGATCAGAATCTTCTGCTGGTTGCCGCCGCTCAGCGAGGTGATCTTGTTGCCGCGCGCGCCCATGCGCACGGACAGGCGCTCGGCTTCCCAGTCGAACGCGGCGGTCAAGGTCGGCCAGTCGATGATCGCCAGCTTTCCCCCCTTGGCGGTGCGCCGGATCAGGGGCATCAGCAGGTTTTCGAAAATGCTCAGATTCGCGAAAATGCCTTCGCGCTTACGATCGCCGGACACATAGGTGATCCGGTGCGTCTCCGCATCGGCCAGCCCCCTGATCTCGGCGAACGAACCGTCGTCGGTCTTGACCAGCGGACACGAACGCGCGGCCTTGGCGATTCCCGCCAGAATCGTCACGAACTCGCTTTGCCCCTGCCCGTCCAATCCGGCGATGCCGAGCACCTCCCCTTCATGCAACGAAAAATCGACGCCCTCGGCATCCGGCCAGACCTTGAGCTTCTCCGTCTTCATCACGACCTGGCGCGACGGCGCTTGGCGCGCGGCGGGCGTGGCGACATGCGCGCTCCCGCCCTGGCCGGTGATCAGGCCGAGCAGGTTTTTTTCCGTAATCTCCCGCTTTTCCAAAACCCCCACATCCCGGCCATCGCGCAACACGGTCGCGCGGTCGCTGATCCGGACCAGTTCGGCGATGCGGTGGGTAACGATCAGAATCACCATGCCCTGGTCCCGCAAGGTCCGCATCTTGGCGAACAGGCGTTCCGTGGATTCGAGATCCAGGGCGGCGGAAGATTCATCCAGAATCAGGACCTTCGGCTTGCACAGCAATGCGCGAGCGATGGTGATCCGCTGCTTGACGCTGAGGGGCAAGGTGCCCGCGAGGGCTTCGACATCGACCTCCGCGCCGACCAGTTCGCGCATTAGCGCCGCCGCGGAGCGGACCTTTTCCCTGGGGGGCAAGGCGCGCGACCACAGGTTGTCGGCGCCCAGATAGAGGTTGTCGACGACCGAGCATTCATCGGCGACCAAGACTTCCTGAAACACGGTCGCGATGCCGGTGTTTCTGGCATCGTGAGGCGACTTCGGCGTATGCCCCAACACGGAAACTTGCCCGGAGTCGACGGGAAGAACGCCGGACAGAACCTTCACCAACGTGCTCTTGCCGGAGCCGTTGCCGCCGATGACCGCGTGAATTTCGCCCAGATGCGCATTGAACGTGCACCCGTCCAGGGCCTTCGTCGCACCGAAGGACACATGCACATCGATGACGGAAATCTCGCCAGCCTCGGAGACCGCCGGCGCCGCGGAGATTTCCGCGCTCTGATCGCCGGGATGTCCCGTCGCGGGATGATGTGCATGAGTCATGGACAAGAATTCTCGCCGCGTGACGGGTGCGCACCGCGCAGGCAACTCTTCAAGAAAATCCCGATGCCGAAGCGCAACACGGCGCCCACACCGGTTCACGCAAATGCTTCAACTCCCTCGAGAGAGTCCCGCACCCGACCGATTTACGATCCGATGCGGGATGCCCTTGCAAACACCAGCAAAATTTAGGGCTTGTAGGCGGCCGGATCCGCGGGGCGGAGGAAGAACTTGTCCAGGTATTCCTTCGAACCCCAATTGTCCACGCCGACGTTCTCCCACGAATTGGAGTTCTCGTCACAGTCCGCGGGCAGACGCTTTTTCACGTCCTCGACGGTGAACTTCGCCGGATCCACGAGGATCGACTGAACCTTCGGGCCCTGGCCTTGCAGCGTGCGCATCATGATGTTCCAGGTCAGCTCGATATCGTCGCCCGGAGGCCAAAGCTGATAGGCGGTGTCGATGAGGTCGGGATGCTTGCGCCAATAGCACAGAGCGCCGGTTTCGCCGCCGATGGCGATCGGGATCATCTTACGCCCCGATTGCTGGAACGCGCGCAGAACGCCCAGTTCCGCCGCCGACTGGACGACCACCCCATCCAGCTTGCCGGGGTGGGTGGCAAGCCATTTTTGCACTTCGGCCTGGGCAATCTGATCGGTCCACATCCCCGCCACATCGCCGACGACCTTGATGCCCGGGGCGGAGGCCAGCCCCGCCTTCATGCCGCGATCCTGGGAGTCCGACGCCGACGTACCGGGGATGCCTTCCACGACCAGGACATTGCCTTCGCCACCAAGCTGCTCGGCCAGCGCCGCGCCGACCTGATAGCCGCCGAGCTGGTAGTTGGTCGACGAGTTCACGGCATAGGGCGACGTCAGATACCCGGTGAAAGAGAACACCGGCACGCCTTTGTCAAAGGCGTATTTGACCGTCTGATTGAGCGCGGTCGGGTTCGAGCAGCAAACCATAATGGCGTCGACCCCCTGATCGGTAAGCTGACGCATCTGCTGAATCTGCACGGAGTCCTTCAGATTCGACTGGGTGATGATCACTTCCTTGATAAGACCCAGCTTCTTCCACTTCGGAATGATCTCCTTCTGCAGGCGCTCCATGGCCTTGGCCCGCCAGGTGTTGCCGGCATAGGAGCTGGCATAGCCGATGGTCCACGGCGGTGCCTTCTTGGCCTTCCAGTCGCGGTAGGCGCTCGGTCCTATCGGCTGTTGAGGATCCATCATATTCGACGAATAGAGACGCTCCTGAACATCCGTCGGAATCTCGTCCAGGCCCGCCGCCACCGCCGGCACGGCCGCGGCACACGCAAGCCCGGCAAATAGAAATGTTCTTGCGAACGGCTTCATGTCTTCCTCCCTCGATTTTGTTGCCAATTCCCCCTGGCAAATGCGCGCTACACACTATGCCGTTTTGAAATCGGTCCTCCGATCGCGACTGTTCAACATGCTGATCCGCAATCGGACATACGAACAATTCTTTCTTTTCATCATCCTGTCAAGGAGGCATCGTCGTCTCGCCGGAATTATTCACGACTCGCTTGGGCGGGATTGGTGAATCTGAATTAAGTTATTGAGATTCGGCATGGTTATCGTGCCGGACACGGATCATGGGCCAGGCGCGCGCCCATGGCCGCGAACGGCCTTTCGGCGCCGCGCCAAGCATGCTACGCCACGTCGACCACCGCACGGCAGGAAACCCATGCACGATCGCGCCGCGAAGGCGGCTGGACCGACGGCCACGGTCGCGGGCGCGCCGCGCAAGCGGCGCGGGATCGCGCGCGTGCGCCATTGGTTCCGCGACGGCCCCTTGCGCCGGATGTTCAAGAACGCCGGCATCCTGCTCGGCGGCAAGACCATGGCCGGTCTGCTGGAGCTTGGGGCGTTCGCGCTCACCGCCCGGGCGCTGGGGCCGGCGCCTTTCGGCCTTCTGGTCATGGTCATGACCTACGCGCGGCTGATCGCCGGCCTGACCAAATTCCAGTCCTGGCAGGCGGTGATCCACTACGGCGCCCGGTGCCTGGAGCAGAACCGCCGGGCCGATTTTCAGGGGCTCATCAAGTTCACCGCGCTGCTCGACGTGGGCAGCGCGATCGTGGGCGCGGCGATCGCGGTCGCCGCCGCGCCGCTCGCCGGGCAATGGCTGGGCTGGGACGCGGACACCGTGCGGCTCGCCATGCTCGGAAGCCTCCTGGTTCTGTTCACCATTTCCGCGACCCCGACCGGCATCCTGCGCCTGTTCGACCGCTTCGATCTGCTCGCCGCGCAATCGACCGTCACGCCCGCCCTGCGCCTGCTCGGCTCGGCTATCGCCGCCTTCTCGGGCGCCGGGCTCGCGGGGTTCGTCGTGGTCTGGCTCGCCTCGGGGATCGCCGGCCGCCTCGCCCTGGTCGTCCTCGGCTGGCGCGAGCTGGCGCGCCAGGGCCTGATCGCGGGCATGACCTGGTCCCTGCGCCGCCTGGTCAAGCCGCACCCAGGGCTCTGGCGCTTCGTGTGGTCGGCGAATGTCAGCGTCACCCTCAATACGGTGACCGAGCGCGCCAGGCCGCTCGTCATTGGCTGGCTTCTCGGCCCGGCGGCGGTCGCCCTGTTCGAGGTCGCCCGGCGCTTCGCCGACGCCATTATCAAGCCGGCCCGCCACCTGGGGCAATCGATCTATCCGGAGCTCGCGCGCCTTGCCGCCCAAGGCGCCGGCAAGCCCCTGCGCAAGCTGGTGCTGCGCGGGGCGGCGGTGGCCGGCGGCGGCGCGTTGGTAGCCTTCGTCATAATCGCCATTGTGGGCCAGGATCTGATCGGGCTCATCGTCGGTGCCTCGTACACCGGCGCCTACCATCTTATGGTTCTGCTGGCGCTGGCCTCCGCCATCTCGGTTGCCGTATTCCCGATCGGGCCCGTCATGTTCACGACCGGGCGGGCGCACATCCTGTTGCTGCTCACGTTCATCTTGAGCACCCTCTATTTTGGGCTTCTCGTGATCCTGCTGGGGCAGATGGGCCTGATCGGCGCGGGCATCGCCGGTGTAGCGCGCGCGGCCACGGTGCTGGTCGTGTTGGCCGTCATCATGCGCCGCTTGCCGGCGTTCCTTGAAGCGCGACGGGACGGGCCGAATGCTGATTCGATAAACTCGAATCCGCGGGCCTAAACTTTTTTCCGACAAATAATATGCGATTGGATTCAAGTTGCCTTTCTTCAATCAACTCAAATTTCTTTAAAAACGCCTCCCTGAACCACGCCACGTTGTACCAGTCCGGAAATTCCGGAAATACTATGCCATCGGTCAGTCCTTGCGGCATGAATTCAATCAATATGTACTTTTCGGCATAACTCCCGATCGTCTCCAGCACGAAGTCGATGCGATACCCCTGCTTGAGTATCAAATGATGGGTCAATGCAAGGGCCACGGCCGCCTCGGCCTTGAAACGGCGGTCCATTGGAATCTCCAAGACACCGCTTTCCGCCGCGAACGGATTGAGCACCGCCCAATTAATGTCCACCGCGTCCCTCCGTGCTGCCCGGTAGCCTTTGTCCAAGGCAACTTCATCACCATCGGTGCAAATCACATCGACTGCGGGCATTTTCTCCTTTAGCAGCCTCGACAAAACGCCCTGATTGCCGGCAACTTCCATGACAGAGCCCACATGCAGAGAGTTTAATTTGTCCACAACATAATCGAATCGTGGTGTTGACGATATTGACTCTTTATTCTTAAATGTATCGTGATATTTAGACCATTTTGTCTTTGTAAAACGATCGGTAATTCTTTCTATTTTCTTTTGCAATCTTGTGATTCGTGATCTCCTATGAACAATTTCCATCTTTTGCAGTAATGATATCAGTGGAATAGCCCAGTCAGGCGAGTCCCGATTATATGTCTCAATGTCTCTGTGCGGCAGAGTTTCAATCTTATGCAGCGTTTTTATTGCGCGAACTAAGCTAGGCTCCTTGATGTGCCGAAAAATCGGCCAGCGCGTCCTTAAATACACCTCGCTCGGCAACTTGGCGAAAGGATTGCACGCCAGGCGCGCACCCAAATAACCACCAACCGCTCTCCATATCTGAAGCGGGTAATAATAACACTGCAAGAACTCTCTATACGACAGCAAAACGTCACCACGATACGTTACTGGCACAAAACTCCCAAGATCAACGAACACTGGCTGGCTGTTCCTAAAAAGAATATTGTATCCGTGACAATCTTTTGTTTGATATCCAAATTCCGACGCTACCTTATTCAATTCAAGCACAAGAAGGGCTGCATCCTTCAGCATGGAAAACGTCCATTCCCTTGGATAGACGGGGACCTTGATAACTTCATGCTCGACGATCAGCTCATAGCTATCAAGTCGATAGGGCGTTATTTCGGAACGAACGAACAATCCCCTTTCGACCAGTTTCGCCACGAGTCCGCTGTCGAACATGCGCCGAACCAGCGGCGCATGGTCCGCGGGCACGCCGCGAAACAATCGACCCCGCCACCAAAACACCCCACCAACATCGACCAAGGACAGGGATGAGTATTGAACCTCCGAAGGTGGAATTTTCATAGGACCCCTTATTGGCGAATCGGCCGATCCGGTTCGATTTGGATGTGGCGCGGAATGCTGGACGGGCATATTTCAGTCACTCGATCTTAATGTGCCGCTTCCAATCGGCCGGGCGGACCGACAACTCTTTGATTCCAAGAACAAATTCTTTGGATCCTGAGGCCGTTATCCGCGCAGTGCCCGCGATCGGTGATCGTTGGATTCTGGTGACTCCGCGCGACCGCCATAAGCAATCCTTCCATGTCGCACACATGTCCCCCGCCTTCCTTCATCTCACCGGCGTAAGGCCATGTTGTATTCGCATTACGCCGGGCCGGTCCACCCTTTCAGCTTGAATGGTGGGTCTACTTGGTGGATGAGATAGGATGCTAAAGGGCGCGGTCTCGCGAAACCACGAACTCATATACGGTAGAAAATCGAACGCGGCACAGAGGGCAAACTGGATGAAATCGCTACGCGGTCTTTGCAAGGCATACAAGATATTACAGAGCCAGGTTCAAACCCATCGCATCACCCATCGGACGGAAGAGGAAAAACGCGAATATATCGCCTCCTGGGTGAAGCGGACTGGAATCAAGACATTCATCGAGACCGGCACCTACCGTGGCAAGACCGCCAAACACATGTCGACCCTCGTTGAGCGGTGCCACACCATAGAGTTGTCCCAAAGCCTTTACGAGGCGGCCTCGGAGGCGCTCGGCCCCCATAAAAACATCACCCTCCATCAGGGCGACAGCGCCACGATCCTGCCGGCGATCCTGGCGGAGATCGACGCACCGGCTCTGTTCTGGTTGGACGCCCACTACTCGGCGGGCACGACCGCTGGCGCCGAGGCGCACGCGCCAATCGAGACCGAGCTAAGCACGATCTTTCGCCATCCCGTGAAGGATCACGTGGTTCTGATCGACGACGCTCGGGACTTCATTGGCATGAACGGGTACCCAACGATCAAACGCCTGAAAAACCTCGTCCGCAAAACCAGCGGCGGCTACAAGATGATTATCAACAACGATATAATCATAATTTATAGAGAGGACATATAACCGCCCCGACCGGCCCGGCCTCAGGCCGCCGCCGCCACGTTCTCCACGTACCACGCGTAGACTTGCCGAATCCCGTCGTCAAGGCGGGTTTTCGGCGACCAGCCCAGGCTCTCGATGCGCGAGATATCCAAGAGTTTGCGCGGCGTGCCGTCCGGCTTGCTCAAATCCCGGGTGATCCGGCCCTCGAAGCCGACGATCTCGGCGATCGTGCGCGCCAGCGCGGCGATGGTGACATCCTCGCCGGTGCCCACGTTGACATGGGTTTCGTCGGAATAGGTCTTCATCAGATGAACCAGCGCGTCCGCGCAATCATCCACGTAGAGGAATTCGCGCCTCGGCTCGCCGGAGCCCCAGAGAACCGCCTCCGCGTCCCCGTTGACCTTGGCGGCGTGGAACTTCGCCAGCAGCGCCGGCAGCACGTGGGACGACTCGAGGTCGAAGTTATCGCCGATACCATAAAGGTTGGTCGGCATGGCGGAAATAAAGTCGCAGCCGTATTGGCGCCGATACGCCTGGCACAGCTTGATGCCCGCGATCTTGGCGATCGCATACCACTGATTGGTGGGCTCCAGGGGGCCGGTCAGCAGCGCGTCCTCGCTCATGGGCTGCGGCGCCAGCTTCGGGTAGATGCAGGACGAGCCCAGAAACAGGAGCTTCTCGACGCCCCCCCGGCGGGCGGCATCGAGGATGTTCGCCTCGATCATCATGTTGTCGTACAGGAATTCCCCCGGCCGGGTGCTGTTGGCGAGAATGCCGCCCACGGTCGACGCCGCCAGGAACACCGCTTGCGGGCGGGCCTCGGCCATCCAGGCCTCCACGTCCGCCTGGCGGCGCAAATCGACCCGCCCGCGCCCGACCGTCACGAGGTCTATGTCCTCGCGTTCAAGACGCCGGACCAGGGCGGAGCCCACCATGCCGCGATGGCCGGCGACCCAGACCTTCTTGCCCCGGAGAGCGTAATGGCCGTCCGTTTCAATCATGTCGGTTCTTCCTGCCTTTTTCGTCCTCGACCGCGCGCATGTCGGCGGCCACCATTTCCCGCACCAGATCCTTGAAAGAGGTCGTGTGAGACCAGCCGAGCTTCTCGCGCGCCTTGCGCGGGTCGCCGAGGAGCAAGTCCACCTCGGTCGGGCGAAAGTAGCGGTCGTCGATGGCGACCAGCACCTCGCCGCTTTTCGCGTCGAAGCCCTGCTCCTCCGTGCCCGCGCCGCGCCAGGCGATCTCGCGCCCCACCTCGGCGAAGGCGCGTTCCACGAACTCGCG
>Ga0114931_10003257_pt1 | contig 20609 bp, 20 predicted proteins | sample 2SBtaG_FD_89579 | JGI IMG/M metagenome (GOLD analysis project Ga0114931, IMG submission 89579) | Deep subsurface microbial communities from Kolumbo volcano to uncover new lineages of life (NeLLi) - 2SBTROV14_V59a metaG | ecosystem: Environmental > Aquatic > Marine > Volcanic | place: Kolumbo...
CAACAAGAACCTTACAGAGTGGCTTATCGAATACAACTTTCAAAGACCGCATACATCTTTAGATTACAAGACTCCCGCTGAATATTCAAAAGTGTTACCTATGTACTCATCCTGTACACCGTATGGAAGAGTCTTTTTTATTTTGCTATAATGTAAAAATGACAAAAAAGTTTTTCAAAAAAATTCAAAAGAGAGTAATAGACTTATTAAAATCTAAAAACAAAAAACCTCTTTATGTTTTAGCAAAGGATAATTGCAGTGAGATGTCTCGTCTTGTTGCTTTTTGGATGCTTAAAGAGCATCCAAAACTTAAAATATCAGTTTTAAAAGGCAAGGATGTATTTGGCATTAAAAAAAGATGCCATGATATTTTGATGGTGGAAGATGATAATATGTTTTATCTTATAGATCCTACAGTTTGGCAATTTTTAAAGTATAAAAGAAACATAGTCATGACCGAAAAAAAGAGCGAGAAAGATATTTTAACATTCACAGAAGAAGTATATAAAGGCAAATGGAAAATTTCTAAAATAATAGGAGAGATAACGAAAAAAGAAGCAGAGGAAAATGAGAAGATAATAAAGTTAAATTTAGCTGAAATTGAATAGATGGGTAGCCTGTGATAATAGTATAGTTAATCGAAGTCACGAAGCTCGCACACGCAGTGTGCGAGCGGGGATGGAGTTACCATCTAAACTCGGTTGGGAAGCGCCTCGGGTCGCCGCGAAAACGAAGAAAAAAGCGTCATACTGTGAAACCATACATTAAAATATTAATAGTTCTTTTCGCAGTTTTAAGTGGCGACAGCAAAACCAAATTTCCTTTCATTTTTTTTCGGCTCCCCCCTTGCAACCCCCCGCCGTTTTTAAGAAGAAAGGAAATTTGGTTTTGCAGCGACCGGAGGGAGTACGAGGCGCGCGAGTACGGAAATCGGAGCGGAATATATTGTCCGAAATCACATCAAAGCTCGAAGCGTGCGTCAGGCTTCTTTCTCAAAATAAGTTCGAGCAAAGGTTAGTATTTCAGCACAAACTCAAAGAATCACCCAATTGATCATATGATCAATTGGGTGATTCTTTTTAGATGAAATGTATTGAATTATGTTACTTTATATGATATATTGTATAAATCTTTGAAAATAATATATGTTTAGGGCGATTAGCTCAGTTGGCTAGAGCATCTCGTTTACACCGAGAGGGTCAGGGGTTCGAGTCCCTTATCGCCCACCATTGCCTCGCCATAGCTTTAGCGAAGGCGGGAGTTATCTCGTTATAGCTTTATGTGTTGGTAGGTTTAAATTAAATGCAGTACGTTTATATTTTAAAATGTGCAAATAATAGATTATATGTTGGATGCGCAAATAATCTTTCCGATAGAGTGGAAAGACACAATAAGTCTGAAGTGGTTTCTACTAGGGATATTTTACCTGTAGAGCTAGTTTTTTATTCTTGTTTCAAAGTCTAGCTTATAAATTTGAAAAATATTTAAAATCTGGATCTGGTAGAGTTTTTATAAACAGGCATTTGATTTAGTAATGAACATGTCCGCCTTCGCTAAGGCTATGGTGAGACAAGTCCGGGTAGCTCAGCTGGTAGAGCACACGACTGAAAATCGTGGTGTCGGCGGTTCAACTCCGCCCCCGGGCACCAGAAAATGAATTTTGAATTTAGAATATTGAATTTTAAATCAATTTCGAATATTTTAATTTTTTAAATTTGGTAATTAAAAATTCAATCAAAATTCTAAATTCGTAATTCTAAATTCCAAAGTAGGCGGGTATCGTATAGTGGCTATTATATATCCTTGCCATGGATAAGACGCGGGTTCGATTCCCGCTACCCGCTCCAGATAACAAAAACCCCGATGTTTGCAAATATCGGGGTTTTTGTTATAGTGTTCTTGATGGGTAGAAAAGAAAAAATTGAAAGCGTTTTTTACATATTCCTTCTGGGGGTGTTTTTTCTTGTTGCATCATATTTTGTGCAGGCAAACATAGAAAATTTAGAGTTTTGGGTTGGGGGGTTTCAGTTTCTTGGTTTTTTTATCTATTCTTTTTTTGGATTTTTGACCACTATCATCGCTCCTGTAAGTTCGGTGCCGCTTATACCCATAGCCTTACATCTTTGGGGTTGGGAGATTGCCAGCATTTTAAATCTTGTAAGCTGGACGCTGGGATCATATGTGGCATTTTTAATAGCGTCCAAGTTTGGCAGGCCGATAATAAAGCGTTTTGTTTCTTTGAGCAAGATAGAAAGACTTGAGCGCATGATACCAAAAGAGCATGTATTTTGGACGATAGTACTTTTAAGGATAATCGTTCCGGTTGATATCTTAAGTTATGCTTTGGGGCTTTTTAGTAAGGTAAAGATGAGAGATTATATCATGGCGACTATTGTTGGAATAACGCCATTTACCATAATTTTTTCGTATGTTGGTGAGATAGAACTTAAATATCAAATGTTTGTTTTTGTTGGATTTTTCATAGCTATGTTTTTGTGGTTCTTTTTGCGAGGGATAATAGATGCTGCAAGGAAGATAAAATAAAAAAACAGGGACCTCTATAAGGTCCCTAGTAATCGTTTCCCAGAATTTTTTTATGTCTGGATTCTGCATTTTTGGCATCACGGAGCATCCTTGCTCGTTCCTCCGGAAGTATTAGTGAAAGGAGGGCCTTTATTCTTAGCATGGCAATCTTATTTTGTGCCATAGCTCTGCCGGTATTTTTCGTAAGTTTGTAGTTCGACATAAATAATCCTCCAGAAATATTCAATTAACTAGATTATAGCATGTATTTTAGTATTGTCAACATCTGAAAAGTTATCCACATTTAGCATTGACCAGAGTTATGGATATGGTAATATAAATGCATCGGAGCTTCCACCATGTGGAGGCTCTTTTCTTTTGGAGATAAGTATTATTCTAATTTTGATTGTTTTCAAAAAGAAGCTAAGAATTAGTTTTTTACGAATGTTAAGATATTTAGTATTTTTGGCAGTATTTATCATTCTGGGCAGTGGGGCTAATATATTTGCCTCATCAAGCTCAGATATATCGATAGAGCGGGAAAATTATTTTGATCAGGAGAGCAGGGTAAGCAGTAAGGTTCCTGAAGAAAAGGAAATTCTTTTTACCGGCGGAAATTCGATATTGGCGACAAACGAACCGCTTATTTTTGAAGAGATAGGAACTTTTAAGATAACAGCCTACTCAAGTACAATAGGGCAGACGGACGATACGCCGTTCATAATGGCATCCGGAAAGCATGTTTATGACGGAGCGGTTGCGGCGAATTTTTTACCGCTTGGCACAAAAGTAAAATTTCCTGATCTTTACGGAGAAAAGATATTTACTGTAGAAGACAGGATGCATGAAAGATTTCAGGATAGGATAGATATTTGGTTTGAGACCCAGACAGAGGCTAGAAGTTTTGGGATGAAGCGTACAAGAGTTGAAATAGTAAGATAGAGCGGATTCTGGAAATATTTTTAGAGAGATCATACAAAAAAAAGAATTACCCAATTAATTGGGTAATTCTTTTTTTTGGTGTATTTATACAACTCCGCTAGAACCTATTTTATCAAAAATTCTTAAAAAATGCCAGCTTTGGATTTTAACTAATCGGTAGCCCTGCAGGCTTCTGTTGTAGCTCCTCGCTTCGCTCGGGGCGACGACGCCGACCGCGTTGCGCGCTTTCGCGCTCGCCTAAAACGGCTCGCCCAGAGCAGAAAAAATTTCGTTATCATTTTTTAGTTTTTGCCAGCCCCCTATTTTCTTTTTAAGAATCGGAAACGAAATTTTTTCTGCTCTGTTTCCGCTAATCGCGGAAGCGAAAGCACTTCTTGTCGGCCACTCTGCAATAATTTCAACATCACTTGCTTTATTTCTTGTTTCAAACAAAAGTTTTTATATTAATTTAATATTTTTTAATTTTTATTTATATGCATATCCGTAAAATTTTTCTATAATATAATTGAGAAACAAATAATTTTGTGTTAGATCGAGCATCAAGTTTATTTGTGGTTTATAAAGGTCGAAAACATAACATTAACAATTAACTAATCAAGAAAATTATGATGAAGAAATTTTTAATTTTGCCATTAGCCTTTTTGCTTTTAGCAAATGTAGCCCAAGCACACTTTCTGGGTTATTCATCAGTAGACGATGGAGAGATAAGGTGGGGCGGTTCTACGACATATTCAAGTCAATGGAATGCAGGAATCTCGACATGGAATGGGCTTGATCCAATTGATATCCTTCCAGATACTTGGTGGACATATGAGGACTTAACGGTTAGTGATGTAAATAGGTCTGATGTTGGATGGGTTGGAAGATACATTAATTCAGTAGGCTCAGACGACATTGAGTTGAACAGATACTATCTAGATAATGATACTTCTGCACAAAAACAGAATACTACAACGCACGAACTTGGTCATGCGTTAGGTTTAGCGCACTCTTTTAGTGGGAATGTAATGTATTACGCCCAGACATCTCAGACAGCATTGGGAAGCCATGATATTTCCGACTATAATTATCTATGGTAATTAATCTTATAAAACTATGATTAAAAAACTAACAATAATAAAGATACTTGTAGGCGGTGTAGTGTTGGTGGCTGTGTTGGGTATCGGACTGTATACAAATACGATTAAGTTGCCCATTGAAAAAGAAATTCACACGCAGTATGTGGCTGATTTTAGTGATGATAGAATCTTGATGGGAGCTTCTCATAATGTATTTGTAGGGAAAGTCATTAGAGAGACCGGAACTAAAGATACAGGGATAGTGCCCGAGACACAATTTGAAGTAGAAGTTGTACTTAATATCAAGGGAGATTTACAGGGGACGGCAACAATTAACCAGATAGGTGGCTATAAAGATGGCATACTTTATACTGTTCATGGTGGCGATGTTCTTGCTCCAAATACAGAAAAGGGAGATACTCTTTTACGACCCGGGGTGACATATTTATTCACATCACGGTATAATAAAGATGAAGGTTGGCACACTATCTCGTCTCATCCAAACGGCAGGAAAGTAATCAGCGAAGACAGAGAATTAGATGGAGCTCAACTGAAGGATTTGGCCATGAGCGACGAAAAAGTTAGAAGATTGCAAGGAGCATATAAGAATGAAATTCTCCTAGAGGATGACATTAGAATGAACAACACAAGAAACAGCTACCAATCTCTTCAGAACACAAAATAACACCAAAACAAGTATTATGATAAAAAGAGCTGCTTTTAAGCAGCTCTTTTTATCATCAATTAAGGCCAATATCTAAAACTATTTTAATTTTAACTTTTAATTCAAAAATATTACAATGATTAGCATACAAAAATAAATAATACAAACTATAGAAAATGAATCGTTATTCTAGTCCTATATTATGCAAATCAATATAGTAAAAACAATTACTGCTAAATATACATTTGTAACACTTTTACTGAGTTTCATTTTTGTTTTAGCTTCAGTATTTATTCCAGCGGAAATCAACAATAAAAAAGAACAATTAAATGTAAGATTAGGCTTGCCGCTGAAATTCTTAAAACAGGATCAGACGCGCCTTGATCCAGCTTTTCCGGTGAAAGTCAATATAAACTCTCCATGGGAAAGTCCAACTCGTATTTCATGGATAAAATTTTCTTTTTCAGTAATTTTCATTTTCATTGTGCTTTATTTAATTTCTATGATTTCTCTTAATTTGTTAAAAAAACGCCACGCTAAAATGAAACTTAAATTTTTAGATTAGTACAAACGAGCAAAGTTTGAATCACCGCAAAACTCGGACTGGAAGCGCCTTCGCATTCCGCTGAAAGCGGAAACAGAGCAGAAAAAATTTCGTTATCATTTTTTAGTTTTTTGCCCGCCCTCCCATTTTCTTTTTTAATAATCGGAAACGAAATTTTTCTGCTCTGAGCGAGTGAAGCGAGCGCGAAAGCGCGCAACGCGGTCAGCGTCGTAGCTCCGAGCGAAGCGAGGAGCTACAACAGAAGCCCGCAGGGCTACCGATTATTTATTATCTAAAAGGAGAGCTGGAATTTTTTAGGAATTTTTGATAAAATAGGTTCTAGCGGAGTTGTATAAAGACACCAAAAAAAGAATAACCCAATTAATTGGGTAATTCTTTTTTTGGTGCTCGGAGCGGGAGTCGAACCCGCATCCCGTAAGGGACACGATTTTAAGTCGTGCGTGTATACCAGTTCCACCACCCGAGCAAAATTCTTTCCACAAAATGTCATCTACTTCGTTGCGACTCCGTTCTTGTTTTGTTGTACTGTGAAGTACAGCTTCAACTGCGATACTCGCCGCGCCTCGTATCTAACATTTTGTGGAAAGAATTTAAAATAATTTAAGGTCGATGATCTAGGATTTATAATTTAGGAAATTTGCGGAGCAAATTTCCGTTCCAATTCTTCAATCTTAAATCATCAATTTGAAATTGCATGAGGCGCCGACCGGGTTTGAACCGGTGTACACGGTTTTGCAAACCGCTGCGTAACCACTCCGCCACAGCGCCATATTTATTTAGAATATGCTTTATTCTATACTAAAATCACTCTCTTTTGCAACCTCAAGTATCTTACTCAAAACCTCTTCAAAGCCGCCGCTTATTCTTGCTGCTGCTTTGTAAGTGTGTCCGCCGCCGCCGAAATGCTCGGCAAGTCTCGAAACATCATATTTTTTTTCTACATCGGATCGGAAGCTGACGCGTATATTCCCGTCTTCGTTGTCGCGTAAAAAAAATATAAACTTTATTCCATCAGAGTAGTTTAACATACAAGGGATATGGTCAAGATCTTCCCATGTTACATTCATATCGATTATTTCCGATAGGGAGAGATATGAATATGCAGATCCTGTTTCTTTATTTATTGTAAATCTTGATAAGGCGAGTCCGGTGAGTCTGGTTATTTCTATGGATTTGAGTCCGGCAACCTTTTTGTATACTTGGACATGTTCCACGCCAAGATCTAAGAGTTCGGAAGATATTTCAAGGATTCTTTTTGTGGTATTTTCTTCCGAGAAGCCAACAGTGTCCTGAACTATGCCGGCGTAAATACAGGTAGCAATGTCTTTGGTTAACCTTATATTATTTTCCTTGAAAAAGTCATAGACTATTTCTGTTGTTGCAGAATAGTTTGCGTCTATTATATCCAGATCGCCTTTATGGGTGTTTGGGTGGTGATCTAGTGTTGCCATCTTGTAATCCTGATATCTAAGTTCTTCCAAGCGCAGTTTTTTTATATCGGCGTAGTCAAAGCCTATAACAAGGTCTATCTTTTCTTCTGGTAACTCTATTTTTATTTTTTCAAAATCCGGCAAGAAAGAGATGAAATGAGATGGCATATTCGGCGTGTAAAGAAAATGGTCTTTACCGATGGAGTCCAAATATAAAGAGAAGGCAAGCATAGAACTTACACCGTCAGCATCCGGGTTCTCGTGAGTGGCAAGGAGGATGTTTTCCGAGTCAGCTATTAACTTTTTGAGTTCTTTGAACCTATCTTTCATTTTTTTGTTTGTTCTTTCCCAAGAGTTCAAATACTTTTTGCTCCGCAAAGGCCTGTTTGTCTATTTTGAACTCTATTTTTGGTATTTGTTTTAGATGAAGTTTTCTGTTGAGCGCTTTTTGGATGTAAAAAGTGTTTATATCCAGCTCTCGAATAACCTCTTGCTTTTTTTGTTCCGGTAGAGTTGTAACATAGATGGTTGATCTCTGGAGGTCGGGCGCAGTGTCAGCTCTTGTTATGGTAACAAGGATGTCTCTTGGCATATCCACTTCTTTTAGGATTATTTTACCAAGCTCTTGTTTTATGAGTTCGTTAATCTTGTCTATTCTGTCGGTCATAATGCTTTTAATTTTGTTTCTTCTTCGTATATTTCAAGTATGTCTCCAACCTCTATTGTTTGGTCTGACGCCTTGTCGGGTGAAAAAGCTATTCCGCATTCTTTTCCTAAAGACACTTCGGTAACATCTTCTTTGTTGTGCTGGAGTTGAGTAAGCTTTCCAGTCATTATTTCTTCGGCGCCTCTTTTTACATCCACTTTAGCGCCTCTTTTTGCTTTACCATCTATTATTTTGCCGCCGGCTATTATCTTTGCCTTTTCTTTTCTGAATACGGCAAGCACTTGTAGTTTTCCAACTTGGTTCTTTACTATTTCAGGAACAAGAAACTCTGACATCTCTTTTTTTATTTTTTCTATTACTTCATAGATGATGTTTCCGGTAATTATTTTAACATCGTTTTGTTCTGCCAGCTTTTTTATGGCGGCAGGTACTTTTACTTTAAAGCCGGCTATGATGGATTCGGTAGATCTTGCGAACTTAACATCGCTTTCTGTTATATCTCCAACCTCTGACCTCTTTACCTTAGCGGCTACATCTTCAAAGATAAGGTCTTCCACAAGTTTTTCGAGTGCTTCTTTTGTTCCGGAAAAATCCGCTTTTATTATAATGTTAACGATCTTTTTTCCGGTTGTGTCCTTGTCCGACACCTTAACGCCCAAAGACTCGCTTTCTTTGGCAAGCTTTACAATTTCCTCGGCTTCTTTTTTGTTTTTTGTTATGAAGAATTCATCCCCGACATTTGGCAGAGAGTCAAAGCCTATTATCTGAATAGGGGAGGAGAATGAAGCTTCTTTTAGGATTTGCCCGCTATCGTTCTCCATCTTTTTTATTTTTCCAACGGTAGTTCCGGCAACTATAAAATCTCCGGTCTTAACGGTTCCGTTCTTTATTAAGAGAGAGGTTACATTTCCGGTTCTTGCGTCTGCCTTTGCTTCTATTATTATTCCTTGTCCCGGAGCATTCTTGTCTGCTTTGAGTTCTTGCATCTCTGATGTAAGAGCGAGAAGCTCAAGAAGTTCATCTATTCCTTTTCCTGATTTTGCTGATATTTCTTGGTTTGACACCGTTCCACCCCATCCTTCCAAAAGTATTCCTTCTTCTGCGAGTTGCTGCTTTACTTTTTCTGGGCTTGCCTCGGGTTTGTCTATCTTATTTATAGCTACTACAACATCAAGGTTTGCATCCTTTATATTTTTTATAGCTTCAACCGTCTGGGGTTTTAATCCTTCGTCGGCTGCGACTATTAAGATGGCGATGTCGGCAACATCAGCTCCGCGAGAACGCATCTTTGAAAAGGCCTCATGACCGGGAGTGTCTATGAATGTCATTTTTTTGCCGTTGTGTGTTATCTCGTAAGCCCCAATGTGTTGAGTGATGCTTCCGGATTCTTTTGCTACAACATTTGTTTTTCTTATGTAGTCCAAAAGCGTAGTCTTTCCATGGTCTATATGTCCCAAAACAACGATGACCGGAGGGCGTTCTGTTAAATTTTGTTTCTTTTCATCTGCCATTTTTAAATTTATGGTTTTAAGATATTTCGTTCTTCATCTGATAATTTGTATTTTGAAGTTCCTTTTTCGATTGGTTTTGCATACACCCGCACCCCTTCTCTTGAATGTAATCCGGTTAAGATCAACCCATTATTATTAGCATCTAAGAGTGATATTGTAAAGCTCTGATCTGAACCGATCTCCTTGAAGGGGTTATATCTTTTAATGTTCACTTTTTGGATCATCTTATGGGAATTTTCCCTGATATTATTAATATCATTATTTATTTTCCCTGTCTCATCTTCTAAAAAGGCGATCTTCTTTATCTGGTCTAAAATAACCCCTTCCAGCGAGTTATTATCCTTGTCTTTAAATATTCTTTTAAATTTGCTTTGCAGGATAAAGTTTTGGATGACAAGCAGGATAACGATGACCGATAATATGGCAAGCGCTATATTTTGGACATTTAAAAGTTGTTCGCTCATTATTGTTGTGTTTTTGGTTAATAAAAAAACACTTTCTTGTGTTTTTGTTGTTAGGTACTAGTAGGGTAGCACCGAAAGGCATAAAAATCAATCTTAAATACACAGTTTTAGTTTATGTGTTATAGAAAAATATGTTAATATATAGAATATATATTTATATTTTAAGGTGCCAATAATTTGAAGAAGCATAAATTTTTTGGTAAATTTTTTGTTTTGATACGCTATTTTTCCAAGCCGGTTCTGGTTGGTGTTTTTGGTTTTCTTCTTCTCATTCCTTTCTTTGTTTTGGCGCAAACAAAAAGTGATTTTGGGGTAGCATACTCTTACAATATAATAGACGAGAGTTTTGAGTACGGCGATATAATATCTTACGACAAAGAAAGTGGCGTTTACAGTCTCTCAAAGACGATTTCTGATGCTAATATATTTGGAGTGGCCGTTGAGTCTCCGGTTCTTCTTTTTCGGTCTGGCGAAGAGGGTAAGACGCCGATAGTTCAGTCCGGAAAGGCTTTGGTGAATGTGACGACCCGCAATGGTCCTATAAAGACAGGTGATTATATAACATCTTCATCAATCCCGGGAAAAGGAGAAAAGGCCACCGGAGAAAATGTTTATGTTTTGGGTTTCGCTCTTGAACCTTTTGGGGAGAGCGCCACGAGCGCTTCTGCGGGAGAGGTTCTTTCCGGGAAGGTAACCGTGATGTTAAATATCGAGGAGAAAAAAGATACATCCTCAGGTGGCGGCTTGAACATACCTTTGTTTGGCAGCGCTAAGGGTGTTGGTCTTGGTACCGGATCAAATGATGGCGGAACCGGAGCGGGGGACGGTCTTAGCAGGTCAAGTATAATAAAGTACGCTGTTGCCGCTCTTATAACCATAGCTTCAATATTTATTGCATTGAGGAATTTTATGGCCGTTATAAACAAAGGGATAACATCTGTGGGACGCAATCCCTTAGCCAAGTCATCCGTGTGGTCTATCGTTGTTTTTAATACAATAATAGCTTTGGTTATAGGTATAATAGGAATATTTTTGAGTCTTATAATAATCTCACTTCCTTTTTAAATATCCTTTGTCGTGGTAAAATCCTTTATATATAGATAATTTTTTAATGAGTAATTTTAAATAGATCATGGAATCATCTTTTGTTTACATTTTTGCATTGACTTTGATAATTCTTACTATTCTTATAGTGGTTTTTTTAATACTGCAGTTAAGAAACAGCGGTCAGATACAAAAACTCGCATATCCAATATATGACTACACCGTTAAAAAGGCCCAGAGAAAAGCGCAGAGTATAATTCAGGATGCAAAGGAGAACGCAAAGACAATGCTGGCGGATGCCGAACTCCAAAGCATCAAGATAATATCGGAAGGAAAGATAGAGACTAAAGATATTCGCGAAAGCTACAGAAAGAAGGTGGATGAGCTTGCAAAAGAACTCGAGAGTTCTTTTGTCCAACATTCGAGGGACGCGGAAAAAGTGTATTCTGAGTATTCCGAATTATTTCAAAAAAGATTTGAAGAAAGGGTTCAGTCTGTTGAGAAAAATATGGAAGATCTTGCGGGTCAATTCTCATCCGCATTTTCCGAAATAAAAGAAGAGGGGAAGAACAGGATAAATGAACAGATAGATAACGAAGTAAAAGGGGTGAAGGATCTTGTTGACGCCTACAAAAAAGAGAGAATGTCCATAATAGATGAGGAGATAGTGACATTGGTGGAGAAGACAACATCGACCGTTTTGCAAAAAGATATGTCCTTAAAGGATCATGCGGACGCTGTGATGAGGGCTCTTGAGAATGCAAAACAACAGAATATATTCTCATAGCAATATATGAACAACATCACAAAACAACTTTCTGAAAATATATACACAAGATCGGATTTTTATCGTGAGGCGGCATTACTGAAGGAATTTCTTGAACATTCTTTTTTTTCAAAGTCTCCGGCAAAACCCAGCAAAAGAGCCCTAAAGGCTTTTTTAAAAGCTAAAGAACCGGATGAATTTGAAAATAATTCATACGCTATCTTGGAGCTTGGCGATGAGTTCTTTGAGCAGTTCGGGCAAGATAATTTTTACGATCTTTTTAAAGAATCCGAAAAGGAAATGGAGATGCTTCCTTTCGTTGCTTTATACATGCCTGTCAGCTTTTCTCAAAAAGAGATAGCTATGTTTGGCAAGTGGTTCAGAGAGAATGTAGATGAGAATATATTTTTGGATGTGAAGGTTGATGTTGATATAGTAGCTGGCTGCACCTTTGTTTGGAAAAATATGCATCACGATATGTCATTTAAAAAATTACTGGAAGAAAAAAAGAATGAGGTAGTTGAGATAATAAACAGATCTGTAAAACAAGAAGCTTAAATTATGGAAGAAGAAAAAAAAGAACTTAATAATGAAGTTGGTCTTGTGACGAGCGCAAAAAAATACCTTATATCTTTAGAGGGACTTCCTTCGGCAAAGGTAAATGATATTTTGGAGGACAAGGATGGCAAGATGGCGCTTGTCACGTTTTTGGAAGAGGATAGCGTAAGGGCGCTTATGCTTGATCCTGTTTACACAAAGCCCGGAAACAGATTCTTCTTAAAAGGCAACGAAAAGATATTTTCCTTTGGCGATCATTTATTCGGAAGGGTTATAAATGTTTTGGGCCAGCCAATAGATGGGAAGTCTGAGTTTCCCGAGAATAACGCCTCACTTGAACTGAATGTGGTCGCCTCCGGAATAGACTCAAGAGAGTTCATAAAAGACCAGTTCAGCACAGGTGTAACATTTGTTGACTCTCTTTTTCCGATAGGAAGGGGGCAAAGACAGCTTGTGTTTGGTCCGCCAAGAAGCGGTAAGACCTCTTTTTTAAAAGATGTTGTGGTTAACCAAAAAGACCAGGATACGATCTGTATATATGTTGCCATAGGGAGACCGATAGATGCTGTTCAAAGAATAGCCGCCAGCGTGTTTGATAAGAATAACGGAAAAAACACGATCTTTTTAGCGGCGCTTTCAAATGATATTCCACCCCTGGTGTCGATCTCTCCATCAGTTGCCTTTTCGATAGCGGAGTATTTTTCCAAGCAAGGAAAAGATGTTTTGCTTATATTGGACGATCTTGGAACACATGCAAAGTATGTGAGAGAGATAGCCCTTCTTGAAGGAAGATTACTGGGAAGAGAGTCTTATCCGGGTGATATGTTCTACCAGCACGCGCACTTAATGGAGCGCTCCGGACACTTTAACGAAAAATTTGGAGGTGGATCAATAACGCTTTTTCCGGTTCTTGAGACGGACATAAAAAACAGCACCGATCTTATTCCGACAAACATAATGTCAGCAACCGATGGCCATCTTTCTTTTTCGTCGGCCTTGCGCGCCCAGGGCCACTATCCTTCTGTGATCGAGGATCAGTCGGTTACTCGTGTTGGAAGTCATACTCAAAAATTAGTGCAAAGACAGCTTGCAAATAAGATATTGATCCTCTTGGCGGAACATAAGACTCAAAAAGAATATACTCAGTTTGGCTCGCAGTTGAGCAAGAAAACGCAAGAGCTGCTTCATAAGGGAGATGTGGCAGAGGAGCTTTTAAAGCAAGAGACATTTGAGAGCATAAAGCCAAATGTTCAAGTGGCCTTGCTTTCTTTGGTTTTTACTCCTTTTATTTTAGAAAAAGAAAAGGAGTTTATAGCAAAGAACAAAAGAAGGATAATTGAGGCTATTTCGGAAAGTCCGGAAATGGAAGAAGTGAGAGATCTTGCGAAAAGTGACATTAAACTTAGTGAATTTATAAAGTTTCTTGAGACAAAAATTAGCTTTTTAGAAAAAATATGTCAGTAGTAACCGAAAGAAAGCAAGAATTGCAAGATGTTCAAACAGCAAAGTTCATCACCAGTATGCTTAGGGATATAAGCGCCATAAAAATGCGCGCCATAAGAGATAGGTTTAAGACCAACGACATGTTCTTTGCGGAAATAAGTAACCTTTACAATCTGGTTAAACTTCAAAAAACAAAACAAGAAAGCAGAGAAAAAAAGAAAACAAAAAACCCAACAACAGCAGCTATTTTACGCGTAGCCATAACCTCAAACAAGCATTTTTTCGGTTCCCTGAATGTTGATGTTATGGATAATTTCATAGGAAATCTTAAAAAACTTTCCGGGGATAATCTTATAATAGGAAACACTGGAAAGCAGTATGCTGTTGATTCTGGATATGCAAAAAAATGTAAGTATATGGCATTTGAAGATGACAATCCAACCGATGAGGAACTGGCTATTTTTTTGGAAAGAATAAAGCCTTACGGAAGGGTTGTGATCTTTTATCCGAGCTTTATCAGTGTTTTTAAGCAGGGCGTGAAGACGGTAGATATAACTCAAGAGCCGGAACTGACAGAGGATCTGAAAAAGGCGGAGGATTATATATTTGAGCCAGACTTGGATGAGATGATAGAATTCTTTGAGACTCAGATAAGGAGTTTGTTGTTCAATCGTGCTATGCTTGAGACAGAGCTTGCAAGAACGGCAGCTCGCCTTATGAGAATGAACGAGTCTGAGAACAGAGCAACAGACCTTATAAAAGAAAAAGAAAGGCAGCTTCAGAAAGAGACAACAGCTTTAAGTAATATTAGATTATTGGAAACATTTTTAGGATACAAACAATGGGGGAAATAGAAAAACAAAAATTTGTAGGTAGAGTTCGAGGGGTCAGAGGTCAAATAGTTTTTATAGAGCGTGAGGGAGAATACAGACCTCAGCTCAATGAACTTTTGACCTCTCCCGAAGACGAAAGCATTAAGTTGGAGATGCATGAATACAAAAGTAGTCACGAGCTGTCCTGTCTTTTGCTTTCTCCGGCAAAGAACCTAAAAAGAAATATGAAGGTGGTCTCCACCGGTACTCAGATAAAAATACCGGTAGGAGACGGCATTTTGGGCAGGGTTATGAATCTTTATGGAGATCCCGAGGATGATCTTGGTCCAATCAAATCATCCGAACTTAAATCCATATATGAAAGAGCCTCTTCAGTGATCGACTCAAAAAAGTCAAGCAAGACCACATTTTTGGAAACCGGCATAAAGGTTATAGACTTTTTTACACCTATAGTCCGTGGTGGTAAGGTTGGTCTTGTCGGGGGAGCCGGAGTTGGAAAAACAGTTTTAATGACAGAGCTTTTAAGAAATATTACCAATCAATATAAAGGTGTTGCTTTGTTCGCCGGAATTGGAGAGCGTATTCGCGAGGGACATGAACTATGGAAGTCTCTTCAGGAGAACAATGTTTTAGATAGGACAGTTATGATATTGGGGCATATAAATGAAAATGCCGCCGTTCGTTTTAGAACCGCTTGGGCTGCCGCCACCCTCGCAGAATATTTCAGGGATGAAAAACAAAAAGACGTTCTGTTTTTTGTTGATAATGTCTTCAGGTTCTTACAGGCAGGCTCTGAGCTCTCCACTCTTATAGGAGAGATTCCGTCCGAGTTTGGTTATCAGCCGACACTGCAGACCGAGATAGCCGAATTTGAAAGCCGTCTGATGAGTCGTGACAATGCTTACGTGACATCAGTTCAGACGGTTTATGTTCCGGCTGATGAGTTTAACAATCCTTCAGTTGCGGCAACTTTGCCTCATCTTGATACGGTGGTTGTTCTTTCGCGTGAGATATCTCAACAAGGAAGACATCCATCCGTTGATCCTTTTAAATCCAGGTCCTCTGTTATAGATAGAAATATTATTGGTGATGACCACTATGAAACGGTTACGCGTTCCATCGAAACTCTAAATAAATTTGAAAGACTTTCTCGTATAGTTGCGATAGTGGGTGAGGAGGAGCTTTCTGCTGAAAATCAAAAAATGTATCAGAGAGCAAAGAAGCTTCTTAACTATATGACCCAGTCACTTTCAACAACCGCGATCTATAATGCGACTCCGGGAGTTTATATAAAAAGAGATGTTGTTGTCGGAGATGTTAAAGCGATCTTGGATGGAAAAGTGGATGACATACCGGCAGAAAAGTTTCTCTATGTTGGAGATATAGAAAGCATAAAAACCTCCAAGTAGGGGATAGGAGAGATCGGTTTCAGATCTTGAGCTGACCGCACTCAATGTTCTTAAAAATCTCAGTAAAGTTTATTTGCGGGGAAGGTGCTACTTATTGATAAAATTTAAAATTGAGAATAGAAAATTAAGTTAAAATTTTACATCAAGAAACGGCAAGCATATAAGAAAGTTTAAACAAGAGTTTTTAAATTCCAGGATAAAATTTATGTCAGAAGAATTATTGTCAGTACAAATTATGAATCCAAACGAAGTTTTATGGGAAGGGGAGGCGAGGTCTGTTTCATCAAAAAATAATTATGGACCTTTCGATCTTCTTCCCGAACATGCAAATTTTGTTACCTTGGTAAAAAAAGATCCCATCATAGTTCGTGGTGTGGATGAAGAAAAAACTTTCACATTCGATAGCGCGGTCATCCATATACACGATAACAAAGTTTTAATATTTGCTCAGATAGAATTCTGATACGGAATTTAGAATATAGAATACGGAATTTAGGGTCAAGGAAATATTTGAAGAGTTTGGAGCTGGAGTTAAGATCGGTAAAATTTAAACCTTAAAAGTATCAAAAAACACACCCAAAAACGGGCGTGTTTTTTGATACTTTTAAGGTTTAAAAATAGTCTATGTTTTCACTCTAAAAAATGGTAGAAAGTTTTACCATTTCTTAGTCTTAAAGAGCGCAAGTTTCGCTCCCTAAAAAAGTAAATTTTTTGGGGAGCGAGGGTCAACTTTTTTGTGCTTTTAGCTTGGCACCAAAACAGACTCTGAGCATAGTTATTTTAGTGTGGAGTGTGTCTTTGGTTGCGGTTGGGTTATTGCAAAATGTGTACCCTGATGTTGGGGGGTATCTTTGTTTCAGAGCTGGCGTGAGAGATCCTTAGCGGGAACTGATCAGATCTATAAAAAGTTTGAGTAAGAGTTTATTTTCAAGCGAGAGAGTGAAATGGAAGCCGAGCAAAGCGAAGGTTTACATTTCCGAAAGAGCGCAGAAACTACAGGTTCACCCGGTGAGATCCTCTAAAGCAGGAATTTTGCTTCGTAAAATTATTTCACAGGGTGAAATAGCTCTAAAGCTTCTCCCGAAATTGAGCGGGCATAGCATCTTTCTGCTTCAGGAGGAAGGTCATCGTAATATATCGTATAGCTCTCTATCGGGCAATCTTTATTTTTTAGAATACGAACAACTTTTTAGCCTAAAACGACCTTGTTCGCCTAGACGACCTCTTTATTTTAAAGGGTTTTTTCGACATAGCAATAATTTTAAGAGGAAATCATGAAAATTACTCAAGTTTTGAAAAAGAAGCTTATCTTGAGTTATTTACCAGAATCTTTTAGTAAATGAACTGATCTGAGCTCACCGATTTTTGGTGGAGGTCGTCAAGGATTCTAATGAACCAAGATCTTTTAGGGTATTTTTACCGTATTTTGATATCTTTGGGTCTGCTTGAAGAAAGCTTTCACTTTAGTTCTTTGAGGGGTGGTGAGCTTTTTGCTTCACCGCTTCTTTCTAAGTTAGCTTTTCCAATTTCTTTATTTTCAAGCGAGAGAGCGAAATGGAAGCCGAGCAAAGCGAAGGTTTACATTTCCGAACGAGCGCAGAAACTACAGGTAAACAAACCTTTATTTTCAAGCGAGAGAGTGAAATGGAAGCCAAGCAAAGCGAAGGTTTACATTTCCGAAAGAGCGCAGAAACTACAGGTCAACAAACCTTTATTTTCAGGCGAGTGCAGTGCTTGTCCGTCTCTGGAGGAAGGTCATCGTAATACACCGCATACTCTTTATCGGGAAAGTTTTATTTTGATCTTGTTTTAGGGTTGAAAGAACTCATTTTTGGGTTGTCTTTTTTAAGGTTTTTATTGACTAATTTTTTTTGTTTTGTTGTCTTTTTTTTGAGACTTGTTTTTTATGTTCTCAACAACAACCAAGGACTAAAAAACATCTTTTTTGACTAAAAAAGTTATGAACTTTTTATCCACACAACTGACGACCTTTTTAATACTTTTAAGTGAGAATATATGATAAAATATAAGTAGTTCGCATAGACGAACAAAACATTCAATGGATAAGATCTTATATTTCGACAACGAAAAATATATCTCATCAAAGACCGCCGGAAGGAAGGGTGGTTTTACGCACGACTATGTTTCCAGATTGTGCCGTCAGGGAAAGTTGAAGGGTAAGAAAGTTGGTAATTCTTGGTATGTGCACAACGATGCTTTTGAGACTTTCTTACGGAAGACCATTGAGAAGAGGCAAGCTCTAAAAAGTTCTTTTTCTACTAAAAGCGCTGAACCTGAAAATGCTGTTTTGGAAAGATCTGTTCTAGCTATGAAAAAAGAAGAGCTTGAGAATAAGAAAAGCATTGAGGAAAAAATCGAGCTTCCAAAAGAGGTTGTAAAAACTTCAAGCTTGGAGATCCAAAAAAAGACAAAAGGTAAAAAAATATCGGAATATTCATTTTTTCAAAAAACTGTTTCTGTCGGATTTGCTTTTGCTGTTTTTCTTGTAGTTGGTTTTTCGGTGCAGTTTGTAAAATACACATTGGCAGAGGGAAGCGTCAAAGGAGGTTTTGTCAAAATGATGTCAGAGGCTCCGGCTGTTGAGCTTGGTGCCGTATCAGAAAAATATTTTTCTTTTGATATTTCTCGATCGGCAAGTTCCGTACTCAAGCAAAATTCAAAGACCGCCTATGCTTCGGTCGCAGATGTTTTCAAACAAACTCTTGAAAGATTTCTTAGTATCTTTGGCGTTAAGCCAACGCCTGTGGTTGAGACTCCGCAACAGCCAACAGAGGCGGGAGTCACAACTCCTGAAAAAATAACAGAGACAGCAACCTCTACAACAGAGCAGGAAAATTCTGCTGAAGTAACTGTTCCGCTAGAGGTCAGCGCTCAGACAGGAACAAGCAGCGATGCGAGCTCTGAAAGCTTCTTGGATGTAAATGCAAATCTTAAAGTTTCAAATAGTTTGGATGTTAAGGGTAAGGTTAGCTCGGCCGGGTCTATTCAAGTTGGTGGAACTGCTAGTGTTGGCGGAAGCCAAACTATTGGTGGGAGTCAGACAGTTGGCGGATCACTTACTGTAAGAGGAAATACAAACCTGAACAGATTGAGCGTAGGTGGTGACAGCGATCTTTCAGGAAATGTTAATGTCAAAAAAGATATTACTGTTTCAGGATCCGCTCAAGTTGGCGGAGACGCTACAGTGGACGGTGCTTTGGAAGTCCAAGGTAAAACAACATCCTTCGGTCAGATAGATGCAAGAAGTGGTATAGTTACAAACAATACAGACATCAATGCCGGAACGGGAAAAGTTTTCGCGTCAAATATTGTTAACTCTCTTTCAGCCGGCAGTAATATAACAATAACCGGAACAGCGCAAAATCCGATCATCTCTTCAACCGGTGGAGGTATTGCTATAGTTGGCGGTTCAAGTGGAGTGACATCTTTGCAGGGAAGCACGGGGGCGCTTACACTTACAGCGGGAGATGATATTTCAATAAGCGGACTTACAATAACAAACAGCTCAACTCTTAGCACGGTTGCGGCAAGAGGCGGATGCACAGCTTGTCTTATAGATAGTTATGTAGATGATGCTCTTACAATAAGCGGGGGATCGATAGAGAATACACCGATCGGAACATCAACTCCTTCAACAGCTGTTTTTACAACGGCAACATCAACAAACTTTTTTGCGACAAATATAGTCGGTATCGGAACAACATCACCGCAATCCGCTCTAGATGTTTATGGTGATATTTTACTTTCAGGAACAGATAGATATTTGAACTTTGGAACGGCTACCGGAACAACCGGTTATGGTATACGTGATAACTCTGGAACCATACAAGTTAAGAGTAGCTCGGGGTCTTGGTCTACACTTGCTAGCGGGGCATTTGGTTCGGTGGGAGGATATACAACTTTAAATACTTCTTCTGACCTTGTGGGCATTGGAACATCAACTCCATATGCCAAGCTGAGTGTTGTTGGTCAAACTGTTGCCGAATATTTTACAGCCACATCAACAAACGCTAGCTCAACCTTACCACTTTTAGATATTACAACAGCGTTTAGTCTTGGGTCTGACTACATTACAGATATTACCGGAGAGGGAATACAAAACTCTGCCGGTACGCTTGCTCTTGATGTGAGCGGATTAACCGAGGAAACCATTAAAAGTGATTCTGACTTCATTGCTATATATGATTATTCTGCAAGCACAACAAGAAAAATCTCGAGAGAAAATTTCTTGGGTGGCATAACAGGTGCTCTTGTGTACCAAGGAGCATGGAATGCAAATACAAATAGTCCCACCTTGTTTGATGGTACTGGTACTCAGGGAAACTATTATGTTACAAATGTGGCTGGTTCACAGGATCTTGGAAGCGGAAGTATAAGTTTTGCAGTAGGTGACTGGGTTGTTCATAACGGAACTTTATGGGAAAAGTTGAGTAACTCAGGAAACGGTGTAACATCTATCAATGGTCTTACGGTTGACGCTCAAACCTTTGCCACTTCAAGCGACACTAACATAGGATTAACAATAACAAGCTCAGGATCAACACATACATTTACATCAAACTGGCTTGGAACGCTAGCTCCATCAAGAGGAGGCACAGGCCAAGACTTCTCATCATCCACAGGCTTTGTCTACTTCAACGGAGGAACAGCAACAGCCTCTTCAACAATAGCCATCCCTTACACAGACCTGACAGCGGGAACAGGACTCTCA
>Ga0114931_10003258_pt1 | contig 20603 bp, 22 predicted proteins | sample 2SBtaG_FD_89579 | JGI IMG/M metagenome (GOLD analysis project Ga0114931, IMG submission 89579) | Deep subsurface microbial communities from Kolumbo volcano to uncover new lineages of life (NeLLi) - 2SBTROV14_V59a metaG | ecosystem: Environmental > Aquatic > Marine > Volcanic | place: Kolumbo...
CATACCAAAAACGGATACGATATGGTCTATTCGCCGCATATCGGCAAAAGTACCCTGTGGGAAACCAGCGGCCACCTGTCGTTTTACAAAGACAGTATGTACTCGCCCATTGATATTGACGGGCAAGAATACTATCTCAAACCGATGAACTGTCCGTTCCACATTTTGATGTATAAAAATAGTCTGCACAGTTACCGCGATTTTCCACTGCGATTTGCGGAGTGGGGCACGGTATATCGCTACGAGCGCAGCGGCACACTGCACGGATTGCTGCGCGTGCGCGGCTTTACCCAAGACGATGCTCACCATTTTTGCCGCGAAGACCAAATGCCGGACGAAATTGACTTCGTGCTGAATTTCTCGCTGCATATTTTGCGCAGTTTCGGGTTTGAAAACTTCCACGCCTATCTCAGCACCCAGCCGGCAGAAAAATACGTGGGCGAAGATTACAAATGGCGCGACGCGGAAGCAGCGCTGGAAGCCGCACTGAAACGCGCCGATATTCCGTATGATGTGGATGAGGGCGGCGGCGCATTTTACGGGCCCAAAATCGACATCAAAATCAGTGATGCCATCGGGCGCGAATGGCAACTGAGTACCATCCAATTTGATTTCAACCTGCCGGAACGGTTTAACCTGACCTACGTCGGTGATGATGGCAAAGAGCATCGCCCGTATATGATCCACCGGGCACTGCTGGGCAGCATGGAACGCTTCTTCGGCGTGCTGATTGAGCATTTCGCCGGGGCGTTCCCTGTGTGGTTATCGCCGGTGCAGGTGCGGCTCATTCCCATCACCGACCGAAATAATGATTATGCCGCCGATGTTGCCGCCAAAATGAAAGCGGCCGGCTTGCGGGTGGAAGTAGACGACAGCAGCGAGCGAATGGGGAACAAAATTCGCAAAGCGCAAAAGCAAAAAATACCGTATATGCTCGTCATCGGCGATAAAGAGATGGAAACCGGTGCAGTGGCCGTTCGTCTGCGCAACGGCGAAAACATCGGCGCAATACCGGTGGATGAATTCATCGCCACAGCGCAAAAAGCCATCGCTGAAAAGGAAACGGTGTAAAATGACCATCAAATCGGATTTTTGGATAGAGAAAATGGCTCGTGAACACGGGATGATTGAGCCGTACGTGGATAAACAAAAGCGCGAAGGTATGATTTCTTCCGGCCCGTCATCGTATGGTTATGATATCCGGGTGGCGGATGAATTCAAGATTTTTCACAATGCCCATGCAACGATTGTTGACCCGAAAGATTTCGACCACAATTCGTTCATCGAGTTTAAAGGTGATATTTGCACCATCCCGCCCAATTCTTTCGCGCTGGCTCGCAGTGTGGAGTATATCCGTATGCCGCGTAATGTAACGGGGGTCGTGTTGGGTAAAAGCACCTATGCCCGTTGCGGCATCGTTACCAATTTTACGCCACTGGAAGCCGGCTGGGAAGGCCACATCACCATCGAAATCAGTAATACAACCCCTTTGCCTGCCCGCATTTACGCCAACGAAGGCATTGCGCAGATATTGTTTTTTGAAAGTGATGAAGCGTGCAAAACCAGCTACGCCGACCGCGCCGGAAAATATCAGGGGCAAAAAGGCATTACCTTGCCGAAATTGTAAACCAATTCCCGGAAATTTATTTCCGGGCTTAGAACCAGTTAGGCGGTTCGCGAACCACCCATATTTTTTGAGAAGATAAAAAAAGACGGCATAAATGCCGTCTTTTTTTGTTGCGAACTTGAATTAATTCAGAATATTGTCCAAACGTTGTTGAATCATCGGCTTGGGTGCCGCGCCAACCATTTGGTCTGCCACATCACCATCTTTTATAAAAAGCATGGTGGGAATACCGCGAACGCCGTATTTCATCGCCCATTGCGGGTTTTCATCGGTGTTCACTTTGGCAACGACAATTTTATCGCCGTATTCTTTTGCCAAATCTTCCAAAATTGGGGCAATAAGGCGGCACGGTGCACACCACGGTGCCCAAAAGTCAACAATTACCGGTGTGGTTGATTTTAGTACTTTGCTTTCAAATTCTGCATCTGTCACATGAATGATATTATCCATTTGTAAAAAACTTCTCCTTAACTAAATTTCTGCTATTTGGACGCGGTTCAACTCAAATCCTTACCTATTTCCGGCGGAAGTTATAATATCTTTTGCAACAATTGTCAATTTTTCGATTCATCCTCTGTTGTCGCTGAAGTATTCTCCGGTTCGGGCACTTCTTCGGCAGTAAGCAGTGCTACCGAGGCGACCGTATCGCCTTCATACAGCCGCATCACCCGCGCGCCGCGTGTGGCTCGCCCCAGCAGTGGAATTTGGCTGACATTGGTACGGATCATTTTCCCGGCGCCGGAAATGAGCGAAATATCTTCGTTGCCCAAAACAATGTGCATATCAATGATGGGGCCGGTAATGTCCGGCGAGCGGTCAAGCGTGCGAACACCAAAACCATACCGCGATTGTCGTTTGTATTGCGTTACCGGCGTTCGTTTGCCCAAGCCGTTGGCGGTAACCACCAGCACTTGCCCCTGCGGCACAACCACATCCACCCCGGCGCGTTCATCATCGGCAGCCAATCGCATCGCATTGACACCGGCGGCGGCGCGTCCCATCACCCGCACATCTTTTTCAGAAAATCGAATCGCTTGCCCGTTTTTCGACACCAAAATCAAGTCATCATCGCCGGTGGTAAGTTTTACCCAGCGCAGCGCATCGTCATCATCCAGAGATAACGCTATCAACCCGCTGGGCCGCACCGATTGGAACGCACCCAGTGCCACCCGTTTGATTCTCGCATTGCGGGTGACCATCACCAAATAATCGGCGTGCTCAAACGATGAAACGGCAATAGCAGCGGTGATCTTTTCGGTGGGATTGATATTGATGAGGTTGACCACCGGAATGCCTTTGGCGGTGCGCCCGGCATCGGGGATGCGCCATGCCTTTTCAGAATACACTTTCCCCCGATCGCTGAAATACAACACGGTATCGTGTGTGCTGGCAGAAAAAAGTACCGCCACATCGTCCTCATCGCGGGTGGTCATCCCCGTTACACCGCGTCCGCCGCGCCCTTGCCGACGGTATGTGGCGCTGGGTACTCGTTTGATATAACCATTCCGCGTAATTGAAACGAGTACTTCTTCGTCTTTGATGAGATCTTCTTCGTTAAAATCGGTGGCTTCGTCGGCGATGATTTTTGTGCGCCGGTCATCACCGTATTTTTGTTTTATTTCTTGCATATCTTCTTTGACCAGCTGCAAAATTTTGTGTGGATTTTCCAGCAAGTCTTTCAAATACTCAATGGTTTTCATCACCGCTTTGTATTCGTCATCTATTTTCTTGCGTTCCAGGGCTGCCAAACGGCGCAACTGCATATCCAAAATGGCTTGCGCCTGCAATTCCGAAAGTCCGAAACGTGTCATCAATTCGCCGCGAGCATGGTCGGCGCTTTCGGAATTGCGAATGGTTTGGATAACCTCATCCAGATGGTCAAGCGCCAATCGCAAACCCTCCAAAATGTGGGCGCGCGCTTTCGCTTTTTTCAAATCGAATTGTGTACGGCGGGTGAGTACATCCATTCGATGCTCGATGAACACCCGCAGCGCCATTTTCAGCGGCATCAATCGCGGTTCGCCATTAAGTAGCGCCAACATATTCATACCGAAATTAGATTGTAAAGCCGTGTATTTGTACAGTTGATTGAGCACCCGGCGCGGCTGCGCGCCCCGCTTCAATTCAATGATGATAGCCATCCCGTTGCGGTCAGACTCATCACGCAGGTCAGAAATATCTTTCAGCCGCCCGCTTTTTACCAATTCGGCAATGCGAACCAGCAGGTTGGCTTTGTTCAACTGGTACGGAATTTCAGTGACAACAATTCGGTAGCGGTTGGCTTTTGTCTCTTGAATTTCGGCCACGGCACGCATGGTAATTGAGCCTTTGCCGGTGGCGTAAGCGCGTTTCAGGCTTTCGCTGCCCAATACTTGCGCACCGGTGGGAAAATCGGGCCCTTTGACAAACCGCATCAAATCATCCACGGTTACGTCATCAATCGTATCATAATGGTCAATCAAATAATCAATGGCATCAGCCAGTTCGTTAAGGTTGTGCGGCGGGATATTTGTAGCCATACCGACCGCAATACCGCTGGAGCCATTGAGTAACATGTTTGGGATGCGCGCAGGCAGTACGGTGGGTTCTTGCAGCGAGGAATCGAAATTATCCTGCCAATCGACCGTATCTTTTTCGATATCAACCAGCATCTCTCCGGCAATACGCGACATTCGGGCTTCGGTGTAACGCATGGCGGCAGGGCTGTCGCCGTCAACCGAACCGAAGTTCCCCTGCCCGTCAACCAACATGTAACGCATCGAAAATTCTTGCGCCATTCGAGCCATCGCATCATACACGGCGGAATCGCCATGCGGGTGATATTTACCCAGCACATCGCCGACAATACGCGCGCTTTTGCGGTATGGCGTGCCGGGGCGATTGCCCATATCATACATTGCATACAAAATTCGGCGATGAACCGGCTTCAATCCATCGCGGGCATCGGGCAGCGCACGGCTCACAATCACACTCATCGCGTAATCCAAATACGCCGACCGCATCTCTTTTTCGATGTCAACAGATTCTACCCGCCCGATGTGTTGCGGGGCGGTAGTGTTATCTATGGGGTTGTCCATATTTGATACTCCATCCAAACAAAATACACGCCTGCTGAAAATATTTTCAGCAGGCCTTGATTACGTCCATTTTTCGCAGAAAACCCATATCGGTTGTCGGCGAATTTGCAGGATATTTTTCCTGCCTGCACGATAGAAATTATACCTCAAACTGCAAAATTTTGCTATTTTTTCCTCACCACTCAGACAGTTACTACATTAAATGCAAATTATTCAGTTCAGGGCAATTTCGAAGAAAATGTATCGTTCAATTGCATCAGCATACTCCGCAATTGCTGAATGTACGGACCCAAACCGGTATCTTTTAGCGGAATATTTACCGGTACGGTCATATCAATGGGGATGGTGGTGTCAATCGGTATATCCAAATCGAGGCTCACTTCTTGAACATCATTCACCGGGATGTTCATTTTTACCGGCACTGTTACTTCAATGGGGATGGTGATATCGTTGATTTTTAAGGGTATTTGGGTTTTCACCTTCTGGTCAATGGGCACATTCAGTTTTATTGGCACTTTGATATTTTTTTTGAATTTGACATTTGTTTTTACCGGAATTTCATCGTGAACGGGAACGGTAAACTGGATAGACGTGTTTTCAAAATCACTCAAACTGGCGACGGCTTGATCCATGGCAACCTGCGCTTGCTGCCCCATTTCTTGTGCTTGCTGTAAAAAGCCAAGCCATTGCCACAGTAAAAATCCATTCAATGACAACGAAGCTATCACCAGCACAAATAAAAAACTCAATACCGTTTTTACCGTGTTGGAAAGTGGCGCACTATTATTTTTTCCGTAGGATGCCATAGATTACTCCTTTTGTGGTCGGGTTATTCCCACCTGAAATGGCGATGCTCACTTTCCGGACTGATGGGAACACCCGTGCCGTCGGGTTGAACGGCTTCAACATACACATACCACTCATGGTCAAATTCCGGGCCATCAGCATCGTGATGAAGTTCCAGCGGGACAGTCCAGCGCGTGCCTTTGATGCCTGCACCGCGGTACACCAGCTCTGTGTTGTGGCGATACACCAATCGCACCGCATATTGCTCATTCCCCGCCAATTCGCCTACCGGTTCCCATTGCAATTCGATAGTGTTGCCAGGTATGAAATGATATCCCGGTTCGGGAGAAATTAGTTTTGGCGCAGGATATTTAAAGCCAACGGTGGGTGTGGCGGTGGGTGCAGGTGGATTTACCGCCGGAACCGGTGTGTTGGTCGGGGGAACAGGGGTTGGCGTATCGGTGGGCAGCGGTGTGGCGGTGGGAGGCGCGGGGGTGGGTGTTGGAATAGCGGTGGGTGTATCGGTTGCACTTGTCGGTAATGCTGCATTTGCCCCGGATGGTGTATCGGTGGGCACAGGGACCGGTGTTAAAGTTGGCGACGGCGTGGCGGTTGGCGGTATTGGGGTGGGCGTTTGGGTTGGGTTTACAACTACCGCAACCGGCGTTTTTGGCACAGTTGTTTTTTCCGCACGGCGATTAACCAGAGTCATTCCGCCAATAATTAAAATACCGATAACCGCCAAAACTGCCAGCCCGCCAATAATCAGTGTGCTTTTGGAGGTAGAGATTATCATCTGTTGTGCGCTGCCGCTCGGCGTAACCGTTTTCGCCTGTACCGGTTCAGGGTGCGAAACAGGACGCTTCTCCAGCCGTTCTGGTGCAACCGGCGGTGGTGCGGCTTTAAACGGCGGCACAAGCCGATGCGGCATTGCGGGCAAATCTTCATCCGCCAGCACATCTGCGGAAACAACCGGTGGGGCAACCGCGCCCGCCAGCGACTCGGGGGGGACAAAATCGGCCAGCAACGCGTCAATTTCAGCAGGCGACATTTCTCCGCCGCCTTCACCCGGAAAAAGAAGGGGGCTGGGTTGGTCGGGACGCTCAACTAGCCATGCCACCAATGTATCGCGGGCACGCCCGGTTAAAGATACCGTTTGCCGTTGTCCGGTTTGGTCATCCCAAACTTTTACCATCGGCTCATTGCCGGCCAAATGTAAATCACTGATAGTGAGCGTAGCTATCTCTATCGGTGTTAATTTAATATCATTTTTCAGCGCATAAAGCGCATTTTTCATAGATTCCATTGGTACAATTTTCCTATTCAATACGGATATCTTACCACAATATTATGTCATCTTGCAAGCGCGGGGCTACAACTTTTGTAGCACATCCAGTAATCGGGCAATTTCATTTCGGGTATTATAGTGCGTCAAGCCCACGCGAATCATCCCGCCGGAATCGTACAACCCCAGCCGTTTGACCACTTCGATGGCATAATAGTGACCATCCCACACAAAAATACTATGGTCACCCAAAATGCGGGCTATTTCTGCGGTGGGAACACCGTTTTTGGTGAAAGCCGCTGTCGGTGTGCGTTGGTCAAATTGCGCCGGATTGGTAATGCCGTATATCTGCACCCCGTCAATGCGTTGCAATCCGTTCATCAACTCGTTGAACAATTCTCGCTCGTAGGCAGAAATTACTGCCATCGCTTGCTTTAACAACAACCGTCGCCCCGAAAAACCTGCCGCGCGGTACTGTTCGGCAAAAGCTTGCCCATATTGCTCGCCAATATCCGCCAAATAGTTGATAGCGGCGGTGACACCGGCCATCCCTTCAAAATTACCAGTGCCCTGTTCAAATTTGTGCGGTGGTTCGTCTTCGGCGGGGCGAACTTTGTATGCGGGCAAGGCCTCCAGCAGATTGTATCGCCCCCACACCACCGCCATATGTGGTGCAAAAAACTTATATGCGGAACACATCAAAAAATCGCAGTCAATATCTTGCACGTCAATGGCACCATGCGGGGCGAAATGCACCGCATCCACCCACACCAGCGCGCCGACGGCATGCGCTTTGGCGGCAATTTCTTTCACGGGGTTGATGGTTCCCACCGCGTTTGAAGCATATCCTACCGCAACCAACTTTGTTTTGGGCGAAAGCAAGCTATCAAAATGCGCCATATCGAGCGTGCAATTTTCGACATCAATATCGACAAATTTGATGACAGCGCCATGCTCGGTCAGCGCCAACCACGGCGCAATATTAGCGTCATGGTCAAGGCGGGTAACAATGATTTCATCGCCGGGTTGAAGTGTTTTACCGATTGAGCGGCTGATATTGAAGGCTAAATTGGTGGAAGTGGGCCCAAAAACAATCTCTTCCGGCGATGGTGCGTTCAAAAAATCCGCCATTGCCAGCCGGGCATCATGAATGACAGCATCGGTTCGGTGGCTAAACAGATATTGCCCGTGCGTGTTGGCGTTGGCACGGGTGTAATAATCGGCAACCGCATCAATGACGGTTTGGGGCACTTGTGAGCCGCCGGGGCCATCAAAAAAGACATACGGGTTGCCATTTTCATCAGTTTGCTGCAAAGCGGGAAAGTATTTTCGCTGTGGGGAAAGATCTGGCACTGACATAAATGCCTCCTATGGTTATGGTTTTAAATTATTTGGTTGCGAGTTTAAATTTTTGCGGGTCACGCAATATCATCACCGCTTAAACGCGATTTACGTGCCGAAAGGTCATCGTCGCGGGCGGCAGCAGGCGGCGGCGAGCCGGATTCCGCCCGGTCGGGCGTTGCCGCCGTGGGTGCAGATGCAGATTTTTTGTCGGCAGGCTGTTGAAGCGCCTTTTCCAGCACAGCCATATTTTCCGACAGGGTTATCGCCCGTGCCGATTGGACATCCAACTGCGCTTCAAGTTTTGCCGCCAGTCGCTCTTTGGTGTGTGCGGCAGCAATATCGCCTGATTCTGCCGCCGATTGTGCTTCACGGCGGGTTTCTTTCAGCAATTCAGCCAATTCACGTTCTTTGGATTCCATAGCTGCCAAATCGCTGCGCAGTTGTTTCAATTGTTCCGTCGCCGGTTTGGGGCGAGAAAATGACGGCATCGCCCCGCGCACCGTGGCGCGGATCAATGTGGATAATTTTTTGGTAAAATTCATCGTATCCCCCATTGGCATTCTTTTCTTATTACATATCTTACACCATTCTGCCCACTGCGAGAAATGTTGTTTGCGCTTCAGCCCGCTTGCGGTTATCATATCGGCTTATGAAGATTGCATTGGCTCACGACTGGCTGAATCAAATGGGTGGCGCGGAGAACGTGCTGGAAACAATGGTCGGTATGTTTCCGGCCGCACCGGTATTCACCACGATTTACGCCCCCGATTTGATGCCCGCCGAATACCGCAACTGGCATATCATCACCAGCTGGCTGAACCGCGCTCCGGGCATTCATCGCCACCATCAACCTTATTTGCCGCTGTATCCGGCAGCCGTGCGCAGTTTAAACGTGCGCGGGTTCGATGTGATTTTGTCGAACAAAAGCGGGTTCATCCATGGGTTAAAAACCACCGCCGACCAAACCCATTTGTGCTACTGTTTGGCGCCCACCCGGTATGTGTGGGATTACGGCAGTTATGCCCAACGCGAACAACTCGGCAAAGTGGCGGATATTATCCTGTTTCCGATTATTGCCGCATTGCGACGCTGGGATTTTTCCGCCGCGCAGCGGGTAGACCATTTTTGTGCCATTTCCACCGATATCCAACAGCGCATCAAAAAATACTACCGCCGCGATGCCATCATCATTCACCCGCCGGTGGATACCGACCGTTTTCAACCCGTTCCGCACCCCACCGAAGATTATTATTTCATTGTATCACGGCTCATTCCATATAAACGGATTGACTTGGCGGTAAAAGCGTTTTCTCGGCTGGGAAAACGGCTCATCATCACCGGCGACGGGCGCGACCGCGCTGCACTGGAAGCCATCGCCGGCGAGACGGTGGAATTTACGGGGCGATTGCCATGGAATGTGGTGGTGCGGCTGATGGCAAATGCCAAAGCGTTCATCTTCCCCGGTTATGAAGATTTCGGCATCACGCCGGTAGAGGCACAAGCCGCCGGACGCCCCGTGATTGCCTTCGGTGCGGGAGGGGCGCTCGATACGGTGGTCGATGGAGAAACCGGCGTTTTTTTCCGCGAGCAAACTGTGGAAAGTTTAATGGCGGCTGTGCAGCAGTTTGAAACGATGACCTTCGACCCAATGCACATTCGGCGGCATGCAGAAGCGTTCAGTACCACCCAATTTGAACAAAAATTGCGCAATTGGATAGCAAGCGTCGGTTACCCGTAGTGTTTTCTCGGGTTTGATTCTTGCCCCAATGGTGAGCTACCATTATAATAGCCCGCGTTGGGTCAATCCAAATGCAGGAAAGGATGTGTAAGTTTTGAAACGAACAGCAAAAAGTTATGTGCTTATTTTAATATTATTGGTTGCCGCAACAAGCATGGCTTGCGGGTATATTGAACCGTTAAAAGAAAAAATTGCAGGCGCAGGGAATGGGTCGGCGCAGAGTGTGGCAGAAATCGTCACCCCGACCAAAACACCGCGTCCCACATTTACACCAACCCCCGACTGGACACCAACACCGACTTTCACCCTAACCCCGATGGCCACGCCGACACCAACCATCACCCCAACACCCCTGCCCACCGATACCCCGACGCCGGTGCCGCCCACCGCCACATTCACCCCGGCGCCGCCAACCAACACACCCAAGCCACGCCCACCCACCGCCACATTCACCCCGGCGCCACCGACCGCTACTCCCACCCCATCATTCCCATTCAAATTGGTAGAAGGCCCAACCGGTTATCCCACCACTAACCCAATTTTGGTTATATACATCGCACTCACCGACCCAAACAACGTTCCCATCGGCGGGTTAAAAGTTGTTGGCGACCATACGCCGTCCGGTTTACACTGGGAAAGTGCTGAAAGTTGTTTCGATTTCTGCAAAGCTAGCGGAACCAAAGGAACCATAAAATTCGGCAATGTTACCTTTGAACCCCCGCGCTATGAAACCGGCGTTTGGAATTTGCGTGTGGTTGATGGCGGTGGCACACCTGTGTCTGATGTCATCTCTGTACCGATAGACGCCAGCTCGCCGGGTTGGTTTTTTATGCTGCTGCGCCGTTCATAATCTTATTCGATACTCTTGTCATGCCTCAATATCTTTGCGTATTGGGGCATACTTTTTATAACGCACTTAAAAGGTGGTAAAAATATGAAAAGCAAAAAATTTACCCCGTTCGCTATCGCCCTGATTTTATTGGCAATGGGGCTCGGTTGCTCGGTGGGCGCGCTGGTGGTACAAGCCCCGCTACCCACACCGACACCCACCAAAACACCGCGTCCCATCTTTACACCGACGCTCATTCCCACCGATACCCCCACCCCAACCAACACACCAACCATAACACCGGTGCCCACCAGCACCAACACCCCCATACCCACCGACACCCCCGTGCCCACCGAAGCCCCAACCGATACACCGGCACCCAAACCAACCAATCCACCCGCACCGCCGCCACCGCCAACCAATACGCCGGAACCAACCGCCACCTCGGCGCCAACATTCCCCTTCCCGGCGAGTGTCATCACCCATCCGACCGGAGGCGCCGCAGAATTTCGGATTACCGGCTTCGTGTGGGAAGGTAATTTCAGCACCGGCATTGGTGAAGCCCTCTCCGGATTTGTGATGGAAGTTGTCACGCCATCGGGGGCAGTGGAAGAAAGCGAAGTTTCGGTCGGGCCAATGGCCGGCGACAGCACCATCCGTGGTGCAGGCGATAACCATGCCATGAATTTTCAATACAAGCATGCGCCATATCAACCCGGCGTGTACAAAGTAACTCTAAAAAAAGACGGGCAACAAATGGCTCCCACAGTTGAGGTAGTCGCTCAATCAGATCCATTAACCTATGCCCATATAGACTTTATTCGGCAAAAATAATTATGAAAAAACAACTCCTATTAACCGGTTTAGCAATATTACTCTCTCTGGGGTGCGGTTTGGGTGAAAATGGCAAAAAACTGCCCACCGCCATAGTGCGAGTGCTGGAACCCACCGCCATCCCCCAACCGACCTTCACCCCCACCCCGCCGATTCTTGTGGTGGTCACCATCGTCCCTCCCACCGATACCCCCGTGCCCACCGACACACCCGTATCGATTGAACCCACCCCCACCGATACCCCCGTGCCGCAACCGACTCAACCGACCGCACCACAAGCAACCATCACCGGCGCAACGGTGAATGTACGCAGTGGCCCCGGCACGGCATACCCGCGTGTGGGACAGGTTTCAAGCGGGTACACCGGCGAAATAAAAGGGCGTAACAGCGATGCCAGCTGGCTTTACATCGCATACCCCGGCGGTGAAGGCTGGGTATACAGCAATCTCACTCAAATTCAGGGAGATGTGAACAGCGTCGGCGTGATGCAAGTTGCGCCGCCACCGGCAACCCCCACGCCACTGCCCCCCACGCCGACGACCGCCCCGGCTCAGCCGCCGGCTCCCGCCGGACCCAGTTATCCGTACAAAATCCATAACATCTTCAGTAAACCAAATGGCGCCATTACCCAAATTCGGGGCTATATTCAAGATAGTGCCGGAAACCCGGTTAATGGTGCGCGAGTTCGGGTGAGAATCGGGTCGTTCTGCACCGTTTCTGTACCCAGTGGCACGCCGGGTGTTTACCCACAAGGCAATTATGACGTGCTGCTGGACAACCATGCCAAAGATGGCGATTGGCTGGTGGCTATTGTCGACAAACCGACTGACCCCAAAGTCACTCAATGCGACCCCGGGGCGCGTCAATTATCAGAAGAAGTTACCGTACATACATCGCACACAGATGGCGTGGTTTTTGTGGAATTTGATAAAGTTCAATAAGCATTGCCGCAATCAGCAAAAAGCCCGGTTCTCTTTGCCGGGCTTTTTTTCTGCATTGACAAAACATTGTCATAATGATATGCTAATATCGGTTTTAACTGCTTTTCGGAGTTTTTGTCATTCTGGAGTTTTCCGAATGAAATTATTCGGAATCCATAAAAAAGCTATGGATTCCCGCTTTCGAAGGAATCTGCTGATTTTTTGGAAAAAACCGGGTGTCATTTCAATAAATTGGGGTACGATATCGTAGTGGCACGCTGCAGCGTGCCACTACCGGACTGCCACAAGGATTACCCCTATATTTTGAGAAGATACAAAACCGGCATATTCATTACCGAGGAAAATAATTCCGAATTCAGGTGTTACAGTAACGTCAAAGGATACACAATGCCTACTTATCCGGATATTTTGAATGAATATATCGATGCCACGGTACGTTACGAAGTGGACGGGTTGCAATTTGTCACCTATATCGAACCCAAAGCCGTAACACCGGGAGATGGCGCGACCCTCTTTTTTTACCTGCAAAACACACTCGACACCCCCCTTGATATTGAAATAAAAGTTCGTCCGCCAACCGTTGGCCGCCTCCGCCCGCAACCGGTGTTGCAATTCGCAAAAGATATTTATACCCATCGCCTGCCCGAAACAGAAGTCGGCATAATGGGAATACCATTTGCCATCGCAACGGTATCGCCGGGCGAGCATACCATCGAACTGGAAATAAAGGTTGCGCACCCAAAAGATGCGCAAAAAGTCCGTGTCTCGGCAACCGAAAATCCTCTGGCTGCGCTGCCAATCAACAACCATATTGGTCTTGGATTGGCAAGCGTGGTCGGCATTCCATACACTACCCGAAACGGCAAAAAAATAAAGCTCTCTTTTTCCATTGTCAACGCTCCTGCGGCCGAAGTTCCGGAAAATTCACTGCAAGAAAACTACTCCAAACTATGGGATAGAGATATTGGCTATCTTCAACAACAAGCACAACAAGAAATCAACAAAAATCGTGCCATAATTTTGAACGATTTGAAAAATGTTGAAGCATTGTTTGTCGCATTGTATGCCGAATCTCAGCAACGATTCGCCGATTCCGGTTTGCCGTTGCGCGTGGGCGAAGCCATCGCTGTGGGAAAACTACTGACATACACCTGCCATCTGTTTTTGACCACCGGCACATTGCAAGATGGCTTGTTGGTACCCATTTGGGAACGCGCCCTTTTCAACCAATATTCAACCGAGGACATCCTGCAAACCTTCCGAGATATTGGGTACCGTCATATTATGCGGTTAGCCGCCGCCATCAGCATGGGAATGATTGAGAGAAACGTCGGCTCGCTGCCATGGAGCAGACAAGAGCAAGACGGCGTGCAAGAATATATTGTTGATGCGCTAGAAGATGGTTTGCCGCTCGAAGAGGATTTTCTTTACCTGCCGCTGATGCTCGGCGCAGCGTTAGTTTTAAAACAAGTCCGCCTCCCAAATGAAGATATTTCTCACACCATCCAATTGGTGCACAAAGCCCGCAAAGCCCGAACCAACCTCTTCACCGATGAAGATACCGCCCCCGCTGATGCAATGTACAATAAATTTTTAGCCGCGCTGGCAAAATAAAAACGGGCCGGACAGAAACATTCCATCCGGCCCGCAAGCATATAATCAGTCTATTCGCGGTGCATGGCGTTTATTTGTTGCTCTAGCTCAATGCGTCGCTCTTCGTAAGCCTTTTTTCCTTCCGAAATTATCCCTTCGAATTTTTCTGTAATCATTCGCTGCGTCTCTTCACCACTTTGCGGCGCAATTAACAGCACAGCAACCGCACCCAACATTGCGCCGATAATCATCCCCAGCAAAAATTTTACTGCTCGCATCGGTTTCCTCCATTTTTCAAATAGTTTCGGATTACCCTTCTTCTCCGCAGAAAGTATAGCAGAAAACATCACTGCGCCACAATTCACAAACTATTTTTAGCCGGAATTTTGTTCCGGCAACCATACCGAAAAGGCTGTGCCCCGCCCCAATTCACTCGATACAGAAATATGTCCACCGTGCGCCTTGACGATATTGTGTGCAATGGCCAAGCCCAACCCTGTCCCGCCGGGGCGTTTTCGACTTTTTTCCACTTGATAAAACCGTTCAAAAATACGTGCCAAGTCTTCTTTTGGAATACCCGGCCCGTTGTCGGAGATAACAATTTTTACAAATTGACGATTCGGTGCAGATTCTTTCCGCGAGCGAGTGACTGTTGAGGCATCGGGTGGGACGTCATTTTTTCCGCCGGCAATCATAATTCGCCCGCCGGACGGTGTATATTTTATGGCATTATCGATGATATTGGTAAAAACCTGTTTTAATCTGTCACCATCGCCCATAATGGGGGGCAACGGCGGCAGATGATTTTCAATTGTGATATTTTTTTCGGCAATTTGCACCGCCAGTCCATCAAGCGTGAGAGACACCAGTGCATTCAAATTGACGGGGTGGCTTTTAACCGATATCTGCCCGGCATCAATCCGCGCCAAATCGAGCAAATCGTCCACCAAGTGCCGCATTCGAGATGCTTCATCGAAAATGATGCGGGCTGCGTGTCGGCGTGTGGCTTCATCTTGCGCCGTCCCATCCAATAACGCTTGTGAAAACCCTTGCACCGAAGTTAGCGGTGTTTTTAAATCGTGCGAAACGTTAGACACAAAATCTTTCATCGCTTGCTGGTTAGATTTCACCTGCCGGGCCATGCTGTTAAACGCCACAGCGACTTGTTTGACTTCTGACGGTCCTTTTTCCGGCACTTGTTGCGCATAATTTCCATTGGCGACTGCCATCGCCGCGGTAGAGATGTGCTTCAAGGGTGTGGCGACAGATTTTACAATGAGCCACCCCAAAAAAAGTGCCACAAAAAAGGCAATCACAGCCGCTACCAAAAATCCACTCCACAGGTCAAGAAAGAGCGCCACACTGGTTTGAGGCGTGGGAGCGGTCAAAACGATGATGGCTCGAGGCGCCAGCGGACGAGCAGCAAATATTATTCGCGTGCCATCGGGAGCGATACTGCGCCCCGTGCGCACATCGTTTTGACGCGAGAAGAAGCCGTCATTGCTGTTTTGGGGCAATGCAATATTTTCGCCGGTCCATTCAGATTGATTGTCGAACAGAATGCTTCCTTTATTGCTCACAATAAGCAACCGATTGTCTTACGGTGGCACACTTTTTGCCAAACGCGCCATCAATTGCGCCGGAGGAAGCACATTCGGCCGAGATTGGGTGATGGCTTGCTGAAGTTTGGGGGCAATCCGGTTCAGTTCTGCCGATAAACGCAGTTCTACCAGACGGCTTTGCAGTGGGCGCGCCACAATTATCAACGTGAGCATTGCCACCGCCAGCGTTACGCCAATTACCACAATGTAAGATAGTATTAATCGAGATTGGATCCCTTTGAACATTTGCTATTGAACCACCGTCAATTTATATCCGATACCCCACACTGTTTCGATACTTAAATTGCTGTCGGCAAGTTTTTTTCTGAGATGGGCGATATGAACATCTACCGTGCGTGTTTCACCATAAAAATCAAATCCCCATGCCAAGTTTAACAATTGTTCACGTGAAAGTGCTTTCCCTCGATTTTCCATCAGCGCCACCAGTAAATCAAACTCTTTGGTGCGCACATCGATGGTTTTTTCCGCAACCTGCACTTCACGTGTATCAAGCGAAAGCCGCACATTCCCCACGACGATGGTTTTTTGCGCATTGCCGGTAACAGGGGGAGATGAGATGCCGCGGCGCAATACGGCTTTCACCCGTGCGACCAATTCGCGGGGGTTATAGGGTTTGGTCATATAATCGTCCGCGCCTAGTTCCAATCCGACAATTTTATCCACATCATCATCTCTGGCGGTCAGCATGATAATGGGTAAATTGCTATTGGCTCGAACGCGACGGCACACCTCCCAACCATCAATTTCCGGAAGCATCAAATCGAGTACCACCAGCGCGGGTTTCACTGTTTCGATTTTTTCCAGCGCTTCTCGTCCGGTTTCGGCACTTTCAACAGCAAAACCTTCCTTTTCCAAATACATTCGCGCCAATTCTATGATGTTTCTTTCGTCGTCAACCACCAAAATGGTATTTTTTTCCATAAGATCCCCTGCGCACAACCGATATGAAAAATTATACTGTTTTTTTGTTGGTTTGGGTAGCGGATAGATGTAAATAGTTTGTAAAAAAAAAAGAAGAGACGGTTTGTCTCTTCCTTTTCAGGTACAATCAATCGCGTTTTTACAGCGCGGATTTTGCGGTTTCAACCAGCGAAGCAAACGCTTCTGCATCATTGACGGCCACATCAGCCAGAATTTTCCGGTCAATTTCCACGCCTGCGCTATCCAGGCCATGCATCAGTTTGCTGTATGACAACCCGTTCAACCGAGCTGCGGCATTGATGCGCGTTATCCACAAGCGCCGCATATCGCGTTTGCGGTTGCGCCGGTCACGATATGCGTAGACCAGCGATTTCATCATAGCTTCGTTTGCTCGGCGATACAGGCGATGTTTTGTGCCGCGTTGCCCTTTGGTTATAGCCAGCACCTTTTTGTGCCGTCGCTGTGTTTGCGGACCACCTTTTACTCTCATAATTACAACCCTCTTACTTGTTCTTCAAATACGGTGCCAGCTTGGCTACACGTTTTTTGTCTGCTTTTCCTTTTACTTCGTGCGTATCTTCTAATGAGCGCAAAACACGTTTGGCTTTTTTGCGTCGAAGATGGCTTTTTCCAATTTTTGTGCGCATCAACTTGCCTTTTCCGGTTACACGGAAGCGTTTGGCAGTTGATTTATGTGTTTTAATTTTCGGCATAAGAAACACTGCTCCCCATATATGGTCTATTGTGGTTTTGATTTTATCGGCGCCAAAATCATTATCATCGTGCGCCCTTCAAAAGAAGGTTTCCGCTCTACAATTGCCACATCGCTCAAACGCTGTGCAACTTCATCCAAACGCTCGCGCCCCACTTCCGGAATGTATCGCTCGCGCCCTCTAAACCGGATGCGGACCTTCACTTTTGCTCCTCGCAGCAACCATTTGCGAGCATCTCGTAGTTTAAAATTGATGTCGTGCTCGCCGGTTTTTGGCCTCAACTGAATTTCTTTCACTTCAGTTTTGATTTGCGATTTGCGCGCTTGCCGCTCTCGTTTAGATTTGGTATACATAAACTTTCCAAAATCTATCAAACGGCAAACAGGTGGATCTGCCTGCGGGGCAACTTCTACCAAATCAAGCCCAGCTTCTTGAGCCAATTCCAGCGCTTTAGCAATCGGCATAACGCCGAGTTGCTCTCCATCCCCACTGATTACCCGTACTTCTTTTGCGGTAATTTGACGATTTATCCGCTGGGATGGTTCTGCATTTTTCCGAGTCGATGATCGAGTGGCTATTGTTACACGTCTCCCTATTACATACAAAAAATAACCGCACCCATTTGGGCGGCTTTGCGATTTTGGAATATATCATATAGCCGCGTTTTCGTCAAGTTGAGTGCCTCGACACAGCCCTTGTCGGCTTAATTTTCCGCAAATCGCATCTATTTTTGTCGGCGGGGTTTTTATATTTGTAACAAACCAAACACCCCATGCAAAATGCATTCATTTTAGGAGGTTCTGCATGTCAATCGGAAAACCCATCAGCCCCTTTGCCACACCAATGCCCAACGTACCGGTGAAAGAAGGCGCTCCCCCCATTGAACGCCCCACCAAAGAAGAAATTGCCGCGTTTCCGGCAGAAGCCCAAGCATTGTTGGAAAAAACACACGCCATTCAAACAGATTTGCTGGCACGCGGAAACTATCAACTCGACACATTGCGCGGGCGTCATTTTCTGCTCGCCGGAGCAACCGGCCCCGGTATCGGTGGCGCATTGGCTGTCGCCGCGCTTAATTTGCTGAAAGCCGGTGGCAGTGTAACGGTCATCGGGCGCGATTTATCGAAATCCATCAATTTTGAAACAGGTAAAGCCATGCAAGCACAAGCCGCAGCCGCCGGCTTCGGCAATCGTTTCCATTGGTTGAATGTCGGGATGGCGCTGGAAGGCCGTCATTTCGAGAAAATCGTTTCGGCATTGAAAGAAGCGGGGGCAAACCACATTGTGTATGTCAACACAGTAGCCGCCGCCAATTCCGGCTTGCTGCCCGGTATGCCTCCCGTTTATGTGAAAGATGTGGATGAAAGCGGTTTCTTCCAGTGGAAATTGATGCCGCTGGACGAACGTGCTATCGCCGCCACCAAATTTGTCATGGGCGAAATGGCCGTGCAATTTCCGCAAGCGCTGGAAAAGGCGGGCATCTCGGTTGATATTTCAGTTTTCGCCGATTGGCGCGGCAGCCGAGACAAATTGGGGCGCGACCCGTCGCAGGTGGAATACGGGCGGCAGGGCGCATACTCCACCAGTTTGTATCTGCCGAAAGAAATCATCCAAAACGAGGTTTCGGCAAATTACGGCTCCGAACGGAAGATGATTGACATTTTCTACCCGATAATGCGCACTCGTGCCCTGCCATTCATTCCGGGAGGAACCACGATGGCGCAGGTGTACGATACACTGATGCGTAAGGCGGGCATTCGGCGGATTGAGCAACCGGAATTGGCGCTGAATACCCTGCAAGTTATCGCCAACACGCTGGCAGAAAAATTGTACAACCCCTTCCCCCGACTGGATGCCCACGAAGCACCGCTGGACGATTGGTTTTATGAAGTGGTACAACGCCTGACCACCGACGAAAACAGCGATTTTTACTATCGGCGGTGGATGGAAGGGTAATTTTTAGATTCTGTTAACGTATCTTCTCAAAAAATAGGGGTGGTTCGGAACCACCCCTACAAAAAATTACCCAACGCTCATTGGTTATGTTGCCTTGAACTTCAGCTCAAGGCTCAGAACCCAAGCCGACCTTCGGTCGGCTTTTGCTTTTAGCGCGGAAATTTATTTCCGGGAAGATGATGAATAACAAGATGCGTTTGCCCTGCTGAATATTATCCCAAGTTTTTGAAATGACACTGTTTTATCCCATTTCACCGAAATGGTACATGATTGCCGCTGTTGCCGCCACACCGGCTGTTTCGGCGCGCAAAATTCGCTGTCCGAGCCACACCGGCTGAATGCCGTTTTGACGGGCAATTTCCACTTCCTTTTCCGAAAATCCCCCCTCCGAACCCACAAACAAACTCACTCGCGGCGGCAATTCCGCCTGTGTCAGTACAGCGTGCAAGCCATCGGCTGTCGATGCCCCCGCCCATGCCAACAAACGCACGCCATCCAACTGTGCCGCCCGCCGACACGCCACCGATAACATCATCGCCGGGCGCAATTCGGGCAACGCGCCGCGCCCGCTCTGTTCTGCCGCCTCTTGTATGATGCGCTCCCAGCGGAGCATTTTTTGTTCCACGGCTTCCACATCCGCCAGCACCGACCGCTCGGTGATGACCGGCACAAACTCGCTAACGCCCAATTCAGTACCCTTTTGCAGCACCCATTCGAATTTTTGCGCTTTCAGGGTGCCCTGATACAGCGTCAGCGGCAGCGATGGCTCACCTTGCGCCAGTCGTTCCGTCAAAATTTCGCCATCCACCCAACTGCGGTCCACACGTGTGAGCATCACCACATATTCGTTTCCAAAATTATCCAATACCTCAATTTGCCAGCCGGGACGCATGCGCAGCACATTTTTTATTTGATGTGCCACTTGCCCAGACAGCGTTACTTTCGGTTTGGCAATCCATTCCGGTGGAATAAAAAAGCGGTGTAATCGAGCCATTTTTCACCTATTGAAAGTTAAATTGTGCCAGAGCATGCGCCATCACAATGCCAACACTGGTTGCCAAATTGAGACTGCGCACGCCGGGATTTTTCATCGGGATGGTGTAGCATGCTTGCGGATTGTCGTGCAGAAACCATGCCGGCAACCCCGCCGTTTCACTGCCAAACAAAAAATAATCGCCCGGTTGCGGCTGAATTTCGGTATATGGACGGTCAACTTTGGTGGTCAACAAATAACTGCGCGACAAATCGAGTTCAGCAAAAAATTTATCTCGGTCGGGGATATGTTCCATTTGAACGTGCTGCCAATAATCCAACCCGGCGCGTTTGAGATGGCGGTC
>Ga0114931_10003259_pt1 | contig 20602 bp, 19 predicted proteins | sample 2SBtaG_FD_89579 | JGI IMG/M metagenome (GOLD analysis project Ga0114931, IMG submission 89579) | Deep subsurface microbial communities from Kolumbo volcano to uncover new lineages of life (NeLLi) - 2SBTROV14_V59a metaG | ecosystem: Environmental > Aquatic > Marine > Volcanic | place: Kolumbo...
CCCGCTACGCGGGGCGCCTACGGCGACCTGGACCCGGCCTGCGCGCACCGCTACAAGGTTTACATCGATTGCAGGCCAAGGCCTGCAACCGGCGTTGCAAGACTCAACTACCAAGAACTTTCAGCCACCCTACTACGTGGTCTGACCATCGTAACCACCTGACATTTCGCGACCTCAGCCCGAAGATCGGCCCGATATCGACCCTAGCCGCTCAATTTCCCGCATCGAATGGGCAGAGAGGGAACTAGGGGACAGGTACCGGTTTCGCTCTTATTGTTATGGTTTCTTGGGTGATTACCTCCTCTAAGGTGTACCTGTCCCCGACTTGGGCGGGCGGCGGGGGGGTGTGAGCTTGATGCCGAGTTGCGCGGCGGTCTTGCTCATCCATGTTGTCGAGCCGAAGGGGAACTGGGCGTTGGTGCTGTGGCGGAGTGCTTTGAGCTGAGTGTCGTCGAGTGGCTCGGCTAGCCACGCGTCAAAATCAGCAGGGGGCTCTACGGGCCAGGTATCGACCAGGTCGGGATACAAGAGGCTTGTCCATGGATAGTCGCGGGGCGTGCCGGCGAGTCGAGCCCTTACTGGGTTCTGAAGGACGTAGCGGACGACGGTGAGGAAGTGCGAATCATTCTGCACGGGAAACGCTTTGTATCGGCCTTGCCAGAGATGGCCGCTGCTATCGTGACGGCGATGGTGGGCGTCGGTAACGCGCGACTGGAGTCGGTGCATGAATCGACTCATCGTGTCGATATCGGGTGGCTGCAATACCGCGTGGAAGTGGTTTGGCATTATTGTGAGTGCATAAACCCTCAGCGGCCTTGCGACTTTGGATTCACTAAACGCTCGGATGAACGCAATGAAATCGTCGTCGTCATGGAAGACGGTTTGCCGGTTGTTGCCGCGGTTCAGGACGTGATGGATTGCGCCGCGAAGCTCGCCCCTTGGTCTACGCGGCATGAATCACCCCAACGGCCGGTCCAGGCTGCGGTACTGAATCGCCTCTGCAATGTGCGACGAACCGATGACCTTCGCATCTTCCAGGTCCGCGATCGTGCGCGCCACCTTCAAGATGCGCGTGTAGGCGCGCGCACTGAGGGCCAGCTTGGTCATCGCGGTTTCCAGCAGCCGGTCCGCCGCGGCGTCGGTCTCGCAGTGCTTGTGGATCTCGCGCGTCGCCATCTGCGCGTTGCAGAAGATTTCGGCGGCGGCGAATCGTTCGCTCTGGTGTTGGCGCGCGGCGTTGACTCGCGCGCGCACGGTCTCCGACGAGTCGCCGCTGCGCTCGGAGCGCAACTCTGCGTACTTCACCGCCGGAACCTCGACCTGGATGTCGATGCGATCGAGTAACGGCCCGGAGACTTTCGTTCGGTAGCGCTGGATCTGCGGCATCGGACAGATGCACTCGCGCTGCGGGTCTCCGAGGAAGCCGCAGGGGCACGGATTCATCGCGGCGACCAGCATGATGTCGGCCTGGTAGGTGACCGTGCCGGCGACTCTGGAGATGGTGATGTGTCCCTCCTCGAGGGGTTGCCGCAGAACCTCGAGCACGTTGCGGCGGAACTCGGGGAGCTCGTCGAGGAAGAGAACTCCATGGTGTGCCAGCGAGGCCTCGCCGGGTTTCGGGTTGGCGCCGCCGCCGATCAGGCCGGCGTCGCTGATGGTGTGGTGCGGCGCGCGGAACGGCCGTCGCGTGACCAGCGAACGCCCGCCCATCAGGCCCAACACGCTGTGTACGCGCGTCGTCTCGATGGCCTCTTCGATGGTCAGGGGCGGCAGGATACTCGGCAGACGCTTGGCCAGCATGGTCTTGCCGCTGCCCGGTGGGCCGACCATCAGGATGTTGTGACCGCCCGCGGCGGTGACCTCGAGCGCGCGCTTGACGTGCTCCTGGCCGCGCACGTCGGCGAGGTCGATGTCGGCCGAGTGCGATGCTCGGAACAGGGATGGGACGTCGATCCGTGTCGGTCGGATGACGCGCTCGCCGCGCAGCAGGTCGAATGCCTCGGTCAGACTGCCGATCGGGATGACGTCGATCCCCTCGATGACCGCGGCCTCGCGCGTGTTGTCGGCCGGTAAGAGGAGACCGCGCATGCCACACCGACGCGCCGCAGCGGCGATGGGAAGGGCACCCCGCACCGCTTTGACACGGCCGTCGAGGGAGAGCTCGCCGAGTGCCAGGTGATCGCGCAGCCGCGACTCGGGTAGCGCGCCCGACGCCGCGAGGATTCCCAACGCGATCGGGAGATCGTAGGCCGAGCCCTCCTTGCGCACGTCGGCCGGCGCCAGATTCACCGTGATCCGGCGCGGCGGAAAATCGTACCCGCTATTGCGCAACGCCGCGCGGACGCGATCCTTGCTCTCCCGCACCGCCGCTTCGGGCAGTCCGACGACCGCCATGCACGGCATCCCCATGGCAAGATCGACCTCGACCTCGATGAGCAGGGCGTCGGTGCCGGCGAGGGCGCTGGAGAGGACAGTGGCCATGCGGGGATTGGTGATCGGTGACTCGTGATCGGTGACTCGTGATGGGTGACTTGGGGATCCCTTGCTCCTCGTCACCAGCCACGAATCACTCGCACGCGTCGTGTATATCGGTTGCAGTGATATTTAATAAGTAGCATCATAACCTACCCATGAGCAACTTCCCCAATGACGAATGGTCCGCCTGGATCGCTCTGCGCCTGGTCAAGGGGGTCGGCAACGTGACCGGCCTGAGCCTGATCGAGGCGTTTGGCGGGCCGCGGCAGGTGCTCGAGGCGGGTGCTCAGAAGCTGGAGTGCTCCGGCGTCAGGCGCCGCGTCGCCCGCGGCATCGCTCGCTTTGACGACTGGGCCGCGGTCGAGACCCAGCTGAGACGCCTCGATCGGGTCGGTGGACGGCTGGTTACCTGGCATGACGAGAGCTACCCGGAGCTGCTTCGCCACATCCACGATCCGCCGATGTTCCTGTTCGTTCGCGGCAACCTCGATGAGGTCGCCGGCGAAGCGGCGCAGGCGATTGCCGTCGTTGGATCGCGAACTCCCACCTCCTACGGGCGCCGGATGGCTCGCTCGCTGGCCGCCGGGCTGGTCGAGGGCGGGATGACGATCGTCAGTGGGCTGGCCCGCGGCATCGATGCCGAGGCGCACGAGGCAGCTCTTCGCGCCGGCGGGAAAACAATCGCCGTTTTAGGATGTGGGATTGACGTCGTATACCCCGGTGAGCATCATCACCTGATGGCGCGAACTGCCAAAAGTGGCGCCGTGGTGTCGGAGCTCGGCATGGGCACCCAGCCGGATGCGGAGAACTTTCCAGGCCGCAACCGCCTGATTAGCGGTATGTCTATTGGCACTGTGGTGGTCGAAGCCGCCGAACGCAGCGGCTCCTTGATCACCGCCCACTTCGCCGCCGAGCAGGGCCGAGAGGTGTTCGCGGTGCCGGGGCCGGTGGGCAATCTGAGCATGGGACCGCACCGACTGATCCGTCAGGGGGCCGGTCTCGTAGAAACGGCAAACGATGTTTTGAATGAAGTCGCGCCGCATCTGGCAGTACGCTCGCCGGCAAGGTGAAACGTTGACAATCAATGAGGCGGCGGTGCTCGCCTGTGTTGGCGACGTGCCAGTCGGAATCGATTCCGTCGTCCAATCTTGTGGCCTCGGGGTTTCCTCGACGCTCGAAATATTACTGGGATTGGAATTGAGGGGGCTAGTGCGCCCGCTTCCCGGAAAATGCTATGCGCTCGGGGAAGCGGCTCGATCTAGCGAAAAATCGGAGTAGAGAAAACTCATGGCGAAGAATCTGGTCATTGTTGAGTCACCGGCCAAGGCGAAGACTCTCAGCAAGTATCTGGGCCGGGATTATACGGTCAAGGCGTCCGTCGGTCATGTCGTCGATCTGCCGAAGAGCAAGCTCGGGGTCGACATCGAGAACGATTTCGCGCCCGAGTACACGATCATTCACGGCAAATCGAAGGTCATCAGCGAGCTGAAGAAGGCGGCCAAGGGCAAAGAGAACATCTACCTGGCGCCCGACCCCGACCGCGAAGGGGAGGCCATCGCCTGGCATATCGCCCAGAAGCTGGATGGGAAGAAGTCGAACATCCAGAGGGTGTTGTTCAACGAGATTACCAAGAGGGCGGTGCAGGAGGCGATCAAACACCCGATCGAGATCGACCAGCACCGCTTCGAGGCGCAGCAGACCCGGCGCATTCTCGATCGCCTGGTCGGCTACCAGATCAGCCCGATCTTGTGGGATAAGGTCCGCCGCGGGTTGTCGGCCGGTCGTGTCCAGTCGGTCGCGGTGCGAATCGTCTGCGATCGCGAGCGCGAGATTCGCGCGTTCCAGAAGAAGGAGTACTGGTCGATCACGGCGCAGCTCCGCGGTGAAAACCCGCCCGAGTTCGCTGCGCGTTTGTTCAAGGTCGGCAAGGACAAGCTCGACCCGGAGAAGTTCCGTGTCGAGAACGAGGAGTCCGCGACCGGGCTGGTCGAAAAGCTCCGCGATGCCCAGTTCAAGGTGACCCGGGTCGACCGCAAGGAGCGCCGCCGCTTCCCGACGCCGCCCTTCATCACCTCGCGCTTGCAACAGGAGGCGTCGCGCAAGCTCGGCTATACGCCGTCGCGGACCATGCGCATCGCGCAACGCCTGTACGAGGGGATCGAACTCGGCTCGGAAGGTCCGGTCGGGCTGATTACCTATATGAGAACGGACTCGGTGCGCGTCGCGCCGGAGGCGCTCGATGCGGTGCGCGGGCTGATCGGCGAGAAGTACGGCGCCGATTATCTGCCGAAAGAGCCGGTGGCCTACAAGACCAAGAAGGGGGCGCAGGACGCGCACGTAGCGATCCGGCCGACCTCGCTCGAGCGAGCGCCCGACAGCGTCCAGGGGTACCTGAGCAAGGAAGAGCTGGCGGTATACTCGCTGATCTGGAATCGCTTCGTCGCCAGCCAGATGACCCCCGCGGTCTTCGATCAGACGTCGGTGGATATCCAGGCCGGAGATCTGCTGTTCCGCGCCAGCGGGCAGATCATGAAGTTCGACGGATTCATCCGCGTCTATACCGAAGGCGTCGACGACGCGAAGTCGAGCGACGACGATAAGGATCGCAAGCTGCCACCGCTCACGGAAGGCGAGATTCTCGAGCTGCTCGAGCTCCAGCCGGAGCAGCACTTCACCCAGCCGCCGCCGCGTTACAGCCAGGCGACCTTGATCAAAGAGCTGGAGGAGAAGGGGATCGGACGGCCGTCGACGTACGCGTCGATCATGTCGACCATCATCGCCAAGGAGTACGTCGCCGAAGAGAATCGCCGCCTGGCGGCGACCGAGCTCGGCTTCCTCGTCACCGACCTGCTGATCGAGTCGTTCCCCAACCTGATGAACGCCGAGTTCACCGCTGGCATGGAGAACACCCTCGACGAGATCGAGGAAGGCAAGCAGCCGTGGGTGAAGGCCCTGAGCGACTTTTACGGTCCGTTTTCGAAGGATCTGGCGAACGCCGGCGAGAATATGCGTGACGTCAAACGCCAGGGCCAGCCAACCGATGTCGAGTGCCCGAAGTGCGGGAAATTGATGGTCGTGAAGTGGGGGCGCGCCGGCGAGTTTCTCGGTTGTTCCGCCTATCCCGAGTGTAAGAGCACGACCAACTTCAAACGCGATGAGGACGGCAAGATCGTTCCGGTGGAAGAGGAAGTCGTCGACGAAGTGTGCGAGAAATGCGGCGCGCCGATGAAAATGCGCTTCGGCCGCTACGGCAAGTTTCTCGGATGCTCCGCCTACCCGGAGTGCAAGAACGTGCGTTCGCTCAACCGCCCGCAGCCGACGGGTGTCAAATGCCCGGACTGCAAAGAGGGCGAGATCATGGAGAAGAAGTCGCGCGGCGGCAAGATATTCTTCTCGTGCGGTCGCTATCCGGAATGCCGCTTCGCGACCTGGGATCGTCCGGTGCCGCAGCCGTGCCCGACCTGCCAGGCGCCGTTCGTCGTCGAGAAGACGACCAAGCGCGCTGGAACCGTGCGCCGTTGTCTGAGTGAGGGCTGCGATTACAAAGAGACCGTCGAAGAAGCGGAAGCGTCGTAGCTGCTATCGGCTGGTGACCACGTCGCGGCGGGCGACGTTGCCCCGAAGCCATCGCGCTTCCCGGTTCGTCTGGGACCTGCGCCGATGTGGGTCGGAATCCTGATGTTTCTCGAGCAGATTGGCGTGAGCCGAATGGAAAAGCGATGAGTGGAACCGGGGATAACCGTCGCCTGACGGTCGTCGGCGGCGGGCTGGCCGGCTGTGAAGCCGCCTGGTACGCGGCGAGTGCGGGCTGTGAGGTGCGGCTGCACGAGATGCGTCCGGTGCGTGCGACCGAGGCGCACCAGACCGACAGGCTCGCCGAGCTGGTCTGTTCCAACTCGTTTCGCAATGCCTCCCTCGATACCGCGGTCGGGTTGTTGAAGGACGAGATGCGGCGACTCGGGTCGCTGGTGATGAGTGTTGCGGAGACGACCTCGGTGCCGGCGGGCGCGGCGCTCGCCGTCGATCGCGAAGGGTTCGCCGACGGCGTCACGCGCGCCATCGAGGGCCATCCGCGCATCGAGTTGGTGCGCGGTGAGGTCGATCGCATTCCCGCCGGGGTCGCCGTCGTCGCTACGGGTCCGCTGACCTCACCGTCGCTGTCGCAAGACCTGCAGAAGCGATTGGGCGAAGAGCACCTGTACTTCTACGATGCGATCGCGCCGATCGTCGGCGCCGACTCGATCGACACTTCGATCGCCTTCCGCGCCTCGCGTTACGACAAGGGCGGCGACGACTATATCAACTTCCCGTTCAGCGAAGAGGAGTACTACGGCTTCGTCGACGCCATCATGGCGGCCGAGAAAGTGCCGACGCGCGACTTCGAGCGGTGTGTTTACTTCGAGGGCTGCATGCCGATCGAGGAGATGGCGCGGCGAGGCCGCGACACCCTGGCGTTCGGTCCGATGCGACCGGTAGGCCTGATCGATCCGCGCACGGGTGCGCGACCGTATGCGGTGGCGCAAGCGCGCCAGGACGATCGCGAGGGGACGCTCTACAACCTGGTCGGCTTCCAGACGAAGATGACCTACCCCGAGCAGCGCCGCGTATTGCGCATGGTGCCAGGGCTCGAAGCAGCCAGCTTTGTCCGCCTCGGCAGCTTGCACCGCAACACCTTCGTCAACTCGCCGAACGCCCTGCGTCCGACCCTGCGGCTGCGCGGCGACGACCGCGTGTTTCTCGCTGGACAGTTGGTGGGAGTGGAAGGCTACGTCGAGTCGGCCGCGACCGGCATCCTCGCCGGGGTCAATGCGACGCGCATGTTGCGCGGCGAGGATCTGGTGTTCCCGCCGCCGACGACCGCGCTCGGTTAGCTGTTGCGCTACATCACCGACAAGAGCCGCAAAGGGTTCCAACCGATGAACGCGAACTACGGCCTGTTTCCGCCGCTGCAGGATAAGAAGAGATACCGCGGTCGCGAGCGTCGCCAGCAACTGGGCCAGCGCGCCCTGCGCGACGCGGCGACCTGGATGGCCGAGCACGGATTCGAAACGCCGCCCAGGGCGGTTGCCGACGAGTGAGCCGAAAACTCGTCCTTGCGTACGAGCGACCCCAATTGCCAATCCCCAGTCACGAATCACCGATCACCAATTGACTCAGCGCAGTACCTCGGTTAGCTGTCGCGACCGATGGAGAGGTCGCAATGGATCTGGCTGGACGGGGAGTTCGTGCCGTGGGATGAGGCGCGCGTCCACGTCCTGACCCACACGCTGCACTACGGCCTGGGCGCGTTCGAAGGCGTACGCTGCTACGACGGCGCCAGTGGCCCCGCTATTTTTCGCCTGAACGATCACACCGATCGCCTGTTCGCATCGGCGCACATCCTGGGCATGGCGATTCCGTACTCCGCGGCGGAGATCAGCGCCGCCTGCCAGGAGGCGGTCCGGGTCAACCATTTAGAATCATGTTATATTCGCCCCCTGGTGTTCGTTGGCGAAGGCGAGATGGGGTTGGCGGCGAAGACCAATCCGATCCGGGTCAGCATCGCCGTCTGGCCGTGGGGCTCCTATCTGGGCGAGGACGGGGTCGAAAACGGGATCCGGGTACACACGTCGTCCTACCAGCGTTTTCACGTCAATTCCCTGATGAGCAAGGCCAAGGCAGTCGGGCACTACGTCAACTCGATCCTGGCCAGTCGGGAAGCCCGCACGGCCGGCTACGACGAAGCTCTGCTCCTCGATTCGCAAGGGTTTGTCGCCGAGGGCAGCGGCGAGAATCTGTTCATCGCGCGGCGCGGCGTCGTCAAGACCCCGCCCCTGACTTCGGCGCTGGCCGGCATCACCCGTGACACGGTGCTGACATTGCTGGCGGAGCAGGGTGTGCCGGTGGTCGAGCAGTTCTTCACCCGCGACGAGGTCTACATTGCGGACGAGGCGTTCTTTACCGGAACCGCGGCCGAGATCACACCGGTTCGCGAGCTCGACGACCGCCAGGTGGCCGCTGGCAAGCCGGGCCCGATCACCCGTGCGGTGCAGGAGGCGTACCGGCGCGCGACCAGGGGCGAGCTCGCCGGACACTCCGATTGGCTGGCGGTTGTCTCTTGATCCCGGTTGGCGCAAAATGCGGCTCTCGCGCATCTTCCCGAAGAGAGCTGTATTTGGGGGCGTTTTTCCTTGACATCGGCAAAAACTTTTCACTATAAGCAGCTGGACTTCGAGTGCGCGCGGGGCCGGCGTACGGGTGTCTCGTGGAAGGCTCGACGGCGGCGTTTGGTGCGGTCTCTAGATACCGCGGTGGCACGATGAGGAGAGGATCAGTGAGGCGAGGGTGTCGGATCGCAGGAGCGATCGCGGCGGCGGTGCTGTTGTCGAGCACCGTTGCGCCGCGGGTCGCAACCGCGCACACGACTAGCGAGCAGCCCGCCTCGATCTTGATCTTTCCGAAAGTGGTGTCGGATGGCACCCGTGACACATTCATTCAGATCAGCAACACGGCGAATTCGATGGTGCATGCGCATTGTTTTTACGTGAACGCTTCTCCGCTGTGTCAGGGGATTGGCGACTGTCAGGAAGGAACCTGCAGCGGCGCCTGTCTGCCGCAGTGGCAGGAAATCGACTTCAACATCTGGCTCACGATACAGCAGCCGACGCATTGGGCGGTCGGCTTTGGCCGCAACGATACCTTGACCGCCGATTCGTGTTCGCGTGACTTCAGCACGGGTGAGCGCCACTACGACTGCTACGCAGCGGGCTTTCCGCCAGGGCTGATCCCGCCGGTGCCGCTGCCCTTCGAGGGCGAGTTGCGGTGCATCGAGGTCGATCAGTCCGGCGCGCCGATCAGCGGTAACCACCTGAAGGGTACGGCCACCCTCATCGGCCGTGACGGTGACGCGAGCAAGTACAACGCGGTGGGCATCCTCGGCGAGCCGTTCACCAACAACGGGGACAGCACGCTGTGTCTGGGCGGCGAACCGAGCCCGGATTGCCCGACCGGAGCAGAATACGAGGGTTGTGGTGCGCGCTACTGGATCCCGCATTTCGCGATCGGTGCCGACAACCCGATTTTCGGTCCGACGTCGACCGTCCGAACTCAGGTGACGGTTGCGCCGTGCCGCTCGAATTTCGAAGCGGCGGCGCTCGACCTCACCAAGGTAACGTTGCAATTTCTCGCGATCAACGAGTTCGAATCGCTGTTCTCGTCGTCGCGTCGGGTCGAGTGCTGGGACAGCTTCTACCTCGACGAGGTCGATCCGATCTTCACCGCCAACGTCATCCAATCGAGATTGGTACACACGTCGATGCGGCCGGTGATTCCCTCGAGTGGGCCGCCTTCCGGAATTGTCGCGGTCGTCGAAGAGGTTCACTCGGTGCCGAGTGGCGCTACCGCTCACGCAGCGTACAACGCGCACGAAGTCGGCGAACTCGACGAGAGCGAGTTCTACACTGGCAACGAGCTGATCATCATCCCGGCGGGGCCATGAGCGGGACGAGCGGGACGGGCGGACGGGCGGGACCGGGCATGACGGGCGCGAGATCGAGCCTCATTTCGGCGGCGTGCGCAGCACTCGCCGCGAGTGTGCTACTCGCGGCTGGCAGCGCACTGGCGGAGATCACGTCGGACCATCCGGCGGCGATCCTGTTGTTCCCGAAGGTCGTCGTTCATACGGGTGGCGAAGGCGGCCGGCTCGATACCTTCATCACGATCAGCAACACCTCGACGCGGCCGATTAACGTGCTCTGCTACTACGTCAACGCCACGCCGCTCTGTGACAACAACGACGGCGTCTGTTTCCCCGAGAGGACGTGTACGGGGAACTGCGAGCCGCGGTGGCAGCAGACCGACTTTCGCTTCCGGCTCACGCGCGAGCAGCCGACCGGCTGGCTCGCTTCGGTCGGGGCCGGGGTGGGCTGCAACCGCCTCGGCCGCTGCTCCGACGACGGTGTCACCACATGCGTGGATCGGCAGGATTGCAACGCCGGGGCCCGCTGTGTGGTACCGCCGTGCCTGCCGCTCGACGGCGACCCGGGCGGTCGCGGTTTCAACGGCGAGACCAATGGCAACAGCCTGATCCCGCCCACCGCCGAGGATCCGTTCATCGGTGAGCTCAAGTGCATCGCGGTCGACGCGACGGGTGCGCCGACCGATCGCAACGACCTCATCGGCCACGCGCTGATTGGCCAGGTCGATCGCGATGGAAACTTCGTCGACGTCGCCGGTTACAACCCGCTCGGCTTTCCCGCGATCGAGGGCGCCAACAATCGCAATCAGGTATTGGTACTGGGTGGTCCGACCGGGGAGAACCCCGATCAGAACCCGGACTACGCCGAGTGCAGCGCCAATTCTCCTTCGACCTGCGCGGAATACAGCGGGTGTCCCAATATTCTCACCCTGAATCACTACTTGGACGGTGCGGTCGATCCACAGGCGCGCAACCGGTGTCTGCCCGACAAGACCTGTGCGATCACCGGCCAGGCGTGCACGATTGACAGCGATTGTATCGTCAACGTCTGCGTCGATTCGAAGTGCTCGGTTTCTGGCGACGTGTGCGCGGTCGATAGCGACTGCGAGAACACCTGTGACGACACCACGGAGAAGTGCACGCTGTCAGGTGAGGACTGCGGCCCCTTCGGCTCCCACGGCTTCTGTAGCCCGCCGACGATGGACGTCCGGCTCGTCACCGAGATCACCATGGTCCCATGCACCCAGGACTTCGAGGAGGGACTCGATTTCCAGGACTCACGGATCAGTGTTGATATCTTGATGTTCAACGAGTTCGAACAGAGGCTCTCGACAATCACGACGCTTACCTGCTTCAAGGACACCGCCCTCTCGTCGATCGAAACCAGCGACCCCGAACGCTCGATCTTCAGCGTAGGTATCGGTGGCAGCTTGACCGCTCAAACTCGCATGCGAGGTATTGGGTCCGACGCAGGTAGCAAACCGCGTGGCAATGCGCTAGTGGCTATTGCGGAGGAGTTCCGGTGTTCGGGGCCGATCTGGGAGTTTCCGACCTGTAACTTTGTAAACCCTGAGAATCTCATCAGTTCTGCCGCAAGAAACGTCCATTTTCAGGGCCGGCGGCCGGTCAGTGATTACATCTATTTGCCATTGCAGTGATTCGAAGATAACCGTCGGCAAATTCGGCACCCGTTTTGACTTGACATCTTCCGGGAGCGTCGATATAAGGCCGGCACTTGTGTAGGGAGAACTCCGCCACGGTGTTGATGCACTTTGTAGGTGTTGGCGGTAGGTATCGAAAGGAGGAGGCAAATGCGTAGGCATCGAGGGCGAGTGGGGCTCATGGCGGTGGCGCTCGTGGGCGTACTGGTCAGCGGAGCTTCTGCCGACATTGTGACGGAGAGAAGCGCTTCGGTGCTGGTCTTTCCGAAGGTAGTGGCCAATGGGACGAGGGACACGTTGATTCAAATCACGAATACCTCGAACACAATGGTCCATGCGCACTGCTTCTACGTGAATGCAGCGCCGACCTTTCCGGAACTACCACCACATCCTGTCGAGAATCCACCATTGTGGATCGAGATCGACTTCGACATCTGGCTGACGAAGCAGCAACCGACTTACTGGGTGGTGTCGACCGGTCGACAGGACAACGACTTTCAGCAGAACGCTGATCCGCCCTGCGACTTCACAACGCCCAACTACGACTGTCCGAACGCTGGATTCGACCCGGGTGCGGTTCCGCCGGTGGTCGAAGACTTCGTCGGTGAGCTCAAGTGCATCGAGACCGATCAGGTTGGAGCGCCGATCAGTGGCAACCACCTGAAAGGTGAGGCGACGGTCATCACGGCCAACGTGTGCGATCCGTAGACCAGCACGTGCACGGTCGACGGTTCGGGGTGCTCGGTCTCGTGTCCGTCCGACTGGGACTCGGCAAAGTACAATGCGATTGGTATCCCGGGCAACGAGTTCAACAACGGCGATGCCACCCTCTGTCTGGGCGGCGAGCCGAATGACGCGTGCCCGGAAGGCGCGGAGTACGACGGCTGTCCGGAGACCTGGGTGTTGAACCACTTCTCGTCACAGGCGGAGGATCCGGTCCAGGGATCGGGCTCTTCGGTTCGGACCAGCGTCACGATCGTGCCTTGCACGCAGAACTTCGAGACTCAGGATCCCGAGCTCTACGCGATTCAAAATCTCACCTACGACGAATTTGAGAATGTCTTTTCGTCAAGCCTGCAATATCGCTGCTGGGCCGACGTGGACCTCGAGGACATCGACAATCTCTTCGCTAATGGCGATGCGGGTGGTGCCCTGTTCACGACTTTCGCCCAGACGCGGATGCGGCCGACCAACGGCTCACAGTCCGGATTCATGATGGTTGCCACCGAGGCGCATACGTCCCCGATGGATCGCACCGCTACGGCCTCGTACAATGTTCATCATGAGGGGACGCGCGGCGGACAGGACCTGATCACGATTCCCGGCGAGCAGATCCAGTAACTAGTAACGGCGGAGAGGAATCATGGGTATGAGAACTGTAAAGGTGATGCTCCTTGGGGCGGCCGTGGCTCTGTCGATGGGTGCGGGTCAGCTTCGAGCGGATGTGGTTTCGGATAGGGCCGCGGCTCTATTGATTTGGCCTGATATCTATTACGAGGTCGGAGAGGTGGACACGATCGTCCAGGTCAGCAACACGTCGCTGGAGCCGGTCCTGCTCCACTGCTTCTACGAGAATGCCAACTTGCACTGCAGCAGCACCGGCGCGGTGTGCGAACGAGGCGAGACGTCTGAGACGGAGTGCTATTCGGCAGCCGGGAAGTGCGAGCCTGGTTGGCTCGAGACGGACTTCCGAATCCGACTGACTCCGCGTCAGCCGATCGGTTGGCTGGCCAGTGAAGGCCTCGCGAACGGCGATCTGCCGCTCGACGGATCCTTCGGCAACACCGGCACCGGTGGTGCGAGCAACGCCGGCACTCTAATCCCGCCGGTGGCTGAGGAGCCCTACACGGGTGTTCTGAAGTGCATCGCTATCAACGATGACGGAACTCCGACGGACCGCAACGTCCTCAAGGGTGAGAGCACCGCAGTCTACGAGAACGGCGACGTTACCAAGCACAACGCGGTCGGCATCCAGGCGATCGAGGGTGCGGTCAACGACGACAAGGAGCTGATCCTTGGCGGTGGGGACGAGGAGTACAACGGTTGTTCGAACTACCTGATCGTCAACCACATGTTCGATCTCGGCATTCACCCGATTGTCGGGGAGCCGAGTAATACCAACATTGTGTTGGTGCCGTGCACGCAGGATCTTCTGCGGCAGGAACCGGGCAGCGCGGTGGTTCAGTTCCTTGTCTACAACGAGTTCGAACAGCGGTTCTCGACGAGCAAGACCGCCACGTGCAAGGCCAACTGGCGTTTGTCCGAGATCGACACGAACGATCCGACCCGCTCGATCTTCAGTGCGGGAGTCGCCGGGACCTTGGTGGGGCAGTCGCGCTTGAGGCCAATTGGTAGTGGGATGATTGCAATCGCAAATGAGGCGATTGGCGAGGGCGAGGGCGAGGATACGTACCGCTCTTCGTTCAACGTCAACGTGCAGGGAGACCGTGCAGAGTCGGATGTGATCACGATCCCGTAAGTAACCATAGTTGATATCTCCTGAAAGGGCGGAATGCGCGGTGCGCATTCCGCCCTTTCTCGTTGTGGCGGCAGGCGGAGTCGAGTTCGGATGAGCGGGCGGTGAGAACCTCTTCGGGCCTACGTTCCGTGCTAGGCCGGGGGCGATCGCATCTATCTCGCTGCTGGAGCTGATGCGGCGCCAGTCGAACCGCCGCGGACGCCGTTGAGCACGGTGGCCGCGTCGGTCGGTCGTTAATTCGAATCGACAGCTGCGCTGCCGCGCTAGTGCCCTTCGACGCCCGAGGGCGGCGCGGGTAGCGTGGTGGTTGGGCCCGCTTTCGCGGCGTTTCAACGGGCTACCGGGAGCGGGTTGGCGGCAACCAAAGCGCGGTGTCCGCGTTTGTCCAGTGTGGCGCCAGCGGCAGATGGTAGACCGCCCTATGCGTTGCGCTGCAGCGTTTGCGCCGGGGTGTTCACTGTGGATGACGCAGGGTGCGTGGGCCTCGCGCTATTCGCGGGCGACCCGCCCGTATGGGAGCCCGCGGATCTGACGTGAGTGGCTTTGCCATAAAGCGGGCGAGCGATCGTCGCGCCGAGGGGAACCGTATGGATAAGGATGTTATCGGCCCGCGAGGATGCCCGGAGCGCCGGGCGTTTTACCGCGTGCGTGCGGGCCGGTCGTCCATGCCACGCGCGGGCGCCGTTGGTGTTCGCCGTGCCGGGTTTCGCCGCGCTATCCATGCTGGGATGGGACGCCACGAACGGGACGGTGAGAGCCTGGGACGGCCCAGATGCTCGGAAAGGGAGTGCGAGGAGGGGGACTTGAACCCCCACGGGGAGTTACCCCCACTAGGCCCTCAACCTAGCGCGTCTGCCAATTCCGCCATCCTCGCAAAGGTCCCGCGCAGTGCGAATCGAGTTGGTTATTGCTCGGGCAACGCCGGTGCGGGATCGGCCACCGCTGCTCGATCGTCCGCCGCTCCGGCGGCGGCTGCCGCTCCGGGAGCGGCTGCCTCGGGCTCGGCTGTGTCGGGCTGGGCTGCGTCGGGCTCGGGCAAAACATTGGGTTGTGCCGCTGGTGCCGCGGGCGCCGTGGCCTCGGGCGCATCGTCGAAGATCGTTGCCGTCCCTTGTCTGGACGAGAAATAGGTGAGCCCGAGTGAAGTGCACATGAAGAGAATTGCGATACCGGTGGTCACTCGCGTGAGGAAGTTGCCGGCGCCGGAGCTGCCAACACGGTCGAGCTGGATCCCCCGAAGACCGCGCCCATCTCGGCGCCCTTGCCCGTCTGCAAAAGGACGATGACGATGAGGAACAGGCAGGCAAGTACGTGGATTACGGTAATGATTGCTTCCAGCATTGGCTTCTCTCAGACTCTCCAGCGAAGGACGTATTGTCCGGTTCTGTCGGCGGGAATCAACTCAGGAAGCGAACGATTCTGGTAAAATCGGCCGGTTTTAGGCTCGCACCGCCGACCAGAGCCCCGTCAATGTCGGTCTCGGCCATCAAAACGTCGACGTTTTCGGCTTTGACGCTGCCGCCGTAAAGGATTCGGCAGCCTTCGGCAGTTGCACTGTCCGCCAGATCTTTGACTTGGCAGCGGATCGCGGCGTGGATCTCCTGGGCTTGCCGCGGCGTCGCCACTTTACCGGTGCCGATAGCCCAGACGGGTTCGTACGCCAGGACGAGACGTTGGATCTCCGCCGCGCCAAGGTCGGCGAGGCCGCCTCGGACCTGGCGCTCGATGACCTGGAGAGCCGCGCCGGATTCACGTTCTTCGAGAGTTTCGCCGACGCAGACGATCGGGCCGAGACCGTGGCGTAGGGCGGCTTTGACCTTGCGGGCGACACTTTCGTCGGTCTCAGCAAAGTATTGGCGGCGCTCCGAGTGGCCGATGATGACGTGGCTGCAGCCGATCGCGGCTAGCATCGCGCCGGACACTTCGCCGGTGAATGCACCCGAATCTTCCCAGTGCAGGTTCTGCGCGGCAAGGAAGTACCCGGAGCCCTCGAGCTCGGCCGCCGCGGCAGCCAACGCGGGATAAGTGGGGGCGAGCAGTACTTCGCGATCGGTCAGTGCGCCGATCTGCTCGCGAAGTTGCCGAATCAGATCGACCGATTCGGCAACGGTGCAGTTCATCTTCCAGTTGCCGGCGAGTAACGGTTTTCTCATGTGAAGATTCCCTATGGCGTTTCAGATCTCGCAGGCGCCCGAGGCGACGCCCGCACGAGACGATGTGCGTACCAACATTATTCGAGCGCGGCCAGGCCCGGCAGAATCTTGCCCTCGAGGAACTCGAGAGATGCGCCGCCTCCGGTCGAGATGTGAGTGATGTCGCCGGCGCGGCCCGATCGCTTGATCGCGGCGACCGAGTCTCCGCCACCGATGATGGTGACGGCGTCGCTGTCGGCGAGGGCGTTGGCGACTGCCATCGAACCGGCATCGAAGGGCGGTACTTCGAACATGCCCAGCGGACCGTTCCAGATTACCGTCCCGGCGCCGGCGATGATTTCGCTGAACCTTTGGCTGGTGGCGGGACCGATATCGAGACCCATCTGTCCGTCGGGGATGGCCCCCTCGACGGTCGTCGCACGGGCGGCGTCGGCCGGCGAGGGGGCGACCACGTGATCGGTCGGCAGCAGCAGCTCGACGCCGCGCCGTCGAGCTTCGTTGCGCAGCTCCTCGGCGAGCGCCAGATGCTGCTCTTCGACCAGGGAGTCGCCGGTTGCAATTCCCCCGGCGCGCAGGAAGGTGTAGGCCATCGCGCCGCCGACGAGAAGAGAGTCGACGCGTTGTAAGAGACTGCGGATGACGACGATCTTGTCGGAAACCTTTGCGCCGCCGAGAATCGCCACCAGCGGCCGCTGCGGGGCGCTCATGACGCGGCCCAAGTACTCGCATTCCCGCTGCAGCAGGAAGCCCGCCGCGCGTTCGTCGACATATGATGCGATGCCGGCCGTCGACGCATGCGCCCGGTGCGCCGTGCCGAATGCGTCGTCGACGTATACATCCGCCAGGCTCGCCAACTGGCGAGCGAAGCCCGCGTCGTTCTTCTCCTCGGCTTCGTGGAAGCGGAGATTCTCGAGCATCAGTACATCGCCCTCGGCAAGCTCGGCGACCATCTTTTCGACGCGTGGCCCGACACAGTCCGGCGCCAGCGCCACCTCGGTGGCAAGCTTCTTGCGCAAGATCCGGACGACGGGTGCGAGACTCAGATCGGCGACCACCTGGCCCTTGGGCCGGCCCAGGTGCGAAGCCAGGATCGTCTTCGCTCCGGCAGCGCGAGCGTATTCGATGGTCGGTAGTGCCGCTTCGATACGGCTGGCGTCGGTCACGGCGCCACCCTGCAGGGGGACATTGAAGTCGACCCGAATGAAGACCCGCTTGCCGGCGAGATCGAGTTGGTCGATACGCTTCATGGGGGCGATATGCCCGATGTCGTTAGCCGATCAGACTGGCGACGTCGACCATACGGTTCGAAAAGCCCCACTCGTTATCGTACCAAGAAAGCACCTTGACGAAGTTGCCGTCGATTACCTTGGTCAGGCTGAGATCGGCGGTCGATGAGAACGGACAATCGTTGAAATCGATCGAAACCAGTGGTTCGTCGGTGTAACTCAGTACGCCCTGGAGGGCTCCACTGGCGGCGCTGCGCAGAGCGTCGTTGATCTGATCCTCGGTGACGTCCTTCTTCATCTCCGCGACCAGGTCGACGATGGATACGTTGGGAGTCGGCACGCGAATCGCCATCCCGTCGAGCTTGCCCTTGAGCGCCGGCAGAACCTCGGCCACGGCGCGGGCCGCGCCGGTGGTGGTGGGGATCATCGATACCGCGGCGGCGCGGGCGCGGCGCAGGTCGGAGTGCGGCAAGTCGAGGATTTTCTGGTCATTGGTGTATGCGTGCACCGTGGTCATGAGGCCGCGAACGATGCCAAAGCTTTCCTCGAGAACTTTGGCGATCGGCGCCAGGCAGTTCGTGGTACAGGAGGCGTTCGACAAGACGTGGTGTTTGCTGGCGTCGTAGTCGCCGTGATTGACACCGTAGCAGATGGTCATGTCGACCTCTTTAGCGGGTGCCGATATCAGCACCTTCTTGGCGCCGGCGTCGAGGTGAGCTGACGCCTTGTCGCGGGATGCGAAAAGGCCTGTACATTCGAGCACGACATCCGCTTGGACTTCGGACCAGGGGAGCTTGCTCGGGTCGCGCTCCGAAAAAACCTTGATGCGGTCGCCACGGACGACCAAGGAGTCGCCGTCAGCGGCGACCTCGCCGTCGAGCGTGCCGTGCACAGAGTCGTACTTCAGCAAATAGGCAAGAGTCTTGGCGTCCGTCAGATCGTTGACGCCGACGAAGTCGAAGTCCGCGCCTTTGCCGACGGCGGCGCGCAGTACGTTGCGTCCGATGCGACCGAAACCGTTGATTCCAACCTTGATTGCCATGCTCCAGACCCTTCCTTATGACACGGTCCCCGGCGCAGGGGCGAGTCCTGCCGCGGGCGCGGGGTACCTGACGAACGTTGCTGGGGGCGTTCCCGGCGGCCAATGCCATCCCCCAAACCCAAGTGGAAACCACTCCCATTTTCACATCGGGGAGTCAACCGGGAGGCGAGTCTTCCCGGGTGTTGGCGGCCTGCAGCCGAGTCTGCGCCTTCGTCGTCTGCGCCTTCGTCTGGGCGGACGTCTGAGCGCGCTGGCTCAGCTGAGCGCTTCAGCTGAGCGCTTCGTCCGCGCGCGATGCATCGGTGGCGATCGGAATTTGGTGACGGCACGAATGATTCTTCGAAGCGAATGGCTGCCGGACTTGCCGCCGCCCATGCCGGCCTGCAATGACACCTAACAGAACCGTCATTGTAGTCGTGGGAGTGCCGATGGTGGCGCCGGGGTGATGGTGAGAAGGGACGGATGATGGACGAGAGCCTGCTCGGAATGGTTTTGGGCTCGGGGCCCGTGGTGCAGGGAGTGTTGTACCTGCTCATATTCTTCTCGATCGCCAGCTGGTCGGTCATCCTCTATAAGGCTCGCCGGTTGCGTCGGGCGCGTCGCTTGAGCGACAGGTTTCTCGAGTACTTCTGGGAGACCAAGAACCTGAGCTCGGTGCATGACCGGAGCCAGGATCTCGAGGCGAGCCCAGTGGCGCAGGTGTTCCGCGCCGGATACCAAGAGTTGGTCCGGCTGACGCGTGCCCGCAACGCGCGATCCGAAGACGGCGGAATGACCACGGATCTCGGCGGAGTGGCCAACGTAGAACGAGCGATGCGACGTGCGACCACCCAAGAACTGACCGACCTCGAGCGGGCGCTGACCTTTCTGGCGACGACTGCGAGTGCGTCACCGTTCATCGGCCTTTTCGGTACCGTGTGGGGTATCATGAACGCGTTTCTCGGGTTGAGCACGACGCAGACTTCGACGATCCAGGCCGTGGCCCCGGGTATTGCCGAGGCGCTGATAGCGACCGCGGCGGGATTGTTCGCCGCCATCCCGGCCGTGATCGCGTACAACTATCTGGCGCGACAGATTCGAGTGCTGGCCGCCGAGATGGAGAACTTCGCCTTCGAATTCCTCAACATAGCGGAGCGTCACTTCCTCAAGTAGCCGGAGTTCGCGAGCGATGGACTTCAAGACCCAAAGAGACGAGTCGCTGTCCCAGATCAACGTCACGCCGCTGGTCGACGTAATGCTGGTTCTACTGGTGATTTTCATGGTTACGGCGCCGATCCTGCACCAGGGGGTCGCGGTGCAACTCCCCACGGCCCAGGGCGCCGCGTTTACTGGCGGCGAGAGCCAGCTCGTCGTCAGCGTAACCGAGGCCGGCGACGTGTTTCTCAATGACACCGAAATGTCGGTTGCCGAGCTGCGTGAGAAACTGTTGGCAGTCGTACGCGAGCGGCCCGACCGACAGGTCTTCTTGCGCGCCGATGCGGGCGTTCGCTACGGCGTCGTCGTCGCCGTTCTGGCTGCACTGCGCGAGGCCGGGGTTCAGCGCCTCGGCATGGTGACCAAGCCCGTGAGCGGCGGATGAAGGGCTCGCCTCGCCGCGCAATTGACGGTGGGATGGTTTGGGCGATTTTCCTTTCTTTGGCGGCGCACGTCACGCTCCTGTTGGTGATCCTGGTGGCGCCGATCCGCGCCCCCAGCGTGCCGGTGCGGGCGATCGAATCCTACACCGTCGAGTTGATTTCGCCGGACGTCCTCGGCGGCAACAGTGGGCCGATCGCACCCGGCAGCGAGCCCGAGTCGATTGCCGGGGATGAAGCTGCGGCGGACGATGTCGCCGCGGATGACGCGGCGCCGCCGGACCAAGTCGAGCCGGCCGCCGCCGAACCGATCGAAGACTCCGGCGACGCTGTGGCGGAGGGCGAGCAACACGCGGGTCCGGATGAGGCCGTGACTGAGCCGGCCGCCGTTGTCGAGGATCTCGACCCGGCTCTGGCGCCGGGTACCGAGGAGCCGCCGGCAGCAGTTGCCGAAGCCGAGGAGGCGGTTGCCGAGCGTGCCGATGCTCCCGGCGAGGTGCAAGGAATCGCTGCGGAGGATATGGAGCAGGCGCCGC
>Ga0114931_10003260_pt1 | contig 20593 bp, 20 predicted proteins | sample 2SBtaG_FD_89579 | JGI IMG/M metagenome (GOLD analysis project Ga0114931, IMG submission 89579) | Deep subsurface microbial communities from Kolumbo volcano to uncover new lineages of life (NeLLi) - 2SBTROV14_V59a metaG | ecosystem: Environmental > Aquatic > Marine > Volcanic | place: Kolumbo...
AGTTGGAACTCCGCTGGCTCTGCTAAGGAAAGGGGGCCGCCGAAAATACTCCGCATAGTCCCGATGTGGGCATAGACCCGTCTATGCGGAGATCTGCATAGACGGGTTAGGTTCACTCTTGGCCTGGGCACCAGGGCGGCCAGTCTTGCGATGAAATCCAGTGGCTCGAAGATCACATGGGTGGTGCCATCCCGGTACGGTGTCTTGAGCTGGTAACGGATGTGGCCATTCCATGTCAGCGACAGCCACTTCTCGGATGCACGTGTGCCTGGAACCCGGGGGCAAACAAGTTAACGGTATACTGTCATGCCGACCCACTGACGATAGACTACCCCAGCAGTGCCTGAGCCTGCTCTTTCATCACTTTCACTATGGCGTACACACCCACATGCCGGTTCGGCGATAGATGTTGATCCAAGCTCAGGCGGGTAAACAAACTGTCCAGGTCCATGTCAACCACTTCCCGGGGTGTTTTACCGGAACACAGCTTGACCAGCAGGGCGACAATGCCTTTGATAATGGAGGTATCGCATTCACCATAGTAGCGGATGAGTTCGGGACTGTTTTCATCCCGATAAGCATATAGCCAGACTTTGCTCATACATGCTTTAACCCGGTTATCGTCAACTTGCAGGTCTTTGGGCATGGCGGGCATTTTTTCGCCGAGCTCAGTAAGATACTGGTAACGTTGATCCCAGTTACCGAGAAACTCGAACGCACTGACGATATCATCGATCTGTGTCATAGGCTCGACAGGAGCGATCTGATTGATGGCATTCATTATCTCTTACTACGATATTAAGCGAGGTCGTAGTTTAGTGCATGAACAGAGTGGTAAATAGTGCTATTTTTTAAGACAATAGAGTTTGATATGGAAAATCAAACGCGCGAATTATACCATAAAAACGCAGGGCTAGGGAACTTGATAATCAGCCTGTGTAACCCAGTCCGTACCGCACTCCAAGCGTTCAAACCAATTCAGGAATCGAGCAATCATCGCCGGTCCTTCAAACCGTTTACCGTGTTGGGGAACCATGGTTTGCACATCGAGCTGACGAATCATATGCGCCCAATAACGGCAGATCTTATTGGACACCATATACCTGCGATGAAACCCGATCATCGCCCCCACATGGTCGTCAAAGTCATCCACCGCCATTTGCGCATCACCGCCTACCATCGACGCACCGATATCGCCTGAAAATAAAGTCCCGCTGCTGGGATCGAAAAAGCTCACATTACCCACCGAATGCAGAAAGTGCGCGGGCAGAACAATAATTTCGTCATCACCAAACGGCAGCCGCATACCGGCATCGGGCACGGGTATAAAACGCTCGGTACCCATTTGGTTCATAAACTGCGGCAGTAAATGCTCGAGAAAACGCTGCCAAATAGCGGGGATAACAACATTGGCGCTGGTAAAACGAAACCAACTGTCCAGTGAGGATAAAATGTCAGGATCTTGATGGGACGCGCATAAATAGGTAAGTTCTTTAATGGGCTTATGAAAAGCCATTGCCATGTTGAGTGCGGTAAACGTCAGGTCGCCACCCGGATCAAACAGAGCGGACTTATCGCCGTGAACAATAAGCATTTGGTTGGATTGAATAGCTTCGCCCTTAACCAGGTCAGTAAACAACAAGACTCGGTGCTCACCCTGGTGATACAACTCGGTTGCCATCGTACTCTCCTTCCTCCACCCTTCTAAGAATCATAGCACTTTTTTGCATGGATGAAATCAAAGCATAATGCAGCTTTTGCATGGTTTAATTCATGAAAACTGAATTTATATAGGTAATAATTGATAATTGATTTAATTAACATCAGAAAGGTATGCTTTCCGTGACACAAAACGAACCAACCCAAACATCAACCCGATCCCAACAAGAAACCCACTTACTGCAATTACAACAACAACTTGCCGAAACACCGGCAACGCATAAAGCCGCCAGGGCACGCTTGCTGTTGGATATTGCCAACTATCAATTGGGCTTGCAGCGGCATGAACCGGCATGGCAATCGGCACGAATGGTTGTGGATGAATTCATCGCCTTAGAGCAATTTCAACTAGCCGCGGAAACCTGTAACGTATTGTATCAGTGCGAACAAGCTGCATCCCTGGTTGCGTTGGCACACGGTACCTGGCTGGCCGTTACCTACCCTGTCGACCCGGAGTTGTCCATCGCCTTGCTGCAACATATCATCGAAGAAACCCCGGACCATTCCGACGGTGCTGCTGTTGCCGCCATGTCTGCCCACTATATCGCCGGGCTACGGGCGCCCGATGAAAAAATGCACGAAAACCTACAATTTATCAGCACCCAACTTATCGCCCAGGTTGCCCGACGCCACTCCCAGGTCACGACCCAACACCAGTTGGACGCGTGGATGGATCGTTTGAGTTTGCGCGATCCAAGTGTTTTTTTACCACGCTTGTCCCAGGTACTCCAAGTCATGGTCGGTGAACACTGGTGGTTTGACCGCGACGCACTACGGGCTAAATTACCCACCTAAACACTTTATAGCTGGAACACGGAAGGCTCACCGACTCAATGGGGTGCGCATGCGTCATGATTGAGCCGTTACCCGGCGAGTCAGACCAGTGCGCCTTCAATTCTGCACAAAAAAGACTGCCAATCTCAACACCTCCGAAACAAGCTGTCCATACCGCGCTCATAGACTGTTAATCCGTACCGTTGCGGAGATTCAACATGAGAAAAATTCTGGCTTGGATTGCCCTGCCCTTTCGCCACCATTTTATTGGCAGCTTTTTTATCGTCGTGGCAAGCTTGTTTGTGATGAGCATGCAAATCAGCGACCGGATGTATTTCGCCAACAGCGAATTGTACAACGCCGTGGCTGACCGCTGGGGCGAAGGTTTACGCCAGCCGGAACCGTCTCTACGTTATGTACCCAGTGGCGCCGTTTTCCATGAGCTTCACCGGCTGTCTTTCAGCCGCCAGGATGTCTCCATTCACAGTAAAATGAATTATCGAAAACGCGGCCTGGTCTATTTTTCCGGTTTTAATTTTACGTTTGACGGCCACTACCGGGCAGTCAATCCCGAATCGCAAAGTATCGACGCGGTATTTATTTTTCCGCTGGCCGCGAAAAACCGCTTGATGGTATCCGATCTGGCTTTCACCGTTGACGGTAAACCGGTGGCCGCCGTCCTGGACGAAAAAAGCGACCGTTTTGTTTGGACCGGCCGCTTGAAAGCCCGGCAAGCGGTAGCTTTCACCGTGTCGTTTGTCGGCCGCGGCATGCAACAAATACTTTACCTGTTGGATCCTCAATTACCGGTGCGGGATTTTCACATGCAGTTAATTATCGATGGGGGCGACAATTTCGACTATCCATCGGGCGTATCCCCCGCCACCGGCGTGCGGCAGGACGAGCAGCAAGTACACCTGGACTGGAAATTTACCAGCCTGGAAGCCGGTGTGCCATTGGGTGTGTTGATGCCATCGGAAAAAGCCTACGATCAAATCATCGCCACCATGTTAAGCCGGGCATGGCTGCCATTTGTGGCGTTATTTGTCGGCCTGACACTACTGGCCAAGTACCATCAAACACGCTTTCGCTTCTATCAAGCTTATTTGATTGCGGCCAATTACGCCCTTTCATTTGTACTGCTTGCGTATAGCGCCGCATTTTTTGATTTTTACTGGGCATTTTTCCTTAGCGTACTGATTTCCGGGGGATTGATGTGGGCGTATGTGTGGCAGGCATTGCAACGCCGCGGCGGTTACCTGCTCAGCGGCTTGCTGGCGGCATTTTGGTTGCTGCCGTGTATCGCCGTCATCGTGCAGGGCTACACGGGACTCATTTACACCATGGGTGCGGTGGCCAGCATGGCTTCGCTGATGATGATCACCAGCCATGCCGCCTTTCGCAGCTTGCTCGACCCCAATCCGGCGCAAGCCACCAACGAGGATCAACCGAGCACAGGGAGTATCCTATGAACAGTATTCGCGCGTTATTATTATTATTATTATTACTTCTGCTGATGCTATCACCGGCGATGGCATCCAACACCACCACGCCGCCGGCCATGGCGACTGTGCCTTTGGAGGAGATCCTGCGCCTGCACAACGCCCAACAGGTCAAACACAAAACGCCCGCCCCGCCACCGGCGCCGTTTACCGTGGAAAAGATGCATTTTAACGCCCGGTTGCTTGACAATGCAGTGGAAGTGGACGCCGATTATGAACTATCGGTACTCAACGATAACTGGGTACAGGTCGCATTGCTGCATTTGGACGGTCAATCCCAGGTCATGACCCTGCCGCAGGTGGATAACGGCTACTTCCTGGTTAAGGACAACCGCTTGTTGTTCCTCAGCCGGGAGCCGGGCCGCTACCGGTTCAATCTTCGATTTATAAAGTTTGCCGAACGGACCAAGCAAGGATTTCGTCAGGTTATATTGGCCAAGCAAGGCGCACTCGCCACACTGCAGTTGCGTTATGACAGCGGATTATTTGATATCGACCGTAAAAATGCCGTCAACCAAGGGGATCATCTGGTTTTTTTCGCCGCGCAGGACCGCTTTTCCCTGCGATGGAAACAGACCGCGGTTCGGGAACCGATACCCCCGGCGCCGGCACCGGAAAAACTCATGCAATCGGTGGTCACCCAGGCGCACGCATCGGTGGTCGCCACGCTTCGTGGTGACTATATCATCCGACTGAACTGCCAATTACAGTTTGCCGGTAAAAAATCCATTATGTTTACCGTCCCCGAGCGACAGCAGGTTCAATATGTTTATCTAAACGGCATTCCGATCCCGTTCAATGTCAACGACCATCAACTGGAAATTCCAGTCAGCGCGGCACGGGCCGGCGACAACAATGCCGACGTGGAACTGGTACTCAGCAGGCAAAGTCCCGGTTATGTACTGTCCGGCGATATTCGCCTGCAACTACCATCAAGCAGTTGGCGGATTAATCAACTGCATGTTTCGTTGCATTTACCCGATGTCTATAACTATCAGTGGAGCGCCGGCAGCCTCGCACCCACCGACCAAAACGCCGCAATCAACTACCACCATCAATTACCAACGCCGGGTAAAGCCATTCCCCTGCAACAACAACTGGTGCACGGCATGCCCGATGTTCGGCTGCAATATACGGTCGATTTATCCAATCGCTATTTCGACGGCAGCCGGGTAAACGTGGGTGGCGAGCAAAGGGATCGACGGTATTAACGACGGCAGGCTAGTGCTACATTCCCGGCGGTCTGCGCCTTGCGCTCGCACCTTGAGTAGCTTTCTACATGCACGTTTTATAGGAGACACTACTCTAGAATCCACGCCGGCAGGCCACAGGCAGAACGCTCCTGGTATGTACGATGTAATCCCCATTGTACAGCGCCAGACCGTCATGGAGCTTGTATCCCAGCTGCACAAAATACCCATCGACGGTAAATAATGCCAAATGATCCTTGACCAAAACCATGCCATCGACCATTCGAACGGGGGTCAGATCCAGCGCGTCGCGAATTTCCGTCACCGGAAAACCGTCACCGGTCGACTCAAGACTTTGACACAGCCTTCCGGCAAGGGTTGGGTTGGGCACCGCCACAACCGCGGTGCTAAAAAACAACGTGACCGCCAACAAGGTAAGAAAACCTGGTCGCATGGCTTGGCCCTCCGCTTTATTCTCTTGGGACATTATTATAACAAATCCCTGGACCTGACAGGTGAGCAGGTTCAAGGATGTAAATGCGAGAGAATTCAGTGAATTGGGCTATTTGTATTTATCAATCATAACCTGAATGGCCTTGGCGCGCTGTTTTGCACCGGGAATATTCGATGCGCCCAGCAAATGTTCCAACTTGGCAAGATTTTTCTTTGCCTGACTGTCACCGGCGGTCGCGGCAATGCTCACCCATGCATAGGCTTCCTGATAGTCCTGCAGTACACCCTTACCCTGAGCGTACATCAAACCAAATTCATTGATCGCGGGAATATTACCGTGCTCCGCGGCTTGGCGGAAATACACGGCGGCTTTTCGGTAATTGACGTGGATACCCTGACCCTTGTGATACATCTGACCCAGTTTAAAGGCCGACTGCACATCACCCTGTTCGGCGGCCATTTGAAAGTAAAGCAGAGCCTTGTCATGGTCGATGTCGACGCCCTTGCCCGATTGATACAGTAATCCAACATTGGCCTGGGCCGCCCGATAACCTTTATCCGCGGCGTCTTTAAACAGCTTAAAGGCTTTTTCCATGTCCTTGCCCACACCTTGACCCTTAAAATACAAGCTGGCCAACAAATGCTTACCGGCTGGATCACCTTTATCCGCGGCTTTTTTAAATTCGAAGTAGGCAGTCTGATAGTCTTTTTTATGGTAGGCCGCAATGCCCGTGTCCAATCCGGCTTGAGATGAAACTGTAAACAACAAACCCAATAAACAGCAAGCCCATCGACCCATGACATTCACCCGCGCAACCTGAGACCGAACCAGTCTATCGCATTTTCCGGTTGCGTATAACCGCGCAGTCGACATTATCCTCAAGAACCTACATTAAAATTAATAATAAACATATACTTACTAATCATTATCCACGGGATAGCCATGTCATACGCCCTACCCCGGTAAGCAAACTGACCACGCCAAGCGTACGTACAATGGTCGCACTGCATTGACGACTTTCTACTCATCCCCGACAAGCGATGGCGTTATTGCGCTATGCATCCGGGATTCAAGCTTCGGGGCTCGCGCAGGGCGAGGCGCCCGAATGTAAGTGCTCAATAGCCACGCCTCGCTTATAGGTGTATTGCGTTTAATACAGGACACCAGCAACAGGCCGGTGCGCTTGCCGCTGCCTTTGCCTTGCGGTACAGTGATAACGACCTATGGCCACAAATGCCCGCCAAATCCAGACAACGCGAACCGGCGAAAAAACACTTCAGGTGGATAGAAAAACCCTGGCCGCGCAAAGCAAGATGCGCGCTTAAGGTCACCGTCATGCGACTCTATTGCTAAGGAAGTGGTTGTGAGTTATTTAATGAATCGAAAACGATGAACACCTTAACCTCGTTACAGGAACGTTATTGGTTGATCGACAGCGATAACACAGCCAGTCGACTATTCGCCATGTTACGGGATCAACACGCCACCGTGATGCATCCGACATCTTCACGGACATTGACTTTTTATGACAGTTTTTCCTGGCAGTTGTGGTTCAGCGACTGCGTACTTTATCGCGACAGCGACAACCTCATCCTTCGGCAACTTAACGAACAACAATGGCAAGCCGTTTTGGAGCAGGTTCCGTTACCGGCCGGGCCGACACCGACGTTCTGGTGGCAGTTGCCGGAAAGCATGGCGGTGCTGTTGCAACCTCATCTGAAACAACGGGCGCTATTGGCGCAAGTGAAGATCCTCCGCCGCGACACCCGGACAGACATCAAAAACACGGATAACAAAACCGTGGCCAGGGTGATCGCCAGTGAATTTCGCCGTGCAAACAACAACGGCAAACTATTTCATTCCTGTATCAGCGCCAAACCGATTCGTGGTTACGACGATGCTTTTCGCACGGTTGTCAAAGCACTGGATCAACTTCCATTGGCGCCTTGTCCGGCCAGCCCCCTGCATGCCTACTTTGAATCATTTGCCGCTTGGCCGAAAGCATTCAGCGCCAAACCCGCATTAACCTTGTACGGTGCCCAAGCGGTTCGTGATGTGCTTTTCGAAACAGTCCACGCGTCGCTGCAAACAGCGCGCCTGTGCGAGGACGGTATCATCAAGGACATCGATATTGAATTTTTGCATGACTACCGGGTGAGTATCCGGGCCATCCGCGCCGTGATCAGTTTGTTGGCAAAATGGTTTCCGACGGATTTTATTGCTACGCTGAAAGATTCGTTTAAGGAATGGGGACAACGAACCAACCGATTAAGGGATCTGGATGTGTATTTGCTGGAGGAAAATGCATTGACCGCCGTGCTGCCGCCACGCCTGACCGGTGCCATCGCACCCCTGTTTGAGGACATGGGCAAACAACGCCATGCCGAGTTCAACAAATGCCGGCGCTATCTGCAATCGCAAACCTACCAACACAAAATGGACCACGTAGCGTCTCTTGTCGAGCGGATACGCAGCCAAAATACACCCTCAAGCTTGTCGCCGGCGAGCGATGTGGCTTTAAAAATACTGCACAAGCAATATCGAAAAGTGACCAAACTCGGCCGGTCCATTCACGCAAAAACCACCGATCACCGCATTCACGCCCTGCGCATTCAGGGCAAGAAACTGCGCTATGTACTGGAGTTTTTTTCTTCCTTATTGGATCCTGAAAAAACCGAAACACTGCTGGCGGCCATGCGCCAACTGCAAAATACACTGGGAGAATTCAATGATCTATCGGTGCAGCAAAACGCGCTTTACACTTTTTACACAACAAAAACGCGCCACGACGCACTGTTAGGCTTAGCCGTTGGGGCGTTGATCGGCGACCTGTATCAACGTCAAAACCATTGTCGTGGCAAAATCGTCAAGCTGTTTGACCGGTTCGACACACCCGCCACCAGGAAAAACTTTATTGGCTTGCTGAGGGGCGATGCACGGTGAAAACCCTGGCATCCTACAGCATCAAAGGCGGGGTCGGCAAAACCGCCTGTTCGGTGAACCTCGCCTACGCCGCCGCCGAAGCCGGGAACCGGACCTTGTTGGTCGACCTGGATCCGCAAGGAGCATCTTCGTTTTATTTCCGAATTCGACCATCGCAAAATGTCAAACCCAAAGGTTTTTTTACCAAGCAGTCAAAAATTGAAAACGCCATTCGCGGATCGGATTATCCACGGCTTGATGTGTTGCCGGCCAATTTGCATTTTCGCAAGTTTGACCAATTGCTGGGAAGCCTGCATAAAGCGCGCAACCGGCTGCGCGATGCCCTGGCGCGCAGCGCCGATCAATACGATATTGTAGTGCTGGATTGCCCACCGACCATCGGGCTATTGTCGGAGAACGTATTTATGGCTGCCGACATGATCGTGGTGCCGGTCATACCGACCACGCTGTCGGAACGAACATTTGAACAACTGCTGACATTTTTTCGTAAATCCGGTTACCCGGCACAGCGCATTGTTGCTTTTTTTTCCATGGTTCAGTCCAATAACCGGCTTCATCAGGAAACCATGCGACGCATGCAAAGTCAGTACAAACGGTTTTTAAACACGGTGATCCCCCAATCCACGGATATCGAGCGAATGGGCACCCACCGTGAACCGGTTCTATGTTATGCACCTTCACGGCCGGGCTCCCTGGCCTATCGCCATCTATGTGAAGAACTATTACGGAAACTGTAATATGCCATGCCATGCAAGGAAGTGGGGAAACGCGCCGTGAACCGTAAGGAAATCGCCGCCTTTGCGTACCGATTCAAAAAAGGCAATCTGGAAATCATGCTGGTCACCAACCGGGACCGTAGCCGCTGGATTTTGCCCAAAGGCCAACCGGAAGCCCATCTCAGTGATGAAGACGTCGCACTCATGGAAGCCTATGAGGAGAGCGGTTTAATCGGGGAATTGGATAAACGCTATGCCAGCCAGGAAATCGTGATGCAAACCAGCCGTGGCATAGTCACGATGCATGTCTACGTGGTGCGTATTAAAAAGTTGTTAAGCAAATGGCCGGAAAAAAGTTTTCGTAAGCGAAATCTGGTGGACATTGACACAGCGATTGCCCACATTGACAAACAACCTCTGCGCGAATGCATCGTGCAACTTGCCAAAGCCGTCTCGCCGCCCGGCTGACACCATGCCTGGCCGCGCCCATGTCCGCTCAAATAGCCGACAGCCGTGATGCGATTAACCGGGCTTAAATCACCGTCGACCCAAGCCACCCGCTTTTACGCTGTTTTCGCTTGCCTGTGCTGCACGCAACCGGCTATTCGTCCGGCGTGCCCTGCCACAACATTTGATAGCCGATTTCATACGTATCGGTGCAGTACTCCAACAAGGCATCAAATTTTGCTTTAAAAATATGATCGGCGTGGGATTTTTCGTGCTGCTCAAAGGATTGCCAGTAGGTCACAATGGCAAGATGTTCGTCAGTTTTTTTCGCGGCATCCACGGATCCTTCTTCAGAAATAAAACCGGAGAATTTGTAAACCTGGCCGCCAATAAATCCACCATTATCATCACCGTAGGTATTTTTCACCACATTACACATTTCCCCTACAGCCAGTTCCACCTGTTCAACGGTGACGCCTTCCTTAAGCTTGACAACGTTGTACAACATAACCGACCCAAACGGCACTGTTAGCGGCATAAACATAATGTATTCCTCTTAAGCTTGCTGTTTAAAAAATTTTCGTCCAGTTTGCACGCATCACCAACAAAAATCCACTGCGGTTTGCAAACGGATTAATTCTTAAGCACAGCGAACAAACCGCCAGTAACCCCATGCCGGAATAACACAACAGTTGCAGTAGCAGCCGGCATGCTCCAAACTATCGGCGATGTCAACGAAGAAACGGAGATAAGCACCAAGGTATGAGCAGCACACATCCCCTACTATCACGACTGGAAGGGCTTTGGACCGGGATCAGCCGGACCTGGCTGCAACCCGGCCAGTTGGCCGATACCACATTGATGCAAAATGTACCGGTTTTTTTAAGGGCTTCTATCAACTCAGCTACCAAAGCAGCTTGCGGGGCCGTGATCACGAGGGACTATGGATTATCGGTTTTCACCGGGATACCGACATGTTTGAAACCGTATGGCTGGATAGTTTTCATAGGGGCGGCGGCATTATGTTCAGCCGAGGCAAAGGCGAGGCGCAAGGTTTTAATGTGCGCGGTTCCTACCCGGCCGGTGAACAAACCGGGACATGGCGCACCCATTGGAAATTCAGCGACGATGCATTAACCATTCAGAACTATACTGTTAGCCCAGACGATAAAGAAGACAAGGCATGGGAACTGCTTTTATCCAGTCGCTTGCCCGATTCCGTATAAAAGGCCTGCTTGGCGGTACGTTGTTGTGTGCTATTGTCCTGGCGTCCGCTTCCCAGCTCAGTACTTGCCGCAGCACCACTCCCCATCCCCACCCCCAGACACCGCGCCTGCGTTATGAAATCACCGATCGACTGCCCCATGACAGTCACGCATTTACCCAGGGACTGATTTTTCACGACGGCTATTTTTATGAAAGCACCGGCCTGCTGGGTGCGTCCAGCCTGCGCCGCAGCGATGCCCGATCCGGTACCATTGACCGCCTGCATACATTGGACAATACACTATTCGGCGAAGGATTAACCCGTGTCGGCGAGCGACTCATTCAACTGACGTGGAAATCCCAAACCGCTTATGTCTATGACATCCATGATTTTCATTTACTGCAAACTTTCCATTATCCAGGCAAAGGGTGGGGGCTGACCTTCGACGGTGTTCAGCTGATCATGAGCGACGGCACTGACCGGCTGCGATTTTTGGATCCGCAAAGCTTTACCGAGGTACGCAAACTGCGGATTACCGACCATGGTCGGCGCATTTCCCAATTAAATGAACTGGAATTCATTAACGGCAATATTTACGCCAATATTTATAAAACTGACTTGATCGCCGTCATTAACAGCCGTAGCGGCGTTATTGAGGCATGGCTCTCGCTACAATCCCTGTACCCGCAAAGCCTGCGCATGGCTGCAGGTGATGTACTAAACGGTATTGCCTATGCACCCGCCGCTAAGCATTTGTTTGTAACCGGCAAACGTTGGCCGGTGATATACGAAATTCGCCTGCTGCCCCAAAACCCGGCAAGCCAAGCCGCGGCGCCATAAATCAAGCGCCCGGACAAACGGTAAGTGTCCGCTGGCATCAAATGATGGTTGGTTTACGAACTACTCTCCCACTCAAAACGCGGTAGTTCTTGAAATACCTGACGCAACCCGTCACGCCAGCGGTCGGTAAGCTGCCTGTAAAAGGGTGAGTCCATGGTATAGCTACCCCGATGGACCAATTGCAAACTGTCACGGGGCAAAATAGCCAATTCAATGGGCGGCCCCACCGTAACATTACTGCGCATAGTCGAATCCAATGACACTAACGCGCAGCGGGCGGCATCCTCCAATGACAGGTCGGCGCTGATGGTGCGATCCAGTATGGGTTTACCGTATTTGCTCTCACCGATTTGAAAAAAGGGATTTTCCGGTGAGGAACAAATACTATTGCCTTGCGGGTAAATCAGATGGATGCTTGGTTCAAAACCGGCGATTTGACCACCTAGCAGAAAACTGGCCTCCACGTTAACACCACGGGGTGCGTTACCGGGTAACTGCTGGGCTTGGACCACATGCCCGCCAATATACTTGGTGGCGTCGTCCATATTCGCAACGGTCTGTAGATTGACCGCGGCCACCTCATCGAGATCGCGCTGCAGGCTTCGCACCACCAACTGGGTGGTGGCCAGGTTACCGGCGCTTAACAATACAAAACAGCGCTGTTGCAGCGCAAAGACATGCATCTTGCTGTAGGTACTAATATCGTCCACACCCGCATTGGTGCGAGAGTCGGAAGCGAGCACTAAACCCTTGTTGATGCAAATGGCAAGGCAATAAGTCATGATATAGTAGGTCTTTCATATGAAAAACATGGTATTGCTTATATAGTAACGGTCCATTGCCGCATCATACTGGTGCACCACCGCGGCATGCTGGTGCAACGACATTAACGGATTACCCAGGACTTGGTCAACAAAGGTTTACGCAATGACTATACGATGGCGGGATTATAAAACAGCAGGCTATACGATGAATTAATTCGTGGGCCCGCACGACCCCGCGATTGGGCCCGACCGCTGTGCAAATACTTATCGTCGCTCAAAGACGGGGAAATCAAAGAAGCCGTATCGGCGTCCGAACTGGCGATTCGCGCCATGGGTATTACCTTTACGGTGTATTCCGAACAGAATGGCAATATCGACCGGGTTTGGCCGTTTGACATCGTACCGCGTATTCTCGTCAAATCGGAGTGGCAACAGATCGAATTGGGCCTGAAACAACGCGTCACGGCGCTTAACAAGTTTATCGACGATCTTTACCACGAACAGAAGGTCATCAAAGACGGGGTATTTCCAGGGGAAATCCTTACCGACTCCAAGAACTTTCGGCCGCAATGCAAGGGCATTGATCCACCTTACCAGACATGGGCGCATATCTGCGGCTCCGACCTGGTGCGTGACAAGGACGGTACCGTCTATGTGCTGGAAGACAACTTACGGGTACCATCAGGGGTATCGTATATGATGGAAAACCGCCACGTCATGAAACGGGTTTTCCCCGAATTGTTCGAGTTGTTCGATATCCTGCCGGTGGACGAGTACCCTTCCAAACTTTTTGAGTGCCTGGCCGCACTGTCACCACGCAAAAATAAAAATCCAGAAGTCGTCGTGCTGACACCCGGTGTTTATAATTCGGCTTACTTTGAACACGCTTATCTCGCCCAGCAAATGGGGGCTGAACTGGTTGAAGGAACCGATTTGATGGTGGACAAGGATGATTGTGTTTATATGCGCACCCTGGCAGGCCTGTCCAAGGTGGATGTTATTTACCGGCGGGTGGATGATTTGTTCCTGGATCCGGAAGTTTTCGATCCGGATTCCATTTTGGGTGTACCCGGCTTAATGCGGGCCTGGCAAAAAGGCAACGTCGCATTGGCCAATGCACCCAGCGCCGGTGTCGCCGATGATAAAGTGGTGTATGCCTATGTACCCGAGTTAATCGAATACTATATGCATGAAAAACCCATACTGCCCAATGTTCCCACCTACACGTGTATCAACAAAGACGAACGTGATTATGTCATCGAGCATATCGCCGAGTTAGTGGTAAAACCCGCCAACGAATCCGGCGGCTACGGGATGCTGGTCGGCCCCCAGGCAAAGGTAAAAGAGCGGCAAAAATTCATTCGCCTGATCAAGAAAGATCCGCGCAATTATATAGCCCAACCCCTGCTGACATTATCGACCTGCCCGACCATGGTGGACAACCATGTCGAACCCCGGCACTTGGATCTGCGGCCCTTTATCCTGTCCGGTAAACAAACGTATGTCACCACCGGCGGATTAACGCGCGTCGCGCTTCGCAAGGGCTCAACCGTGGTCAACTCATCACAGGGCGGCGGCAGTAAAGACACCTGGATCATTGACGATGGAGGGGCTTGACTATGCTGGCGAGGGTCGCGGAACGGATTTATTGGATGTCACGGTATTTTGAGCGGGCGGAAAACACAGCCCGCCTGACCAATGTTACCTCGCAAGTGCTTATGGATTTACCGAAGAGCATTGAATTTGGCTGGCAGCAATTACTCATCATCACCGGCAGTCAGCGGCAATTCGACGCCCGCTATGATGACACCAATGAACGCAATGTACTGAAATTCATGATCACCGACTTAAACTACCTGGGCAGCATCACGGGCTCCATCCAGGCTGCCCGGGAAAACGCCCGCACCATACGCGATATACTCCCCAAGGAGGGCTGGAATCGTATTAATAACTTATTCCTTGAAGTCAAATCGCAAGCCACCACGGCGGTATTGCGACGGCGACGCCATGACTTTTTGGACTACGTGATCAGCAATATTCAATCGGTCACCGGACTGCTGGCGGGCACCATGAGCCATGACGACGGCTACTCCATTTTACGCTTGGGGCGAAACCTGGAGCGCGCCGACATGACCACCCGCATTGTTGATGTTCGCTCCGCCAACCTGTTGCCGGACGTCAACAATTTACTTCCCTATGAAAACCTGCAGTGGATGAGCGTGCTCAATTCACTGTCCGCTTATCAAGCTTACCGACAAAAAGTCCAAAGCGCGGTGCGCCGCAATGATGTGTTGGCTTTTCTGCTTAAAGAAACGGACTTTCCCCGCTCATTTAGCCATTGCGTGGCGGAGGTGCTTAAATGCCTGCAGGAACTGCCCCGCAACGACCAAGCATCGGCGTTTGCCCGCACCATCATCGAGAAGGTCAAAAAAACCCGGCTTGGTAAACTCGACACCGCGGCACTGCACCAATATGTGGATAAACTGCAGCTGCAAATGGCCGAATTGCACAACCTTATCAATAAGAACTATTTTGAGGCACCTGGTTAACGGCGTATGCTCCCACCCGAGCCCTGCCCGACCGGCCCGGCTAGCAACGATCTGCCGCGACCCATGGGAACGGTTATGGCAGCACGTACGCGTTTTGGGTTCCTTCACTGTTCCTTCACTCCGTCAACGGCACATCCCCGCGCCACGCCGCGTTCGTCGCTCAACGGCGCACAGCCCATCAAGCTCTCAATGACCCTCACAACGAAAATTCATGGATTATGCCGGACTGATTTTCAAAAGCTCACATTGTAATTATGGTGCGCATCAAGGTGCGGTCATAAAGATATGGCATATGGCCACCCAGTTGATTTAAGGTATAGGCGAGGTGATTAATCAGAGCCTAGGCATTGAACATTTCTTCATCATCGCAGCCCAGTATCGCCAGCATGACGGCAAACGGTCCCAGTAGCCGGTACCGGCCGGGAACGACCTATGACGAAATGATAGGGCGTAACGGCCGGGTGCGCAGCCATTGGCAGTACCTGGTGCGTGGGCTGGACGGCATGGGAAGCGATGGCCTGTCCGGCAGGATTGCCGAGGCACGGCGGCTGATACGCGATAATGATGTCACCTATCATATCTACGCCGACCCGCACGGCATGGGCCGGCCGTGGGATCTGGATATCATACCGCTGCTGATTTCCAGTAAGGAATGGAGCCGGATAGAAACCGGCTTGATGCAGCGAGCCGAATTGCTGAACCTGGTACTGGCCGATATCTATGGCCCGCGCACCATTATCAAAAACGGTGTACTTCCCCCCGAGCTGCTGTATGCCAATCCCGGTTTTTTACGGCCGTGCGCGGCTGCCGATTTTGACTCCCGGCTGCACCTCTACGCGGCCGACCTGGCTCGTACCCAGGACGGCACCGTACAGGTGATCAATGATCGCACCCAGGCGCCATCCGGTGTCGGTTATGCCTTGGAAAACCGTATCGTCATGGCGCGAATTTTTCCCAGTTTATTCCGCGACTCCCATGTCCACCGTTTATCGGGCTTCTTACGTACCGTGCGGTTAAGTTTGATGAACCTGGCGGCCAAGCCCGGCAGCGATCCGCGCATGGTGTTGTTGTCACCGGGTTCTGGAAACGAAAGCTACTTTGAACATGCCTACCTGTCCAATTATCTGGGTATCACCTTGGTCCAGGGTACGGATTTAACCGTACGTGACAATCGCCTATGGTTACGCACCCTGGACGGTTTACTGCCCGTGGACGTGGTGTTACGCCGGGTCAACGATGACTATTGCGACCCGCTGGAATTGCGTGAAGACTCCTATTTAGGCGTGCCGGGACTGCTGCAAGTCGTCCGGGATAGAAACGTCGTCATTGCCAATACCCTGGGCAGCGGTGTACTGCAAAACCCCGGTCTGATGGCATATATGCCCAAACTGGCAAAACATTTCCTGGGTCACGACTTGGCATTGGCAAACACTCAGACCTGGTGGTGCGGGGAATCCAGCCATCTCGACCACGTTTTGAAGCATTTTGATAACCTGGTGTTGAAGCCGTTCGATTTTCGCGGCACCCACCAATCGGTATTTTGCTCGGCGTTAAACGAAACCCAACGTCAACAATGGAAAGATGCCATTCAGCGGGTACCCCATCGTTTCGCCGCCCAGGAAAAAGCCGGCTTATCCACCACACCGGTTCTGGCGGCCAATCACGAGTTAACCGCGCGCCACGCGGTTATTCGCAGCTACCTGGTTACCCGCGGCGATAGCTTTATGGTCATGCCTGGCGGACTGACCCGGGTAGCCGGCAGCGAGCAAAGCATGATCGTATCCAACCAGTTCGGAGGCGCCAGCAAGGATACCTGGATCCTGGCCTCGGAACCGGAAAAACTGGAATCGTTGACAGTTGCCGCGATGCCAGCAACCTTGGAGTCACGGCCTGCCAGCGATATTCCCAGCCGGGTCGCCGACAACTTTTATTGGCTTGGCCGCTATGCGGAACGCGCGGAAAGCCTGGTACGACTGCTGCGTGTTATTCAGGATTTCCTTTCCGACCCCATGGCAGTCGCCGGTATCGGCGAATCAGGCTATTGCCTGTCACGGCTGCTTGAAGCGGTCACCTTTCAAACCACGACGTTTCCCGGATTCGTCGGCGCGGATGGCGACGCCAAACGGCGGGCACCTGAACAGGAATTGATGACGATCGTTGTTGATGCCGAGCGCAACGGCAGCCTTATGCAAACGCTTAATGCCATGTTGCGGGCAGCCCGCTCCATACGGGACCGTTTGTCCACCTACACCTTACGCGTGATAAACGATATCGATGTGCAACTGCAAAGCCTGCGCGCATGGGGAGCCGACAATTTGGGCAATGCCTATGATGAACTGGACAACTTGATCGTTTCCTTGCTGGCCTTATCCGGCTTGATGCGCGAAAACATGAGCCATGAACAGGGCTGGCGTTTTATGGAGACTGGCCGACGGCTGGAACGCGCCATCAACACCTCAACGTTTCTGCGGGCCACCTTGACCGGTAAAACCCGGGCAATCAACGAGTCCATCCTGCTGGAAGCCATATTATCGGTTAACGACAGTCTGTTGACGTATAAGCGAAAGTTTCCCGCGCAGCTGCAAGCGGCCGGCATCATCGATTTGATCGTACGCTATGAACTCAATCCACGCTCCATTGCGCATCAGTTGGCCGACATCCAGGTACAGCTTTCACACCTACCCATGGACCGAACGCACGGTGAACTGTCGAACGAGGAGCGCCTAATTATGGAAGCGCTTACCCAATTGCGCATTGCCCAAAGCGAGCCATTGGCGGAAATCAACGATGGGCAGCGACATGCATTGGCGCAACTGCTTATGCATTTGGGTATACAGTTGCCCGCATTATCGAATCAACTGGCACAAACATACTTCTACAAGGAACTACCCCTGCATCAGCTGGTACCCATCCATCCGGAATCCCGGCGATGAAATATAAAGTGGTGCACAAAACCCAGTATGACTACGAACAGGCTGTAACCCATGGTTACAACCTGGCCCACTTCAGTCCACGAAGTTTCCACCGCCAGGTATGTGTCAGCAGCAGCATTACCGTCGAACCCGTCGCGGAAATGATGCGCACGCAAGAAGATTTCTTCGGCAACACCATGACTTATTTCGCCGTGCAACAACCCCATAACAGTTTAATCGTTACGTCCTGCAGTGACGTTGACATTATCGCCGAACAACATCTACCGGAAAGTCTAAATGCCATCAGTTGGGAACAGGCCCGTGACGGCATACTTGCCAGCACGGCAATCGAGGACATCGAAGCGAGGCAATATAGTCTGGAATCGCCGTATGTCAAACTAAGCCCGGACATCAAACAATACGCCGCAAAATCCTTTACCGCCAATCGGCCATTGCTTGAAGCGGTAAACGACTTGATGCAACGTATTCACCATGAATTCACTTATGATCCGGATTTTACCACCCTGGCGACGCCATTAACCGACGTATTGGCGCACCGGCGGGGCGTATGTCAGGATTTCGCCCATTTGGCCATCGCCTGCATAATCTCACACGGTATGCCAACCCGTTATGTCAGCGGTTATATCGAAACCCTGCCGCCGCCGGGCCAGCAAAAACTGCAAGGCGCCGATGCATCCCATGCCTGGTTTTCGGTGATGTTTCCCGGTTACGGTTGGTTGGACTTCGACCCCACCAACAATCAAATCCCCATGGACAAACATATCACCACTGCCTGGGGTCGGGACTACAGCGACGTCACGCCGTTAAAAGGTGTGATATTCGGCGGCGGAAAAAAAAATACATTGCAGGTCAGCGTGGATGTTACCGCGCTGAAAAAGGACTAACCATCATGCACACATCGCTTTTCCCAGCATAACCACCGCACCCACCCACGCCATCCAAAACGTTCGACAAACAAAGTGATTTCCCTTTGCTTCACACGGCTAAGTATAAACGACTTGCACACTTTCCGTGGCCATTACCCAGACAAGTCTTTTGATAAACACCTATGAAATAGAACGTTCTTACACTCGGCTATATTTCGTTCACCAACTTATATTTATTTTAATTCGTAACGCGCCTGTATGCGCGGAAGTGTTAATTTTCTCACAGTTAACACGCGACAAAGTAGTCTCGCCTTGCCGAAGTTAATTCTCTACAGTGTGAACCGCTGCCATTGCACTGAACAATTACGAGGAAAACCGATATGTCCCATTTGGAAAAGAAGGTTGCATTAGTCACCGGCGCATCCCGTGGTATAGGTAAAACCATCGCTTTAAACCTGGCAACGCAAGGTGCAACTGTTGTTATCAATTACAGTACATCCAAAGCGCTGGCCGATGAAGTGGTGGAGTAAGTCCGATCACTGGGAAGCCAGGCCATGAGTATCCAAACGGACGTTTCCGACTATGATCAAGTGAAAAACATGCTGCAACAAACGGTGAACTCTTTTGGCAGCATCGACATTTTTGTCAACAATGCCGGCATGGCAAAAGACAACTTGATATTCAACATGACACCCGACGAGTGGCAACGGGTCATGGATATCAATTGCGGCGGTGTATTCAATTGCACCAAAGCAAGCATGGAGTACTTTATGGCCAAACGCGACGGCGTGATCGTCAACATATCCTCTGTCATGGGTGAACGCGGCTGGATCGGTGAATCTAACTATGCCGCTTCCAAAGGAGCCATCAACGCGTTTACCCGATGTAGCACGGTTGAACTTGCACGATTAGGTGTACGCGTCAATGCGGTCATGCCGGGTTTCTGCCCCACTGAACTGGTGAGCGGGCTTATGGCGAAAGACGGGGGGTAAAGGCGTGAAGAAGCAAATCCCAATGAAACAATTCGCCCAAGCCGAACACCTAGCGGGAGTGGTCAGTTTTCTCGTTGGACCCGACGCCCGGTATATGACAGGTAACCTGCCTGAAAATAAATCCGACAATGCTTTTGCCGGAGACTCACCGTGTTTTCTACAGGTGATCAAGAAACTTCTTATACGGCAAAATATTTTGGCACCGTTGATAGTTCTAAAGCATCCTGATATTTTTTGTTGAACCTTGGCCATACGAATATCGTTTTCACCCTGATTGTTAGTAAAAGGGACTTCAGGATTTGTAAGAAAGCGTAAGACCTCATCCTCATACTTAAGCAATCGCTCCAGTAAATTAATTTCGTGATTTTGATTGCGATATTTTCCCACGCTTGCCGTCAGCTCGCTGAGTATTTCTTGGACATTCTTTATCAGCACGGGTTAACGTACTTCGAAAATACTTCAAGAATGGTTTTGCCTTTTCCTCCGTTAACGCGCCGCCTGCTTCTATTGTCGCTTCATTCATTTCAATGAGCAGGTTTTTCATGCTTTTGGCCCAACGCGGGTCATCCTGTTCGTTTGCTCGTTCCAGTTCTCTGAGATGATGAGCGTTGCACAATGCGTGCTCGCAGTCTTCGTATTTAAGATAAGGTTTCCAATGATCATGGCATAGCACGCCGGTAAAATGAGGTAGGATGCC
>Ga0114931_10003261_pt1 | contig 20586 bp, 15 predicted proteins | sample 2SBtaG_FD_89579 | JGI IMG/M metagenome (GOLD analysis project Ga0114931, IMG submission 89579) | Deep subsurface microbial communities from Kolumbo volcano to uncover new lineages of life (NeLLi) - 2SBTROV14_V59a metaG | ecosystem: Environmental > Aquatic > Marine > Volcanic | place: Kolumbo...
ATGACACCTACCTTGACCAGGACACACACCCCAAGATCAAGGAGTATCTGAATACTGACAAGGACCTGATTGCCTATTTCTGCGCCGAATTCGGCTTTCATGAAAGCCTCCCGATCTATTCCGGCGGTCTCGGTATTCTCGCCGGAGACCATTGCAAGGCGGCGAGCGACCTCGGGATTCCGTTTGTAGCCGTCGGCATCCTCTATAGACAGGGCTACTTCACCCAGACCATCGATGAACATGGTAATCAGCTGGCGCACTATCACCCGACTGACTTTCATCAGTTGCCCCTGAAGCAGCCACTGAATGGAAACGGAGAACCACTCGTTGTCGATGTCGACATACACGGTCGCAAGGTATTCCTGAATGTCTGGGAAGCCAGGGCGGGACACATTACCCTGTACTTGCTGGACAGTGACCTCGAGAAAAATCAGGAACATGATCGCATCATCACCCACCAGTTATACGGGGGTGACAAGACCACGCGCATCCAGCAGGAAATAGTTCTGGGCATCGGCGGCGTGCGCGCATTGAGGGCGCTGGATATAGCACCCACCGTCTGGCACATCAACGAGGGGCATTCCGCATTCCAGATTCTCGAACGGGCACGGGAATGCGTGCAACAGGGGCATGATTTTCCCACGGCGCTGGAAGTTATCGCGGCCGGTACGGTGTTCACCACCCATACACCGGTGGCGGCAGGACATGATATTTTCGACCATGGCCTGATCAGCAGTTATTTCCGCGACTACATCAAGGAGCTGGGCCTTGATATGCAACAGTTCCTTGAACTGGGCGCGACCCCGGGTAACCCTGGAGGTTTCAACCAGACTGCGCTGGCGCTGCGCGGATCCCGTTTTCATAACGGCGTCAGCCGGGTCCACGGCAGCGTGGCATCCGAGATGGAAACCTATATCTGGAAACAGATCCCGCACGCAGAAAACCCGATCGGTTATGTGACCAACGGTGTACACCTGAATACCTTTCTCGCCCGGGACTGGTCAAACCTCTATGACATGCGCTTCGGGCGCTCATGGCGCGATGAACTGCTGAATGCCGGGTACTGGGAGCGGATAGACGAAATACCGGACCACAGCTACTGGAGCCTCAGACAGTCCCTGAAATCGGATTTACATGAAAATGTGTTGCATCGTGCCTTGCTGCAATATCGCAGAAATGGTTGCAGTGAGGCGCTGATGGAGAGAATGACCCGCCATGTACAGGCGGGCGAAGCAGAAATTCTGACCATTGGCTTTGCACGGCGCTTCGCAACCTACAAGCGTGCGGCCCTGCTGTTTTCCAATCCCGAGCGGTTGCAGCGCCTGCTCAATGACCCGGAGAAACCCGTGCTGCTGATATTTTCCGGCAAGGCGCATCCGAACGATTTGCCGGGGCAGGAACTGATCAGAAAGATTCACGAGTATTCCTTGTCCCCGGACTTTATCGGCAAGATTATCCTGCTGGAGGGATATGACCTGGCGCTGGCACGCAAGCTCGTCACCGGGGTGGATGTCTGGCTCAACACACCCGAATTTCCGCTGGAGGCCAGTGGCACATCGGGACAAAAGGCCGGCATGAATGGCGTTATCAACCTGAGCGTCCTGGATGGCTGGTGGGCCGAGGGTTTCAATGGCAACAACGGCTGGGCAATCACACCGCATGACCCGCATTTTGACGTGGATTACCGCAATCGCGAAGAAGCCAACGAACTCCTTGATCTGCTCGAGAACCAGATTATTCCCATGTATTACAGCCGTAACAGCCAGGGATATTCAGAACAGTGGGTCAGGCTGTCCAAGGCTTCCATGAAGTCCTGTATTCCGAATTTCAACGCACAACGCATGGTACGTGACTACGTCCGTGACTATTATGCGCCGGCGAGCCGCCAGTCCATTGCATTTTGCGCCAACCAGTACCGGGATGGCCGTGAACTGGCTCTCTGGAAAGCCAAAGTCCGCCAGTCCTGGCCGGAAGTGTCACTCCGACTGGTGGACTCTCCCGGTGATTCCGTCCTTTCCGGCAAAAGCGTGAAGATAAAGGTCGCCGCCAGACTGGGAGAACTGGCTGCCGAGGACGTTGTCCTTGAATGCATTATCGGCACTGAACATGAACACAGCGGATTCACGGCACATCGCCATATCCGTTTTGAAACAAGCGGGCCCGGCAAACAGGATGAGGTCCTGTTTGAACTTGACCTGCTACCTCCGCTATCCGGCCTGCAATTCTATAAAATCCGTATTTACCCGTTTCACAAGCTGCTCAGCCACCGCTTTGAAACCGGGTACATGATCTGGCTCTGAGCGGACTGTCGACCGTTTATTGCCGACCGACAGTCCGCCCATAACGATATAATGACTGGTGCAGGCTGTCAGCCAGACCGGCAGGCAGGTCCTCCCAGGCAAACTGCCAGTTCCAGTTACCCTGACCCGTCCCCGGCGTATTCATTCGATGGACACTGCCAAGGGAGAGAATGTCCTGCAAGGGAACCATGGCAAGACAGGATACCGAGGCAAGCGCAGTACGAATGACCGGCCAGGGCATCGGGTCCGTGGAATGACCCAGGTAATCCCGCACAGCCTGTTTCCCGTTTTCATCACGACTTTCAAACCACCCCAGGGTGGTATCGTTGTCATGGGTTCCGGTATACACCACAGACGTGCGTTCGTAGTTGTGTGGCAAATACGGATTATCCGGGCCGCCGTCAAAGGCGAACTGCAGGATTTTCATGCCGGGAAACTGAAAGCGCCGCCGCAAGGCTTCGACCTCCGGGGTAATGACACCGAGATCTTCCGCTACCAGGGGCAATTCTCCGAACACTTCAATCAGTGTTTCGAACAGGGCATCTCCCGGTGCGTCCACCCAGCGCCCGTTGACAGCCGTTGCTTCAGCGGCCGGAATCTCCCAGTATTTTTCAAAGCCACGGAAATGATCAAGCCTGACAAGATCGAACAGCTCCAGCTGGGTCCGGAAACGCTGTATCCACCAGTCAAATCCGGTCGCTGTCATCCGGTCCCAGCGGTACAGTGGATTGCCCCAGCGCTGTCCGCTTGCGGAAAAATAATCCGGAGGAACACCGGCTACCACATTCAGGCGCCCGTCCTTGTCCGTTGAAAACAGCGAGCGATTACTCCACACATCGGAACTGTCATGTGCGGTAAATATCGGAATATCACCAAACAGGTAAACGCCCTGCCGATGCGCATATTCCCGCAGATCATGCCATTGCGTGAAGAATGCAAATTGCTCGAAACAAAACTGCTCAATGGTGTCCCCGTACTCACTCCTTGATTTTCCCAGTGCCGACTTGTGCCGTTTGCGCAACCGTGCCGGCCAGTCCAGCCAGGATCTTCCTTGCTGGGCCGCACGTAACGTCATGAACATGGCATAATCATCAAGCCATGCTGCATGGCGGGTCTTGAATTCACGGTAGGCCTGCTGTTCCCCGGGGTCTGCCCGGGAGACAAAGCCCCGGTATGCCTTTTTCAGCCATGATTCATCCTGTTGCTGTGCCGCATCCAGCCAGCCCCGTGCCACGAGGTCAGCACTGGAAATCAGTCCGGCATTCCCGGCATGCACCGACAGGGTCTGATAGGGAGACCGATCGGAATGCGTGGGCCCCAGCGGCAACATTTGCCAGATACTGAAACCGCAATCCCGGAGAAAATCCACGAACCGGAATGCATCGGACCCCAGGCCACCCTGCCCGTCAGTAGCCGGCAATGAGGTCGGGTGCAACAGCACTCCGGCACGCCTGTCATTCAGAGGATTGGTCAAGGGGATATCAGTACGGAACCGGCATCAACCGGTAAACTGGCCACGCCGCATCACACCGCCACCGGCTGGCTCACCGCCACCATGCGTAAAGGTATGGGAAAGATAGTCCGGTGGTTCCCTGCCAATGAGGTTATACAGGTTGGACAGGTGCATCCTGAACAGGTGCTCGAAGTCATTGACTGAATCCGTGGGATTATAGCCACCAAACCACCAGAACCAGTCCGAGCCTTCGCAAATGGATAACTGGTGACGCGCTGCCAGCATCTGTTCGCTACCGAGATTGCCGTTGGCTTCCACTTCGTCAAATGCCCGCTTGGCGTCACCCAGCATGTCCCAGCCCCGGTTTTTGTCCACATCACCGATCCAGGTTGAAAACGTGCCATAGACCCAGCTACCACCAACCAGCCGGTTCAGTGAGGTCGGCTCGGGCGCTGATTGCAGGTACTCCGCATAGGTCGTCATTTTTAAATCCGGGTGACTGGAGAGTCGCTTGTACAGGGTATTCAGAAAATAGTAGCCGTTTTCCGGGAAATGCTCCCAGGCATTTTCCCCGTCGAGAATGATCGAGACAACCGGGTTGTCCAGATCCCGGGTACTGTCAGCAATATTCTCCAGATTTTCGACAAGATTGGCCACGGCATCATCAGCATGCCAGTCGGAATAGGTAAAACCGATCAGGTCGGAGAGACCGTCATCACGGAAAAAGCAGGCCAGCTTGCCATCTTTTACCGTGAAGGCCTGGTGGTGACTGGCCCCCTTCAGTTCCATGTTCTCGGGTGCCGACAGGCTGTGACGAAAAACCGATTCACCACTGGCGGCCCAACTGAAACCATGTTTCTCAAGCACTGCGAGCGTTGCCTCACTAAGCGCCCCTTCCGATGGCCAGCAGCCGGTCGGGCGCTGATTGAAAAACTGCTCAAAAGCATCGATGCCTTCGTGAATATGCCAGCACACGCTGTCCGTGCCCCCCGGATAACTGTCCAGGTTCGGCATCAGGATATCCGGCATGGCGTCACGGGCGGAATCCAGGTTCAGTAACAGCGGGACGATCGGGTGGGCATAGGGTGACATCGCCAGCTCGATCTGGCCACGTTCGGCCAATACACGGTAGCGATCGATTACGCTGGACAGCAACTCGCCAATGAGTTTGAGCAACTGGCGACGGTCATGGAGGGAAAATCCGTAACCCTTGTCCATCAATTGCTTGACCTGTTCGTTGTTTCTACGGACCGTTTCTCCCATCCATGCGAGGTGGTACCAGACCAGCAGATCGGTAACAAACTGATCACCGACGTACAACATACCGGTCGGATGGTCGCGGAACCAGCCGGCCATTTCAGCCAGCGACTGGTAACTGGCGAAACGCTTGATCGAACGCAGTTCATTCACCCGGAGGCAGGCACTGACCAGCGCCATGCGCTGTTCCTTGCCGCACGGCAACACCGGGTTGGCCAGGGCGGCCAGCAACGGATCCCGCAACGGCTTGTTCTCGGACAGGAAGCCGCGCACCTGCCCGGCATAATCCGACAGCTGCTCCAGCAGTATCGGGGCAAAATTGACGACTGCACGCGCTTCCGGGACGGCCTCCAGGTGCGCAGCCATATCAATGTAATCCTTGGTCGCATGCAGGTAGGTCCACGGCAGTTCGTAAATGCCGCTGATCTGGTTGCAGTACTGTGGCTGGTGCATATGCCAGCAGATAACAATATTCAACGGCTTAGCGGACATGATGCAACTTCTGGCCGAGCATTTCCGGGGTCACCAGGATGACACCGCCAGGGCTGACGTAGAACCGCGCTTCGTCCTCGACCGGGTCTTCACCGATCACGGTTCCTTCCGGGATGACACAACCCTTGTCGATAACAGCCCTGCTGATCCGGCAATTCCGCCCGACGACGACATTCGGCAGAACCACCACGTTATCCAGAACAGCATAGGAATTCACCCGGACATTGGAGAACAGCAGCGAGTGACGTACCGTAGCGCCGGAAATCAGGCAACCACCGGAGACCATGGAGTCCACTGCCATGCCACGCCGGTCATCATCATCAAACACGAATTTTGCCGGTGGTAATTGTTCCTGATAGGTCCAGATCGGCCACTTTTCATCATAGAGATTGAGCTCCGGCAGTACCCCGATGAGTTCCAGGTTGGCTTCCCAGAAGGCATCTACTGTGCCGACATCACGCCAGAAGGCACTGGTGCTGCCCGGGGATTTATTGAACGGATAGCAATAGACGCGATATTTCCGGATGATCCGCGGAATGATGTCATGTCCGAAATCATGGGTTGAATAGGTGGAATCGGCATCCCGGATAAGTTGCTCATACAGGAAATCCGTATTGAAGACGTAGATGCCCATGGACACCAGGCTCTGGTCCGGCGCACCAGGCATGCTCTGCGGTGATTCCGGCTTTTCAGTAAATTCCACCACCTTTCCGTCCGCCTTCACGGACATGACGCCGAAGGCGCCTGCCTGCTCGACCGGGACCTCGATACAACCGACAGTCAGATCCGCCTGTTTTTCTACATGCTGGGCGATCATCGGGCCGTAATCCATCTTGTAGACATGGTCACCTGCCAGGATCAGAACATAATCGGGGTTGTAGGTCCGGATAATATCCAGGTTCTGGTAAACCGCGTCCGCGGTCCCTGCGTACCAGGACATTTCGATGCGTTGCTGGGCCGGTAGTAACTCGATAAATTCACTGAACTCGCCACGCAGGAAGCCCCAGCCCTGCTGTATATGCTGAATCAGCGAGTGGGCCTTGTACTGGGTCAGGATACCGATCATGCGGATGCCCGAATTCAGGCAGTTGGAGAGCGGGAAATCGATAATCCGGAATTTGCCGCCAAACGGCACTGCCGGTTTGGCGCGCCACAGTGTCAGTTGCCGCAGTCTCGAGCCGCGGCCACCGGCAAGCACCAGGGCAAGTGTTGTGCGCGTCAACCGGCTGACAAAACGGTGCGAATGTTTGGATTGCATGGATTGGCTGGACTGTTCAGGTCATTCCGATGGCTACTTGAGCTGGATTCATGTATCCCAAAGCGGGTCATATTGTATGGCCAAGCTCATTGCCTGTATAGTAATGGATCAGCCAGCCTGTTGAACCGGAAAAATAGATTGCGGGAACAGTAGATTGATGCAACATTCCGATCCGGAAGCCGATACCCCGTTCGAGACTGACCCGGAGCTTCAGCGCCTGCTGGAAGCACGACACCATGACCCGTTTACAGTACTTGGCCGGCAGCGACTGGCAGACCGGGAAATGGTGCGCGTTCACCTGCCCGGTGCTGCCTGGGTGCGTATTGTCGAAACCGGATTCTCGCTGAAACGCGTCGGCAATACCGACCTGTTTGAGTGGCATGGGCAAACCGGCCGCCTTCCGGAGCGCTACCGGCTGATATGGCGTGACCGTTATGGCGCCGAACATGTGGCCTATGACCCCTATTGCTTCCCCCCCCAGTTATCGGATTATGACCTGCACCTGTTTTCAGAAGGAAAACACTGGCATGTTTACCAGGTACTTGGCGCGCACAGAAAAATAATTGATGAAATTACCGGTGTGCTGTTTGCCGTGTGGGCGCCATCGGCTGAGCGCATCAGTGTCGTGGGTGATTTCAACAACTGGGACGGACGCACTCACCCCATGCGGGTTCGCGGTAGTACGGGAGTCTGGGAACTGTTTATCCCCGGACTGGCCTGTGATCAGCATTACAAGTATGAACTCCGCACCCGTCACAATGGCACTATTGTCGTCAAGACGGACCCTTATGGGCAGCAATTCGAATTACGTCCGGCCACCGCCGCGCTGATCTGTAAGGAATCCGGCTTCAGCTGGCAAGACGATGACTGGCTGGAGCAGCGCCGCAACAGCGACTGGCAACACAGCGCATTCTCTGTCTATGAGGTACACCTTGGCTCATGGCGACGGGATGACACCGGGCATTTCCTCAACTATCGGGAGCTGGCGCGGGAACTCGTGGAATATGTAACCCGCACCGGGTTTACCCATATCGAACTGTTGCCGATTACCGAGCACCCTCTGGACGCATCCTGGGGCTATCAGACCACCGGGTATTTTGCGCCTACCAGCCGCTTCGGTGCACCGGATGACTTCCGCTACTTTGTCAACCTGTGTCACCGGAACAATATTGGTGTACTGCTGGACTGGGTCCCGGCCCACTTCCCGAAGGATGATTTCGGACTCGCCAGATTCGATGGCACTGCCCTGTATGAACACGAGGATCCGCGCCGTGGCGAGCACCACGAATGGGGCACGCTGATTTATAATTATGGCCGCAACGAAGTAAAAAACTTTTTGCTGGCCAGCGCTGTTTACTGGCTCGAAGAATTTCATATCGATGGTTTGCGTGTCGATGCCGTGGCGTCCATGCTGTATCACGACTATTCACGTGATGCAGGCGAATGGCTGCCGAATATCTATGGCGGCCGGGAAAACCTCGAAGCCGTTAATTTCCTGCGTGAGCTTAACACCATCACCCACGGTGAGTTCCCCGGCACAATGATCATTGCTGAAGAATCGACCGCCTGGCCCGCTGTCAGCCGACCGGTTGACAGCGGCGGCCTGGGCTTCAGCATGAAATGGAACATGGGCTGGATGCATGATTCGCTGGCCTATTTTCAACATGAACCGGTACACCGGAAATTCCATCACAACGAGCTGACCTTCGGATTACTTTATGCATTTACCGAAAACTTTGTGCTGCCGTTCTCGCATGATGAGGTTGTCCACGGCAAACGATCGATGCTCTACAAGCAACCCGGGGATGAGTGGCAGCAGTTTGCAAATCTCCGGCTCCTGTATACCTACATGTTTACCTTCCCGGGAAAGAAATTGCTGTTCATGGGTAATGAAATCGGCCAGGGACGTGAATGGAGCTTCGACTCCAGCATAGAGTGGTATCTGCTCGACTACGAGCTGCACAAGGGCATCCAGTCACTGGTTAGCGACCTCAACAAGCTGTATCGCGGATACCCGGAGTTGCATCGTCACGATTTTACCGCTGATGGCTTTGAGTGGATCGACTGTAACGCTGCAGAAGAATCAATGCTCAGCTTCATTCGGCGTGACGGGACTGATTTCGCAGTGGTGATCCTCAATTTTACCCCGGTTCCGCGTCACGGGTACCGGATTGGTGTCCCGGAACCCGGCAGTTATATCGAACTGTTCAACTCCGATTCCGGTTATTACAGCGGCTCGGATGTCGGCAATCACGGCCGCGTTGAGGCCGATGCACAACCGTGGTCAGGCCGCCCCTGGTCAATCAGCCTGTCGATCCCGCCGCTCGCCGGCATCGTACTCCGTCATTCACCCGCCTGACGGGCGCGCCCCCGGGCAGACACAGCGGCACCGGGTACTTGAAATTTCATGGCCCGGGACCTATGTATCCTGTAGAGGGAGAACGACATGGGCACCAGCAGACAACCCGCCGTGGCAGGCAGTTTTTATCCAGCCGACAAGCGGCTCCTCAGGACATCAGTGGATGCAATGTTGCATGCTGCACGGACGGACAGGCGTGCGCCAAAGGCCCTGATTGTCCCCCATGCAGGCTATATCTACTCCGGGCCGGTAGCCGCCAGCGGGTATGCCTGCCTGCAAAACCGTGAGTCGCCGGTTACGCGCGTGGTGCTGCTCGGCCCGGCGCACCACGTTGCTTTCAACGGACTGGCAGCCAGTACGGCCAGTGCATTTGCCACTCCTTTGGGCGATGTACGACTTGACCAGGATGCGACCGGGGCACTGACAGTGTTGCCACAGGTTCGTTATCTGGACGCACCGCATGAACCGGAGCACAGCCTGGAAGTCCATTTACCGTTCCTGCAGAGAATTCTTGGTGATTTCAGTCTGGTCCCGCTGGTCGTCGGCGAGGCGACACCGGCCGAGATATCCGAAGTACTGGAGCATCTCTGGAATACACCGGACACACTCGTCGTGGTGAGCTCTGACCTCAGCCATTATCACAGTTATGCGACTGCCACAAGGATGGACCGGGAGACATCGGATCATATTGAAAAACTCGAGTACGAGTCGATTGAATATGACCATGCCTGTGGACGAGTACCGGTGTCCGGACTGCTGTACTATGCAAAGGCACATGGCATGACCGTGACCACACTGGATCTGCGCAACTCCGGAGACACCGCGGGCCCGAAGGACCGGGTGGTGGGCTACGGGAGCTACCTTGTTGACTGAATCCGCCTGCTTGCATACGGATGAGCAACGCCAGCTGCTGCTGGGTCTGGCGGTCGACTCCATCAGGTACGGTCTTGAATATAACAGGCCATTACACCTCGATCCGGCTGACTGCCCCGACTGGCTGGCAGAAAAACGGGCAACCTTTGTAACCCTGAACTCAGCCGGTCAGTTACGTGGCTGCATCGGAACGTTACATGCACAAACCTCGCTGCGCGAAGATGTTGCCCGCAATGCCTGGGCCGCCGCCACCAGGGACCCGCGGTTCAGCCCGGTGACAGCGGCGGAATTCCCCGACCTGGCGATTCATATTTCCATACTGGGAATACCGGAAAAAATGGCATTTGCTTCGGAGCATGAGCTGATAAACCGGTTACGCTGCGGGATCGACGGGCTGATACTCAGGGACGGAACGGCATCGGGAACCTTTTTGCCATCGGTCTGGGAATCATTGCCGGATCCCGAGGAATTTCTGCGGCATCTGAAACTGAAGGCCGGTCTCGCTGCGAATCACTGGTCGGATAGCGTTGAGGTATATCGCTATATGACCGAGATGTTTGGTGCGGACTTGCGGGAGATTCTAGCGCATCGAAAGACTGAAACAGGCGACCAGAAGACTGACCAGCAGGGCTGCCAGCAGAAAGGCCCGTAATGATTGCTTGCCGTTGTTCATTTCCCGGCTGAGCGCATCCGGGGTCCTGTGCAGCAACAGATATCTGAAGAAATCGGCATTACTGTCAACCCCGCGACGGTCCTTGCCGGTACGGCGTTCCTGACCGGGTGCCTGCACCGGCCTGTTCCGCCGTCGCTCCGACACGCGTTCGTCATACTTGATACGCGCCATGACGAGTTTGTGGTAATCATCCCAGCTCTCGAGTCCGGACAGTTCTTTTGGCAGCAATTGCGGGAACTCGGTTACCGGTTGCCATTTGCTGCCGTCCCGGCTCAGTTCATCATCCAGACGAATCCTTCCAAGCAGTATATAACGTGACACATATTCATCCGCAAAAGGCCCCCTGATTGTCCCGTTGCGACGCGCATACCACCGGGATGATTCGGGGTTGCCGGAGATCATATCGGGCCTGTGTCTGACAAATAAGCCAACGGTCAGTCCACCAGCCACTCTTCCATGCGTGCGCGCAAACGAATCAGGGCCTGACCATGAATCTGGCAGACACGCGACTCGCTGACACCCAGAATATCTCCAATTTGGCGCAAGTTAAGCTCCTCATCATAGTAGAGCGCCATGATCAATCGTTCACGCTCCGGGAGCCCCTTGATCGCCGTCGCAAGCCCGTCCTTGAAATCACTCTTTTGCAGGTTTTCGTAGGGCTGGTTCGTCTGCCGTTCGGGACTGACAAACCCTTCTTCACCCAGAGTACCCGGGTCTTCGAAGCTGAAGATCCTGCAACCTGTCGCATCCTGCAGGATCTTGTGGTACTCAGCCAGATTGATCCCCATGGCCTCGGCAACCTCGACGTCACGCGCATCACGACCTTTCTCATTTTCAATCTTGCGGACCGCCTCGGCCACCTCGCGTGCCTTGCGGTGTACCGAGCGCGGAGTCCAGTCAGTGCGCCTGATCTCGTCAAGCATGGAACCGCGAATCCTGATACCGGCATAGGTTTCAAAACTGGCCCCCTGCTCGGGATCAAAGTTGCGAGATGCCTCGATCAAACCGATCATTCCGGCCTGGATAAGGTCATCTGCCTGCACACTCGGCGGCAATCTGCTCATCAGGTGATAGGCGATTCTTTTGACCAGTGATTCATGACTGACAACCAGATCATTGGTGCGCTGTACGTCCAGGTTTGTTGCTGTATTACCTTTCATGACAATACCTCCCTCTCGACATTATTTTGCTGAAACAGGCGTTCTACAAAGAATTCAAGCTGACCATGTGGAGAATCCGGCCGGCGCCAGCGGATTACACGTCGCGCGAGATTGTTAATTGCGACAGCTGAGCCGGACCGGGGAAACGCATCAATCACTGCCCGCCGTTCACACACCGCCTTGCGCAGATAATCATCACGCGGGACGAAGCCGGCATAGGAAATAACAATATCCTGGGCATCATCAAGCAATTCCAGTATCTTTTTGAATAGCTCGCTACCATCACTGGCATTAACTACCATGTTTGCCAGAACATGGAAGTGTGCAATGGCATTGAACTTGTTCAGGTGCCGGATCTGTGCCACACAATCCCTGATTGAGGTCGGTTCATCGTTGGTAACTACCAGGACCTGGCTGGATGCACGGCAGAAGCTGGAAACGCATCCGGATATACCACTCGATGTATCGATAACCAGCGAATCAATCCTGCCCTGTAATTCACTAAAGGCATGCACCAATCCGCCACATTCAACTTCACCAAGCTCCGACAGCTCCCTGTTTCCCGAGGCAGCCGGGACAATCAACAATCCATCAGGACCTTCAATAACTATTTCCTCGAGATGGCAATGACCCCGGAGTACATCCATCAGATTGACACGGGCTTGCAGTCCCAGCAGTTCATCGATGTTGGCCATGCCGAGATTGGCGTCCAGCAGGAGGGTGTTATGACCGGCCCTGGCCAGCGCCAGCGCCAGGTTGACGGCAATATTTGTTTTACCAACCCCGCCTTTCCCGCTGGTCACTGCAATCGTCTGCACCGCGGTGCTACCCGTTGCCGTCTTGCCACCGGCACGGCCCAGCTTTAGTTCAGACGAACGCATGACAGCGACCCTCGTACAGCGTTGATTCATGAGCACGGCGCAAGCACGGCAGCGCGCATGCAACGCTTGAATCAAGATTCCGGACCGTGTGGTTTGCTTGCATGCAGTTCACTAATGCAACATGCATACCAACCCTCGATTCTTACAAATGACGTTGCCGGATAATAGTTAACTGACTGTATTTATGGGTGATTATTACTAGCAGAGATGAACTACAAAAACTGTGGCGTATGTCATGTTTCTGGCGCCTCGGGCATTAGAGGGCCAGAACGCCAGAAAATATGCGCTGAAAACACCGGATTGAGGTACAGCGGATGAAGGGTCCCCGTCGGGGTTACAACATAACCGGCCGGGACAACCAGTCTGAAAAGTGTGCTTCCGGCAACGGCTGGCTGATGTGAAAACCCTGGGCAACATCGCAGCCCAGGGTTTCGAGCATATTCCAGGCCATGCTGTGCTCGACGCCCTCGGCTATTATCTTGTAGCCCAGATTGTGACCGAGATCGATAATAGACCTGACGATCGCGATATCCTGATTGTCAAAAGCCACGTCCATAATAAAGGACTGATCAATTTTAAGGGTATGTACGGGTAGTTTCTTCAGGTAGGAAAGCGATGAATAACCGGTTCCGAAATCATCGATAGCAATTGTGACGCCGAATTCTCCCAAACGCTCCAGTACTTCCGTGGCGCGATCGAGATCCAGCATCAGGGTTGCCTCGGTGATTTCTATTTCCAGAAACTCGCCGGTTATGCCGGCAATGCGCAGCGCCTGCTCGATCTTCTTAACCAGCCCCGGACTCTGAAAAGACCTGACTGAAACATTGACGGAGACCGGGACAGTCTTGCCCTCAAGATTCCATTGTTTACACTGCTGCAAGGCAGTAATCAGGACCCAGTCGGTAATCGGTGAAATCATGCCAAGTTGCTCGGCAACCGGGATAATCCTTTGCGGCAGAACGATGCCTTCAGTCGGGTGTTGCCAGCGCAACAGCGCCTCGGCGCCGGTGATCCTTGACGAGCTGATATCTACCTGCGGCTGGTAGTACAATTCGAATTCGCCATTATCCAGTGCACCCTGTATCTGACCTGAGAAACGTAACTGCTCTGCCGGGCTGACATCACTGCCCGGGTTATAGATCTGATATGGCAAGCCGTTACGCTTTGCGCGGTACATTGCCGTCTCTGCATTAATGAGGAGGGTTTCCTCGTTCGTTCCATGTTCAGGGAAACATGAAACTCCCAGAGTTATGCTGACGCAGAGCTGTTTGCCGGCGCAGTTGAATGGCACATCGAAACAGTCCAGTACTTGCTGGATGACCCGTTCAGAAGCCGTCCTGGCATCGTTGTCCGGCTGCAGCTGGATACCAAACTGATCGCCCCCCAACCGCGCCAGTGAATCGGACTCGCGTACTACGGAGCGCAAGCGTCCCGCAATATCCATCAACAGCGCATCACCGACCAAACGGCCGAGAGTATCGTTGTACATCTTGAACTGATTGATATCGAGCGAGATAACTGCAACCTGTGATCCGGGAACCCGTCGGGACGCGGCCAGTGCCATATTGAGATGATCGACCCACAGGGTACGGTTTGGTAATTTTGTCAGGCTGTCAGTCGTACTCAGTTGCTCAAGCTGCTTGCGTTCTCTGATGATATGATTGATATCCTCCAGCATGCAGTGTACTTCCGTTGTCCGCCCGCGCTGATTCAGGGACGGATACAATGATAGCTGGTACCAGTGTTCCGGCGCCTCGGCCAGCGATAAACGGGCCTCGACGGTTGCGTCATGCCCATTCACCGCATGCTGCCATGAAGTAAGCAATAACTGCTGATCCTCGGGATGTACCTGCTCCAGAAACGGATAGGGAACATCCATGGTGTCACTAAACAGTTGCTGTAGCGGATAACTGGCATACAGCAGTTTGTTCTTCCTGGTATCGACGCTCCATAACAAATGCGGCAACCCGGCCAGCAGTTGCTCTGCACTGGCAAACTGTCTGGTGGCATGCGCGACCTCCCTGCTTGCCACCTCCAGCAAGGTATCCCAGTATCCTTCTGTCATGAGGCCCAGGTCGCGAATGACCAGTTTCAGCAAGGCAGAGCCGAGCCTGGCACGATCCGGTAGCTGCAATTCCAGTTCACCCACCAGCTCGCGCAGGAAATCGAGAAACAGGCGATAGGCCCCGGCGACCCAGACCGGCTTGATCCCGTGTTCGAGGTGCTGCCTGCCCCTTTTGACGAGCTGCGATTCCCGCCCCTTCAGACCGTCCGTATTAAACAGGTCGAGCATGAAAGTGAGCTCGCCACGGATGAATTCACTGATATCGCCACCGTGACGTTCATACGCATACAAAACATCTGCAATATCCGGGTTGTCAAATAGATAGTTGTAATAAACATCAGCAAACCTGGCGGAATCGGAGGCCAGCATGTCGCGGTACTGCGCCAGGCATTCGATATCATCATCGGTAATGTGGAAGACGTAGTTGTAGTCCTTCGCCGAGAACCCGAAACCGGAGATCTGGCCTGAAAAGTCAGTGGATAGCTTGCTGTTCGTCTTTCGACGGTCTTTGCTTGTTTCTGTCATCAGGTTTCTTTATTTATAGTTATCAGACCGCCAGTTGAATTTTTATCAAGGCGAGCCAGCCATACCCGTCGCACACCGCACACGACAATCTCTGCGGAGTCACCACACCTGCTGAAAAAATTCAGTCAATCAGAAACACTTCACGATACCTGTATTTTATTATTGTATAGAGCGCACGCTAACACAGCGTCGCGCCCTGATAAAGCCCGGTAACTGATTAAAAGCTGAATGCGGCGCAGACAACCGGAACCGGCGTTGAACGCCGGCCGTCAGAGTCATGACGCATGCGCATTTCTCTGCAAGCCATACTTGCGTAATTTCTCTACCAGTGTGGTACGACGCATGCCCAGGCGCTTGGCCGCATGCGCGACAACACCACTGGAATCACTCAGCGCCTGCTTGATGTAGTTGACTTCAAGGCTGCTGAGATGTTCTTTCAGATTCAGACCACTGCTCGGCAGCCGCGGATCCAGGTCCTCCGGGGTCAGCGGTGACCCGATCATCGCATGGTCAATCATCTCCGCATCGATTTCTCCGTCTACATTGAATTTTCCGGGTAAATCATTGGCTTCCACCACACCATAAGGATGCAATATGGCCAGCCGTTCAACCAGGTTGGCAAGTTCCCGTACATTCCCGGCCCAGTGGTACTGGCACAGCGCATAAATTGCGCCGGGAGAAAGCCGGACGGATCCCCGCTTCTCGTGCTCTATACGCCGGACCAACTCGTTAACAAGCAACGGGATATCTTCAACACGATTACGCAGGGGTGGCATATCGATGGGAAAAACATTCAGGCGGTAATAAAGATCCTCGCGAAACCCGCCCTCCCTGATCGCGCCTTCGAGGTCCCGGTGCGTGGCGGCAATAATACGAACGTTGGTTCTGTTGCTGTTACTGGAACCGACTTTCTCAAACGTCTTTTCCTGCAGGACGCGCAGGATCTTGACCTGCATATTCAGACTCATGTCACCGATTTCATCCAGAAACAGCGTGCCACCTTCCGCGATAGCAAAGCGGCCATCGCGGTTGCTGATCGCGCCGGTAAAGGCCCCCTTTTCGTGTCCGAACAGCTCGGATTCCAGTAAATCTCCGGGGATTGCGCCGCAGTTAACCGGCACGAAGGGTTGGTCACGACGCAAAGAATGATAATGCAGGTTTCTGGCAACTACTTCCTTGCCGGTGCCCGACTCGCCCAGGATGAGGACATTGGCCTCGCTGTCGGCAACCTGCTCGATAAGCTTCCTGACGTGCTGGATGGAGCGACTACTGCCAACCAGACTGCGAAACAGGCCAACCGGCCGTTGCTCCCCTGCGGCATCCTGGTGCGATTCGCTGTAGACCTCGGCCTGGTGCATGGCACGGGTCAACTGGGTATAGTTTGGCGGTATTTCAAGCCGTCCCAGGATGCAGGACGCCGCGTCAATAGTGACAGTGGGTTCCTTGCCCTTCTCTGACAACAGGTAGACCGGCAGATGTTCATTGTACTGATGAATATCATTCAGCAAGCCCGCCAGCATATTTTCTTCCGTGCATGAGCCGATCAGAACCGCCAGAATATCCCTGGCGTCTTCGGCGGCATGCCGCCAATCCGAGGTCGATGCCACCAGTACCGGCGAATAGTTGATGAACTTGAGAACCGACTGCAGCTCATTCGCGTTCACGGAATCAGCTTCTATTATCAGGACCTTTTGGCCATTGATCATTTGTTTTCCCTGAAATACTACCCGGCTGTGGATTATTCTTTAAGTATCCGGCAAGATTCACTGTGACCGCTTAATTCCCGCAATATTACCTAGGGATTCCAGGCAAAGTCAAAATCGGCGGACGACTGACACCGCTTGATTGACCAGATGATTCAAGATGTTGTGAAAGTTTTCACCCACGTGTTTTTCTAATGCCTGCCCCTGCCGTTATTATAACAGCAGAATACCGCCGGATGCCGGGAGTGCCTGGTTCCGGGATACAGTGTCATTGAATTGTCACTTTGAGCGTTCATCGACAGTTTTCCACTAAACTCCCTGAATACCCTGACGATAACTTTCATGAGACAGGAAGAAAGCCCCCCCGGATAGCCCTAACAATAACGCAGGCCAAGTTATGCAGAACCCGTTCCCGTATAGCCACACGATCGATACACAACGAATCAGCACCATTCGCGACCAGTTGGCGGAAGACACTTATACCATCGCCCCCCGGCAAATAGCCAACAAGATAATTGCTCTGGAAATGGCGTTCTGCAAACCTCTCGCAGCCGGTATGCGGGCCACATATCACACCTGACCCGCGACAGGCTGCCGTTCCCTGTAAATTCAGGACTGGCATGGAACTGGCGGTGCCTGGGGTGGTAGAATTCGTCCGGTAGCGGCTGGGCTTTCACCAGCCCGTCATCATCGGGGCCGTAGCTCAGCTGGGAGAGCGTCGCGTTCGCAATGCGAAGGTCGGGAGTTCGATCCTCCTCGGCTCCACCAACCATCATCAGGCCGCCGCCCGGTCTGCCCGGAAATCATCCCTGCCCCGGTAGCTCAGCTGGATAGAGCAAGCGCCTCCTAAGCGCTAGGTCGGACGTTCGAATCGTCTCCGGGGCGCCATTATTTCAGTTACTTATGTGATATGACGTGGAATGTCAGTTGGTGCAGTGGTTATTTAGTCGGAATGCTAGTCGGATAGGGGTATTGCCTGAAAACGCCCCACAGCGCCTCTCGGGCGGCCATATGGGGCCTTTAACTGGTTAATACAGAACGCTCGCACCATGCGAGAGATTGTGATAGTCGCCGGTCTTCTTTGCGGCCGATCATGAAATACAGCTATTTTTGGTGAAAATGGTATTAATGTGTGCCATTATTTCTTTGTAGTTCAAGAAGTAAATTGGTTAAGCGTTGGAACGAGGTGCCGATATCCTGAAAGAATTGGCATTTTCATGGTCCAAAATAAGAAGAATCCACGACTGGGGGCTTAACTTATGTCAGCACAAATGTCGGCACAACCAGAAGCAATCGAGTTCAATATCCGCATTGCCTTTACCTTGAAGGAGGAAGGCGACTGGGTTATTGCGTCCTGCCCCGCGCTGGATGTGCATAGCCAGGGCAAAGACGCAGAAGAAGCCGCAAAGAATCTGTCAGAGGCCGTCAGTCTTTTTGTTCAGTCCTGCTACGAACGTGGGTCATTGGGTCAAGTCATGAAGGACTGCGGCTTTAGCTCTACGCGCGAAAGAGATAACCAGCTAGGCTTGTCCGCGCAAGGTCGCGTTTTGGATATTCCGCTGTACTTGCTGAGCGACCGGAATGCCGCAGCTCAAGCCTGTTGACTGGAAAACCCTTGTTAAGATATTTGAATTAGACGGTTTCACTCAAGACCGCAATCAAGGGTCGCACATTGTAATGACCAAGCCAGGGATTGCCCGCCCCGTTGTTATCCCAAAATATCCTGAAGTTGGCCTGGATATCATTAGGTCAAATATGAGAACGGCTGACATGAGCAGGGAGCGCTTTTTTAGGCTGAAAAATAAAAAGCACTAACAAAGCCACCCCCTGGTTTACCAAAGGGCGGCCGTACACCCTCTCCAGACTGTACCAGTCGGCTACGCTGACAATTCCCGGTTCCCCCTTCACCGGGACTAGATAGCGTTTCAGTGTAACCCTGCTATACTTCCGTTACACTGAAACTGAGGATTACGACATGGCACTATCAGCAGCTGAACGGCAGATCGTCTACCGGAATAAAATCTCATGCGGGGAATTGAAGCGGTTTCAGTTTGCCTTGCCACTGGAGACCGGCATCAAGGTTGACTATCTTTGTGAGTCGTTACAGTGCAACAAGACTGAATTGTTTGCCCGGCTCATCATGGAAGAATGGAAGCGACAGGGTGAGCCGTTGTAAAACTGCGCATCAGTAACGAGGTCGATTCCGCCGTGAAGTTTGAGGCCGCAGACTGCCAGGTATTCAAGCGCGGCTATGTGAAGCGTTACAGGCATATCACGCCGCAGGTCTTACACGGCCATGGTTGCACATCATGGGCCCGTGGAATGAGTGGGCCAGCGCGGGCTATCCCTATCCAGGTCTGCGCGTGAATGCGTTATTCACGGGTAACGACTACCTGCAGATATGGGCGCGGGTCCAGCCCGGTGCACACGTCTGCAAGCCAGACTCCAGATAGTACAAAGTATCCAGCCGTCCCGCCGGTGGTGCGCTTGAATCCAGCCAGGCTAATCACTGCCGGGTGGCGGTGCCGTACAGTACACCCGGGCCGCGCCGGTTATCCAGCCAATATTTGAAACACTTACCGGCGGCCTGTCTCGCTGTCCCTGGTTCACAGCCGGTCAGGTTCAAGCCGGTAGCCAGTTCCCCGCCGGCGGCAATCAGTGCGAAACGGTCACAGACCCGCCTCGCCTGTCTGTTAGTGTCGGCCGGTGCCGCGCCGTCAGGGGGTCCGTGCGGTGGCTTCCAGTCCGTTTGTAGTGGCCCGTCAGCGTTGCAGGGAGTCAGGTCCGCCATACCAACACAGACGCTGCCAGTGCCGTTGTCTGCCTGTTGAGCTTGCGCCCTGGTAGTTAATCCCGCCGCTTTCGTCGCCGGTAATGTCTAGCAGTGGCGCTGCAAATGCCGCGCTTACGGCCAGCGTCAGCCGTGAATTGCCGGTACACAGTGCGGCTACGTTGCCGCGCCATTGTTCCAGGGTGCCGGCAGTGCGCATGCCAGCCGGTTTTCTGCACGCACCGCGCCCGTGCCTTAGCCGGTGCGGTTTGCAGGTATTCCGTCAGCCGTTGCCGTGCGCGGGTACTGGGTGCTATCCGCAGCCCCATAGACAACAGCGCCCGCCGGTATTCGTTGCCGTCGCCTGCTAGCAGTTCCAGCGGCATAGCCCAGCGGTGCCGCTTCCCGTCCTGGTCGTGAAATTCCAGCAGCACACCCAAGCTATTGCCGTCTGCGTCGCGCGTCATGGCGGTAACTTCCAGCCGGCTACATATCCATTCCGGCGGCAGGTCGTTGCCTTCCTTGTCTATGCCCCGGTAATACATGCCGGCTTCGTCCAGGCTGTAGCGTTCCGGCAGTGCCGCCGGCTTCGGTATGTCCCGCCAGGCTTCGCTGTCTGTCAGCAGCCCCGCCATGTCGTCGGCTGTTACGTCGGCCGCGTCGCCTTTGTCCAGTAGTTCCAGCCTGTCTAACCGCAGTATCGAGACACAAGCGGCCCCAGCTTCGTGCGCGAGATCCGCCACCCTGTCGGCGTAGTCCCTGCCGGCTTCGTCGCTGTCCGGCCATATCAGCACCTGCCGGCACTTCAGTGGTGACA
>Ga0114931_10003262_pt1 | contig 20585 bp, 15 predicted proteins | sample 2SBtaG_FD_89579 | JGI IMG/M metagenome (GOLD analysis project Ga0114931, IMG submission 89579) | Deep subsurface microbial communities from Kolumbo volcano to uncover new lineages of life (NeLLi) - 2SBTROV14_V59a metaG | ecosystem: Environmental > Aquatic > Marine > Volcanic | place: Kolumbo...
AACGAATTGAATTCCGCTCCGATCGAAAAAAGTCCCCGTTAACTTTTCTCTTGCGTTCGATCGTTTCCAGCGTCGGTCTATCATTCGTCGTTTTCAGTTTCTTCGATGACAGGCTGTGCATCGAACGAGTCGATATCGTAAATCGATACGGTGCCGAAGAGATTCTGACATTTGGGGCAATTGGTTTTCGCGAGTGCTTTTCCTCCCGAACCTCCGAATTTCTCTTTTTTCCGTGCTTCTTCGCTGACAACCATTTTGCAGTGCGAACATTGACGACCCACACGTTTCAATTTGTAAGCAGGATCGGCTTGTTGATAATCCGTCCCATGCTTAAAAAACCGAACCATCTCGGACGAATAGAAACAGGGAAACTCTCGGAACTCGTCCTTCAAAGGAATATCCAGCTCAGACCCAAATTCCGTCATACCGAAAAAGGACGTCAAAATTTTGTGAAGTTGCCGATAAGTCGAGAGGCTAAGAGAAAGAAAACGCAATTCCTTCGAATCTCTCTTTGCCGGTATTCTTACCACAACTCGGCCTTCACCAAAAACCGGTATCCCGGCAAACATGGAATCTTCAGGATTCTCGGCGGGAAGTACAATTTTCAATGATTTCTTAAATTGCTCGAGCGAGATCGATTCGCAGGAACCGACTGGGACTTTCTCCAATTTTCCGTTTTCTTTGAGATGTTGGTGGATTTGACTACGAATTTCGTTTGCCTTGGTTCTGTTGGTGATCGTTCCACCTTTTTTATCGAGAGAAACGATTAAGAGCGTATCTTCCGAGAAGCCAAGGTCTTTGGCTTTTCCGTTTTTTTTCATGCTACCCGCCTTCAATCGGAGACGCTCAGGGTTGATCTCGTGATAGATCACGTCGTGCACCCAGTATTGGAATTTTCCTGCAATCGAAGAGTCGTCCTGTTGTTCTCTTTCTGTGCTCTCCGCATCTTGCATACCCGAATTGGATCCGGGCACGACAAACGAAGATTTGCATTTCGGACAACGGCCTGTTAATCCCCGGTGCCTTTCCTGCACGATGATGCGATGCCCGTTCGGACAATAAACACGAACGCCATCGACGACTTTTCCATTTCCCGGATTCGATCTTGGGTTCGATTTCGAGGAACGGGATGTCACGAATTCGTTCATAAACGCTTGCGTCTCGTCGTCGCTCTGAGTGCTTTCACTGGTTGCCGTTTCCAGGTTTTCTTTCGAAGACATACCATTGCTTTTCTCGTCAGGCAAATTCTGGTTCGACTCGTCCGTGGCGGTCTCTTTTTTCGTCACAGTGTCTTTCGTCACAGTGTTTTTTGTCACAGTGTTTTTTGTCACACTGTTTGTAGAATCTTTTTTCGAAGGTGAGGACGTTTCCAGTCGAAACTCCGAAGAGAGTTCGAATTCCTGATCGCCAGCTACGACTTCTTCTGCATCTTCTAATGAGCTGAAATCTTCGTGGTCCATTTGTGGTTGGCTGTAGATCACCGGTCTGTCGGTAGACTGCATCTGCTGATATAACGCCGCGATCTCCGAACGCATGAACGTACTGCAATTCCAGCAGCGCACCAGACCGGTGCGAACCATCTCACCGCATTCCGGGCAAGGTCTGTCCGGAGAATCTTCGCTTGTCGAGGATACTTCGTTCGATTCCGTTTGTACTGCGAGGTTTTGGTCCAGCATCTCGTCGCAGTTGGGACACTGAATCGTGTCGTCAAGTAACATCGTATTGCAGGAAGGGCAATGAGTAATGGAAACGGGCATTTTATAAGCCTTCTGGATTTTCGTCTTGTGTATGTCGTGTGTCTAAGGGGAAACCCCGTTCCCCATGTCGTTGTCCGGCAATCGGACTTTTGAAATATTCTCGAACTCTATTGGCAGAGATTATTTTACTTCCAGCACCTCTATGTGGAAGACGAGAGTAGCGTTGGGGGGAATAACATTACTAAAACCAGCTTCTCCATACGCTAATGCACTGGGAATGATGAGTTTTCTTTTCCCGCCGACCTTCATTCCGGGAATCCCTTCCTGCCATCCTTTGATCACTCCTGAAAGAGGGAAAGTGGCCGGTTCTCCGCGGTCGCGACTGCTGTCGAATTTCTTTCCCGAAACCAGTCGACCGGTGTAATGCACGGTAACGGTGGCTCCCTTGGAAACTACTTTGCCTTTTCCTTCTTTGAGATCAACATACTGAAGACCCGAAGCGGTTGTCGTTACCAAATTTTTCAGTTGGATGTTTCGAAAATCGACCCGAGAACCGTAGTTCTGCATTCCGATGTAACCGACTTGTGGACGATCGGCCAATGCTTTGTGTCCGCCTTTACCATCGGTGTATTCATTTAACATCGCGTCGTTGATCACGGTTCCGTTCAATTGAATTTGAACATGGTGACCGACACACTTAATTTCATAAGAGTTCCATTCGCCCTGTTTCTTCAAGTGACCCCGTTTGGCAGCAGCCTGATAATAAATTCCGCCGGTGTATTGGGCTGCTTGCAGTTTTTTGTATTGCGGGGCATCGTCGTCGAGAACTTGAATTTCCATGCCAGCGTGAGCAGGGTCGCCTTTTCCGGGAAATCGAATTCCGACACCGCTATTTCCCCCTTTGGGAATACGAAAATCGATCTTCAATATGAAATCGCTGTATTGTTTTTTCGTTCGCAGCCAACCACCACCTCCCTTGACACAACTTAGCATCTCTCCGTCCGCTTTCCAGGAATCGAGCTTCCCACCCTGGACTTCCCAGCCATCCAGATTTTTTCCGTTGTAAAGTACCTGAAACTTAGGTTTTTCCGACGCAGTTGCAGGGGTCGAGATCTTTCCCACGAACATCGCTAAAAACATCACCGGTACCGACAAGTTCCAATTCTTCACGTTTTTTCTCCCGATAAATTTGATAATCCGTCTCTCTGCCAATCAGCTGCATTCTTTGGCAAACTTCCAATTTAGCATACATGCCGGGCGATTGCAGTCATCATTGGTCACGCGAAGGCAATTTTTTTGACAGCGTTTACTCCATAAAAATTACATTTCGTTTTTTAGTCATCAAAATAATATGTTCTATAAGACAAAAAATTCAAGGCGGAGTGAGAAATTGCACGATAAGACTTTAAGAAGTTTTTCCTGTTTCTTTGGAGATTTTGCGATGGTTTCGGATCGTACAAACTGGGGTTTCTTTCAGTTTGGCATTTTGTTTCCAATCGCTCTCTTGCTTCTTCAATCTGCGCATGCACAGCAGACGGTTCCTGTCGTGGAGTTGAAGAAAGATTATGGTTCATCAGTAACGTTCTCTCAACACAACCCCATAAAACTCTTGCTGCAAAAATCGGTGGTTGGCAGGTCCGTCTTGTGGGAAACCGATCCGGTAGAGACGGAAACATCTTTCTTTGAAAACTCTCCTGGCACACTTTTTCTTTGGACGAGTTATTCCGATGCGACAGGGGGACCGGATTTGAGCGAACCTCTGGTAACTGATCGACCGGACTTTACAGAAGCCAGCGTGACTGTGGGAGAAGGCGTCGCACAACTGGAATTTGGTTATACCTACACCTACAACAACAGCGTCGGGGTATCATCGAGAACTCAATCTGCGGGTGAACCTTTACTCCGATACGGAATGTTTCGAAATTGGTTCGAATTTCGTTTAGGCGTCTTTCCGATCGCAGAAAGAACGAGACAGCCAGGAATTTCTCGATCCATCTACGGTCTCGAGGACTTATATCTGGGTACCAAAATCGCACTCACTCCTCAAGTATGCGCTTACCCCGAAATGGCAATTATTTTTCAAACAACCGTACCAACCGGCCGTGACGCTTTCAGCAACAATGAAATGTTGCATGGAATCAACTGGCTTTATAGTTGGGAAATCACCAAGGATCTCACAATTGGCGGTAGTAGCCAATGGAATCGAGCCTTGGACGGACAGAGCAAGAAGTCTTACACAGAATTCGCCCAATCGTTGACGTGCGTTATTCCTCTGTCGGAAAAAATTGGGTCATACTTCGAGTGGTATGGCCTCTTTCCACATAGTGCAAACTCGGAGCGGGTGAAACATTTTCTTAACAGCGGATGCGTTTATTTGGTGAATCATGATCTTCAACTTGATTTCCGTGCTGGTAAAGGATTGACCACAGCATCGGACGATTACTTTATTGGTGTCGGAGCCACTGTTCGATATCACTAAACTTTTCGATGCGCTGTGAAACACATCTGAAAGATCGCTTCTTAGTTTTCCAATTTTTTACTGGCCCGAAAAGTAAGCTCGAAGTTCTCGATGTCGATAAAGCACAGAATCTGTCACAGGTTGAAATCTGACAAGACTTTGCAATCCGCTGACATCTTTCGTTTCGAAGGATTCCCAGCGAATGAGTAATGTGGAGGGGGGATACTCCGGCTTGGAAGTTTGCGATTGATTGGTCGTCATCCAAGTGGCATCGGGCCAGCGGCTGCGCAGCGAATACTTCAAGGGTAACGGAATCGTCAAAGAGGACGACACGAGAATATTCTCGACATGGGAGAGTTTCGAGAGAGCTGTGTGAAAATCGCTCAGTGTGTTGGAATCTTTATCGCTCGTCCGAATTTGCTCCCAACTCTTCGAGATATTAAAAATTGGAAACGTGAGAATTGCGCTGACCGTTAAGATTTTTGCAAGACGGAATCGGTGGCGACAAAACCAGACAGCACAATAAGACAGAAGAACGATCGAAACGACAATCACAGGAGACCAATAAAAATAACTTTCGATACTTCCTTGCGGAGAAGCAAGGGCAACCAACAAACCAATTTCACAAACCGCAACAACCCATCCCAATCCCAGGTTACGATCGGTGAATTCTGCGATGCAAATGCCTGCGAAAAACGTTAAAGGAATTGCCAATGCGACGGAACTCGTCGAAGACACCCAATTTCGGGAGATGGGAACCGTCTGTGCGAGAATCCAGAAACTCATCGCCAACCCGAACCAGACAAAAAGAAACACCACCTCGGAATTGACGAGTTTCGGTTTACTCTCCCGATGAAAAGTTCGACTGGAGAGAGACCCTGCACCAACAAGAAAGAGTCCACTCAGCACACCGGAAAGTGCAAAGAATTTTACCCAGACAGATTTGAGAACAACTGCTTCGTGGAAGGTGATCGATTGCGATCCTACTTCGCTGGTAATCACAGATGTTCCAAACATCCAGTCTCCCCAAAAAGCGGAACCTTGGTGAATGGCCGATTTCATAACCCACCAGCCAGAAATTGCGAAGGCTGTCAGCAATAACACGCCTACCGTTTGTAGCCTCATCCAGGAAACCCGCATCGTGGGTTGCTCGTCTACGGTCGTCCGCTGCGCAAGTTGCGACAGACTTACGATTAAGAGAATCGTCAACACGCTTAACAATCCCGAAGAAAGAATCACACCTCCGACCGCTAATCCGGCAAACAGTACATAGTAGGAAAGCAACTTTCGGGAATGGCGAAGATGGCTTAAATACAGTAATAAACTCAAAACCGAACACAAAAGACCAATGGCTTCAGAGGCAGGTCGGATTGCCATCCTAATCACGAGTGGATGTGTGACGAGAAAAACAAGCGACCAGAATGCGACCCTGTTTCCCGCGAACGATTTCACTAACTGAAACGTCAAAATTAAAAAAATCGCCAATGCCGATGACGAAATCAGGATCGCCCCATCAAAATGAAAAAATCGCATTTTGTCGGTCAGCGTTGAAGTCAACCAAACCGACAACGGAGAATTCCATGTTGCTTCGGTATTTTGCGCGGCGGAAGTATTGTTCTCGGCGCTTTGGTGAAATGTCTCCAGACATCGCAAACCGAACGAGGCGTTTTCTTCATCGACCGTTCGAAACGGAAATGCAATCATTGCGGGAACAATCGAGAGCAGAATCAACAAAGAAGTCGAACGAGCAGATCTCTCAATCACACAAAGAACGGGTCGCTGATAACGCGAAGATAAATCTGTAAGTTTCGTGTCGGCGACGGCGACCACTTTGACAACCTATCGGTTTGACCTAACGAGATAACTCTGCACGTTTCCAGGCAATAATGTCGTCGAGAATTTCTTCCAACGGAATCGACGGCTTTTTTCCGATCATATTCACCAGACGACTCAAACAAGGAACGCGACGCCTGACATCTTCGAAATCTTCGCTGTAGGCTTCGTTGTAGGGGAGAAACTCAATTTGCGATTTCGAGCCTGTTCTCTCTTTGATCATCGTCGCCAGTTCGCGAATCGTCACTGGTCGGTCGCTACCGATATTAAATACTTTTCCAGAGGAACGATTGTGTTGGACCAATTCAATCACGCAATCCACCACTTCCCGCACATGCCCGAAACACCTTTCCTGCAAACCGTCGTCGTAAACGACAATCGGCTGGTTGGTCAACGCCGCTTCGACGAATCGCGGAATCACCATCCCGTAATATCCAACCTGCCTCGGTCCGACAACATTGAAGAATCGACCGACAACGACTTCCAGGCCGTATTTCCGAAAATACGCTAAAGCCAAAAATTCGTCGATCGCTTTGGAGCATCCGTAAGCCCAGCGTGGTTTTGAAGTAGGCCCCAGATGCAAATCGTCCTCTTCGGTCCAACTTTGCTTGGGGTTTTTGCCGAAGACTTCGCTGGTCGATGCAAGAAAAAACTTTTTCCCACCCTGCAAGGCCAGTTGCAGAAGTTTCTCAGTAGGGAAGATGTTGGTTTCAATCGTTCGAACCGGGTCGTCCGCAACCAGTTTCACACCCACAGCTGCTGCGAGATGGTAAATCGTATCGACACCCGGAAGAATTTCCGCCAGGATTGTGGAATCTGAGATGGAACCGTTGCGGAAATGAAATTTGGGATGGTGTTCCAGATTCTCGATGTTGGTTTTCTGACCGGTCGAGAGATCGTCCAGAACCGTAACTTCGTGACCTAGCGTGAGAAGTCGTTCGCTCAAATGACTCCCAATAAAACCCGCCCCGCCTGTGATGAAGCAATGTGCCATCGGTGATGACTTCAACTAAAAAAAGAGATTTTAAAAGTGGTCGCTGGAGATTCTTCAAACGACTTCTCCCATATCCTGTCAGATTCCGTTCGACGATTGAAGCCCAAAACGAAACGTGAATAAAAAAGAAGTGAGGCTTCGATTTGTCGACGTGGGTATCGCGAGAACGATCTTTGGCTTCTCACCTGCCTCGAAAAACCGCCCAACGCTGGTTTTCAACCTCAAACCGCTGGCGAAGTGAGATGCGATTTCTTAAGATCGAAACTTCCCTTCGATGAGACAAACGACCTTTGCACAGCGAACCGGCCAAGAGTTCGAGTCGAAGAGGGCAGGGTAGACATCCTACGATTCTGAAAGAAATAAATATCGATAGAAAAAGGGTAAAGAGATTTTCATGGTCAACACAAACATCGAACACATTAGAAATATCGCATTCGTAGGGCATGGGGCATCGGGAAAAACCACGATGGCGGATCTAATGCTCTTCAAATCGGGCGAAAATACCCGTGCCGGTTCCGTCGATGACGGTTCGAGTTTGCTCGACGTCGATGACGACGAAAAAGAAAGAAAATATACCATCTCGTCGTCGCTTTGCCATTACCAACACGGCGGCAAAAACTTCAACCTCATCGACACTCCCGGATACCTCGAATTCATAGGCCACGGAATTGGTGCGCTGCGCGTAGTTGAGACGGCAATCGTTTTCGTGAGTGCTTCAGCGGGAATCGAGGTCAACACACGACGCATGTTTGCAAAAGCCGGCGAAGCAGGTATCGGTCGCATGATCGTTCTCAACAAATGCGATATGGACAACGTCGATTTTGTGTCGCTTCTGGAATCGTTAAAAGAATCGTTCGGCCATGCCTGCGTTCCGCTTTACGTACCGGTGGGAATTGGCCCCAATTTTTCGGCTGTCGTCAGCACACTGAATGTTCCCGAATCGGTTCCCGAAGGGACTCTGGTCGATCCCAATGAAATCAACCAGACGGTTATGGATGCCATTGTCGAAGCCGATGAAGCCCTGATGGAAAGATATCTCGAAGGTGAAGAACTTTCCGCGTCCGATATTTCTGCCGGGTTGAGCAAGGCAGTCGCAGCGGGAACGCTAATCCCAATTTTCTGTACCAGCTCGAAAACCGGTGTGGGTGTGGATGAGTTGATGGAATCACTCGCGAGTTCCACACTCGCGCCGACTGACATTCCGCGAACAGTAACGAATGCCGAGGGGGAAGACGTGGAGTTGGTTCAATCAGCCGACCAACCTTTCGTCGCCCAGGTCTTCAAAACACGGATCGACCCGTTCGTCGCCAAGATGAGTTATTTTCGCGTTTATTCCGGCTCGCTGAAGAAGGATGCTTCGGTGCATAGCAGTTCGGCTTCACGTCCAATCAAAATTTCGCAAATACTTCGAGTTCAGGGGGGAAAACAGGATGCGATGGATACCGTCTCCGCAGGCGAAATCGTTGCAACGGTGAAAGCAGAGGATTTGAAAACGAACGACACACTCATCAATGGCATGGAAGGAATGACGCTGTCTCCCATTGCCTTTCCAACACCGATGATCGGGTTGGCCGTCGAACCGAAAAGTCAGGCCGATCAACAAAAAATTTCCGGTGCCCTGCAAAAAATCGTCGAGGAAGATCCGACATTCAACGTCAGGCGAGATCCACAAACTAAAGAAATGGTCATGCAGGGAATGAGCGAACTGCATCTCACTATCGCCCAGGAACGGTTATTCAAACGCGATAAGGTGGAAATCACAACCCATCAACCGAAGGTTCCCTACCGTGAGACGGTCAACGGTGCCGCACAGGGTTCTTATCGGCATAAAAAACAGTCCGGTGGTTCGGGACAATTTGCAGAGGTTCATTTCCGCATCGCGCCCCTACCGCAGGGTGTCGATATCGAGGAATTTTTCACCAAAGCAAACTTTGAAAGTATGAGGAAATATCATTACGATCCTGAGTTAAATTCTGCGTTCGTCGATCGGGTTACCGGTGGCACAGTCCCCAACAACTTCATTCCCGCTGTGGAAAAGGGGATCAAAGAAAGAATGGAGCAGGGGGTGATAGCCGGCTACCAGGTGCAGGATGTTACCTGCGAACTGTTTTTCGGGAAGGACCATCCCGTAGACAGTAACGAAACGGCCTTCAAAACCGCCGCCAGTTTTTGTTTTCGCAACGTTTTTCTGGAAGCAAAACCGGCTCTTCTGGAACCGATCGTGCAGATGGAAATTCTCGTTCCCGATGACAAAGTGGGAGACATCACCAGCGACTTGAACAGCCGACGCGGTCGCATGGAAGGAATCGGCGGAGCACCGGGTGGCTTCCAGGTCGTTCAAGCCAAAGCACCGCTGGCTGAAGTGATGACCTACGCCAGATCGCTATCGAGCATGACCGGGGGACAGGGTTCGTTTTCGCTGGAGTTCTCGCACTACGAAATGGTCCCCCCGAACGAACAAGCCAAAATCGTCGCCGCTTCAAAGAAAGCGCACGAAGAAGAAGGGTAGGCGCAAATTGTTTGAAATTTCTTAAATGCAAGCACTAAAAAATTGGTTCAACGGCTTGATATCCTGTGAACTCTCGATCATCATGTGTGGCAGTCCCATCTAATTTTGTGTCCTGACACGAGTAAAACGATGAAAGGCGATCAGCAGAACGATTATCTTGTGGTCGGAGTTACGGGCCCCGTCGGAAGTGGTGCATCCACTGTCTCCAGGTCTTTTGAATCACTGGGTTTCGAAAGACACAGTCTATCGAATGCGATCAAGAAGGAACTTCGCTCTCAGAAGGATATCGAGTGTCAAGCAGAAATCAACGAATCGACCGTTCCAAATTTCCGAGTGAAACTTCAGGATATTGGAAACAAAAAGCGTAAAGAGAAGCGAAGCTATTGGGTCGATGAAACACTGAAAGAGTGGAATTCGAAGTCGGACCTCGTTATCGATTCGATTCGTAATTTAAGCGAAGTCGAAGAACTTAGAGAAAGATTCGGGAAGCATTTTTTCCTAATCGCTGTTCACGCTTCAAAATCCAAACGCTGGATCAGATTGCAAGAAGCTTACGGCAAAGACCAAGGAAAGTTTGACCGAGATGACTTGAGAGATTCTGATGAAGATTTGCCTGAAGGACAACAGGTTTCTCACTGCGTGCAGGCAGCCGATTACGTCTATGTCAATGAGAACGAGGGTGGGTCAGAATCTTCCCGAGAAAAGACAATATCCAAACACCTTCAAGAGCAGATTCCATTATGCAGGAATTCGATGTCATATCCATCAGAGAAAGGTAGCGAAGGTCTAAGACCTGCGAAACCTGACGAAGTACATATGGCGACATGTTATGCACAGTCCTTTAATTCTCAGTGCATGAAGAGATTAGTAGGTGCTGTGATAGTAGACCATCACAATATTCCTCTCTCCCTTGGGTACAACGAGAATCCAGGCGAAATGAAACCATGCATTTCTTTGTACAAATACTGTTACAAAGACGAAGATATGCATAATAAACTCGAAAAGATGAAGAATGTACGATGCCCAGAGTGTGGCGAAAAACAAGAAAAGATGGATTCTCCATGGAAATGTTGCAATACGAGCTGTGGGATAAATTTGAAGTTACGTTTCTTTCCCAGCAGAAATATGGGATTGTGTACTGCTATCCACGCAGAAGAGAGAGCAATAAGATCTCTCGGAAACAGGAGCGCAGAGAATGCAACAATTTTCGCCACAACATTCCCTTGTTTTCAATGTTCCCGATACATTGTCGATGCAGGAATCAAGCGAGTTGTGTACGTCGAAGCTTATCCAGTGACTGAAGCATTGGAATTTTTGGAAAAAAACGAAATCAAAGTAGAACCATTCCAGGGTTTCAAAGCTCGAGCATTTCATTTAGTATTCCGTCAAAGGAGTTGAGAACATGAAAATATTCCGTTGCCCAAGCTGTGGTAAAGCCGGAATGTGGTGGGATGCTCGTTGTGGAGTTTTTCTTTGCCACAATCGAAAATGCGCGATAGCTATCGAATACCCTCAGGATGCAAATCTGTCTAGTTCAGAAATGAAAATTCGGATTTCACTCAATCAATATGAAGTCTCCCAAGATACTCTGGATGGATCGCACCAGCAATTGCACCAACTTTCTTGAAAAACAGGCAAAAAGAAGTTAGGTATCAAATCTCTTTGCGTTTTCTTGACGAGGGGATATCCATTGCTTTGCGGTATTTCGTCACCGTTCTGCGGGCCAGTTTGATGCCGTGCTTGTCCATCTCTTTGACCAGGGCATCGTCACTGTAGGGGTTCTTTTTATTTTCACTATCGACGACTTCTTTCAGCTTGCGACGAATTTTTTCCCAGGCGATGTCTTCCCCAGCGGATGTTCGAGTTCCGCCGCCGAAAAATCGCTTCAGCGGAAATAGTCCTCGGTGCGTCTGAAGATATTTTCCGTCCACAGCGCGAGAAACCGTCGTCACATGCACATGAACGACGTCTGCAATCTGCTGCATCTTTAACGGGACAATAAACTCGGGGCCGTTATTTAGAAATTCGGTTTGAAAATCGACAATGGTTTGGGCGACCTTTCGCAGTGTCTGGTAGCGTTGCTCGATCGAATCGATCAGCCACTTTGCCGACTCGATTTTTTTCTTGATGAATTCCTTCGTTTCCTTGTCGGGATTCGCTTGTAACATCTTCACATATTTGCGATTGATGCGCAGGTGCGGGACATATTCGTCGAGCAGTTTGACGACGTATTTACCGTTCTCGTCCGGCTCGACGGCGAGGTCAGGTGTCACATTGTAGTTGTTGGTTCTCTCGAATCCGCTTCCCGGAAAGGGATTCAGTAATTTCAACTGCTCGATGGCTTCCTGAATCGTCTCGATCTCGAAACCTGTTTGCCGATGAATAAACGGGATGCGTCTCTCGGCGATATCTGCAAGATGACCGCGAATTAAGACTTCGAGAATGTCTCGACAGGGTGTCTGCGGTTGAAGTTGAAGCAACAAACACTCTTCATTATTGCGTGCCCCAACACCGGGGGGTTCCAGTTTTTGAATCAGCTTCAGGGCTTGTTCCGCCTCTTCGAGAGAAATACCTCGCCCGTAAATTTCAACGATGGCGGCAAGCGGGCTTTGTAATCGCCCATTATGATCGAGATTCGAAATAAGATATTGACCGAACTCGCAAACGTTCTCCTCGCAATTGAAGTAGGAAAACTGTTCGAGAAGAAAGTCGGTGAGAGATTGAGGGCGTTCGACCATGTTCGAAACGAGATCGTGATGCCGGCTGCCGATTTCCTCGATACGATTGGACGACTGGCCCGAACCTGCCGAGATATTATCTTCCGGCCAATCGGCAGACATTTCGAGAAGTCTTTCGAAATCGGCTTCGTTACTGTGATCACTATCGACAACGAGTTCCTTCACATCGGAAGAAACTTCGGTTGCTTCTTCATGTGCTTTATCGAGTTCGGTTTGCACTTCGGTATCGGAACGGGTTTCGTCGTCGTTCGTGGGATTTTCCAGAACGATGTTATCTCTCAGTTCCTCGTCGATGCGCTCCTGCAACGCCATCAAAGGAAGTTGCAGAATCTCCATCGATTGAATCATGCGCGGCGCCAGCTTCATCTGCTGTTGCAGTTTCATCTGTTGTGAAACGTTCAGTTGCATGATTGTGCGACTCTCTTGTGATATTTTTTAGAACTCCTGACGCCCTTTCAAAGCGTCGGCGAGCATTTCTCTATTAGCAAACTCTAGCACACTCCCCGAGGCAATACCGCGAGATAACCGTGTAATTTTCACATCGTCCCCTTCCAGAAGATTGGAAATGTATAATGCCGTGCCGTCTCCTTCGAGTGTGGGGTTGGTTGCCATCACAATCTCTTTGACCCCTTCAAGCCTTACACGGCGAACCAGGGCATCGAGCGTTAAATCCTCGGGGCCGATTCCTTCCAAGGGAGAAATTTTTCCTTGCAAAACATGATACAACCCACGAAAAACCCCCGAAGCTTCAATCGTACGGACGTCTTTGGGTTGTTCGACAATACAAAGTAAATCCTGTTGTCGTTGCGTGTTCGAGCAGATTGCGCAAAGTTCGTTTTCTGTTAAATTAAAACAGCGAGAGCAAGCACGAACGGTTTGTTTGACTTCTCGAATCGCCTCGGCGAGTTTCATCGCTTCGGATTCATTGGAGTTCAAGATGAAGTGGGCAAGTCGTTCGGCGGATTTTCTGCCAATACCCGGAAGCGTAGCGAATTGATCGATCAGATTTCCGACGGCGTGACCGTATGGTTGAGTGTCCGTTTCCTTGGCGCGTCGGCTCATCGAGATCTATCCTGTCGCTGTGTTTCATCACCTCTGAAAATCGAATCCTTCTTGGCATCGGGCATGCGGTTACATCGCATCGAGATTGATTCCCAAATTCGAAAGCGCATCACCCATTCCTGGAATATTGAGTTCACCGGTCAACTTCGACATCTCCTGCGCAGCCGTGTCTTTCGCCTTTTCTAACGCGTTATTGACAGCGGCGACCAGAAGATCTTCCAGCATCTCTCGGTCGTCCGATTCTAAAAGCGAATGTTCGATGGTAATGGAGACAACTTTCTGTTGACCGGTCGCTTCCACTTTGACCATACCTCCACCGGCTTGACCCTCAACTCGCAGATGAGCCAGACTCTCCTGCAATTCGCCCATTTTGCTTTGCATCTGCTGAGCCTGTTTCATCATTGAGGCGATGCCTGAAATCTTTTTGAACATTTATTTCTCCGATGATATTGGATGATATTGTTTGTGGCGATGACGATAGACGGTCTGCGACAGAAGTCGAACTTGGTTTGGAATTGCTACGATGAAATGACCAATGTGAAGAGAAGTTAATCCTCTTTGCTCTCTACTTCGATTTCTTCGATCTTAAGGACCGATCCACCGAAGAGTGACAACGTCTGTTGAACGAAAGGATCGTCAAGTTCTTCCGGTTTGATCTCTTGCGACCTCGCAGAAACACCCGGAAGGACTGGGCGTTCGTCTTCGTGGTTCGTGTGATCTGTCGGGCCTTCCGTTTCAGACGAGGTCAACATACGGATTCTGACAGATTTCCTGCATAGACGCTCGACAATTTCTTCGAGTTGCCTCACGTTTTCCGGCTGTTCGCAAATTCGTCTGCCGAAATGATAGCTTGTAGGAAAGACAAAATCCAGTTGATTTGGCCCGGAAATTGCTATGTGATTAAGGTGATTCAGATGGATTTTCAGCGCATCCTTAATCCCGGAAACGAGTTGTGACAATAGTTCTTGTTCGTTTCCTTGCGAAAAATCGATCCTGGAAGCATGTATCGATTCGGCTGGCTGATTGGAAGTTACTGGTTTTTTGGCTGCTTTATTTTTTTTTTCGTGACTCGACTTCAGGGGAGCCTGTAGCGATGACGCTGCTGATATAGTGGCAATAGAGCCAGATGGCTGGTTCTTCAATTGCGAGAGCAGTTCATCAACCTGCGACAAGTTTCCGAGGAGTGAAATCCGCACCAACGCCATTTCAGCTAAAGTCCTTGCCGCAGTCGAGCGAAATATGCGATCTTTGGCAGATGATAGAATTTCCAACCCGGCTAGAATGGTACTCAGCCCCCATTGTTGGGCAAGCAGTTCGAGATCGCTTCGTCGATTTTGTGAAACCGAAATCAGCGAAACTTCGTCCGCTTTCGAAGAGACAATCATGAGATCCCGAAAAACCGCAATAATTTGTGAGAGCAATTCTCCCACCTGCGCCCCTTCAGTCAAAGCTTCGTCAAACAAACGTAGCGCATCGTGCTGGTTTTCGCTTTGAAGCTCTTTGACAATTTTTAGGATCGATTCTTCGTCTGCCGTACCTAAAAGCCGATGGACGTCGCTCTTTGTAATTTTTCTCTCGCCAAACGCAAGCAGTTGATCGAACAGCGACTGACCGTCACGCATCGAGCCGTTGGCACGACGGGCGACCAACTCGAGTGCTTCCTCTTCGACTTCGTATCCTTCGGTTGTTGCGATTTGGGAAAGTCGGTCCGAAATTTCCATCGTTTCGATTGTCGAAAAATCGAACCGTTGGCACCGGGATAACACGGTGTCGGGAAGTTTGTTCGGTTCGGTCGTGCAGAAGATGAATTTGACGTTGGGAGGCGGTTCTTCGAGCGTTTTTAACAGTGCATTGAACGCTTCCTTGGTAAGCATATGAACTTCATCGATAATGTAAATTTTGAAACGCGTCCGCATCGACATCACATTGACGTTTGAACGTAGAGAGCGGATATCGTCGATTCCGCGGTTGGACGCACCGTCGATTTCCTGTATATCGACATCATGTCCTGCTGAAATCGCATTGCAGATTTCACAAGTATTGCAGGGGTTTCCATCTTTGGCATCGGGACAGTTCAGGGCTTTTGCAAGAATGCGTGCCATGGATGTTTTTCCGACACCTCTTGCACCGGAAAATAGGTAGGCATGTGCAACACGCTCAGACTGGATCGCATTTTTCAGTGCCTGCGCAATATGCTGTTGTCCCACAACCTCCTGAAAGGTCTGGGGTCGAAATCGCCTGGCAATCACTGTGTATTGTGGAGCGTTCGTCATTGATGAAGACTGAAAATCTGAATTTGAAATGTCATATCGAACTCATTATACGAAATGAAACGGGATCCGTCTTCAAACGCAGGTGTCGTGGTAAAAAGAATTCCATACTCTTTTTTACTCTTGATTTTCTCTTGAAATGGAATTGAGTATTTTGATTTTTCCCTGCTTGCTGGTGTTTCGGGAATTGTCGAAGTATAAAGAGTCCTGAAATGAGACGATTCGTAGCAACGAAGAGGAAATTTGAGAATGAAACAAACTCAACTTGCCAGGACGCGACAGTGGAAGTCGACGTTCGTATGTCTTTTCTGCCTTTATCTTGCTGGATGTTCTGTCGATAATGCGGGTGATAAATCGAAAACCGGGGCATTGTCCAGCTTCTCCAGTCCCCATTCCGAAACCACCACCTACAAATCACCAAAATGTCCCGACGAGTTTCGTGTCAAGTTCGAGACGAGTAAAGGGAATTTTGTCGTCGAGGTGAAACGGGAGTGGTCGCCTTTGGGGGCAGATCGGTTTCACGATCTGGTGAGCCAGCACTTCTACGACGATTGTCGGTTCTTCAGAGTTTTGGATAATTTCATGGCGCAGATTGGAATCAACGGTGACCCGGAAACTCAGGCGAAATGGAGAACACGTCAATTCGAAGACGATCCCGTGAAGCAATCGAATCGGCGTAGTTGGCTTTCTTTTGCGACGGCCGGTCCCGGAACCAGAACATGTCAAATATTCATCAACTTCAAAAATAACGCCTCTCTGGACAATCAAGGCTTCTCGCCGTTTGGGAAAGTTATCGAAGGCATGGAAGTTGTTGACGAAATCAACGATGAATACAAAGAACAACCCGACCAGGGAAAAATACAATCTCAGGGAAACGATTATCTGAATCGCAAATTTCCCAATCTCGACTACGTCATCACAGCCCGTATTGTTCCGGGTGAATCGAAGAAGCATTAACCTATTCCAACGATACCGATAATCTCTCAATGAACAGGAGAAACAGAGATGAAAATTACAATACGGCTGGGTATGATTCTGCTCGTTTCTATTCTCACGATCATGCAAACCGCTTCGTATGCCAAAGACAAAAAAGCACCGGATGTTTTCAAGGTAAAATTCGAAACTTCACAAGGCAATTTTATCGTCGAAGTTCACCGTAAGTGGTCGCCGATCGGCGCGGATCATTTTTATGCGTTGGTCGATAACAAATTTTACGACGGTTGTCGATTCTTCCGCGTTCTCGACGGATTCATGGCTCAGTTCGGTATTAACGGGGATCCGAAAACCCAGAAAAAATGGCGGAAGGAAGTCATTAAAGACGATCCTGTCGTGAAATCGAACACACGCGGAATGATCACCTATGCAACCGGCGGACCCAACACTCGAACTTCTCAACTCTTTATCAATTACGGAAATAATGCCAGGCTGGATAACTCGGGGTTCTCACCGTTCGGCAAAGTCGTCAAAGGCATGAACGTTGTGGATAAACTGTATCACAAATACGGGGAAGGGGCACCCAGTGGTAACGGTCCAAGTCAGAGGCTGATCCAAAGCCGAGGAAACAAATATCTCAATCAAGAATTTCCTAAGCTGGACTACATCAAGAAAGCAAGAATCGTCAAAGCGGATAAGAAATGATAGAATCTTCTCTCTCAATTTGAGAAGCGTTCTGCAAAGCCGAGTTCAGAGATCCTTTTTAGCAACTTCGAAGTCGACCATGGCTTCGCGGAAGAAATATGGTCGCTTCTTAAGTGACTACGGAATCGTCAATGTGTTGGATCTGTTCTGCTGAAGAGTATTTCGCGATTATGGAAATCAGTTTTTCTGTGTCGATCGGCTTGGTCGTATAGTCGTCGCATCCTGCATCGAGACACTTCTGACGGTCACTTCTCATTGCATGAGCGGTCAGTGCAATGATCGGCCCTTGATATCCTGCAAGGCGCAATTTCTCTGTTGCAGAATAACCATCCAGAATCGGCATTTGCATATCCATGAGAATCACATTGTACGGTGTGGCTTCGTCTATGGCTTTGATCGCTAAATCAAAGGCGATTTGCCCGTTATCTGCCACAATAACTTCTGCTCCGGACTTTCGCAGGAAAAATGTAATCAGCCTTTGGTTGTCTGGTCCGTCTTCAGCAAGGAGAACGCGACGACCCCTAAGACAGGCTTCCCTGTTTCTATTGGCTTTCTTGACCACTTTTTTCACAACCGGATCCGACGAGTGTTGAATCAGTTTCATCTTTTCTAACGGTCCCGTTGGGAGAGAGACAGAAAAAGTACTTCCCTCACCGGGCTTGCTGTGCACCGACAGTTCGCCACCGAGAAATTTCACTAACCGCTCACTAATCGCCAAACCAAGGCCTGTACCGCCAAATTTGCGCGTTGTTGAACTGTCTGCCTGTGTGAACGGCTTGAACAGTTTTGTGATTTTGTTTTGCGCAATTCCGATGCCCGTGTCGACTACATCGATCTGAAGTTTCGGTTCTTGATTTGGTCCATCAAGAAGACGCGTGATCATTCGGACCGAACCCACTTCCGTAAATTTAATGGCATTGCCAACAAGATTGATCAAAACCTGTCGCAGCCGAATTGGATCGCTGAGCACTGTTTGGGGTATGGGGCCGTCAAATTCTGTTTCCAATTTCAGCCCCTTCGCGGCGGATCGCACACTCATTAAGGAGAGGACATCTGCAACGATTTGGTGTGGCGAGCATTTGATCAATTCAATATCGAGTTTCCCGGCTTCGATCTTGGATAAATCAAGAATATCGTTGATCAAGCCGATGAGACATTCGCCATTTCTCTTGATGGTATTCACTGCTTCCACATTCTGAGGTTTGACAACCCCTTGCCCTAAGATGTCGGTGAAACCGAGTATGGCTGTCATTGGCGTACGAATTTCATGGCTCATATTGGCGAGAAAATCACTCTTGGCCATGTTTGCAGCTTCGGCAGAATTTTTGGCGGCGTGTTCTTCCTCGGCTCTTTTACAAACGGTGATGTCTCTGGCAATGCAAACAAACGCATTGATTTCACCGCTTGTTCCTTCCATTGTTGAGCGAGAAAGAAGCACAGGAATTTTGCGTCCGTTTTTGGTAAGAAGAGACGTTTCCAAATTGCTGAGACTCAACATTCTCTTCGGTTGACTCATCGTGTTCGATTTGAAATTGTCATCATCCTGGTCAAGGCTGCACAAGGTGATGTCCTCTTCCTTTAAGATTAGAATTGCAGGCTGTCCCAGTAATTCTTCTTCACTGTATTCCAGAACGGAACATGCCGACCGATTGACAGTCGTAATAATCCCTTCCGGAGAAACAACCACTAAAATGTCAGCCATGAAACTGAGGATTTTATCGGTGTACACTCTTGACTGGTTTAACTCGAATTGCTGGGACTGGATGGTGCGATCGGTTTTTCTCAGAAGTTTATAAACCAGTAGCATTATTCCGCCTAAAATCACAACGATCAAAGTTGAGATTTTGAAGAGAAGCCAATTGAAAGCTGTTTTGGATGCAGAGATATCGCTCATCACAATCAGGTTTCCCACCTCAACCCCCGAAACATCATTTAGCGGTTTCGACATGACTCGCCACGATTTGTTATCGAATTCCGTCTCGATTATTTCATTTTCAGATTGACCGGCGAGACAACGACATTCGCTGGGGAACCGAGCCAGAGATGAGTAGACCAATGCCTCGTCGGCACTGAGATCCCAATTCGATTCCCGTCCGAGCATCTTCATCCCCATTTCCCATTTGGCTCGATCGAGAACGGCTTTGCGAATGGTGACTGCGACTTCGACATGATTCCCTCCCTGAATTGCAATTAAAGCATCTTCGATTTCCTTCCCCAGTTCGATATAACCGACTAATGTCTCACTATCGAATACTGGTTGCACCACCCGCAATGTGAATGTTCCCAGTGGGCCAATCTCGATACCAGAGGATGGTTGACCAGTGCGTTCGGCTTCCTTTGCGGTGAATCGGTCAATCAGATCGCCATACTTTTTTGTTTTATGTATTCGAACCAGGTTGATGCGATCACTGTCGTGGAAGTAAAAATGGGTGATTCCGTTTCTCTCATGAAGCTGGGAAAAAATCTCGGCGTACTTTGAAAGCAATCTTTCACGGTTCTTTGATTTCAAACTGGCGGGCAAGTCGGTATCACGAAGAAATACTTCCTCTAAGGCAAGAAGGGCTGCGGATTGTTGGCTGAGCAAGGTCGAAAGTTCCATCGAAGCGCTGGTGAGGGCCTGTTTGCTGGTTTGAATCTGGATTTGATTCTGAGCATCAACCAGAATTATTCCGATTGCAATCACCAGCGGTAGCAACACCAATGCTAGTGGACCCAGCAAGAGTTTAGAAACTGTCTTTTCGGAACCTGTTTCTACAATTAAAGGGAACAATTTGCGACATCTTAGGTTTCTCACTGAACGTAACATTTCCATCTACTCGTTTCAATTCATGCCGTCGACCACCTCGGCAAAAACAGGCTTTGCAACCATGCGATGATATCGTAGGTTGCGTTTTAGCGAATTGAGAAAAAACAGAAATCAGATTTCGTTCTTAAAGGATATCACCGTAAGCAATCCCTACCATTGATGTGACCGGGAGATTTTGACGCTTCGAGAAAGGGAATTCCCTCCCTGCGGTCATAGCCTCATGGTGAAAACCCAACCTGGTTTGTAAGGCCGAATGTGCCGACCATTGATGCGATGTTCGTCTCTGTCAAACAAATCACAAGTTCTTCACTGTCTCTTGGCTTTACACTTTAGGCAAGTCCGTCAGAGAACAATGGCAGAGACGTTCCTACGCTACTTCGTAAAACCCTATGCAAGGGCGCGCCATTTGGTGCCAGTATTATCACGCTGAAGTGGGCGAAAAAAGGAAAAGACCGAGTACCCGAGCCGGAGCGGATAACCTCGCATTTATCGGAATTTGCCGGAAAACATTTCTTTGCGAGGTGGTAGAACCCCACAAAGCTGGGAATAAACCCTAACGGAGGTTGCAGGTGGCAAAATT
>Ga0114931_10003263_pt1 | contig 20582 bp, 17 predicted proteins | sample 2SBtaG_FD_89579 | JGI IMG/M metagenome (GOLD analysis project Ga0114931, IMG submission 89579) | Deep subsurface microbial communities from Kolumbo volcano to uncover new lineages of life (NeLLi) - 2SBTROV14_V59a metaG | ecosystem: Environmental > Aquatic > Marine > Volcanic | place: Kolumbo...
AGATCTCCCGTCACCGGCCGTTACGCCCCGAACTTGATCAGCCGTCCGGCGTGCGCGAGCGCCAGCGACATCAATTCGGTGCCGTGGAACCGGCCCAGGTCGCCCAGCCGGCACGACGACTCGCCGAACGCCGCGTCGGTCGGACGGCTCCACCTCGACGCCAGGAGCACGGGCACGGCATGCCACGAATGCTCCTTGTACGTCGCGGGCGTGGAGTGGTCGCCCGTGACGATGAGCACGTCGGGCTCGGTGGCCAGGATCCGCGGGACCAGCGCGTCGACCTCCTCGATCGCGGCCACCTTGCCGTGGAAGTCTCCGTCGTGTCCGCGGGTATCCGTGTCCTTGAAGTGAAGGAATGAGAAGCCGTGGGCGGGTCCGTGCTCCTCGTACATCGCCACGGTCTCTTCGGCGCTTCCCGGCACGCCGGGCACCTCCATCCCCACAAGCCGGGCCACCCCCCGGTACATGGGATACTTGGCCAGCGCCACGCCGTCGAGCCCGAAGCGCTCCTCGAGCGTCGGGATCCGCTCGAACGCCGCGAAACCGCGCGCGAGAAAGCCGTTGAGCTTCGGCTCGTCGGCCAGGATCTCACGCGCTTGCGCCAGGAAGTCGCGCACGAGCGAGGCCGACAGCTCGGATCCCGGATCGGTGGCCTCGCACGGCACGTCCGGCACGCCGGTCTCGAGGGGATCGGTATCGGTCAGCTCCGCGCGCAGGCCCTCGCCGCGGATGAGGAGCACCACGCGGTGTTCCTTCTCGTGCACGAGCCGCACCTCGTGCCCTTCCGGCTGGCGCAGCCCGGCTATGACCCTGTCCACGACCCGGCGCGCCTCGTCGTCCGACGGGCGGCCGGCGCGACGGTCCGCGACCCGGCCGTCGGCGTCGAAGGTGGCCAGGTTGAGCCGCGCGGCCAGGTCTCCCGGTTGGAGATCGATGCCGACGCCGAGCGCGCTGAGCGCGCCCCGGCCGATGACGTAGCGCGTGGGATCGTAGCCGAACAGGGACAGGTGGCCCGGGCCACTCCCGGGGGTGATCCCCCGCGCCACCGGATCGAGCACGCCGAGGCTGGAACGCTCGGCCAGCGCGTCGAGGTTGGGTGTCTCGGCCGTCTCGAGCTCGGTGAGCCCGGTCGCGGGCAGCGGCAGCCCGCCGAGGCCGTCCATGACCACGAGCACGATACGGGCGGTGTGACCGTGGTGTATCTGCGCGTCGGGAAGAATGAGATCGCTCATGGGTCGAACTTCCCCGGAAACTTCCGGGGCTCGGGAGTTGTCTGGTGTGCGTCGCATGTCGTGCGGGGGCGTCGCGTCCGGAGTCGGAGCCACACGCCCTGGACGCGAGAGTCGCGAAATCCGTCGGAAGATAACCCGGTGCGCGGAGCCGACCAACGCGGCGGAGCATCGTGGCACCGTCATGATCGGTGCCCTCCCCGTGCAGAGCTTCCTTTACACGTCTCGCGCCGACCCGTACGATGCCGCGACCGGCCAGGATTCCCCCGAACCGGCGGCATCGCCCTTCCTCATCCCCGGAGGCAGCATCCCGTGCGCTACGCGCCTTTTCGCATGGAGCGGTGGCAGTCCACGTACGAGCACCGCGTCGAGATCAACCTGTCGGAGAGCGGCGTCCATCCCCTGTCGCTCCGAGAGCTGCTGGATCTGTCGGACTTCGACGGTTCGATCGAGGACATCCGCTTCGAGTACGGCCAGTCGAACGGCTCCGACGCGCTGCGCGAGCGCATCGCCGCGCTGTATCCCGGCGCCACGGAGGCGTGCGTGCTCGTCACGGTGGGCGGGGCCGAGGCCAACTTCGCCAGCTTCTGGCAGCTCATGGAGACGGAGGGCACGGCGGCGGCGGTCGTACCCACCTACGGGCAGGTTCCCGGGCTGCTCGAGACGTTCGGCAACCGGGTCGTGCCCGTGCCGCTCGTCGAGGAGCAGGGCTGGCAGCCGGACCTCGACGCGCTTGAGTCGGCGCTCCGGCAGGGCGCGCGCCTCGTCCTCGTGACGAACCCGAACAACCCGACCGGCGCCGTCCTGAGCGGCGACGCCATGGACGCCATCGTCCGGCTCACCGAGCAGCACGGCGCGTGGATCCTGGCCGACGAGGTATATGCGGGCGCCGAGGTCGACGGACCCGCCACGCCCACCTTCTGGGGACGCCACGACCGTATCCTGGCCACGAACTCGCTGTCCAAGGCGTACGGACTGCCGGGACTCAGGATCGGGTGGATCGTCTGCCCGCCCGAGCTGCGGGACGAGATGTGGGGACGCACCGACTACATCACGATCTGCCCGGCCACGCTCTCGGACACGCTGGCCGCGCTGGCGCTCGAGCCGGAAACGCGCCGGCGGATCCTGGAGCGAACGCGCGGCATCGTGCGCGCCAACCTGGGCGTGCTCGAGGAGTGGATGGCCGCGCAGGAAGGTCGCTTCCGCTACCGCCCGCCGGACGCGGGCGCCATCTGCTACGTCCGCTACGACGACGGGGTCAACTCCACGCGCTTCGCCGACGTGCTACGCCGCGAGAAGAGCGTGCTCGTCGTGCCCGGCGACCACTTCGGGATGGACCGCTACCTGCGCATCGGCTTCGGCAACCCGCGCGACGAGCTGCTCGAGGGGCTCGGGCGCATCCGCGAGGCGTTCGACGAGGTCAGGCGGGCGTGAGGCGCACCGCCCGCGCCACCCGCGGTTCCGGAAGGGCGGACTATGACGTCGTTTTCCGCACCACCGGAACCGACACGTACGAGGCGCGCCCCGGCACGCGGTAGATCCGCACCCGGGCGGGCCGGAAGTCGGAGTCCTTCGCCCGGAAGATGTTCGGCACGAACGTCTGCGGATTGCGGTCGATGATCGGAAACCAGGTGCTCTGGACCTGGACCATGATGCGGTGACCCGCGCGGAACGTGTAGCTCTGCGTGTGCAGCGAGAACGCGTACTCGACCGCGGAGTCCGCGGGAATCGGTTGCGGGGTCTCGAAGCTCTCACGGTAGCGCCCGCGGAACACCTCGTTCGATACCATGAGCTGGTAGCCGGCCAGGCTCCACTTCCGCGGATACTTCTCGGGATAGACGTCGATGAGCTTGACGATCCAGTCGGCGTCGGTGCCGCTGGTGGCCGCGAAGAGGTGCGCCGTAACCTCTCCCGCGATCGTCACGTCCGTCTCGAGCACGTCGCTCTCCCACGACAGCACGTCGGGACGGTCGTCGACGAAGCGCTGATCCTCGACGAGCCAGGTGCGCCATCCGGAGCCTGCCGGAAAGTAGGTGGCCTGAATCGGGCGATGCCGGTACGGCACGGGGTGCGCCGGATCACTGACGTAGCCGTCGAACCCTTCACCCCCGGCGGCATCGTCCGCGCCCGGCGCCTCGAACGACAGCCGCCCGCCGGAGTGGAAGTACAGGTGCCGGTCGCGGGTGCGATCCCGCGGCGGCCAGGCGTCCCAGCGGCGCCACCGGTTCGTGCCCGCCTCGAAGGTCAACGCCTCAGGCAGGTCGAGCGTGCCGCGGTCCTTGAGCCAGTACGCGAACCACGGCGCCTGGACGTGCATGCGGAAGTACTCGGACGTGGCGCTGCCGAAGTCGATCGGGCCCAGCGAAGCGCCGGTGCCGCGGGCCCATCCCCCGTGGTTCCACGGCCCCACGACCAGGTAGTTGATGCCCGCGGCATCGTACGTCTCCAGCGCCTCGTAGATGCGCAGGGGTCCGTAGAAGTCCTCCTGATCCCACCACCCGGCCACGTTGAGCGTCGGAACCTTCACGTCGTGGATATGGGGGATCAGCGTCTGGCGCTTCCAGAACGCGTCGTAGTCGGGATGCGCCACGTAGTCGTTCCACGTCGGGATCCTGCCCTTCAGCACCCGGGCGTTGACGTTCGCCAGCGAGCCGAGCGCCAGATACCACGCATAGGTGTCGTAGCGGTCGAAGGAGAACTGCTCGGTCTCCTTCGAGGTCTCCATCATCGCCGCGTACTCGAAGCCGTAGCTGAGCCGGAACGCGCCGTTGTGATGGAAATCGTCACCCAGCCACATATCGGCGGGGGATGCCTGCGGCGAGATCGCCCGGAGCGCGGGGTGCGGCTCGAGCGCGCCCATGATCGTGGTCCATCCCGGATACGAGATCCCGAGCATCCCCACGCGCCCGTTGTTGCCGGGCACGTGCCGGAGCAGCCACTCGATCGTGTCCCACGTGTCCGTGCCCTCATCGAGCGCGGTCGTGTCGCCCGGCGCGCGGGCCGGCCGCTGCATGACGAAGCGCCCCTCCGAATCGAAGCGCCCCCGGATGTCCTGGAAGACGAAGATGTAGCCGTCCTCGGCCAGGTCCTTCATATAGGTATTGAAGTTCCGTTCGGCCCGGCGGATGCCGTAGGGCGTGCGCATCATGAGAAACGGCAGCGGGCCGGCGGGCTTTTCCGGCACGAAGATCCGGGTATGCAGGCGCACCCCGTCGCGCATCGGAATCATCACCTCGGTGACCGTGAAGCGAGGCGGCGCGGGCTGCTGGGCGGTGACGGCGGCCGGCGCGAGCAGAACGGCCGACGAGCCTGCGGCGGCGGGCGCCAACAGGGCGGCGGCCGTCGCGAACGTTGCGGCTCCGAGCCTCCCGGCAGCCGACGCGAACCTCACCGCCGCGAACGACGCCCCCACGGCCGTCCTGAGTCGCAGGGCGACGCTCCCGACGCCACCTACGAACCGGCTCCGGCACACACGCATCTCCATCGTAGACCTCCTCATACGGAAACCACGCTCCCCCCGGCGCGCGCCGAGCGGTAGAGCGCCTCGATCACGCGCATGTTCGACGCCGCTTCGGCGGGGGGATAGCGGACCGGGCGATCGTGCAGCACGCAGTCCGCGAAGTGCTCGACCATCAGGCGGTACTCGTCGTCGCCGGCCACGGTGTGCGTGCGGCGCGCGCCGCGCCCCCCGTGCTCCTCGACGGGTACGTCGCCCGTGCCGGGCAGAAAAGCGTCGGGCACGCGCAGATACCCATCGGTGCCGGCAACCTCGTAGTACTCGCACCGCTCCATCGTCAGCGCGCAGTCGAAGTGCGCGACCGCGCCGCCGCGAAAGCGCATCATACCCGCCAGTTCGTTGTCCACGCCGCTCTCCGCCCAACCGGCCGTGGCCTGGACCGACTCCGGCTCGGCGCCCAGCACCGTGAGGCTGACGTTGACGCAGTAGCAACCGACGTCCATCAGCGCGCCACCGCCCAGCGCCGAGTCCAGGCGGATGTTGTCGGGCCGGGTGAGCCGGAACGTGAACGCGCTGCGGACGGCCCGCACCTTTCCCACGGCGCCCTCGGCCGCCATCGCGACGACCCGCTCGGTGCGCGGATGGAAGCGGTACATGAACGCTTCCATGAGCTTGACGCCATGCTCCTCGGCCGCAGCCGCCATCTCCCGGCACTCGACGGCGTCGAGCGCCAGCGGCTTCTCGCACAGCACGTGTAGGCCCCGCTCGGCCGCGCGCACGGTCCACGGCCGGTGCAGGCTGTTGGGCAGCGGCACGTACACGGCGTCGATGCCGGGAGCCTCCAGCAGTGCCTCGTAGCTTCCGAAGTGCCCGGGAATGCCGTGCGCAGCGGCGAACGTCCGCGCCCGCTCCGCGTCGCGGCTGGCGACGGCCACCAGCTCGCCGTTGCGCGACGCGTGGATGGCCGGGATCACGGCCGCCCGGCCGATGTTCGCCGTGCTGATCACGCCCCAGCGTACCCTGCGCTCCGTCATGGTCGATGGTCCTCGTCAGGTGGTCTCAACGGCGGGCCCGTCCCGCCGCCCCTCGGTCGCGCGCGCCGCGGCGCGTTCGTGCCCGCCGCCCCGCACGCCGGATCCTTCCGCTCCGCGGCACGTCCGCGCACGCCCCGGTGCTTCAATACGGGGTGCGCTGTCCGGTGCCCCGGTCGTCAGGACCCACCGGCAGATCGACCCACTCGCGGCGCCGGTGCGACAGCGTGACCGCGTTGATGATCTCCTGGACGCGCGCGCTCTGCGCGAAGTCTCCCTGGTTCGTCTCTCCGCCCTCCACGATCTCGCGGCAGAAGTCGTGGACCAGGTTGCCGTAGAACGCCGTGCCCCATGCGTCCCCCTGCGTGTATCCGGGAGGAAAGTACTCCGGCGGAATCTCGCGCTCCACGAACTCGACCGCGTCGGGCGTGGCCGTATGGATCGTCTGGATGACGCCGAATTCCTCGACCAAGCGCACGCGGATCGCGCCCCGGTCCCCGAAGATCCGCGCCTCGACGCCGGGGTAGTTGCCGACCGTCACGTAGCTCGACTGCATCGAGAAGAGCGCGCCATTGGCCGCCTCGCCGATGAACATATCGGCGTCGTCGATGTTGATGGGTTCGCGCGACGTGTCGAGGTTCGTGCGCCTGCGCTCCGGCACCATGTTGGCCAGCACGCCGACGACGCGCTGCAGCCCGCCGCCCACGCACTCGAGCCCGATGTCGATCGTGGGTGCGCCATAGCCCTCGAGCGACGATACCGTGATGCCCTCGGGGGTGGGGTCCGTACCCCACTCCGGCTCGTCCTTCGGCTTCGTCACGTGGATGCGCTTGTCCATCGGATTATCGGGATCGAGCCACTGCGAGTTCTGCTCGAAGCCGTTGAAGATGAAGGGCCGCCCCACGAAGCCGTCGCGGATCAGGTCGAACATGTACATGACCGCGGGCGCGTACCGAAACGTCAGCCCGACCTTGGTCTTGAGGCCGCGCGCACGCGCGAGTTCGTGGGCGCGCCATACGTCGCGGTAGTCGTGGCAGACCGGCTTCTCCACCAGGCAGTGCCTGCCCGCCTCGAGGGTCGCGAAGACCAGCTCCTGGTGATCTCCCCGGGTGACGATGTCCACCACGTCGATGTCTGCGCGCGCGAGCACGCGCGTCCAGTCCGTCTCGACCTCGGGCACCCCGAACTCCGCGGCCCGCGCCTCGGCCAGGCCGTGGTCCCGGTCGCACAGCACCACGAGGTCGCACAGCGGCGAGCGCAGGAATCCCGGAAGATGGGCGGTCCGTGACCACCGCCCGGCGCCGATGACGGCCACGCGGAGTCTGTCTCTCATCGCCTGCCCTGCACGGGTGGAGCGTGAAGTGTCCCGGAGAGTTATCCTCCAGGCGCGGGACGAACAAGACGCGCCGGAGCGCCGCCGCATCCATCTCACACCGCACCGCCACGCACCCACGCACCATGAACGCGGACATCACGATCGTCGGCGGGGGGATCGTCGGCCTGGCCACCGCCTATGCGCTGAGCCGGAGCGACGGCGCCGGGCTCGTACGGCTGCTCGAAAAAGAGGAGGGCGTGGCCCGCCACCAGAGCACCCACAACAGCGGCGTATTGCACGCGGGCCTTCCCTACGCCCCGGGGTCCGCCAAGGCACGCCTCGCGCGCGAGGGCATCCGGCGCATGACCGACTTCTGTCGGGAGCACGGGATCGCGCACGAGATCTGCGGCAAGCTCGTGGTGGCGTCCGACGTCTCGGAGCTGGGCCGCCTCGACGCGATGCTCGAGCGCGGCGGCCGCAACGGCCTTGCCGGGCTGCGCCGCCTCGACCCTTCCGCCGTCCGGGAGATCGAGCCCCACGTCCAGTGCGCCGGGGCCCTCCACGTGCCGGAGGAGGGAATCGTCGATTACGGCGCCGTGTGCGCAACCCTCGAACGGCTGATCGCGGACCGTGGCGCCGACGTCCGCACCGGTGCGGGTGTGCGCGCGCTCCGCCGCAGCGGCGACATGTGGCGGATCGACACGGCCGCCGGGGCGTTCACGACCCGCATCCTGATCAACTGCGCGGGACTCCACGCCGACCGCGTCGCCCGGCTCGCGGGCGAGCGTCCGCCATGTCGCATCCTTCCGTTCCGAGGCGAGTACCAGCGGCTGCGCCCCGAACGCGAACACCTCGTGCGCCACCTCGTCTATCCACTGCCCGAGCCGGGTTTTCCGTTCCTGGGCGTGCACTTCACGCGCCGCATCGGCGGAGGGGTGGACGCGGGACCCAGCGCCGTGCTCGCCTTCGCGCGCGAGGGCTACGCGCTCGGGGACGTCGATCTCACGGACCTGGCCGAGGCGCTTCGCTACCGAGGGCTGTGGCGCTTCGCCGCGCATCACCGCCGCATGGTCGTGCGCGAGCTGCGCCAGTCGCTCGACCGGCGCCGCCTGCTTTCGGCGCTTCGCCGGCTGATTCCCGAGATCGAGCAGCACGACCTCGAGCCCGGGCCCTCCGGCGTGCGTGCCCAGGCCGTGACGCCCGACGGCGCCTTCGTGCAGGACTTTCTCTGGATGGACGGGCCGGGCGCGGTCCACGTGATCAACGCACCGAGTCCGGCGGCCACGGCTTCGCTGGCCATCGGAGAGCGAATCGCCCGCCGCGCCCTGGCGCAGCTCCGGCCCGCGGGCGCGTCGTCATCCGGAAGGTGACCGACGATCCGGCGGCCCTCCACGCCCCGGCGCCGCGATGTCCTCCGCGATCCCCCCGGCCCGTACGGGCGCAGAGCGCCGGCCTCAGCACGCCCTCAGCTCCTCCGCCCTGTGGCACGCGACCGCCTGGCCGGGGGCGGCGCCCTCCACCGCGGCCAGCTCCGGTGCACGGATCCGGCAGCGCTCCTCCGCGAACGGGCACCGGGTGTGAAAGCGGCACCCCGCCGGCGGCTCCGCCGGATCGGGGGGCTCTCCCCGGACCGGCGCCTCCGGCGGAATCGGCCGGTCGGGATCGGGCACCGGGACCGAGGCCAGCAGCGCGCGCGTGTACGGGTGCAGCGGCCGCTCGAACACGTCGCCGACGTCGCCGATCTCCACGAGCCGGCCCAGGTACATCACCGCCACCCGGTCACTCAGGTAGCGCACCATCGACAGGTCGTGGGCGATGAACAGATAGGTCAGGCCGAGCGCCTCCTTGAGATCCGCGAGCAGGTTGACGATCTGCGCCTGGATCGACACATCGAGCGAGGAGATCGGCTCGTCGGCCACGATGAGCCGCGGGCCCGAAGCCAGCGCCCGCGCGATGCCGATCCGCTGGCGCTGGCCGCCCGAGAACTCGTGCGGATGGCGGCGCGCGTGCTCGGCCCTCAGGCCCACGCGCTCGAGTAGCTCGGCGACGCGGCGGGGGCGCTCGGCCCGCTCCCCCACCCCGTGCAGGTCCATCGGCTCACGGATCATCGCCCCCACGGTCAGCCGCGGGTTGAGTGAGGCGTACGGATCCTGGAAGATCATCTGCATGTGCTGGCGGGCGCGGCGTAGCTCGGCGGCGGACAGCGCTCCCAGGTCGGTGCCGGCGAGGCGCACCCGCCCTCCGGTGGGGCGCAGCAACCGCAGGATCGCCCGGCCCGTCGTCGACTTGCCCGAACCGCTCTCTCCGACCAGACCCAGCGTGCGGCCTGCGCGGATCTCGAACGACACGCCGTCGACCGCGCGCACGGCCCCCACGCTGCGCCGCCATGCACCCCGCGTCACGGGAAAGTGGACCCGCAGGTCACTGACCTCGAGGAGCGGGGCGGTCATGGGAACTCGCCCCCGCCGGCCGTCGGGGGCGGTCTCCGCACACCAGGCGCGCCCGCCGCGCCTCCCACGTCGTCCGCTACCTCCCGCCACCGCAGACACGCGACCGCGGCGTCGGGGCTCGTAGGTGTCAGCTCCGGCCGCGTCCGCCGGCACTCTTCCGCAGCGTACCCGCAGCGAGGTGCGAACGGGCACCCGGGCGGCAGCGCCGCGAGGTCGGGGGGCTGACCGGCGATCGAGTGAAGCCTCCGCGGACGGGGGCCCGAAGCGGCGGGCATCGAGCGCAGCAGGCCGGCCGTGTACGGGTGCCGCGGGCGGGCGTACAGCTCGCGCACCCGCGCGTGCTCGACGATGCGGCCGGCATACATCACCGCTACGCGGTCGACGAGCCCGGCCACGAGCGCCAGATCGTGGGTGATCCAGAGGATCGCCATGCCCAGGCGCGCCTGCAGCTCCTTGACGAGCCGTACGATCTGCGCCTGAATCGTCACGTCGAGCGCCGTCGTGGGCTCGTCGGCCACGAGCACGGCAGGCTCGCACGCGAGCGCCATCGCGATCATGATCCGCTGGCGCTGTCCCCCGGAAAAGTGGTGCGGGTAGTCGTCGAGACGTCCGTGTGCGCCGGGAATGCCGACCATGTCGAGCAGCTCCTGGGCCCGCCGCCGCGCGCCTGCAGCGTCCATCCCCAGATGCCTGCGGAGCCCTTCGGTGAGCTGGCGCCCGATCGTCAGGACCGGGTTGAGCGAGGTCATCGGATCCTGAAAGACCATCGCGATGTCGCGTCCGCGCACGGCCCGCCGCGCGCGCGCCGACATCGCCAGCACGTCGCGTCCGCGCAGCAGCACCCGGCCGCGCTCGACGCGGCCCGGCGGCGGCACCAACCCGAGGAGCGAGAGCGCGCTCACGCTCTTTCCCGAGCCCGATTCACCGACCAGCCCGAGCGACTCGCCGCGCCGCAGCGTGTACGAGATGCCGTCGACCGCCCGCACCACGCCCCGGCGCGTGTGGAAGGCCGTCGCGAGATCGCGCACCTCGAGCACCGGCGTCTCTCCCCTCACGGCTCGCGCCGCGCCGAAGGGTCCATTGCGTCCTGGAGGCCGTCGCCCAGGAAGTTGACGGCGAGCACCACGATCAGGATCGCCGCGCCCGGGAACACGGTGAGCCACGGTTTCGTGGCCATGGTCGACTGGGCGTCCATGAGCATGTTGCCCCAGGTCGGCGTGGGCGGCTGGACGCCGAGCCCCAGAAAGCTGAGCGAGGACTCGATGATGATCGCGTTGCCGACCGCGAGCGTGGCGCCGACGACGATGGGTCCAACGGAGTTGGGCAGCACGTGCCGGACGATGATACGGCCGTGCGTGGCGCCGATCCCGCGCGCCGCCTCCACGAACGCCGTCTCCCTGAGGGCCAGCACCTCGCCCCGGACCACGCGCGCGGTGGCCATCCAGCTCAGCAGCCCGATGATCAGGGCCATCGGCACGGCGGTGGCGCGCGTGTACGACGCCAGCACGATGAGTAGCGGAAGCGTGGGAATCGAGTAGGCCACGTCGGTCAGCCGCATGAGCGCGTTGTCCAGGCGTCCCCCGAAGTAGCCGGCCAGCGAACCCACGAGCGAACCGAGACCGGTCCCGAGCAGCGCCGCCAGCACCCCGATGAGAATCGAGACGCGCCCGCCGTAGAGGACGCGCGTGAGCAGGTCGCGCCCGAGGTCGTCGGTCCCCATGAGATGATGGAGCGAGGGGGGCTGGCGGATGTGGGCCAGGTCGATGGCGTCGAAGGGATACGGCGCCAGGAGCGGCGCAGCCGCGCACGCCGCGGCGAGCACGATGAGGACGCCCAGCGAGACGACCGCCAGGCGGTGGCGCGCCAAGCGCGCACCGAAGCCCGCGCCGCGCTCACTCATAGCGGATGCGGGGGTCGAGGATCCCGTAGACCAGGTCGGCCACGAGGTTGAAGAGCACGACCATCACCGACCCCAGCAGCAGGATGCCCATGAGCAGGGGATAGTCGCGCGCGAACATCGCCTGGACGAAGAGCCGGCCGACCCCCGGCCACGCGAACACCGTCTCCGTGATGACCGCGCCGGAGAAGAGGCCCGAGAGATCGAGCGCCATGATCGAGACGACCGGAATGAGCGCATTGCGCAGCGCGTGCACCCCGACCACGGTCACCTCGTCGAGACCCTTTGCGCGCGCGGTCCGCACGTACGGCGCGCGCAGGGAGCCGAGCAGACTGGAGCGCAGGTAGCGCGACCATCCGGCCACGTAGCGCAACGAGAGCACGACCGCCGGAAGAACCAGGTGGAGCAGCCGATCGCCGAGCGAGGTGGCGCCGACCGTCTCCGTTCCGGACACGGGCAGCCATCCCAGCTCGACCGCGAACACGAGCTGCACGATCAGCGCGAACCAGAACACCGGCATCGCGATCCCCAGAAAGGAGAGGCCGGTGCCCAGGTGGTCGAACACGCTGTACTGGCGAAGCGCACTGAGGATTCCGACGAAGAACGCGAGCACGGCGGCCAGCGCGAACGACACCCCCATCAGCTCTACGGTGGCGGGCAGCCGCTCCAGGATCATCTCCGTAACGGGGCGGGTGGTCGAGAAGCTGATCCCCAGGTCGCCGCGCAGCGCGGAGCCAAGCCAGCGCACGTACTGGACCGGCACCGGTCGGTCGACGCCCAGCCGATGCCGGTACGCCTCGATGACCGACGGATCGATGAAGCGCCCCGACTGAAGCAGCGCTCCCTCCGGCCCGCCCGGCGCCGCCTGGATCACCGCGAAGAGCACGATCGTGATCCCGAGCACCAGCGGAATCATCTGCAGAAGCCGGCGCGTGACGTACCCGCTCACCGCGGCGCCCCCGGCGTGGCCCCCGTCCCAGACGCGTCCGGCACCTCCGTTGCGTCCAGCGCCCTCCGCACGTCCGGCGTCCGCGCCCCCTCCGGCGTGTCCAGCGTCCACTCCCACAGGTTCCAGAAGCTCCCGAAGTTCGTGCCGCTGCCCCGGTAGCCCCCGATGCGGCGGCTCACCACCTCGGGCACCACGTTGTAGTAGATCGGCAGCGACCACGCCTCGGCGGCCAGCATCGCCTGGACCCGGTCGAGGAGCGGCTTGCGGTCCTCGAACGCCGCCGTGCGGTCCGAGGCCTTCATGACCGCGTCGAGCGCCAGATCGCAGAAGCCGGTCATGTTGTTGGGCCCGTCGCACGCGTACAGCCCGGTCAGGCTGGGATCGGCGGGCAGGAACCACGCGTTGACCTCCGCCTCCCACCGCCCGCTGCGCCAGCGCTGCGTGAACGCCGCGCTCTCCAGCGTCTCGAAGCGCACCTCCACACCGACGTCCTTGAGCTGCGCCTGGATGACCTGCGCCACCGCGATGCGGTCCGCGGCGCCCGCGCGGTTGAGCAGCGTGAACGCGAAGCGCCGTCCGTCGCGCACCCGCACGCCGTCCGGGCCCACCGTCCACCCCGCGGCGTCCAGCATCTGCCGCGCCAGCTCCGGATCGAAGTCGAAGGTCGGCACGGCGTCGTAGTGGTACGGGTTGCCGGGATGGATCGGCGTCTCGGCCACCCTGACCGTGCCCTGCATGAGCAGATCCGCGATCGCGCGCCGGTCGATCGCGTGGAAGAGCGCGGCGCGCACGTCCCGGCTGCCGAAGAGCCGTCGCCCCCGCTCGGTGTTCACGTTCAGATCGAAGTGCAGAAAGGTATTCGAGCTGATCAGGTGGATGTCGTAGCCGCCGACGCCCTCCAGCTCGGCGACCTGGGTCGGCAGGATGCGGGCGAAGTGGTACTGGTGCGCGCGCATCGCGTTGAGGCGCGTGTTGGCGTCCGGCACGAACGCCCAGACGATCTCGTCGATCGCAGGGTACGCGCTCCCGCGCCAGTAGTCGTCGTTGCGCACCACGCGGATGTACTCGCCGGCCTTCCACTCCGCGAAGCGAAACGGCCCGGTGCCGACGAACGCCGGTCCCCGGTTGAACGGCGTGTCGTTGACGATCTCCTCCGTGCTCATCCCTCCCAGCACGTGCTCGGGAAGGATGGCCTCGAAGAGTCCGTCGTAGTAGGCGTACATGCCGTCCCAGTGGAAGACCACCGTATGCGGATCCGGCGCCGAACACCCGCGGATGCCCAGGTACTGGTCGCGGTTGTAGGTCTGCGATCCCGTGCTGACGATGAAGCGCCAGGTGAAGCACACGTCGGCCGACGTGAAGGGCGCGCCGTCGTGCCAGCGGACGTTCTCGTGCAGCGGCCATGTCATGTCGACGCTGCCGTCGGCGTTGCGCACGATCAGCCCATTGCGCTCCGTAGGAATCACGCGCGCCAGCACCGGCACGTAGCGGTTGTGCTCGTCAGTGGTCACGAGCCCCTCGGCCATGCTGAACTGGATGTCCGCCAGGTTCTGGCTGGTGAACGGGTTGAGCACGTCGATCTCGCGCTCGTAGGCCACGCGCAGGATCTTGCGCCCGTCGGCCCCTCCGCCCGCGTCGTCGGCGCCCGACACGCAGCCGAACGCGGCCGCCGCCAGCAGCGCCGCGCAGCCCGCGCGCCACGCCGCACTCATCTTCCGGCCCCCGGCGCGACGCGACGCCCCCGCCTCTCCCCGTAGCGGCGCACCATGTCCTTCGCGACCAGCGCCACCGGCACCGAACCGTACGAGAGGAACTCGTCGTGAAACGCCGCGAGATCGTATGCGTCGCCCCGCAGCCGCTCGACCTCCCGCCGCAGACGATGGATCGCGTCGGTGCCGGCCAGGTACATCAGCGCCGCGCCCGGAAACATCGAGTTCTTCACGGCCTCGGCACGCGCCGCGGCCTCCGGCATGCCCGCGCGCTCGCGGTAGTACGCGATGGCCTCGGCCAGCGTCATCCTCCCCTGGTGAAGCCGCACGTCCACGACCGCCCGGGCGCACATGCGCACCCGTGCGTGGCGCTCCGCGTAGACCTCCAGGGGCGTGAGCGCACCCGCCTCGGCCATCAGGTCGGTGGCGTAGCAGGCCCACCCCTCGGCCATCGTTCCCCCGCAGAACATCGCGATCCGCGACGCGCAGTCGACCGCCGCCACCCTGCCCACCCGCGACGCCGCCCGGAACGCGCGGGCGTTCTGTACGTGGTGACCGATGCCACCGTGGTGGATCACGTAGTTGAGCTTGATCACGCCGTCGTTGTGGGCGCGCAGCAGACGGTCCCGCTCCGCGCGCGGCATGTCCGCCTCGATTGGCGTCACCAGCACGTCGTGGACCGGCGGGCGCGCGTACGCCGCGGGCGAGCGGTAGAAAAGGAAGTAGAGGTAGGGGGCCGCCTCGCATGCCCAACGTGGAATCGGCACGAACCGGATCGGCGCCTCCGGCCACGTCAGCAGCCCGCGCTCGACGGCCACGACGCGCATCGCCTCCCAGATCGTATGGTACCGCTCGTAATACCCTTCCACCGGGGGATGCTCGTCTTCCAGCCGCGCCAGCGCGCCGGCCGGATCCGCCGCGCCGAAGTCCCCGGCGCGCGCCGCGGTATCGGCCGCCGCGGCCGCCATCTCGGTTTCCGCGTAGCGGACGATCTCCTCAGCGTCCTCCTCGAGGAAGTGGCCGTGACGGAGATGCAGCGCCAGCGCGTCCTCGCCGGCGGCCACGCGGTCGGACCCACGAGGTAGCAGCGTACCCTCCAGGTACGCCCGGAAGTCGGCGAACGCGCCCGCCGCCCGGGCCGCCGCGGCCCGCCGCCCCCCATCCGTCACGCCCCCCTCCTCGATCAGGCGCTCGACGCCCCCGCCCAGCAGCGCCAGCGCGCCCTCGCACTCCCGCATCGCGCGCAGCGTCCACTCACGCGGCGCCGACCGCACCTGCGCCCGCGCCGAGGCCAGGAACGCCGGCACGGCCTCCAGCCGGGCGACGGCCGCCTCGGTCCGCTCGGCGAGCGGCGCGAAGTCCGTCAGGAAGAGCGAGACGATGCCGAAGACCGCCTCGCCGGCGTGGGTGCTCGGGTTGCCGCGGTGGAAGTGGGTCGAGTCGAACTCCCACGCCTGGATTCGCAGGAATCCGCGGGCCAGCGCGCGATCGATCGCTTCCGGCGCACCGGGCCCTACCGCACCGCCACCGTCCGCGCCGCCCGCCCGCTCCACGAGGCCATCCTCCGTGCCCTCCGCCGGGCCCCTGCCCGTCGCCACCTCCTCCTCTCGCTCCGCCTCGTCGAGCAGCGCCCGCATCTCCGCCAGCGTATCCCCCGCGCCGTTCTCGCTGAAGTCCGGCAGGAGGTGGTCGTAGGCGTGGACGCCGATAAACGTCGCGTTCACCGGCCGCCGGGCATAGTACGCCTCGAAGAAGCGGTCCATCCACGGCGTCCGATCGGGGGATGGTTCCGTCATCGTCCTCGTCGTCAGAGGCCCCGGGCCATGTCCGTCGCGACCCCGAGCCGTCGCGGGATCCCCGACAATTGGGGGAAACGCCGCGCAACGCGCCACCGGACGCACGTTACCACCCCTCTTACCGAGCCCGGCGATGCGCGGACGAACGCGGCCGACGCGCTCAAGGCCGGAGCCCGTGCCGGAACGCGCCGCCCGCCGTAGCTTGGCCGGATGATTCGCGACCCCCTGGCCGTGCTCGTCGTCCTCGCCGCCATCGTCTACGGCGCCGTCCGGCTCGAGGAACGCTCCGCACTCTTCCGCTCGCTGGGCGCCGCCCTGGTCGGCATCCTCATGGGGATGGTCCTCTCCAACACCGGCGTGCTGCCCGGCGACTCCGCCGCCTACCGCTTCCTCGTCGGGCCCGGCGTCAGCGTCGGCATCGTGCTCATCCTGCTGAGCGTGGACGTCCGCACGGTCTTCTCGGCCGGCCCCCGCATGCTCGCCGCGTTCGCCATCGGCGCGGTGGGCACCGTCGCGGGCGCGATCACCGGAGGCGTGCTGTGGGCCACCCGGCTCGGCCCCGAGACGTGGAAGCTCTCCGGGCAGTTCACGGGCACCTACACCGGCGGGGGGATGAACTTTGCCGCGCTCGGCGAGGCGCTCGGCACCGACAGCAACCTGTTCACCGCCGGCGTGGCCGCGGACGTGATCATCACGGCCATCTGGATGGCCGCCTGCCTGATCGTTCCCGTGGTGCTGGAGCGGTGGAACCCGGACGGGCGGCGGAAGGCACGGGCGGCCCCCGCTGCCGATCCACCGTCGGCCCCCGACGCCGACCCCACGCTCGAGCGCACCCTGTACGCCAGCCGCCGCCCGCTGCACCTGACCGACATCGCGGCGCTCGTCGCGCTCGGCATCGGCACGTACTGGGCGGCCGGCCGCCTCGGCGAGCTGCTCCCCGCCCTGCCCGAGGTGCTGTGGCTCACGACGCTCGCGCTGATCCTGGCGCAGATCCCGACGATCCGCCGCGTCGCCGGCAGCGCCGCCGTCGGCAACTACCTGGTGCTGCTCTTTCTCGCCAGCAACGGGGCCCGCTCCGTCATCGCCAACATCTTCCACGTCGGCCCCGGCGTCTTCTACTTCGCGGCGACCACCGTGGCCGTGCACGGCGTGATCATCTTCGCCGCGGGTCGCCTGGCCGGTCTGGACTTCGGCACGCTCGCCATCGCCTCGCAGGCCAACATCGGGGGAGCCAGCTCGGCCATCGCGCTCGCGGGCGCCCGCGGCTACGCCGACAAGCTGCTGCCCGGGGTGGCCGTCGGACTGCTCGGCAACGCCATCGGCAACTATCTGGGCTGGGCCGTAGCGCAGTTCATGCACGGCTTCCTCGGGGGATAGGGGGATCCGTGGCCACCCACCCCACATCCGCGAACCCCACCGCGGCGCGCGACGTCCTGCTCATCGCGAGCTGGCTCGAGCCCGAGCTGGTCGAGAGGGTCCGCGCCGCCGCGCCCCACGCTGACGTCGTCCACGAGCCCGACCTCCTGCGCCCGCCCCGCTATCCCGCGGACCACGCCGGCCGCCCCGTGGAGCGCACCCCGGAGCAGGAGGCGCGGTGGCGGGCGCTCCTGGCCCGCGCGACGATCCTGTTCGACTTCGACCGGACCCACCTGGACGACCTCCCCGAGCTGGCCCCGCGCGTCCGCTGGATCCAGGCGACGAGCGCCGGCATCGGGCAGTTCGTGCGCCGCCACGGCTACGATCGCCGCATGCCCGGCACCGTGTTCACCACCGCCAGCGGCGTACACGCCCGTCCGCTGGCCGAGTTCGCGCTCATGAGCATGCTCGCCCACGCCCGCGGCCTCGCGGTCATGGCCGAGCAGCAGCGCCGCCGCCACTGGGAGCGGTACGCGGGCACGGACCTCGAAGGCCGCACGGTCGTCGTCGTCGGCTACGGCGCGGTGGGCCGGGCCGTAGGGCGCATGGCCCGAGCGCTCGCCATGCGCGTGATCGGTGTGCTGCGGCACCCGGAGGGCATCGATCCGGGCGCCGTGCACGCCGACGAGATCCACGGCCCCGGCGCGCTCTCCCGTGTGCTGCCCCGGGCCGAATACCTCGTGCTCGCCGCGCCGCACACCGACGAGACCGAGCGCATGATCGGCGCGGCCCAACTCGCCGCGCTCCCGCACGGGGCCGTGCTGATCAACATCGGCCGCGACGCGGTGGTCGACGAGCCGGCGCTCGTGGAGGCGCTGGCCTCGGGTCACCTGGGCGGCGCCTACCTCGACGTGTTCCAGGACGAGCCGCTCCCCCCCGAGAGCCCGCTATGGAGCATGCCCCACGTGCTCGTCAGCCCCCACTCCGCCAGCACGAGCGACCGCGAGAACGCGCGCATCACCGACCTGTTCTGCGAGAACCTGAGGCGCGACCGCGAGGGACAGCCGCTGCTGAACGTGCTGCACGTGGAACGGCTGTACTGAGATATGGTGACTGCCCTTGATTCGCTCCTCAAAGGCCGGGGTCGCGAGCAGCGCCCTCAGGTCGTCGAAGCGGATGTTGGCGTCCGAGCTGCCCGGAGCACGTTCGCGAGTGTCTTGTTGTAGCTGGTCACCCTTCTACGGCACTTCCTACGCTCGGGTCAGCGCGGATAGGTCCATGGGCGGGACTTGGAGGGCCGGTGCCCGGGGGGCCGCCGAGCTATGGCGAGTTGGTGGCCTTCCCTCGTGACGTGCAGCACGCGATGGGACTGGCGTTCATGATGGCACAGGGCGGCGGGATGCGTTCCGGAAGAAGTCGAAGAGGGGATCACGGCGCCGAAGCATGTGAGCGAGCTGATCGAGACTCGACTGAAGACGGCCGAGCAAGACTACCAAAAGACCGAGGCGGGAAAGAGTGGCTCGTGGGACTACCGAGTCGTGATCCGCGAGTTCGAGGACGGTGAGGAGCCCGAATACGCGATCCACGAAGCGCACTACGACGACGACGTGATGTTCGTGACCCCGAATCCCGTGGGTGAGACGTGCGAGACGCTCGAACGCCTGGCCGAAGAACTGGAGTTGATGGCGAAGGCGCTCGACGCACCGCCCCTGCGCTACAAAGACTACCGGGTCCCGGTGGGGGAGCGCGGTGACATTCAACCGATGCGGGAAGTGTGTGACGAAGCCTGAGCGTCGCTACACGGTGATCGTGAAGTGGAACGAGCGGGACAGGACCTGCATCGCGGAGGCCCCTGAGCTTCCGTGGAGTGCAGCGGCTGGAGCCACATACCAGGAGGCCATCACGATAAAGAGCCAGCTTTCCTGGACGGTCTCAGCACTCGCGTCACCCCACTCGGCCCTTCACCCAAGAGAACCGGGCGCCTGCCGCGCTTGCGTTTCTGAACCGGGAAATCATCTTAGTTCAGCTTGAGCGATAAGCTGAACTAAGCTAGATGGCGGGTTCAGGATATGCGTGGAAGACTCGTAACGAGGACCTGGCAGTGGGATCCCACGCTCTACGCCCCACCCAGGTACCGAAAAGCCTGTACGTACCAGGCCTTCATCCCCGATCCGCTGGCCGGCTTCGAGTTCTCGCTGGCCTCGAGCGTTGCGGCCGCCGTTTCGGACGCGGAACAGGCCATCCTGGCTCTCAACGCAAACGCTCGCCCTGCCCTCGCCCCCCTGGCTCGCCTGCTCCTCCGAACCGAGTCGATCGCGTCATCGAAGGTCGAGGGAATGCACGTAGGCATCCGCCAGCTCGCCCGCGCCGAGTCGCGGATCGAAACCGGCGGGAAGGCGCCCTCGACGATTCTGGAGGTACTTGGCAACATCGACGCGATGCAGCTCGCCGTGGACGAAGCTGCCACGGCCGAGCGGATCGGGACGGAACATATCGCCGAGATTCATGGCAAGCTGATGGCCAACGCCCCCAACGCACACGTTGCGGGGATCGTGCGCACAGACCAGAACTGGATTGGAGGAAACGACTACAATCCTTGCGGAGCCGACTTCGTCCCCCCGCCCCCGGACAGGGTCGGCCCCTTGCTGCGTGACCTGTGTGAGGCCATCGCGGATGACTCCTTCTCTCCACTCGTTCAGGCCGCCGTCGTCCATGCGCAGTTCGAGACGATCCACCCTTACGCTGATGGCAACGGACGCACTGGTCGTGCGTTGATCCACGTCGTCCTGCGCCGGCGCGGCCTTGCCACCGCCTACGTTCCCCCCATCAGCGTGATCCTGGCGTCGGATCGCGATCGGTATGTCCAGGGACTCACCGCCTTCAGGCATGGTGATGTCGGCTCCTGGATCGAGCAGTTCGCCGCCGCGGCGGCTCGCGGCACCCAGCTCGCTGCGGCCTACCTCGGGGCCGTGACCGGGTTGATGGAGCGGTGGCGCAGCCTACTGACGCGGGGCCCGGCACCGAGGTCGGATGCGGCCGCCTGGGCCGTGATCGACGTGCTACCTGCCCATCCTGTGATCACCGCTCCCGTCGCGGCCGCGGCGACCGGGCGAGCGAAGGCCGCAATCCACCAAGCCATCAGGCAACTTGCGGAGTCGGGGGTTCTGGAGCCGCTCACCACATCGAAGCGGAACCGCTCCTGGGAGGCCGTCGGGTTACTGGACCTGCTGGAGGGGCTCGAAGCCGGAAGGGCGCCTGCCTCGAGCTAGCAGGCAAGACGTCATCGACCGGCTTCCGCTACGGGTTCGCCGACCGGGATCCGATCGACTTCAGGGATCCGTCCGGGCCGTGCCTTCGGTGCATCACGGGTCTGGAGGATGGCAGTCTTAACCG
>Ga0114931_10003264_pt1 | contig 20582 bp, 20 predicted proteins | sample 2SBtaG_FD_89579 | JGI IMG/M metagenome (GOLD analysis project Ga0114931, IMG submission 89579) | Deep subsurface microbial communities from Kolumbo volcano to uncover new lineages of life (NeLLi) - 2SBTROV14_V59a metaG | ecosystem: Environmental > Aquatic > Marine > Volcanic | place: Kolumbo...
TGGCAGGTGGCGCACTCAACCCTGCCTTCGTACAGTTTGACCCCGTTGTTAAATCCGTTCGGTGAATCCGGTTCACGAAAATCCGGATCAATACCGCCAGCGCCGGCATATAGCATGGAAATGGGGTGGTCGTTGCGCAGGTCGGTGCCAATGTGTTTGACGGAAATATCATGGGCCACATAGCCGTTGTGACAGCGACCGCACGTTGTCAGGCTGCGCGCGCCGTTGATACGCATATGTAAAGCGGCATCTTCGGTGCTGTCGAAAGTATCGGGTTTGAAAACCACCATGTCCACCGCCATGGTGCCGTCATGACAGGACAGGCACAGCAGGCTGATCGGGCTTGGGGTGCGTGTTTTGGAATCCAGGTAATGACTGTCGTAGATCTGGTAGTTACTGGTCGCCGGTAAATACCTGTTCCAATCCTTGATACCGCCGATTTGCTGGGAATTCTGGCCGGATTTTTCCGGTGGAATATGGCAGTAAACGCAAGGATTGCCGTAATCGGAAAACGCCAAGCCGGGCATGGCGGTAACACCCGCCCGCTTATTCAAACCGGTAAAGTCGTGTTTTGAGCCCAGGATGGTATCGTCGGCGCCTTGCTCCGGATCACCGATAATGGGTTCACTTTGCAGTGGCGTCAAAGCCAAAAACGCCGACACCAGCAGCACGCCGACACCTAACCCCCTATGTAGAAATTGCCGATTATTCATTATGATCATTCGCATATGTAAACAGGCATTTATTAATGCATCGCACCCCGTTATTATTATTCAGGAAGATATGGAATGCGCTCCAGTGAAGACACGGTCCATCCACGGCTTCCGCTTCATCCAAATCAAGGTTACCTGAAATTTACATTGCTGACCACCATAAAGCCATATTAATGAACGATAAATTCTGTCGATTTGCCATTTTTTCTTTAATAATCAATCTGATATGTTATTCATACGGATTTTCCGCCATTACCGAAGGGCAGGCCGTTTACAATAAACATTGTTCGGTTTGTCACGGCGATCAGGGTGACGGTAGTAGCTGGGCCCGTAACGGACTGAACCCGCCGCCCCGAAACTTTACCGCGGTGATTTCCAAGCGGGAACTCAGCCGCCGGCGGATGCTGCATTCGGTCACTGAAGGTCGGCCGGGCACCGCCATGATGCCGTTTAAAACCCGATTGTCCGGGCGGGAGATCAGTAGTGTGGTCAGCTATATACGGGCCAAGATTATGGGTTTACAGGAGGAGGCCGACCAGGCTGGACCGGCGTCACCAGCGCCTGAGCAGGCGGGTAAGCAGCCCACCGAGCCGGTGTCCGGCCAAGCGCCCTTATTTCCCGGTGGCTTACACGGTGACGCGGTATTGGGGCAGCAATTTTATGAGCGCAACTGTTATGTTTGCCATGGCTTAAAAGGTGACGGTCGCGGTCCTCGGTCCCGTTTTATCAGCCCACCGCCGCGTAATTTCCTGTCGTCACGCTCACGTCGATTGTATGACCGGCGGGCTTTGTTTGAAGCCATCTCGACGGGTAAGCGCGGCACGGTCATGCCGGCCTGGGCGACCGTATTGCAGCCGCAGCAAATTGCCAATGTGGCCGAGTATGTTTACAGCCGCTTTATCCAGGTAAAAAAAAAGCCCGCCCGCGGGGTGACTCAACCGTAGCGGAGCCGATCGCTCAAGCCGACCTGGGCGCCACGCTTTTTCGTCAACACTGTTATTATTGCCACGGTTATAACGGCGACGCCGCCACCCTGGCGGCACGCTTTTTACAGCCTCCGCCGGTGGACTTTAGCCGCGCCGACCCCCATCTGCTTGACTGGGAGCGTATGCGTAAAAGCATTCGCGACGGCCGTCCGGGAACCGCCATGCTCGCCTACCGGGACCGGCTCAATGACCGCCAGATCGAAGCCATCGTATCATTTATCCGTACCGGGATTATGACCGGCAAGGCCGAAAAAATGCGCTACCACAGCGCCGCCAACGGTTGGCTGGACCATGACCGTTACCGCGACGCATTTCCATTTGCCACCGGAAAGCTGGCCCTGGATACACCCTGGGAACGTTTGACCGCATCCCAGCGCAAGGGAAAGACCCTTTATATGCAGGCTTGTATCAGTTGCCATGACCGCGCCTATGTCTCCGAGATGGGCAAACCCTGGCAGGCGCAAGCGGTTTCGTATCCGCGGCCGATTCAACTGAATACCGATCCTTCCCGGGTCGATGCGATCAGTTCGGCGACGCCCTATGCCAAGCACGAAAAACCGAAACCCGCTCTGTTAGAGCCGCTGTCCTCCTTGCAGGAAACCGGCAGGCAGCTGTTTCTGGCAAACTGCGCGTTTTGTCACGCGGCCGACGGCAGCGGAAAGAATTGGATAGGCAGTTTTATCGAACCGCGACCAAAGGATTTACGTTTGCTAAAAAACGCCCCCCGGCTTCGGTCGATGATAGCAAACGGTGTGCCCGGTACCGCCATGCCGGCCTGGAAAACCGTGTTAGACGACCGCCAGATGCAAGCTTTGCTTAGTTATATCCGCAATAAATTATAAGAGTCACAGTTTCTTCAGCGCTTTGGCAAGGTTTGTTACAATGGCCATGATCAAGCGCGCTCGCAATACAAGGACACCGTAAAATCCCATGATTAAAGTCGGAATCGTTGGCGGCACCGGATACACCGGTGTCGAGCTGTTACGTTTATTGGCCCGGCACGAACAGGTGGAATTGGTATGTATCACGTCCCGGTCGGAGGCGGGCAAACCGGTTAATGAGATTTTTCCCAGCCTGCATGGGCTGACATTGCGCTTTACCGCGCCGGACGCGAGCCGGCTGGCCGAGTGCGAGTGTGTTTTTTTCGCCACACCCAACGGCACGGCTATGACCATGGTGCCACAACTGATCGATGCCGGCACCCGAATCATCGATCTGGCGGCGGACTTCCGGCTGCGTGATATACCCACCTGGCGGCAATGGTACGGTATGGAACACAGTTGCCCTGAATACGTCCAATCCGCCGTCTACGGTTTACCGGAACAGAACCGCCAGCGGATCCAATCCGCCCGCCTGGTGGCCAATCCGGGCTGTTATCCCACCGCGGTGAGTCTGGGATGGTTGCCGTTACTGGAAAAAAACGCCCTGGATGTCGACACACTGATAGCGGATGCTAAATCCGGGGTCAGCGGCGCCGGTCGCAAAGCGCAGCTCAGCATGCTATTGGCGGAGGCCGGTGAAAATGTCAACGCTTACGGGGTGTTGGGGCACAGACATGAACCGGAAATCGAACAAATTTTAACCCAAGCCGGCGGCAAGCCCGTATCGGTGACCTTTGTGCCCCATTTGATGCCCATGGCCCGAGGCATGCTGGCCACGTTGTATGCCGGTTGTGAGCTGGACGAGCAGGACATACGCAGTGTGTACCGGCAACGTTATAAGGATGAACCGTTTGTCCACGTATTACCGGCAGGACAAATTCCGCATACCCGTTCAGTGCGTGGCAGTAATATGTGTCAAATGGCAGTGCAGAAAAAAGGCGGTTTGTTGGTGGTTTTGTCGGTGATAGACAATTTAACCAAGGGCGCGGCGGGTCAAGCGGTACAGAATTTTAACATTATGCACGGTCTTCCCGAATCAACCGGGTTGCCAAAAATGGGACTTGTGCCTTAAAGCTGGAAAAGGCTTTGTCCGATATGAACTATGCCATAGGGGAAGCGATGGATGCCAATTGAGGCTGTATTGAATGTTGGAATCAGTGGTGATCGGGATCGGCGGTGGCGATGAAAACGTCGCGTACGCATCAACGTGTAATTGTACGAACGCGTCGTCCCTGGCTCACACAATTGATGGTATTGATGCTGATCGGGTTTGCCGTGGCGGAAGGCTACTGGATGTTTAAAACGGGTAAGACCCACGGTCGGGACGACTTGGTCCGGCTGCGAACGGAAGTCAAACAACAACGCCAAGCGCTGAAGGATATCGGTCAGCAAAATGCAGAGTGCCGTCAGTCGGTTGCCAATTTGGAACAAAACCGCGAAATCGATCAGCTTGCTTATGCGGAGGTCGAGCGCAACTTGCGAGACTACCATACGGAAATGGCCGATTTAAAGGAAGAATTGGAGTTTTACCGCGGCATTGTCGCACCGTCCAGCAGCGAGCGCGGCCTGAAGATACACAAGTTAGTATTGGAAAAGTCCCCTGGCGACGGTAACTACCGTTACAAACTGATGTTGGTTCAAGTGATGAGTGACCGCAGTCACCGATTGATAAGCGGTAAAGTTCAACTGAGCCTGGAAGGTACGCAAGCCGGTTTGCCAAAAACCCTAAGCCTGCGGCAGGTGAGTAAGCGACGTTCTTTGGGGTTTAAGTTTAAGTATTTCCAGAATCTCGAGGGCGATTTGTCATTTCCTGATAACTTCAAACCTCAAAAAGTAACGGTATCGGTGAAGGCAAAAGGCAACAGTTTAAGCCGCACTTTTGAATGGCAAGAACTGTCCGGCTAGCAATTGAAGGATTGAAATTATGTGGGGCAACGGCAAGAAACAAAAGACCGCCAAGATCGATACCTTGGTCGGCGGCAACACGGAAATTAACGGTGACGTGTTGTTTAAGGGCGGATTGCACGTGGATGGGGTCATCAAGGGCAATGTGGTGGCGGAAAACGATGAGTTCGCCATCCTGATCCTGGCCGAATCCGGTCGTATTGAAGGCGAAGTGCAAGTACCGAATGTGTCTGTTAATGGTACGGTACTCGGTGATATATATGCCATGGGGCATTTGGAGCTGGCGGAAAAAGCACGGGTATCCGGTTCCATTTATTATACGTTGGTGGAAATGGCTTCTGGGGCCGAAGTTAACGGCCAGTTAATCCAGAAAACGCCGGGGCAACATTCCAACTACGAGATGATGTTGACGCCGGCGAACGATAGTGAAGTCGTTGATAATACAGTTAAAAAGCATTGAATATTAATAATGTTTAATGTTGACTGAATCACTCTACAAGCGGATAATAAGTTGAATAGCTTGAATTTGGAGGTATCGATTTATGAGCAGCCAAGCTACGGCTGAAGCGCCATTGACATTTACGGACCAAGCTGCAGCGAAGGTGCGTGGCTTACTTGCCAAGGAAGGCAATGACAATTTAAAGTTGCGGGTATTTGTAACCGGCGGTGGTTGTTCCGGTTTTCAATACGGTTTTACATTCGACGAGGCGGTCAACGAGGGTGATACCGAGGTGGAAAACGGCGGCGTGACCTTGCTCATCGATCCCATGAGCTTTCAATACCTCGTGGGTGCGGAAATTGACTTTAAGGAAGATCTACAAGGATCGCAGTTTGTGATTCGCAATCCCAATGCGCAAACCACTTGCGGGTGCGGATCATCCTTTTCAGTCTGACCCCGCTTAGCTGAAAACGAGTCGGTTAAAGCAAAGGGAGGCAATACGGCCTCCTTTTTGCATTTTGTGTCATGGTGGCGATCTAAGATCCTCCAAGGCTGGCTGATGCTTTGCGGGTGTCAGTCGTCTCGAGGTGTCCGCGAGCCGTGAATTCCATATTGATCATGAGCTTGGTGTTCTCCCTTGAGCAGGAGTAACAGCTCCGGCGCCCGGATAACGCGAACCGGGTAGCTGCCGTTACCACAAAGATTATGCTCCGCCGCCGTGCTTACAGCGGCAGCATGGTGCCAAGAAACAGCTAGGAGTGTTTTATGAGTGAATATTTACCGGGATTGCAGGGTGTTCCGGCCACCAAGTCAAATATTTCCGATCTGGACGGCCAGCGGGGTCTTCTTACTTACCGGGGTTACCCGATTGAACAGTTGGCCAGGCAGAGTACCTTTGAAGAAACCGCCTTATTGCTGCTCGATGGCAGGTTGCCCACTCGCCAGGCGCTGGAAAATTTTTCCCTGCAGCTTCGCGATAATCGCCTGGTGAAATATCAAGTTCGTTCCATCATGAAAAACCTGCCCGCAACCGGCCATCCCATGGACATGCTGCAAACAGCGGTGGCGGCCTTGGGTATGTTTTATCCGGGCAATGAGTGCCTGGCGGAACCGGAGTTTTGTGAAGACCTTGACTATATCCACAACATGTCGGTAAAACTGCTGGCCAGAATGCCCACCATCGTGGCCATGTGGGAACATATCCGTAACGGCTATGACCCAGTGCCTCCGCGGCGCGACCTGACTTTTGCCGAAAATTTTCTGTATATGTTTACCGGTGAGGAGCCTGACCCGTTTTTCGCCCGCATTATGGACAGTTGCCTGATCCTGCATGCCGAACACACCATCAATGCATCCACCTTTGCGGCGCTGGTGGCAGGTTCCACCCTGGCCAGCCCCTATGGGGTGATTGCTTCCGCGGTAAGTACCTTGTCCGGTCCTTTGCACGGCGGCGCCAATGAAAAAGTGGTACATATGCTGCGGGAAATCGGCTCACCGGACAAAGTGGAAGCCTGGTTGGACGACAAGTTGTCCCGCAAGGAAAAAATCTGGGGTATGGGTCACCGTGAGTATAAGGTTAAAGATCCAAGAGCCATCATTTTGCAGGGCTATATGGAAGAACTGGCTAAAAAACGCGACGGCAATGTCAGTCCATTGTTTGAAACCGCCCTGGCTTTGGAAAAAGTTTCGGAATCCCGCCTGGCGGAAAAAGGCGTATACGCGAATGTGGACTACTACTCCGGGATTTTGTATTCGGAAATGGGTATTCCCACTGATCAGTTTACCAGTATCTTTGCGGTGGCACGCTGTGCCGGTTGGCTGGCCCATTGGCGCGAACAGCTTGGTGACAACCGGATTTTCAGGCCCACCCAGGTCTATACGGGCTCACCCAAAAAGGACTATGTGCCCCTGATCGACCGTGGCTGATCATGGCAGGCAAGACTGGATGATGAAATAACCATAGCAAACGGCCCAAATAAGGGCCGTTTGTTATGGCGTGTGACAGGGTGCCGCTAAATTATTCAAATACAGGCGCAAGCAAAGGGGCGAGCAGGGCGGAGATCATTAGGGCGGAAATATGATCCTCATAACCCTTTATAACGTGCATCAGGCTTCCCCAGTCCAAAAAATAATTGAGTGCGGCCACGCCTATGATCAGAATTAGGGTATTGCGCATTGTTGTCACCTCTCAGCCTTTCCTATGGTGTATTCTTAACCAATCTGGGGGAAGATACCGCGTGGTAATTCTCATACAGAAAGTGATGTTATTCAAAAACTGTAACAAATTTATGGTTTTGTGAATGGGGCACTTTTTGCCTGTGACGTGGTCTTTATCGGTGTGGACAGAGCGAGTATTATTTGTCGTTTCCCGTAGCACAGTGGACTGGAAGTTGTTGAAAATAGGACCGTACAAAATACCCAATAAGTTGGTTCTGGCACCCATGGCGGGTGTTACGGATCTGCCATTTCGCAATCTGTGCCGTGAGCAAGGTGCGGGTATGGCTGTATCCGAGATGGTTTCTTCCAACTCCCTGCTTTGGGGAAGCAAAAAAACACTGCGACGCGCCGATCACAGCGGCGAAGACGAACCAAGGAGCGTTCAAATCGTAGGTGCGGATCCGGCCATGATGGCGGATGCGGCCCGCTTTAATCAGGATAAAGGCGCGCAAATCATTGACATCAACATGGGCTGCCCGGCTAAGAAAATCTGCCAAGTCATGGCGGGTTCCGCCCTGTTGCAGCAGGAAACGCTGGTAGCCGAAATCTTGCAAGCCGTGGTGTCCGCTGTGAACATTCCCGTGACCCTGAAGATACGTACTGGTTGGGATATAAACCACCGCAACGGCGTTCGTATCGCCAGGATCGCGCAAGCATGCGGTATCCAGGCCCTTGCGGTGCATGGTCGGACCCGGGCCTGTGCGTTCAAGGGTGAGGCGGAATACGATACCATCGCGGCCATAAAGTCGGCCGTGTCTATTCCTGTGATTGCCAATGGCGATATCGATGATCCGGTCAAGGCCAGGAAGGTACTGGAGAGAACTGGCGCCGATGCGGTCATGATTGGTCGGGCAGCCCAGGGACGACCTTGGTTGTTCCATACTATTGATCACTATTTAAACAGCGGTGAAATATTGAGCGATCCGCCTATAAATGTGATACGTGACACAATGTTGCGTCACCTTGAGAGGCTATACTCCTTTTACGGTGACAACACTGGTGTCAGAATTGCCCGCAAACACATCTCCTGGTATAGCAAGGGACAGCCGGCCAGCGCAGAGTTTCGTAGCCAAATCAATAAGGTTGAAACAGCAGACGAGCAGTTAGCCATGACAAAGAGGTTTTTTGATAAACAGATTGAACTTGGGGAAATAGCAGCATGACCAATTCATTCACCAACGATAACAGCAGCCTCAGCACTGAACCGCTGCCCCCCGTCGAGCGTCGTAAGAAACCGCTACGCAGTTGTATAGAATCCGCCTTGGAGTTGTACTTTATGCATCTGGAGGGACAACAGCCCAGTAACCTGTACAAAATGGTGCTGGATGAGATTGAAGTTCCATTGCTGGAGTCGGTAATGCGGTATACCCGTCATAACCAAAGCAAAGCCGCGGAAATACTCGGTATAAATCGAAATACACTGCGTAAAAAGCTGAAACATCACAGTATCGACTAATGCCGGGGATTTACGATTTACCGAAAGCATGACAGGCCCGGGCCGTTCCCGGGCTGATGTGATATTAACGAGTCATCCAGTCGATTTCCGGGCACAACTACGCCTGCCCGCATCGCCCAGTCCTTGCGCGACGAAAAATTTATGACATAACAGGGCTGGCCGGCTATATCATAAAAATCTGCTACGGCTTCCTAAGATGCTGAATCGACAATTCCCGCCAGGCTCCCCAACATACGGTAGCTAGCTAGCTATGTATGCTTCGCTCCGTAAACGGCACATCCCCGTGCCGCACCTGCCTACGTGCACGCTGCATCGTCAACAGCTTAGTAACCCTCGCCACGATGTGGTTGGCATAGCCGAGCTGGCGCGCCGTACGATTTCATCCAAACAGGGCATCCAAGCAGGGTCCGGTCTCATCCGAGATCTCCCGGCGGCGTTCCGCATGCGCTTATTTACCCATCCAGGCTTAAACAGTACACTTGCAGCATTTGACCATAACCCCATAGGACGAATGACCTCACCATGATCAAGCGAGCCCTGATTAGCGTTTCCGATAAAACCGCCGTCACCAGCCTGGGGCTTGCCCTGCAGGATATGGACGTGGAAATACTATCAACCGGTGGTACGGCACGTACTCTACGGGAAGCCGGCATTCGGGTGACCGATGTAGCCGATGTGACCGGTTTTCCGGAAATCATGGACGGCAGGGTAAAAACGTTGCATCCTCATATTCACGGTGGCATACTGGCCCGTCGAGGCACCGATGATGCGGTTTTGCGCATTCACCAGATTGCGCCCATCGACTTGGTGGTGGTCAATTTGTATCCATTCAGTGAAACCATCGCCAAGCCCGGCTGTGAATTTTCCCGGGCCATCGAGCAAATCGATATCGGCGGTCCCGCCATGTTGCGTGCGGCAGCAAAAAATCATGCCTGGGTCACCGTGGTTGTGGACAGTGAAGATTACACAAAAGTCATCGGTCAAATGCAGTCTCACGGGCGTGTGGATGATAGCACCCGGCAACGTCTCGCCGCCAAGGCTTTTGCCCACACCGCTCAGTACGACGCCGCCATAGCCGGGTATATGACTGCGCAATCACAGCCCCAGGAAAACGTTTTTCCCGATACCCTGCAGTTGCATTTTCATCATCGCCAAGCGTTGCGGTACGGCGAAAATCCCCAGCAACGTGCTGCGTTTTATGTGGAAAGTGCCAAGCTAGGCATGGCCGCTACCCAGCAACTGCAGGGCAAAGAGCTGTCATTCAACAATATCGTGGATGCCGATACCGCCATGGCTTGTGTGGCGGGATTCGATGGTACTGCCTGTGTGATCGTCAAACACGCCAACCCGTGCGGGGTGGCCCAGGCCGGCAGCATGCTCGAAGCGTATGACAAAGCGTACAGCACTGACCCGACATCGGCGTTCGGCGGTATTATTGCGTTTAACAAAGAACTGGATAAACAGACAGCCGACGCGATCATCGGGCGGCAGTTCGTTGAGGTGATTATCGCGCCGTCGATCAGCACGGATGCCGCCGCTGCGTTGTCGGAAAAGAAAAACGTACGGGTATTAAGTACTTCGCATTGGCCGCATCCGTACCGGGCTTGGGACTACAAACGGGTTACCGGCGGCTTGTTGGTGCAGGATACCGATGCCCATGAACTCGGCCGGCATGACTGCAAGGTGGTGTCCAGGCGCCAACCCAGCGAACAGGAGTGGAACGATCTCTTGTTTGCATGGCGGGTGGTAACTTTTGTCAAGTCCAATGGGATTGTGTATTGCCGGGACGGTTGTACCATCGGTATCGGTGCGGGCCAGATGAGCCGTGTCTATAGCTCGCGTATAGCGGCTATCAAAGCCGCTGATGAAAAGCTTGCCATGGACAATACTGTGATGGCTTCCGACGCGTTTTTTCCTTTTCGTGACGGTATCGATGAAGCCGCCAAGGCCGGCGCCAAGGCGGTTATACAACCGGGCGGCTCCATGCGCGACGAGGAAGTCATAGCAGCAGCCGACGAGCACGGTATGGCCATGGTCTTGACCGGGGTCAGGCATTTTCGTCACTAACACGGAAATTTTCCGGAAAAAATCTGCACTGCCCACAGTTCGATGTGCACTTCATAGTCCGTTCATGATGCGCTGCATACAAGGGGCAAAGCGTATCGCAATGCAATTCCTTTAATTGTTTCAACTCGTTAGCCCGGCGCTTCAATGTGCGTACAGCCCGCCACGTCCACATGGATGCCGAGAATGTCGACCGTACGAAGTGATAAATATCCTTTATTAATCGAAAAATGATGCATGAAATATTTAGTCGTACACGCTATTTACGCCGGTATATTACGCGCCTTAATCAAATCAACCAATTAGCGTAATGGCTAAAATAAGCAAGCGTATTGATGGCTGACGTTTTATAATGCAGCCCAAGAGGTAATGCAGGTCATGAAAAAATGAAAGTACTTGTCGTCGGCGCAGGTGGACGGGAGCATGCGTTTGCTTGGAAAATTGCAAAATCACCGCTGGTGAAAACAGTCTATGTTGCACCGGGAAATGCCGGCACCGCGTTGGAGAAAAAAACCTGCAACGTCAGTATACCCGTACATGATATTCAGGCATTGGTGGCGTTTGCGCAAAAGGAATCCATCGGGTTGACCATTGTGGGGCCGGAGCAGCCCCTGGTGTCCGGTATCGTCGATAGCTTTACGCAGCATCAGCTACCGGTATTCGGGCCGACGCGGGCCGCGTCAAAGTTGGAAGGTTCCAAAGCGTTCAGCAAGGAGTTTTTAGCCAAGCACGACATACCTACCGCCGCCTACGCCGTCTTTACCGACCCCGATCCGGCCTATGCTTATATCGATAAAGTCGGAGCACCCATCGTTATCAAAGCCGACGGGCTGGCCGCAGGCAAAGGTGTTGTGGTTGCCATGACCCGTGACCAGGCCCGGGCCGCCATTGCTGACATGTTGGAAAAGAAAAAATTCGGTAACGCCGGCAGCCGGGTGGTTATCGAAGAATTTCTGGTCGGTGAAGAAGCCAGTTTTATTGCCATGGTGGCAGGTGAGCAAGTATTGCCGCTGGCCGGTTCACAGGATCATAAGGCCCGTGACAACGGCGATACCGGTCCGAATACCGGCGGTATGGGTGCTTATTCACCGGCGCCGGTGTTGACGCCTGAATTGCACGACAGAGTTATGCGGGAAATTATGGAGCCCACGGTTAAAGGGCTGGCGGCTATGGGAATTCCCTATTGTGGATTTCTGTATGCCGGTTTGATGATTGACAGCCACGGTAATCCCAAGGTTTTAGAATACAACTGCCGTTTCGGTGATCCGGAAACCCAGCCCATTATGATGCGCCTGAAAAGCGACCTGGTAGGGCTTTGTCAATCAGCCCTGCGCGGTGATCTGGCCATGCAAATGGTGGAGTGGGACAGCCGTGCGGCGTTGGGTGTGGTGATGGCGGCAGGAGGATATCCCGGCAACTACCGTAAAGGTGACGAAATCACCGGAATACCGGATGAAAATGCGGACTTAAAAGTATTTCATGCCGGTACCAGCAGCCAAAACGGTAAATTGCTGACCAGCGGCGGTCGGGTGTTTTGTGTGACGGCTTTAGGTGATAATGTGTTACAAGCCCAGCTTAAAGCCTATGCAGCAGCCAGGGCCATACGTTGGGAAAACGTCTACTACCGCTCTGACATCGGTTATCGGGCGGTTGCGCGAGAAGCCAACAAGATGTAGTTAAGCAGGAAAGTATTTGCTATGGGCAAACCGTTTATTGCAGTTTTAATGGGGTCGGACAGCGATCTACCCAAGGTCACCGCGGGTGTGGAAGTCCTGCGGACATTCGATATACCTGTGGAAGTTCGCATCAGTTCGGCGCACCGCACACCCAAGGCCACCCATGACTATGTTGTGGATGCCGATCAACGGGGCTGCGCGGTATTTATCTGTTGCGCGGGTATGGCAGCCCACCTTGCCGGAGCCGTGGCCGCACTTACCGTCAAGCCGGTTATCGGCGTGCCTTTGGAGGCCGGCGCCTTACAAGGATTGGATGCGTTATTGTCAACGGTGCAGATGCCCGCCGGGATACCCGTGGCCACGGTGGCTATCGGCAAAGCGGGAGCCAAAAACGCCGCTTATCTGGCCGTTCAAATACTGGCTTTACACGATGCCGGGTTGGCGGAACAATTACGGCGGGACAGGGAAAAACAAGCGCAAACCGTGTTGGAAAAAAACAACCAAAATAGGCGGCTAGGGGGCTAGGGCCGCGGTGATGCCGGCCCGGATAGGTCAATCAATAATCGACCGCGGCTCGCCCGGAGCCTGGTCGTCAGCAGGTACTCCCGCCGTACGCCTAAACAAACCGTCACGACTGCATCCTTCAACGGTTCATCCTTGTGCCGCGTCTGCCTGCGCGCCTTGTGCCGGCCGAAACCTGGGCCGTCATACCCGCGAAGGCGGGTATCCAGGGAACGAAACCCGGCCCGCGGCTGCTGGATACCCGCCTTCGCGGGTATGACGCCGACGGCGGCGACGAGATTTCCTGAACGACTATGGCATGTCCACAAATCAGTTTCATTTTTATCCGCAAAACCTCCGTGTTTAGCCCAATTCGCAGCCAATCAGCGGGACAGCAGTGTGTTTTTATCTACTATATCCATGGGTAAAGGGCAGGACTAGGCTGGTCGTATCGCCTGCCATCGGTAAATGGCTTCGACGTACTTGCCGTCATCATTGAAAATCAGTGAGCTACAAAGTTCCCGCAACAAGTCGATACCACGCTCATGACACAAGAACGGGGTATCTTCATTGGTTGGTTTTGGCGTATGTTTAATACCGGTACCGCTGTGCTTTACAACTATTCTTGCCTGGTTGTATTCATGGTAATAACGTATATCCACTTCAATACTTATACAACCGGAACGTATGTGCCGCAGGCGGCGCTGTTTTTCCATTGCATACAGCGAAAACCCATCGGGATGGTCTTTGATTGATGAGTCCATTTTCAATAGGCCCTGATCCAGGGCGTTGAGATACAATTCGGTGACAATGATAAACAGTGTTTGGTCTTCCATCCCCACGTCGATGGTCGAGCGCAGATTGCCGATCAGCAACGGTATGGGATCGGCATGACGCAGTGATTTGCCGTGTAACACCAACTGCAACGTGGTCCCTTCGGTTGGGTCGTTTGCCACCAAACCGGGATTATCAATGCCTGAACCCATCGAACCCGAAATGGCCGCTGCCCACACGGGAAGCACCGTCGGTACAATAGGGATTAGCGCCAGCGTGACGTCATCGTCCTGCTCGGTGTTATCCGTAAACGCGTCCAGTGCAGAAATGATCGACGGCAGTATGCCGCCGCCTGCCGAGTCGGCCGATAGGATCGATTGTATTACGCGTTCCTGCCCGTACATGTGATGGTTTTGGTTTGTTGCTTCGATCAGGCCGTCTGTCGCCAACAGTACGCAATCACCCTGTTTGACCGGTAACGGTTGAATGCCATCGTGCAAGTCGAGGGTATCCACCGCACCGAGCGGATAGCTATGGGACGCAATGCGGCATGTGATACGCGCAGGATCCGATGAAATAACCAGGATGTCCGGCATGCCGCAGTTGAATACGGTGATCTGCGATAAATCATAGCGTACGGTAAGCAATTGCGCGGCCATAAACATGTGCGTCGGCAGCAGGGTATACAGTTTACTGTTTAATGTTTTGAGTATCACATGGGGATTGTGACCTTTACACGTCATGTTTCGAAACAATTCGGCTACCGGTAATGACCCTAACGCCGCCGCCAGGCCATGTCCGGTAAAATCACCCATCAAAACATACAATTCCCGCGCCGGCGAATATTCACTAATCAGCATATCGCCACTGAAAATACTCGCCGGGCGGTTCAAAAACTCTATGACGTCCATGGCAACGTTTTTAGAAAAGACCGATTCCTGATAGACTTTCTCGGCGATCCGCTCATCCTCGACAATGCGATCCAGCAACAACGAGTTTTGCCGGTGCAATGCCGTGTTGCGTTTTATGGTTGCAATTTTGGACAGCAGAATAGCCGTGCTGTAGGGTTTGGTAAGAAAGTCATCGCCACCGATCTGCAGGCATTTGGAAAGCTGGGTTTCATCGGTCGACGCGGTTAAAAAAACAATTGGAATATACGCATGACCTTGCATGGCTTTGATAGCCTTGGTTGCCTCGTACCCGTTCATATTGGGCATGGAAATATCCATAAATATAATGTCGGGCTTGACACGTTTAAAATGGGCGATGGCTTCAAGCCCGTCACAGGCCTCCATGACATCAAATCCATTCGTTTTGAGAATGGATGCAAGAATGGCTCTGTTGGTGGGATCATCTTCGACTATCAGGGCCACGCCGGGGCTTGCAAGGAGTGGCGAATTCATGGTGGTTGCGCTTGCAAACAGTTGCTGTCGACGGATCAGGTGATGGTAAACAGTTGGTCGAATCGTGCTGTCTGCAATATCTCCATGGCGGTTTGCTGCGGACGTACAAGAATAACCTTGCCTTTTAATCGTTCGGTGGTCTGGCGCAATTGAATCAGCATGCCAAGCGCGGCACTATCCATGTAGACAACATTGTGCATATCAATCTTGACGGTGATGTTGGGATGGTTATAGTCGGCATAGGCACTATTGAACTCACGATACAGCGCATGATTGAATTTTTCGTCAAGGCCGATAGTCAGGGTTTTATCCGCCGAATTCCAGTTTGTGGTGATTCCCATTGCTGTTCCTTGTCGAATGAAATAGTCCCGAGCCACGTTGCCCGCTTTGCGGCAAGATACCATCCAGCCATTGCGTGCGATTATGGGACTCTTGCACAATATATCTGGTAGACCGGTCAAAACTTTACTGTGAGCCGTATTATTGGCAAACGTAACCGACGTCATCACGCCTTTAGTGGCTTCCCGTAGGGCAAGATAGAATCGTTGGTAATCAGCTCAAGTCTATCGCGTCTAAGGGGCGTTTTATGTGAGGCACCATGCCGGCCCGGCCATTGCATGAATTTTCGTGGTGAGGGTTTCTAAGGCGTTGGCGATGCCGCGCGCACGGACTGTCAGGTGACGTAGGCGGGCGTACGTATTGTCGATTCAGTACGTTCGGAAGGCGTCGCAGATTTTTGTGAAATAGCCGGGCCGGTTGCATTAAAAAAGTATGCAGTTATCATCGTCGGGTGATTGTTGGCTGTCAAACGTCCGTGAGTCCCCGGAGACCGCGGTATAAACTTCCCGTTCGCTGGCCATGGTGTAGGATGGTAAATCCACGTCGGTATCGATAATTTCAATGGGCAGATCCAGTTCCTGGGCCACGCTATGCATCGATGACACTTGTTGCTTGATTTTGGTCAGCATAACGGCCATATCCTCCTGAATATGCTCCAAAACCTGCCGGGTTGCATCCTGGAATTGCAGGGATATCACGATTTTTGAAATGGACTGTTCCAGTGCGTTGTTGTTGGCCACCATTTCGTCGGCATTTTGCGTGAGGCTGACAATAATTCCGATAAATTCGCCGGTTAGTTTACGCATATTGTCGTTGACCGAATCAAACATTTTTGACTCGGCGTCAACAAATTCCGAGATAACACCTTCCAATCCGTTCAGAGCGCACAGGAATTGGGCCAGCTTGTCGTCAATTTCATTGGCCGCCTGATTGGACTGCTTGGATAAATGCCGAACTTCATCGGCAACGACGGCGAACCCGCGTCCCAACTCACCGGACCGGGCGGCCTCAATCGCGGCATTGAGCGATAGCAAATTGGTGGTATCGGCTATTTCATGGACACGGGCGATATGTGAGCGTACGACGTCGCCTTGTTCACGTACACCGTGCAGAGCGTTGATTAAGTTTGACGAATCGTTGGATCGATCATCAAACGCTTCCTTCATGGCGTCCAGAGAGGCTTCGTTTCGACAAAGCATACTAACCATGCTGGATTCTCCGGATTGTTTCGTACCGTCCGCGAATGATTGGCTAAGCGCGGCGGTTTTGGACGCCGAGGTTTTTAGTTTGTCGATGATGACTGAAAAATGTTCGCCGAGCGATAAAGCGGCCTGGTCGGTTGTTTGGATAACGTGGCTTATTTGTTGCTGGTGGACGGGTACCAGCTTGAGCGCATGCATGGTTGCGTGTTGGGCCGTATCCAACTGTTTTTGAAGAATTTCCCGATACTGGTCCCGGGTTTGCCACAGGCACGCTTGAATGTACTTACGATCTTTACGATGAATGTAAATCAGTAAGGCGGCAATCGCCAAGGCCGCGAGAGAGATACCGTACTCAAAGCCCGGTGGCGTGAAAAGGCATGCAGCAGGAAGTGCAGCCAACAGCAGTATTCCGATTATCGGTACGTTCGGGCTCATGTGGACAATTGGCAAATGTCGGCAATTGAGTGTCGTGTCGACAAAAGCGCCTGAATTCTTTAGAAAGACATTGCGTATGTATGGATAATTTCCGTGTTGCGATAATACCTTAGGCAATGAACCAGGGTTAAACGCGGCGTGGCCCGAGCGACGAACTGATCTTCCGAGTGGGTAGCTTTATCCTTGGAGCCGTACACGGCACATCCGCGCCACCGCGCATGGAAATATCCGGTGGGTGATTTGACGGTGCCACAAATATTATAATTATAAAGTGCCTTTGTGGCAACAGGCGTCGACTCCATCATCAGAGCCGGAGAACCGATTAAGATCCTCCGGCCGGGGGTAGGTTTAACGGACGTTTAACGGACAAAAGCCAGACCGAAGGGATTCAGGCCTGCTGTTACCGTGGTTTTAAGCACCGGTAAGCGGGTTTTGCGGTCGATGTCATAAAAAAATCCAAATTATCGGTGCAAGAAGTATTTCCGTTGAGCAACTATCCACTCAGGGCGAGTCTTATATCGGTCAAATGGTATCGACCCTGGATTTGATCAGGATAAAAAATTCAATAACCCGTTATTATATCCATAAGGGTTTTATTAACTCCGGCGCCCAGATTCCCGATCAAAAAATTACCGACGGCACGGTCACGATTAAAATTATTGAAGACCGATTGAGCAAGATTAGCGTATCCGGCCGGCACGCGCTTTCAAATGCGTTTATCGAAGACCGTATCCAATTCGGTATTCATAAGATACTGGATATCGGCATCCTGCAAACCAATCTCAACCACCTGCAATGGAATCCATCCATTAAGGAGCTTCATGCGATGCTTGAGCCGGGAAAGCGACTTGGTGAAAGCCATTTGTCCCTGCAATTGAAGGGCGGCCGGTGAATCAATAAACCGTCCAACCGTTGGCAGCGTTGTTGGTGATATCGAATGCGATGTGCTCATTGTCATAGTTGCGGATTTCCCCGGACGGTGTTTGGTAAATCAAGGCGGTGTCGCCATAGCGTTTGTCCAATTTTGATACCGGGTCACCGATCTTAATATGTTTCAGGGTGCTGCCGTGGAAATCCGCGCCGGCGACCAAGAGTGTGATACGCCCATTGATGCTGTAGTCGTTCAATAAGGTTTTATAAACGGAATTGGGCGCCAGCGAATTGTATTGGCGCCAGTTGGCTTTGGCCTTCGAGGGGTGCTTTGACAAGTCTTCGATAATGCCAAGGTTATAATAACCGGTTGTGCTGTGAAACTGATTGATGGATTGCTGTAGGTATTGCATGGCTTTGCTTGTATCGCCGCTGATAAAAAAGGCAATACCCAGGTTGTTCAGTAACTGCGGGTCATCAAACTTTTCCGTTGCATCGAGTAAAAAACCGATAGTTTTGTAAATATTGTGATCACGTGCAAGGTAGGCACTGGACAGGTTTTGATAAGCCGGCAAATAGTCGGGATCGCTTTTAATGCATATTTCATAATATTCAATGGCTTTTCGCAGGTACTGCAGGAATAAGTCCCCGGATTTTGCGCCTGATCGAACCCGTGGAGTGAAACACGAACATACGGGTCAATAGTATAGCTCAACTGAAACGGCAGCGTATGCGGATTACCAAATGTAGTCCGTGCCTTGGGTGTTTGGCGCTGGCCTGTTGGAAGGCCGATTTGCTGAGTTCTTCCCAGCGCTTGTCCTTAGGCGGTTGGATGGCGTTTTCGGTAACGTGCGTCACAAGGGCCTCGAGTTTTTTTGCGTACTGCCTGCAATCCTGGCACTCGCCAAGATGCTGTTGCACGGCCTTTTTATCGCCGTTGTTTAACTCATCGACAACTCATCGACAACTCATCGACAACTCATCGACAACTCATCGACTAAATACAGGGGTAGCAGGTCACCGACATGACTATCGGTCATTTTGGTTCTCCACACAGGCTTTAAGTTTTTTTAATGCAATGGAAAAATTGGTTTTAATGGTGCTTAAACTCGATTGGGTGATTTCAGCGATTTCATGCAATTTTAACCCTTCATTCAACCGTAGGATAAGGGCTATGCGCTGTTTTTCCGGCAGAGCGTCGATACATGCCTGCACTTTTTTCTTGGCCTGTTCTTTTTCAATATGCTCTTCAGGTGTCGTGAGCGTAGCCTTTTCAGTATCTATCATATCGGCGTTGGTCTTTGGTAGTCGCTTGCATACACGAAGATAGTTTAAACTGGTATTAACGGCAATGCGATACAACCATGATTTAAACCCGCATGCCTTATTTAACTGATGCCCTTTTTGGTGTATTTTTAACAAAATTTCCTGGCACACATCCTCGGTCTCGTGTTTATCCTTGATATAAGAATAAGCGATCTGATAAATCATGCCCTTATGTCTCTGTGCCAACATTAAGAATGCCCGTTCATCGCCGTGTAGCGCCTGAGCCAGTAGTTCGTGGTCAGAGCATATTTGGTCGGAATTGTTCGTCATGAATAAAGACCCGGATTCAGCCGCATTTGCATGCCCAGCACTATACCATTGATCACCGGCAGTGTGTTCTGTTCTGCCATGATCTCAGCCGATATGTCCTGTTCCTGCTTGGTCTGCGCAAGCCGCATTTTGCCGAGCTCGGCAGTAAATGGTTCCGGGAACTGTATTTCGCGACACTCCAGACCATGGGTTGTACGCAGGCGCAGATCAGGCAGGTAGGGCTGCGCCTGGGGCCGGCCCGCTATGACATTGCAACCGATCAATCTGTGCAGGGTTCTATCAAATCTATCGTTCAGACTTGCTTGAAACAGAGGCTAGATAACACATCTGATTAGTTTCAAGGTAGTTTCCAAAAGCACGGAGGCATGTAAGTTTTGAAACCTATCCTCATTTTTCCTAAGCCCCGTGTCACAACGCGAAAATTATCTTCTCCCAAGTTTAGTAAAACACATACGCCAAGCAACTCACGTCTGGGTTTGCGATTAAAAAGCAGTTTTACCTTGCTAAAAAATAACTTTATGAACGGTGCATTGGAAAGTGAACCCGCTGGATTTGCTCCTGAGAGAACGTTAGTTCTGGAAACGGTCGGATCAATCCAGGGATTCTATCGAGCTGTTTCGAAAATCGAAGGCTTAGATTTTCTACAAGAGCTGATAAGCGAGTTCAAGATGACGACGACAGAACGCTGTGGAAAGAATTCATTGAACGTTATCATTACCTGGGTTACCGCATGCCCTAGCGATACCGGCCGCCGACAGCTTACTGCTGTTATCCCGGCAACACCACCGATGACACCACGCACATCGAAACCTGGAATACGCTACGGCGTATTGCGGGTAAAGCCGACTTCCCTTATGTGGCCGACTGCAAAGTGTGCACTGACAAACAGCTTGCCCCTATCGTCCAACACGGCGGCAGGGTCGTGACCTTAATACCGAACACCTGGCAAGAGGCCGAAATCTTTAAAAATCAACAGCATGAAAAACCAAACTCCAAAAAACGCATCGTGGGTCGTATCAAGCCCAATAGCGAATCACCATACGAGACCTTTTATCGTCTCGCCGGTGATCACCGAACCCGGCAAAGAGGCTATACGCTACACTGGATCTACTCGACGGAAAAAAA